>Ga0206840_1001_pt2 | contig 31794 bp, 40 predicted proteins | sample Alteio_BWOrgCont_24_FD_152633 | JGI IMG/M metagenome (GOLD analysis project Ga0206840, IMG submission 152633) | Enriched cells from forest soil in Barre Woods Harvard Forest LTER site, Petersham, Massachusetts, United States -... | ecosystem: Environmental > Terrestrial > Soil > Temperate forest >... | reverse complement strand
CAGATGCAAAAAAAGATGCGGCCTATTGGGGACATCTTGTTGAATCATCTGTGGGGGCTCATTTGGTCAATGAAGGCAAGATCCATAATTACGAAATTTATTATTGGAGAGACGATAAAAGCGAGATTGATTTTGTTCTTCGAAAGGGGAGCAAGATATTGGGGATTGAAGTGAAGACAAATTTTGAGAAACCAACGAAGAGTTTTAAACTATTTTCAGAGAGATACCCAAAGGCAAGGGTTATGCTAGTAGGCCAGGGAGGAATTAAATTCGAGGAATTTTTTGCGACTCCGTTAGAAAAATATTTTATGTCGATGTAATTTTGTGTTACTGATGAATATCAGATTTTGATTTAAGTCCTATGTCGGAGGGGGAAGCCTGGACGTAAAACAAGTAAAACCTTCGCAAAGTCAGACTGCTGACTCGGCGAAGGATTTTTTATTTATACTAGAGAAATGGCCGCCCGAATTTTTGAACTTGTTCAAAATGGGTGTTAAAGGTAGAATTGGCGCATGACTAAGGTCATAGAGATCTTCAAGGCTGACACGGCCACTGGCCGGCAGTTACCGCTTTATTTGTCCCGTATTAAGGCAGGGTTTCCTTCGCCGGCAGAGGATTATTTAGACAAAAAACTGGATTTAAACGAATATCTCATCAAGCATCCCGCTTCGACGTTTTTTGTGAAGGTTAAGGGAGATTCGATGACTGGCGCCGGTATTAATACCGGGGACATTCTTATTGTTGACCGTTCACTTGAGCCTAAAGATAAACGTATTGTAGTCGCTGTGGTTCATGTGATTCATTCGGTATAAAATATGTATATCCGTTGTCCAAATTGCAAAAAACTTAGTGATGCAAAATCTTCAGATTTTGGGAAGAAATTTGTTTGTCACCAATGTTCCGCTTCTTTTGTTCTCAATACCGATTCCCTGCCTCATTTTGAATTACCTGAAACCATTAGAATAATTTTACCAAAGAAGATGTCTCATATTAGGGTCATAGTCGAATATGGTTACCGCTTACCGCCTTTAAAATCGAATAGCGATGGTCAAATAATTGTCACAAGGGCTATGTTTGAAAAAGCTCAAAATGATGCACAAAGGGACAGGGCTGATTATAGTTTAGGCAGATTTGTAACGATAAATATACCATCCAAGGGTAAACTCTCGCAGTTGGGGTATGAAAGAATAGCGGATGGCCAATATTGACATTTGAAAAGGAATTGTATTTCGATTTTGATAATCTTATGAAAGTTTATTTTACAAATGTTAACGACATAATTAAACCCTGCACATACACCATAGATTTGGAAGAGAATAAGCAAGAAATGGAATTAATTATTAAACCCTAAAGTGTGGGGAGTTGTGACGAATGTAATTCATTCGGTTTGAAGGGGGGATATGTCAAAAAATTTTATTAGTAACGCTTTTGAAATCGAGAGACTAAAAGGGGGATATTGGGGGAGATTAGCCAAAAATTGGTTTATAGAAAATAATAAAGGACAAAAACTTTTTGCTTATGGTGGATTATTTGCAAACAAGTATTATTTAGTAGATTCAGATGAAGCTGAGTTTAGGTTACTAAAGAAAATAATAAAATTAAGGCAGACCACATTTTGGCCAATAGTTCTATTTGTGGTAGTAACAGGGCCAAGTTTCTGGGGCCAATGGCAGGTTTTTTTAATTTTTCTATTTATAATATGGCTCTTGAGTGCCATTACAAAGGCAATCTTATTTGAAAATGAAATAAAGAAAATGCAGAAAGTAGATCAACAACTAACTATTAGAGATCGTTTTTTAAATTTAGCCAAAATAAATACTGAATCCTATTTAAAGTCAGCTGTCATTGCTGGGGTAGGGTTCGTTGCAGTAGGATTCTTTAATTTAAAGGTTTCTCCCAAGAGTTCTTTTGCTTCTATTTTTTGTATTTCATTTTTTGGTATTGCCGGAGTCGTTTGGGGATATGTATTGTATCTTAAAAAGAACAATAATTTGTAATGACTAAATTGTTTTTCCTTGTTGATTGCAACTGCTTTTATGGATTTTGAAGTGTGGGGCGTTGTGACTAATGTAATTCATCCGGTATAGGGAATTAAAATGGAAAATAGAGAAAAGCTGGTAAAGGATATATTTCAAAAGGGACGGGGGATATTAAACCCCATATTTGAAAGAAATGGGTTTAAATATTTTAATAAATCGTCTGGAAACTCCTCAGGGGGACATTTTATATCAGGGGAGTATAGAAAAGTAGACCGGGAAATAGAATTTAGTTACAGGGGTTCATTGGGACTTGTAATTTATAGGCTAGGAGATCTTTCTTTAGACCATGAAACATATATGACATTTCTAGGAGTAAAGGACAGATCGAAATATCCCGGATTCCCTAAAAATCCGATAGATTCATTTAATGACCTTGCCTATGATTTAGAAAATTTCTCAGGTGATTTTTTGAAAGGTAGTGGACAAGAATTTGTTAAATTTGCTAAACAGTTCCTAAAAAATCCAGAAATTTTTAAAGGTGTCCCATAATGAGTAGCAAAGTTTTTGCCCTTGTTGACTGCAATAGCTTCTATGTATCTTGCGAGAGAGTGTTTCATCCTGCCTTTAAAAATAAACCTGTAGTTGTCTTGTCCAATAATGATGGTTGCGCCATTTCACGGTCCCAGCTGGGGTATGTCCAAGTTTTTATTGAAACGAACCCATTTAAAGGGCATTATTACCGCAATTCGGCCAGCATTGATGTGACACCGCCCACAGCCTATACACCGCAGTTGGTTGAGATCGCCAAGAGGCTTTTATCAAGGATATATAAGGAAGGTTATCGTTATAAAAGCTGTGGGGTCATGCTGACCAATTTTTCCAATGAAAATTTGGTCCAGCAGGACCTGTTTAAGCCGGTTTATAGTGAAAGCCCGAATCAGCGGTTAATGAAGGTCATGGACGGGTACAATCGCTTGGCTAATAGCGGGCAGTTGTTTTTTGCGGCCGAGGGAGCAGGCAAGCCTTGGTTTATGAAGCAGTCGCGCAAGTCAAAGCGGTTTACGACGCGGTGGGATGAGTTGTTAGAGATAAGAATTTAGGAAGGGACGTTAATGGATATTCAATTTATAAAAGATGCATCAGTCGTTATTGGATTGTGGTTAGTGTTTTATAAAATTGCCGCATGGCAAATTGAACATAGGGGTAAAAGAAATATTGAACTGGCAGAGGAGACACTCGCACTTTTTTATGAAGCAAAGGATATTATAGAGTGGTTACGTCACCCAATAGGATTTTCAGATGAAAATTCATCATTGGTGCAAGGTGAACGTGAGAACAAGGAAGATTTTGAGGCAAGGAAGAGGGTAAATTTTATCTTTTACAGGTACAATCAAAACAAGGAATTATTTAATAAAATACATTCACTTCGTTATAGATTCATGGCTCAAATTGGGAAAGAACAAGCCAAGCCATTTGATGAATTAGATAGCTTAATTAAGCAAATAGTTGCAGCAGCGCGTCTGTTAATTATCCTATGGCCAGAAAATAATTTTCGAACAGAAGACGAGAAAAAGAAACATTACGAACAAATAAAAAGAAATGAGAAAATTATTTGGGATTCATTCTCTGATGATGACCCCATTAAACTTAGATTGAATGAATTAATCAAAAATATAGAATCGGTTTGTCAAGACGTCATAGTAGCTAAAGGAACTTTGTCAGGTTTTTTAAATTCTCATTTGAAGGAAAAATAGATGTGCGGACGGTTTTCACAGACAGAGGGAAGAGCTGTTGGATATAAAAATATGAAAAAAAACATTTTTTGTATTGTCTTAGGTGCAATATCAATTCTTTTGGGTATTTACCAAGTCGTAGTTAATTGTTTGGCCTGCGAACAAATTAACAATAAATTTGTTAGTTTATTTAGCTCCCTTTCAATTCCTTCGATGACATTCGCATATTTTATAGCTGGTATTCTTCTTTTAAAATTGGGTTTTCGCTTTTATCCGTGGTTTGCGGAAAAGAATTATCAAAGTTACAAATATACTAATGAAATTAAGGGCAAAAAGAGCATGACTTTTGATGAGCTCATGTTAAAAAGAACTCTTTTGGCACACCCGGTATTGTTTATAATCGCGTTTGTTAGTCATCCCAAAATGTTCCAAGATGGAACCTGGTTACTGTTCATATTAGCAATCATATTCATTTGGTGCGTAGCGGGCCTTATTTATGTCTATCAGTCTTTAGATCAGAATATTGTAAAACCCATATTAAGAATGTTAATCAGTGCTGTGATTCTTTCTTTTGGGATTTATGTTGCGGGCATAAGCCATAAATCATTAGATACGCCTTCCGAAATGTGGGATCACGATACGGAAAGTAAGTTATTTACCATATCGTTAATTGTATCTTTGATTGCTTTGGTGTTTGGAATTCAAGCACTATGGCAGTTAATTAAGAATAAGAAGGCTGCTTAAGTTATGTGCATGGGTTTTAGAGGATGAGTTTTTGGAGATAAAAATTTAAAGAACTAAGACCGAAAGATTTGATTTTGAGGTTTAAATTTTATGCCAATTAAATTTTTTAACTATATGCTTTTAAAATTAAAAATAATAAAAGTCGAGAATAAAATCCCAGGACTTATAAAAAGAATGGGATTTAATTGTAAACGTGTTTTCCACATAGGAGCGATAGGCATTAACCCGGAGTCTTTGGCAATTTGGATAGTAACTCAGTCGGATAAAGAGAAGGAAATGCTTAGAGATAATTTCCTGAAAATTAATTCAGAGGTAAAAGGGTTGCTAATTGAGGCGGGATATCCTGCAGATGCAATAAATTATACAGGTGTAGATTTTGAATCCCAAGAGACAGTGGACCGAGATTATAAAGGTAGTTGGTGGAGTTGTATGAAATAGATGATTAAGAAATATCAGAATCCAGATGCGGAATAAAAATAATGTGCAGACGATTTTCACAGACAAAGAAAAAATAGAAGGAAATGATTATGATAAAGAAGAGTTCACAGGCACAAGCACACAAAGATCTCATACGTCGTTATTTGCTTTGGTTCTTTAAAACAACCAAAGAAAGCTTCGAACGTATTGAACGTAAAACCACGCAATTGATGGTAGATGAATACGTTTTAAAATGCATAAAAACTGCCGCACATAAGGCCCGCGTTAGAGGTCGTGGTGAATATGATGTGCTGGTTAAGGAATTTGAGACCTATATTAGCACTAAGCAGGCGGATGAAAAAAAATTGAAGTATTTGAATGGGAATGAAAAATCCTTACATCCGCAGTATGTGTTCTTAAGGAATCGCCTGGAAGCTATTGAATCAGCAATCAGGCATTTTTTAGGAGAAAAGGAATTGCGTTCAATACGGGCTTTGTATGAGAAGGAGTTCACGGATCGTATTTTACATGCACGGGATCATCAGTAGGAAGTAACTGGTTAAAACGGGGATTATGATAAGCTGAGATTGGGGACCATAAAAATATCGAGAGAAGGCGACAACAGCCCTGGTTCTTCTTGACTACCATTCTAAACTATGTTAGATTACGCAACTTGGAAGTTATAATATTCTAAAATTTAGAGGAAGATATGTCGAAGATCAAGTCTGTCAAGGCCCGTCAAATCATTGATTCCCGGGGCAACCCTACCATTGAGGTGGATGTTGCGTTAAGCTCAGGCGCTTTCGGCCGCGCGGCCGTACCTTCGGGCGCATCGACCGGTGAGCACGAAGCCATTGAATTGCGCGACGGTGACAAAACCAAATTCGGCGGCAAAGGCGTTTTAAAGGCCGTTAATAATGTCAATACGGCCATTGCCAAGGCCATTAAGGGCAAAGAAGCGGATTATAAGGCGATTGATAAGCAGGTCATTGCTTTAGACGGCACGGAGAACAAGGGCAAGCTCGGCGCCAATGCGATTTTAGGCGTGTCCATGGCGGTGGCCAAGGCCGCAGCCAATGACAAAGGCCTTCCACTATATAGATATATCGGCGGCAGCAAAGCGCATATTTTGCCGGTGCCCTTGATGAACATCATCAATGGCGGTATGCACGCGGACAATAATTTGGATGTACAGGAATTCATGATCATGCCGATTGGCGCCCCGACTTTTTCCAGGGCCATGCAGACGGCCTGTGAAGTGTTCCATGCGCTGAAAAATATTCTGCATGACAAGGACATGGCCACCTCCGTCGGTGATGAAGGCGGTTTTGCCCCAAATCTTGGCAGCAATGAAGAGGGCCTGGAGGTGATCATCGCGGCCATTGAAAAAGCAGGTTACAAGCCCGGCAAGGATGTTTTTATTGCCCTGGATGCGGCCTCGACATCTTTCTTTAAAGAAGGCAAATATGATTACAACGGCAAGTTGATTTCAGCCGATGAGTTGATCCAGGCGTATGAACGCATGGTCAGCAAGTACCCTGTGGTTTCCATCGAAGATGGTTTGGATGAAAACGATTGGAGCGGCTGGAAGACATTGACCAACCGTTTAGGCAAAAAGACCCAGCTGGTCGGCGATGACCTTTTTGTCACCAATGTCAAGCGCTTAAAGCAGGGCATTGACAGCAAGACCGCCAACGCGATTTTGATCAAGGTCAACCAGATCGGCTCCTTGTCCGAGACGCTGGATGCCATCAACCTGGCCAAGAAAAACAATTATCATTCGATCATGTCGCACCGTTCCGGTGAGACTGAGGACGTGACCATCGCGCATTTGGCGGTGGCCACCAACATCGGCCAGATCAAGACAGGGTCTTTGTCGCGTACGGACCGTTTGGCCAAATATAATGAATTGCTGCGTATTGAGGAAGAATTAGGCAAGAAAGCCGTGTACGCCGGTGTGAACTGGCAAAAGATTTATTAGATGTTAAAGAACGCTCTTTCATTATTCATCCTGACAGTCATTATTTTGGCGCTTTTTTTACCGTCTTATTCGACGATGCAGGATTTGAAGGAAAAGAACCGTGAGTATGCCCGCAGGATCACGGCCTTGGAGGAGCGGAACAAAAAGTTTGAACAAGAGCGGTATTTGCTCTTAACAGACCCGGATTATGTGGAAAAAGTAGGCCGCGAAACAATGGGCCTGATCCGTCCGGGGGAAACAGTTTACAAGATTGTACCGGTGCAGAAATAGATATCGCGGGGTGGAGCAGCCCGGTAGCTCGCCAGGCTCATAACCTGGAGGTCATAGGTTCAAATCCTGTCCCCGCAACCAATAAAAAGAGACAGTCCCAATGGGATTGTCTCTTTTTATTTACATTGACTTTATCAAAGAATCGTACAAAATAATTAAAGAAGCACTCCTACTGCACCATCCCTGCCGCTTCTATTAATCAATTCCCGTTATATTTATTGATGGACACAAAGCTTAAATCAGACATCGCTGATTTTAAATAGAAAGTTACCTTACGCTAGTATGAATTTGTATATATGTATGGTAACCAACTAAGCGAATTCTGGTTTGTGCCTCTTGCTATCTATATCACCTGGTGTTATACTTTCATCGGAAAGGTGTTCATGAAGTATTTGAAGAATAGGACTTTTCAGCGAGATCTGAAAAAGAATGGATTAGATGATGAGGACATCAAAGTAATTTTAGATAATATTTTTAAAGGTAGGGCCATTGCGCTTGGTTCCAAGATGTACAAAATAAGAGGATCCAGAGAGGGCGAGGGAAAAAGCGGAGGATTTAGGCATATATTCTTCTGGAAGAAAGATGAGCTCATCGTATTTTGTTTGGTATTTTCTAAGAATGTGCAAGATAACATAGGCTCTGCCGCGCATAAAACTTTAAAAATGCTGTCCGGTGTGTATGAGAATTTGACAGAGGATGAGATTAAAAAACAAATAGAACTAAAAGAGCTGATGGAGATGCAATATGAAAAATCACATTGATTCAAAGATTTTTGATATGGTTGAGCAGGAGCTTCATTCGATAAATAAGATAAAAGATGTTTCGATGACTATTAAAGAGTTTAATAAAATCAAATATCCTGCCCCCAGGCATTATACAGGCAGGGATATTGTCAGAATCAGAAGGAAACTTCGGGTCAGTCAAGCGGTGTTGGCACGTTTTTTAAATGCCAGTGAAAGTACAGTTAGAAAGTGGGAAATAGGAGCCAAGGTGCCGGGAGGCGCTAATTGCCGGCTTTTGCAGCTTTTAGAAAATAAAGGTCTCCAGATTCTTATGAGTTAGTCGTACTACGGCCCCCAACAAAAACATTGGCCCCTTTCTATTACGAATTTGACCACACGGTCCCCGGCGACCCCAGGGAGGTGGCGCTGACCTTTTCCCTGCTCAATGAAATGAAATCCGAGATGACACTCAAAGAATTCAAATATTACGTGGGCCAATTTGCCAATTTCTTCAGGACCGGCGCCAAGATCAAGAAAATAAAACTTTCCCATTGGTTCAAGCTCGCCTCAAAGTTCGACCATTATTAAATTTTCTCTCCTCGCCCGATCAGCATCCCCAATAACCGCTGTTATACCCAGGTACAATTGATTCTTTTCCCCCTCTCTTTAGAATACGAGAAAATTTGTTAAAAGACAATTCAATAGAAAAGGGATAAGACAATGAAGAAAATATTCTCCGTCATCGTAATGCTTGCAATGGTTTTTTCGTATTCAAGGCCCGTGTCCGCGGCAAGTGCTGCATGGACCGGTGGGACGAGCGCTAGTTGGGTCACCGGTTCTAACTGGTCTCCAGCCGCGGCCCCTGGATCGACAGCGGTTACGAACACTGCCGATGTTGCCACGTTCAATGCCGCTATAGCAGGTGGTTTCGGAACAAGCGGCACCCCCATTGTTATTGATGCTAATCGTAACATCAATGGCATTACTTTCGACGCGACCGCAGGTAATTATTATATTGGTGGCTCCGGGGCCAATAATTCTCTTTTACTGAGCTCAGGTGGGACCACTACTATTCTAAGCTCACTGTCCGCCACCAACGCCATCGAAACCATCAATGCTCCGCTTATTATAGAAGGGGCCTCAGGCACATACACACTTTCCAACAACAGCGCCAATGGTACAGGGGCGGGTGCAGGCACGCTGGACATTGGCGGAGGTATCACCGGTGGTGCTCCAGGCGCCACGGTATTGACCCTCAGCGGTTCCAACACCAATTTAAATACCATCAGCGGCAACATTACCAATGGCAGTGCTACGTCGCTGGCCATGACCAAATCCGGGGCAGGCACATGGGTGCTCTCCGGCGTCAATACCTATACCGGCGGCACCACCATCAATGCGGGAACGATCATTGCGACTTCAGCGGCGGCGGACGCCTTAGGCACAGGGACCGTGACCTTGGGTAATAACGCGGGTGGAAGCAGTGCGGCAAGTTTGATCATCGGCACCAATGGATTGACCTATGCCAATGCCATTGCTTTAGCGTCCAATACAACCGGCGCCCTGACCCTCGGCAACGGCACGGGGATTTCAACGACATTTAGCGGTGGTGTCACAGGCGTCAATAATCTTAATATCAACGAAAACGGCGGGGCCGGCGATACTATTAGCTTTACGTCAAATCCGATCAACAACAGCGGTGCTGTCAATAACATCGGCACAGGCAGTGGCACCACCACCATTAGCGGCGGTGTCGGTTCAAATGTCACGGATATTACGGAAAACAGCACGACTTCAGGCCTTACTATTAATACCGACGCGCTTGCCGTAAATGCCGGCGGTACCATCCTGAGCAGTGTCAACAGCAGCGGCTCCAGTCTATTTACGGTAAGTGGTGGTGTGGGCGGGACGGGAAACCTTACATTAAATAACGACAGCTCGATCACCAATGGCATTACTTTATCGGGAAGCAGCGTTAATAATGCCGGCCTTATCACCAACTCCGGAAGCGGAACAGGTAATGCGCTGATCAGCGCGGGCATCGGTTCCAATGTCACAGGCATTACGGAAAACAGCACCAGTTCAGCGTTCAACGTCACCGGCGCCCTTACGGTCAATACCAATGGCACGACGGTCACGGATGCCAACAGCAGCGGCTCGAGTTTATTGACACTGTCCGGCGGTGTTGGCGGTACGGGTAATTTAATACTTGATAACAACAGTTCAACGGCCAATGGTGTCACTGTTTCAACGAACCCTGTCAATAATGTTGGCACGCTCACCAATTCCGGAGACGGAACAGGCAATACGCTTGTCAGCGCTGCCATTGGCGCCAATGTGACCAGTGTGACCCAGAATAGTTCCTCATCGACCTTGACACTTTCCAACACCAGCAATGCCTATACAGGTGCCACCACCATTACCGCCGGCACCTTGAAGCTCGGGGCCTCGGGGGTCATTCCCGACGGCAGTGCGGTCAGCATCGCTGGCAGCGGTATTTTTAATTTAGCCAGTTATTCTGAAACCATAGGTTCGCTGACAGGCAGCGGCACTGTCACCAACAGCGTCGGGGCCACCAACTCAACCCTGACCACAGGAGGCAATGGCAGCTCCACCACCTTTGCAGGGCTTCTTCAAAATGGCACCGGCACCATCGCATTGACGAAAGCCGGAAGCGGCACATTGACCATCAGCGGGGCCAACACCTACAGCGGCGGCACCACCATCAATGCGGGTGATCTCGACATAACAAATTCCAATGCCCTGGGAACGGGTTTTGTGACCAACAATGCTACACTGGCCATTGGTTCCAATAATCTGATTTTAGGAAACACCTATACGCAAAATTCAGGCTCAGCCCTGGACCTCAGTGCCACTTCTGCATCCAGTTTCGGAAAAATCACCTCCACGGGCATTGCAGCGGCCGTATCTGCAAGCAGCACGGTCAATATCACCGTCGGTGGTTATATTCCGACCAATTCAACCCTTGAAATTATCAACACCGGAGGCAGCGGTGTAGGAAGCGCCCCGAATACGGTTAACACCATCGAATCCGGCAATGCTGACTACACTCCCCGTGTTGACTTCACCAGCTCCATCATGGATGGCGATCTGATGTTGACGGCAGACCATACCACCAACGGATTTGCGTCACTGGCGGATAACAACAATGCCCGGGCCGTTGGCAGGGTGCTTGATAATATCAGCAACCCCTCCAGCGACATGGCAGGCATCTTAAACACCCTTGAATTCTTAAGTAATGCCCAAACAACTTCAGCGCTGAACACCTTGGGGCCCGTGATGGACGAAGGGGTGATCGACGACAGTACCGCGGCGTTAAATAATTTTATCGGGGCCTCTCTCGAGAGACTGCAAGACCTCACAGCCTTTACCGGGTCCGGGAATCCTGACGGTACAGGCACCGGGGTCTCCACCGGGGACGAGGGCCTACGCAATGATCTTTGGGCCAAGCAGTATGGGAGTTACCTGACCCAAGGCACCCGCCAGGGCATTGAGGGTTTCAATGCCTGGAATACAGGCACGGTCGTTGGTTTGGACCGTTTGGTCAATGATGATCTCAATCTCGGCGCCAGTCTGGGCTATGCCTACGGGCAGGTCGGTGCAGAGGCCAATGATGGCAGCACAGACATCAACAGTGCCCAGGCCGCCATCTACGCAGGTTACCAGGGCACTGAACACCCTTATTTTATAGACGCGGAAGGTATTTTTGCCAGGAATTGGTATAGCGGCCAACGCAGTCTCAGCGTCGGCGGAATGGACAGGAACGCTTATGCCGGTTATAGGGGCGGGCAATACGGCGCTTATGTCGATGGCGGTTACAAGATCAATATGGGAAATAAATTCGAACTGACACCGCTGGCCTCGCTGCAATGGACCCATCTTTCCATGGGAAGTTATGATGAGACCAATGCCGGCGCCCTGGATTTAAATGTCAACAGGCAAAGTTACAATGTATTGGAATCCGGCCTGGGGGCAAGCATTGCCTATCCCATGCACTATGGCTGGGGCAATCTGACCCCGGAATTCCATGCCAAATGGCTGTATGATTTTATCGGCGACCAGATGATAGTCACATCGGCATTTAGCGGCGGGGGCGGGTCGTTCACCTCTTACGGCGCCAATCCGTCCAAGGATGGCATTAACATCGGCGGAAAATTAGCATTTAATTTTAAAGATGACCTGTCGTTGATTGCCGGGCTCGACACCGAGATCAGGGACCAATTTTTTGGTGTCGCCGGCACGGTCACTGTCTCGTATAAGTTTTAAAGGGGGCCCCCAAAGAGAATAGCTTGTAGGACAGGGATTAAAGGCCTATCATACCCAATAAGTAATCTTTTAAAGGAGTGCAATGCCAGCTAATATTTTTATTGTGGATGATGATGAGTCGGTGTGTCGGGCGCTGAAAACATTGTTGATGACCTATGATTTTGAGGTAAGAACGTTTGGTTCCGCCCAAGAATTTTTTGACACCGTGGGTCATAATGATCCGGGCTGTTTGCTTCTGGACATCCATATGACCGGACTGGACGGATGGGAAGTCCAAAAAAGGATCCTGGCCTCGGGGTCGACGCGGCCGGTCATTTTTATTTCCGCCGAGAAAAAAGACGATGCCACCGACCGCGCTTTAAAGGCAGGGGCCGTGGGTTTCTTGCAAAAGCCTGTGAATGGCCAGACCCTGGTCGATCTTATTCATGGCATCAAGAACAGATAAACGGGTATCAATGAAAAAGAAAATAATTACCGTCAAAAAAAAGAAGGCCCAGGCGCCGTTATCGAGAAAACGGGCCCATGATAATTTGGAAGAAAAACTGCGCCGGCAGACAGATGAAATTAAAATCAGGGACGGCCAATTAAAGCAGGGGGCGGACCGTGAAAAATTAGGGGCTGACAGGGAAAAGATCGCCGAAGAGCAGATCCATGTCCGCACCAAGGCCATGGAATCGACGACGGACGGCATTTTTATCATGGACGCCAAGAAGAATGATTTCCCCATTATTTATGCCAACCCGTCTTTTTTCAGTCTCACCGGTTACGATAAAAGCGAGGCCATCGGAAAAAGTTATTTTTCGCTGTATGGGTTTGATGCCAATGCGCGTGTCGCTGAAGAAATAAAGCAGACCCTGCTCCAGGGGAAATCTTTTCATGGCGAAATGCTGAATTTTAAAAGGAACGGCGAGAAATTCTGGAGTTTACTGCGCATTACCCCGATCCGTGATGCCAAAGGCATGATCACCCATTATGTGGGGATCAAGACCGATACCACCTTGATGAAGCAGAGGGATGCGGAAATCGAGGAACAGCGCGAAGAGCTTTTGCATGTGACCAGGGTCGGAAAGCTGGCGGAATTTGTTTCGTCCCTGGCCCATGAAATCAGCCAACCCTTGACCGCCATTCTTTCTTATGCCCAGGCCGCCCAAAGGATGTTAAAAGACAGGGAGCCACAGTTGCGCGAAATCCTGCAATACATTATTAATGATGATCAAAGGGCCGCTGAGGTGATCCGGCGCTTGCGGTCCCTGTTAAAAAAGAACAAGCCTGCTTTTGAGGTCCTGGACATCAATACCCTGACCAATGATACGGTCATGCTGATCATGCCGCATATCACGGCAAAAAATAAAATCATCAAACTTGAGTTAGGCGACCATCTCCCCATGATCAAGGCCGACCGCATCCAGCTGCAGCAAGTGCTTTTGAACCTTATCAGCAACAGCCTGGAGGCCATGGAAGAGCAAAAAGATTCCCATGAGCTGTTGATAAGGACGTCCCTCAAGAATGCCAACACCATTCTGGTAGAGGTCAAGGATTCAGGGTGCGGCATTCCGGAAGAAAATAGACTTAAACTTTTTGCCCATTTTTTTACCAGCAAGCCGGACGGCCTGGGCATGGGTCTGTCCATCAGCCGTTCTATTGTGGAGGCGCATGGCGGCCGCCTGGAGGCGAAGAACAATCCGGACCGGGGCGCCAATTTTTATTTTACCATTCCTGTGAGTAACGACCGATGAACAAAAATACCATGATCTATGTGGTGGATGACGACATCTCCGTGTGCAGGGCCTTGAGCCTGTTGTTAAAATCGTATGGCTTTAAGGTAGAGACCTTTACCAGGGCCACAGATTTTTTAGACTTCAAGCACCCCAAATTACAATCATGCCTAGTTTTAGATATCCGCCTGCCGAACATCAATGGCTTTGCCCTTCAGGAAATCATGGCCGAGCGCGGCATTGTCACCCCTATTGTTTTTATCACGGGGCATGGCAATGTGCCCATGAGCGTCAAGGCCATGCGGGCAGGGGCCGTTGATTTTCTCTCCAAGCCCTTTACCAATAAAGAACTGCTTGCTGCCATTACCTTGGCCCTTTCCAAAAGCAAGGTCCAGAATAAAAAGCAGGCCGAGGTGGACCGCATCAAGCAGCGCATGGACAGCTTGTCCCCGCGCGAGCTGGAAGTCTTTCATTTTGTGGTCCAGGGGAAGATGAATAAGGAAATTGCTTCCAAGCGGGGGACTTCCCTTCAAACCATCAAGGTGCACCGCGGACGCGTCATGCAAAAAATGCAGGCCAAGACCGTGACGGAACTCATCGGCTTTGCCCGCAAAGCCGGGATCACCTTGCTTTAGCGCCTTCTTGTCCCAAGCCCCCTTTTCCACTAATCACCCGTCGCTGATCGTTATTATACCCTGGTACACTTGATTCCTTTTGGCCCCAAGATATGATCATGTATCCGGAATTGACTGTTGGTTTGAGGCATTACTGTCAACAGTGATTCCAAAATGTCCTTAAAGAATGAAAGAAGGTATTTATGGCTAATGAGACTTTATCCGTGGGTCATGACAAACAATCAGAAGAAATCCTTTATCCGCCCTCCAGGTGGGTTGAACCGCAAATCAATGTTTCAGAGATAGAGGAGTTGATCAGGTCCAACAGAGAACTCGAACACTTTGCATTTGCGGTCTCCCATGATCTCCAGGAGCCTTTAAAAGTGGTCTGCCTCTATCTCCAACTTTTAAAGAGAAAATATCAGGAAAGACTGGATGAAAAAGTAGAGAAGGACATTACGTCAATTATCGACAGGACGGAAAGGATGCAAAATTTAATCCAGAGCATGCTGGACTATGCCCGGGTAGGGAAAGGCCATGCTTATTTTGTCCGTCTGGATACAAGCCAGGTGATTCATAGGGCCATGGATAATCTAAAGGCAAGCATTGACGCAACTTCAGCCCAAATCAGCTGCGGCAACTGCCCTGTGGTGATGGGGGACGAAATCCAATTGACCCAGTTATTTCAAAATTTGATCAGTAACGCCATTAAATTCCATCAAAAAGGAGAGTCTCCCCGCATCCATATTGACGTCGAACAAAAAGATGATCAGTGGGTTTTTTCCGTCCGGGACAATGGCATAGGGGTGGAACAAAAAGACCTTCAGGACATCTTTAAGGTTTTCCGGCGCCTGCATTCCCATAGTGAATATGCAGGCAATGGGATAGGCCTGGCGTTATGTCAACGCATCGTTGAGTCTCATGGAGGGAATATTTGGGTGGAATCGGAAGTAGGACAAGGGACCACGGTTTATTTCAATATTTATAAAATTTCCTGAAAAAGACGGGGATGTATTATACCTCGGTACAATTGATCCATCCCTGGGACATCGTCATACTCAAAGGTAGAAAGGTCCTATGCCAAAGAAAAAATTATTGATAGTGATAGGTGCGGCCGTCCTTTTTTTAGTTTGCATCATGCTTCTCAAGGACCAGATCATGAAATCCGGTGTCACGATGGTGGCCTCCCAGATCACCGGGGCACCGGTGCATATCGACGGTTTTTCGTTTGACATTTTCACCTCCACGGTGCATATTGCCGGGCTCAAAATAGACAATCCTGATGGTTTTCCCCCAGGGGTGCTGGTCTATTGTTCCAAGATCAATGTTGTTTTTGACCGGGACGCGTTGTTTAAACACCGGCTTCATTTAATAAGCATGGAGATTGAATTAGATCAGATGGGGCTTACCAGGAACAAAGAAGGCAAGCTCAATGTGGATTCATTAAAGATCGTCAAACAGCCCAAGGCCTCTCCGCCGGTCCCCATGCAAATCGATTTCCTGACCCTGGGCATCGGCAAGATAGTCTCCAAGGATTATACCGGCGGCACCACGCCGGGCATAAGGGTCCATGATGTCAATATCCATAAAAGCTATAAGAATATCACCAGTGCCCAACAGCTGGCGGTCCTTGTCCTGGCCGAGCCTGTAAAAGCGGCCGGCATAAAAAGCGCTGAAATATACGGGGTTTCCATGCTGGCAGGGGTGGCCATTCTCCCTGTCACCATCGCGGCGACCTTCATAGGTCAAGACAGCGCGCGGCAAACCGTTGACGCTGCCTCCGGGCATGTGTATGAAGTAAGCCTTGAGGTCATCAAAGAGCAGGGACGGATCACCAGGGAGGACGCGGCCAACGGGATCATTAAAGCGGACATCAAGGGGGCCATGGTGGCGCTCAAACTTGACAGGACCGCGGACAATAAGACCGAAATAACGGTTTCCGCCCGGAAGTTTATGTTCCCCATGCCTGACATTGCCGGAGGGGTTTTATATGAAGTATTAGAAGGCATGGGAAAAAATGTACAATAAATAAAATCCATGTCATCTGAAAAGCTTGTCCTTGACTATTCAATCCCCCCAACGCTTCTCATTCAATTAAGCGGGGATTGGCGCATCTCCACCGGAGTTCTGGGGACAGAGGAAGTTGCCTCAGGACTCACCAGCCATCCGGACATCGTTCAAATCAATTTTAGCGTTGCGCAGGACTTGAAATGGGACAGCGGGCTTATAGCCTTTTTGCTTAAGCTGATCAAGGAGTGCGGCCCCAAGAAGATTCAAGTTGCGCTCCAAGGGCTGCCGCCGGAGGCGCAGAAATTATTAGCGCTTGCTTTAAAGGTGCCTGAAAAAACTGCCGCGGTCCCCCAAGCGCATGGGTCATTATTGGAAGAGACCGGCGCCAAGGTCTTGCAAATAGGCGCGAGCTTTGGACTGGCGTTCGACTTTTTGGGAGATATGGCGGTTTCGTTATGCCGCCTGATTTCAGGCAAATCCTATTTCCGCTGGGAAGATTTTTACCTCCTGGTCAAGCGCTGCGGCGTTGATACCCTGCTGCTTGTTTCCTTGATCAGTTTATTAGTAGGCATGATCCTGGCCTTTGTGGCGTCGATACAGCTTAAAATGTTCGGGGCCCAGATTTATATTGCCGATATAGTGGGTATCGCCATGGTGCGCGTACTGGCAGCGGTGATGACCGGCATTATTGTGTCCGGCCGCATCGGGGCGTCTTTTGCGGCGGAACTGGGGATGATGCAGGCCAATGAGGAAATCGACGCGCTTAAAACGCTCGGCATTTCTCCGGTTGAATTTTTGGTCATCCCGCGCATGCTGGCCCTGGTTTTGATGATGCCGATCCTCACCATCTATGCGGACCTGATGGCCATAGTGGGCGGCTTTCTTATCAGCGTCTGGATGTTTCACCTGAACCCCTTGGAATATTTAAACCATACCCAGTTGGCCGTGCATTTAAGTTATGTATGGATCGGGCTCATCCACAGTTTTGTTTTTGGGGTGATCATTGCGTTTTCCGGGTGCCTGCGGGGCATTGAATGCCAAAGAAACGCGGCCGGTGTGGGCGATGCCACCACCTCAGCGGTGGTGACGGCCATCACGGGTATTGTCATTGCCACGGCGATCATCACCTTTATCTGCCAGGTGTTGGGAGTGTAAATCATGGATCCAGCCAAGCCGGTCATTGAAGTGCAAAATTTAGACATAGGGTATGACAATCACCCGGTGATGCAAAACCTTAATTTTAACGTGAATAAAGGCGATATCTTCATTGTCATGGGTGTCAGCGGCTGCGGCAAAAGCACCTTGCTCAAGAGCATGATCGGTCTTAAACGACCAACGAAAGGCAAGGTCTCGTTCTACGCCAAGAGTTTTTGGGACCAGGATGAAAAGGAGCAACAAAATATCATGCGGCGTTTCGGGGTGCTTTATCAAAGTGGCGCGCTATGGAGTTCCCTGACGGTCGGAGAGAACGTGGCGCTTCCTTTACAGCTTTATACCAAATTATCCAAGGAACAGATACGGGAGATGGTGGCCTTAAAACTGTCCTTGGTGGGCCTGGAAGGCCAGGAAGATTTCTTCCCCTCGGGAATGAGCGGGGGGATGTGCAAACGGGTGAGCCTGGCGCGGGCCATTGCGCTTGATCCGGACATTATTTTTTTCGATGAACCCTCCGCCGGGCTTGACCCCATCAATTCCAGAAAACTTGATGATTTGATCCTTGAGCTGCGGGACGGTCTGGGGGCCACCATCGTCATCGTCACCCATGAACTGCCCAGTATTTTTGCCATCGGGAATAATTCCGTCTTTCTTGATGAGGCCAGTAAAACCATGATTGCAACAGGTGATCCCAAAGGGTTGTTGGCTAATTCCAAGGACCCCAGGGTCATTGAATTTTTAACCAGAGGAAAATCAACGCATGAGCCGAAAAGCCAATAAAACAGTGATCGGGATATTTGTGGTAGGGGCCTTGGTGGTGTTAATGGCGGCCATCGTGGTGTTTGGCTCCGGGGAACTTTTTAAACGGACCAATAAATTTGTTTTGTACTTTGATGGTTCTGTGAAAGGCCTGGCCATAGGGGCGCCGGTGATGTTTCGGGGAGTGGGTATCGGTACCGTCAAAGATATCAGCCTGATCTACGATTCCAAGGCCGGGACAGTGACGCTTCCGGTGATTGTCGAGATTGAGCAGGACCGCATTAAAGGGGCCCCGAGTTTTGGGGAATTAAACGGTCCCGCGAAGATGATCGCGCTGGGGTTAAGGGGAAATCTCGAGGTGCAGAGTTTTTTAACGGGACAGCTGATGATCTCATTTGATTTTTATCCGGACAAGCCGGCCAAGCTTCGAGGGATCGCCAACCGGTATCCTGAGCTGCCGACACTTCCCACCTCGCCGGATATTTCTGAAATCATCAATGAAATACCGATCAAGGAAATCGCCAAAAATTTGGAATCCGCCACCCAGGGGATCAATAAACTGGCCAATTCGAGCGAAATCCCCCGGAGCCTTTATGATCTGCAAACTACGCTCCAGGAAACCAGGGCCGCCATGCATTCGGTCAGCTTGCTGGCCGAATATCTTGAAGAGCATCCGGAAAGCTTATTAAAAGGGAAGGTGCGGTAATAATATGAAAGGTATCACTATTAAATCCTGCCTGAGCGCAGGCGCCGCTTGTTTTGCCTTGACTTTAGGCGGCTGCATTTCTTTACCCAATGGCCCCATGAGCCCAAACCCGCGGTTTTACTTGCTTTCAGCCACCAGTGGACCCCCAGTAATTAAGAAAATAAATATTACTCCTGGCGTGTTTATTGGCATCGGGCCGGTAAAAATCCCGGAATATTTAAATAGGCCGCAGATGGTGACCAACGACAAAGCAGGGACACTTAAATTTGATGAATTCGACCGCTGGGGCGAGTCCCTGGACATTGGGATAGCACGGTTGATCAGAGAGGACCTGACGGCCATGCTTCCCGAGGCCAAATTGGCCGTATATCCCTGGAACCCGTCGGTCACGGTCAGATACCAGGTAGCTGTCGAGATTGTTCAGTTGGACAGCGAACTTGATAAGGGCATCTTTCTTGCCGTGCAATGGATGATCATTGATCTTAAGAATTCCAAAACAGTGATGATTAAAAGATCAGAATTCCGCCGGCCGATCAGTCCGCAGGATTATGCCGGGCTCGCCCAAACACTCAGTGCGGCCTGCGCCTCATTAAGCGGCCAGATCGCTGAGGCGCTGTCAAGCCCAAGTGTTATACCTCGGTACAATTGATCTATTTGGGCAATGCCTTCATACTGCCTTTAGTTGCATGATCAAGAAGAAAGGAGTGTTCTATGTTGAATTGGGCCGTTACGTTTTTTATCATCGCCATTATCGCAGCAGTGCTGGGATTCAGCGGGATCGCTGGTTCAGCCATTGATATCGCCAAGGTTTTATTTGTCGTATTTTTAGTATTAGCGGTAGCATCGTTGGTTTTTGGCAGAAAAGTTTCCGCGTAGTTTAATCCTTAGTCCAATAATTTGGGGACACTCGCCATAACGGGAATTATTTTAATTAAAGGGCTATTACACCTCCCGTAGCCCTTTAATCCTAAGTTAATTTTCTTTTAATCTCCCTCCCAGTATCCTTAACATAGCGGTTTTAAGAAGTGATCTTCCATAAGGAGGAGGGCCCATGAAAAAATTATTGACCGTTGTCGTGTCTGCTATATTGCTATGTAATTTGTCGACCAGCGCTTTTAGCTGGGACCATTTCGGGTTTCGGGAAGGCCATTATTATAGACATGCGGGCTGGTGGGGTTTTGGTGGCCTGGTGACTGGATTGGCCATTGGGGCCTATGTGGCGTCCCTGCCTCCACGCTATGAAACAGTTGTCATTGACGGCACGCCTTATTATTATGCCGACGGGTATTATTACCAAGCCTCTCCCAATGGGTATGTGGTGGTTGAGCCGCCGGCCGGTGAGGCCCCGCCAACAGGGAATAATACCATGGAATATGTCCTGGGGACATTATTGGCGATCCTGTTGCTGGCAGGCATCGGTGTATTGATCAAGATGTTGTTTACCAGGCAGCATAAATCAGCGTAAAGATATAGGAGGAATTATGAAATTCAAAATAATATTGTTTTTAATTCTAACCATGGGCTTTACGGGTCTTTGTTTTGCGGTTGGCGCAGGCACCACCGCCATCACCGCGTCCAACGGGGTAGGGGAAATTCCCACTGGTACTACGACAGGTGTCAATGGGGTGACCGGCGTCAACGGCACCAGCGTTGCCGGTACCAATGGCATCACTGGCGATACTGGTGTTAATGGCACCGGCGTTGTCGGCACTGAAAATAATGGGATCACCGGAAATAATAATCAAATTACCAACAGTACCGTGCAATAATTTGAGGGCACCATCAAGTTCCAATCCTTACTTAATTTTTCTTTAATCACGGCCATGCTATATAATATAAGGCAACAATTTTAAAATGGAGGCTGCATGGAATACCGGAGATTGGGCAATTGCGGGCTTAAGGTGCCGGTCTTGAGTTTGGGCACAGGCACCTTTGGCGGCGCCAATGAATTTTTCAAAAAATGGGGCGAGACCGATGTGAAGGAAGCCACCCGTTTGGTGGATGTCTGTCTTGAGGCTGGGGTCAATTTGTTTGATACCGCGGACATTTATTCTAATGGCGCCTCTGAGGAAATTCTGGGCAAGGCCCTCAAAGGCCGTCGGGAAAAGGTCTTGATTTCAACCAAGGCCACCTTCAGGCTGGGCGAGGGGCCCAACGACGTGGGGTCTTCCCGTTTTCATTTGATCAACGCCTGTGAGGCCAGTCTTAAACGTTTGGGCACGGACCACATCGATATTTATTACATGCACGGTTTTGATGCCATGACGCCCGTTGAGGAGACCCTGAGCGCATTGAATAATCTGGTCAACAGTGGCAAGGTACGCTATATCGGCTGTTCGAATTTCTCGGGCTGGCATGTGATGAAATCATTAAATGCCGCGGAGAAATATGGCTATCCGCGTTATGCCGCCTATCAGGGTTATTATTCGTTGATCGGCCGTGACTTTGAATGGGAGTTGATGCCCTTGGGTCTTGACCAGGGCCTGGGGCTCATGGTCTGGAGTCCGCTGGGATGGGGCCGCCTGACCGGCAAGATCCGGCGGGGGCAGCCCGTGGGTGAAGGACGGATCAAATCCGGCGGAGGTGATGCCGGCCCGCAGGTGCCCGAGGAGTATATTTATAAGGTGGTCGATGCCATTGATGCGGTGGCCCGCGAGACCGGAAAAACAGTCTCCCAGATCGCGCTCAACTGGCTTTTGCAGAGGCCTACGGTTGCCAATGTGGTGATGGGTGCGCGCAATGAAGAACAGCTGCGACAAAATCTTGGCGCGGTGGGATGGAACCTGACCCAGGCGCAGATCGCAAAACTCGACGCGGCCAGCGATCTTCCGCCGGCATACCCTTATTGGCATCAGATGGGATTTGAACGCAACCCCAAGGCAGTGAATTTAAAATGAATGTCACCCCCGAATGTTTTTGTCGGGGGTCTAGTCAAGGAGCGAAGATGAAAAAGAACGCATCAGCGGTTTGGAGCGGTGATTTAAAAACCGGCAAGGGAAGCATCTCGACGGAAAGCGGGGCACTTTCCAACGCCCAATATGGTTTCAATACGCGTTTTGAAAATGGACCGGGGACCAATCCGGAAGAACTTATTGCCGCGGCCCATGCCGGGTGTTTTACCATGGCCCTGTCGGCGCAGTTAGGCAATGCCGGCCTTAAAGCGCAAAAGATTGAGACCTCCGCGGCCGTGAACATGGAAAAACTTGAAAAGGGCTGGACCATCACCGATGTGCATCTGCAGGTGAAGGCCAATGTTCCAGGGGCTGACCAGGCTGCCTTTGAAAAATGCGCCAATGAGGCCAAGGCCGGCTGCCCCATTTCACGGCTTTTGAATGCCAAGATCACCATGACCGCCCAGTTAGTCAAATAACACTGAAAGATTCGCCCACGAAAACAGCCTTGAGTATAAGCAGACTGCAGGGTATACTATCCGTTGAGGGCTGAAATATGATAAAACAAACTAACCGCAGTTATTTTTTAAAACATGTCCCAGAACTTTCCAGAAAGTATGCTGGTAAGCATGTTGCCATTGTGGATAGAAAAATTGTGGCCATCGGCAGAAAAGCCTCGGTAGTTTTTCGTAAAGCTATCAAAAACATCCCCCAAAATAAGCCAGTCGGGATCTTTTATCTTCCTACCAAGAACGAAGCCCTAGTTTTTTTATGAGATATCCTTATCAGCCGATTGCCAAGGGCTTGCTTGCTCCTATTGTGGACATCCAAATTTGGTCCTCTGGCAGATGGGTCACGTTTGATGCGTATGTCGATTCAGGTGCGACGTATACCATATTCGGTCCCGATAATGCTGAGATTTTGGGCATTAACCTTCGTAGCGGCCGGAAAATAATGATCCGAGTCGGGGATGGAAAATTAATCCCTGTCTATTTACATAAGCTGCCCGTGCAATTTTCAGGACAACAATTTAACGCGACGATTGGATTTTCTGAAAGTCTTGGTGTCGGCTTTAACATACTTGGACGCATCAGTTTTTTTGACCGGTTCAGAATATGCTTCAACGATAAGCAGGGAATGGTCGATACCACTTATCTGAAATAACCAGCTTTTCATCTTTTTTTACTCCTATCTTTAACCACCGAAAAAAAGGCCCCGGGTGGTGGAAGGTATATAAATATTGTATACTCTCTACATGTGGTTAAATTTAGATATAAGAAAAGTCCTATCGCTGCTGATGGCTTTTGCCTTTCTAGCTAATTGTCTGGGGCCAGTGCCTGAAGTCCAGGCCCAGACAGCAGCTGACCTGCCCATTCCTGGGACAATGGTCAATCTAAGCCCTGCCTTTGAGCCGGTCCTGATCAAGGGCTTAAAAATCCATCCTGAAAATCCTTTTCTGTTTGATTTTATCGTCGATGTAGGGGACGGTTCTAAACCGTCCCTTAAAGGGCGGGTTTGGAACCCGCCCCTACAAGAGGAATCGATTAAATTGATTAAATACTTCCTGGCGGCCATGACCGTGCCGAAAAAGGACCTCTGGGTCAATCTCTCGCCCTATGAAAAAGACCGGATGATTGCGCCTGACTTGGGGCAAACAACCATGGGCCGGGACCTGTTGGCCCAGGATTATATCCTTAAGCAATTGACCGCCTCGCTGATTTATCCGGAGAAACATTTAGGCAAGACTTTTTGGGACGAAGTTTATGCCAAGACCCGGCAAATGTACGGCACAGCCCAGATACCGGTCAATACCTTCAACAAGGTATGGATCGTCGCTGACAGGGCAGACATCTTCGAGCGCAACAATACCGCCTATATCACGGGCGCCCATTTAAAAGTGATGCTGGAAGAAGATTACCTAGCATTAAAAAACCACCAAGGCCAACCTGAAAAGAAATTGGGGACAGTCCCCAATTTCCGGTCTTCCCATACCATTGCTTCCAACATCATCCGCCAAATCATCCTTCCCCAAATCGAGCATGAAGTCAATTACGGCAAAAACTTTGCCCCCTTGCGCCAGATGTTTTATTCCATCATCCTGGCCACGTGGTATAAGACCGCACTTAAAAATGCCCTGCTGACCCAGATTTACGCGGACACATCCAAGGTCAGTGTCGGTATTAACCAGCATGACGCCCGGGCCAATGAAGAGATATTCAACCGGTATTTAAGGGCGTATAAGAAGGGCGTCTTTAATTATATTAAAGAAGATATGAGCGCCGGCGCGGATGGCCAGCTGATCGTAAGAAAATATTTTTCCGGAGGGGCCAATTTTGCGGCATTGAGGCTGCATCGATCCCCAGGCCTGTTAGGCACGGAATTGCCCAACCATTCCATGCTGGTCACCGTGCCGCTCTCCCCGGTCAACCAGGCCATGGTCAGCAAAAAATATGACAGCTTGCCTCAATTAGTTAAAGCAGCAGGGGATGGAAAAATTAATTTTGAACTTCCGGTCGTAGTCGAAACCAACACAGGGACAAAGACGATAACCACTGTATATAGGCTAAATGATACAATCATAGAAGGGGTTTCAGGAAAGAATCCAATAAAAGTCACCGACGGTGAGTTTATCAGCGCCATCACAAATGTAAGGCCAGGCCGGAAAATTTCAAAATCAAACCATGCCATGGCCGCGGAGGCCATCATCAAGGCCCTGGATGCTTTGCCAAGGACAGGCAGTTCTGTCCAGGATGCCGAGAATGCCTGGAATAAACTACAGCTTAATTTAATCCATTTAATGGGGTTTCGGACCAAGGAGAAAGATAAAGACCAGCTGATTGATGGATTGAAGATCGATGATGATCAACAGTGGCGGCAACTGGGCAATGCCTTAAGGGGCTATTGGAAGAAACAAGGATGGGCCAATAGTTTTGGCAATATCAATCCTTATCTGGCGACGATCAATACGAGTCTCAGTTCTTTTAAATTGTTTGAGAGCGCGGAGAAAAAAGTCCAGCTTCTTTTGGAGGGAGGTAATCTGTATGACCGGCTCCAGGGTTACTGGGCCAATGTGGTTGGCATGGCCTTGCACAATAGATACTATGGTGCCCATATAGAAGAGGAAGAAGGCCAATGGCGCATCATTGACAATGAATTCCTGGCTGAAACAGGGCATCAATTCATTGTTGATTACCTGGCATGGGAAAAGCTTCCACGAGAAGAAAAGAATAAGCTGTTGGCTGGCACCAAATATATTCCTGATGAATTTGATGATCTCATGCTGTGGGGCCTGACAGCCCTCCTTGATCCTGCCAATTTCATACCCTTGATCTTTGTGAACCATGAACCTCAGCATTTGCAGTCCTTGCCTGATTACAAGGCAACACTTCTCAAATATATGATGGGAATTCCTTTTAAGGCGTTAGGGTCTTCCAGTGGTTCTTTTTTGTTTAAAGGCATACCTCCTGAGCAAATCAAGAATTTGTTGGATAGGACCGTCCATGATACAGACAGTTCACGGGCGCTTTATGAGCGTTGGGGAGACAGGAGTTGGATTGCGCCTTGGAAGATAGGTTTGAGATATCCGGCCCATACGATGCGTGCATTCAATGTGATTAAGATACCGAATCTTCCTGATCCATTGTTTATGCTGGTCCTTGGCACCAGGCCTTATCTTCACGATCAAGGATGGCAATTGTCGAACCGGGCGTATCTTCCCATGAATCATGGCGAGGATTATAAAGATGGCATCAGCCGTGAACAAAAACTTACAGAAGTTGTCGGAGAAAAAGTCTTTAATGAAGACCGCCGCCAAATGGCCCAAAACATTTACGCCTTGCCGGAATTTCAGCATTTTTTGAAGGCCAACAGCGCCCAAGCAGCCACGCCGGTCGGCGGTATTGATCTCACCCAGGCCCGTATTAAGGTAAGCAGGGAGGGCCAGGGGGTGCGGATGCGTTTTGATCGGGCCATGATCGAGCGCATCAAGACCCGCGGCTTTGCCGGCCTGGAATTCCATATCCAATCCATGGTGCCTTTGACAAATCTGGCCTCCTTCCTGGGCCTCCGCCAAGATAATTAAGAGGTCGTGGTTTTTTTGGCGTCATTTTAGTTAACTACTTAACAGTTACGTACTTGACAAATAAGTCCCTCTGTTGTAAACTTGAAATGAATGAGGAGGGCTTATGCCGGACGCTCAAAAGACAGACCGCAGGTCGGAATATTACTGGAGCCAGGTCAAGAAGCATGGGGCCAAGTACCCCGAATTCCATTGGCCTTCGGTTGAAATCATCCTGAATTTGATCTACACCTACGACATCCTGACCGTGCACACCGCGCGGCACACCAATGTGTATGGGCTCACCAGGGCAGGTTTCGGGGTGCTGATGATTTTAAGCCGCAGCCAATCAAAGGCCTGCAAGCAAAATGAGATCAGCCAGCTGATGCTGGTCAGCCGCGCCAACATCACCGGTTTGGTCGACAGCCTGGCCCGCCTGGGGTTGGTGGAACGCACCAGCGACCCCCATGACCGACGTGTGAATATGGTGAAGATACTGCCCAAAGGCGAGAAATTGCTCAAAGATTTATTGCCCGGTTATTACAAACACATTCAGGAACTTTGCTCTGTGTTGACGGCCCCAGAGAAAAAGACACTCAACGATTTGCTGACACGGTTAAGGAAGAGGATCAGTGAAGACAAGGGTTGATTATGTTTTGGAGATACTTTTTAACTATATTGTTCCTTTTTATTATTGTGCCCCGCAGCCATGCCGCCCAAGAAGCGGCCACGCCTTTAAGCCTGAAGCAATGCATTGATTTGGGCCTCAAGAATAATGTGGATGTGCTTTTAAGCCGTGCCGTTGCCAAGGAAGCCGAAGGCGAGCATACTGTTCTCAACGCCGATCTCCTGCCGCAGATTGATGCGGTGGCCTCCGAGCAGCGGACATGGTGGGAGAACATTGCGACTTTCGGATTTCCCGGATTTAGCGGTGTCATCGGCCCCTTTAATACCTTTGGGGCCAATATCATGGTCTCCCAGCGTGTCCTTGACCTCTCGGCCTTAGCGCATGCCCAGGCTGGTCAAATCAAATGGAAGGCCTCTGAACTACAAATTGAGCTGGCCTCCCAGCAGCTGGTTTTAGCGACGGGCGAGGCCTACATCCTGGCCCTGGGCTATCAAGAGGAGCTGGCTGCCTCCTATGAAGACATCCAGCTGGCCGAGCATTTCTTGGTGCTTTCCCAGCATCAGCTTAACGCGGGCTTGGCCTCAAGCCTTGATGTGGCGCGTGACCGCACCCAACTGGCCCAGCAAAAAGCCCGGCAGGAAGAATTACGTTTGAATGTGGTCCGTTCCCTGCTGGAATTAAAGCGTCTGATTAAAATCCCTTTGTCGCAGCCTATTGTGCTGAGCGATAAATTGGGCAACGGTGATTACAGTTATCTGCAGACAAATGATGCCATCAGCCACGCCCTTGAGTACCGCATGGAAGAGCTGGTGGCCCATGCGGACAGTGATTACAGCCTGGAAGAGTTAAAAGCCAGCCGCCGCTCGCGTCTTCCCACCGTCAGCATCAGCGGGGAGTGGGGACGCATGGGATTAACGCCGGACAATACCACGCATGATGCCAATGCCATGGTCAGTATCTCCCTGCCCATCTGGGAAGGCGGGCGCATCAGCGGCGAGATCAAGGAAAAGGAAGGCCTCAACGAAGAACAAAAAATAAAGTCAGATGATTTGAACTGGAAGGTCGAAGAAGATGTGCGCCTGAGCCTGGAGACGCTCGCCTCCACCCGCGCCCAGGTCAAGGCCCAACAAGAGGTGGAAGATTTTGCCCGGCAGGAATTGAAATTGGCCCAGGACAGGTTCAGCGCCGGGCTGGGGGACAATATCCAGCTTGTTGACGCCCAGGACGCCCTGGCCGATGCGCGTGATAAGTATGTCCAAAGCCTGGCGCAATATAACCAGGCCCAGTTGAATTATTTCGGCGCCGTGGGTGAGCCCCGGCAGTTCGATTTAAAGGAGAGTGATGAGTCATGACAGAACCGGCATTCTTAAAAAAGATTCCCCGTCCCTATTTGGTCTTGGGGGCCGTGGTGGTGGCAGTGGCCTGTATTTTTTGGGTTTATCAGTTGAGCTCATTTGAGGGCACGGATGATGCCTTTATCGACGGGCATGTGGCGCCGGTCAGCGCCCAGGTCCAGGGCCGGATCACGGCGGTGTTGATCAAGGACAATCAGTTGGTCAAAAAAGGAGATGTCCTGGCGACCATCGACGATCGTGACTATACCTATAAACGCGACATGGCCCAGGCTGATACGCTGGCCGCACAAGCCGAATTGCAGGAAGCCCTGGCCGACCAGGCGCGTTATGAAAAACTCATCCAGTCCCAGGAGATTTCCAAGCAGGAATTTGCCCATACATCCCTGCGCGTTAAAAATGACCAGGCTGAGCTTATGCATGCCCGTGCCATGCTTGACCTGGCCCAATTGGACTTAGACCGCACGCAAATCAAGGCGCCCATCGACGGTAAAATCAGCGCCAGGAGTGTCGAGGCAGGCCAGTACGTACAGGCAGGCCAGCCGCTGTTGTCCATTGTCTCCTCGGATGTCTGGGTCACGGCGAATTTTAAAGAGACCCAGATGAAGCATATGAAGCCAGGCAATCCGGTCACCATCCATGTGGATGCTTATCCGGGCGTGACGTTTAACGGCCATGTGGACAGCATCCAGGCCGGCACCGGCGCGGAATTTAGTTTATTACCAGCGCAGAATGCCACGGGTAATTACATCAAGGTCGTCCAGCGTGTCCCGGTCAAGATCCTGATTGATGGTCCGGACCCTAAATATCCGCTTTGGCCGGGTCTTTCGGTCACCCCTAAGGTCGACCTGCGCACCACCAAAGGCTAGCCGCTATGGTCCAGAACGACGCCAATAAATGGATGGTCTGCCTGACAGTGCTTTTGGGCGCCATCATGAGCGCGGTTGATACCAGCATCGTGAATGTGGCGCTGCCCTATATGCGCGGCAATCTGGGCGCTTCCGTCGAGGAAATCACCTGGGTCGCCTCCGGCTACATCCTCTCGTCAGTCATTATTATGCCGGTGATTGCTTTTTTAAGCGCCCGTTTCGGCCGCCGGCCGTTTTATCTTTTTAGTATTTCCATATTCACCATCAGTTCCCTGCTGTGCGGCATGGCCTGGGACCTGCCGTCCTTGATCACCTTCCGCGTCATCCAGGGCCTGGGCGGAGGGGTGCTGCTGCCCATCTCACAGGCCATTTTACGCGAAACATTCTCTGAAAAAGAGCAGGGCTTGGCCATGGGCATCTACGGCATGGCGGTTGTCATCGGCCCGGCCTTTGGCCCGGCCTTAGGCGGGTGGCTCACCGATAATTTTTCTTGGCCGTGGATTTTTTACGTGAACATCCCTATTGGTATCATCAGTATCTTCATGGCGCGCCGCTATATTAAGGAACCTTCCTTTCTGGTAAGGGAGACCGGGACGGTGGACTGGCTTGGCCTGGTGTTGATGACTATCAGTTTTGTGGCCATGCAGATGGTTTTTGAGAATGGCCAGGACAAGGGATGGTTTGATTCGAGTTTTATTGTATGGTCTACCGTGATTGCGGTCGTGAGTATGGCCTTGTTTGTCTGGCGGGAGCTTGCCGTTGATAAGCCCGTGGTTGATTTGACGTTGTTTAAAGACAGGAATTTTATTTGCGGCACGCTGGTGGGCGCGGTCTTTGGGCTTTGCCTTTTTAGCACGCTGTTTTTGCAGCCGCTTTTTCTTCAAGGGCTGGGTTATGCCGCCACCCAAACAGGGACGATTTTGATCCCCCGCAGTTTAATCATGGCCCTTGGCATGCCCTTGGCCGGGCGATTGTACAATTCCTGGGGGGCCCGTAACATTATGCTGGTGGGCCTGGCGTTTACCGTATGTTCCTACTGGCAGTTCGCGCACCTGTCCCTGGATGTGAATGGCTGGGATTTGATGGTGCCGCAGTTATTTCAGGGCATGGGGTTCGGGATGATGTTTGTGGCGCTTAGCACCGTCGTGCTTTCAACCATCGATAAACCAAAATTGACCGCGGCGGTGGGGCTTTATAATGTCACCCGCCAGATCATGGGCTCGGTGGGTATTGCGATTGTGGCTTCCTTATTAGATAATGGCACCACCAATTATCGCAGTCTTTTGATCAGGCATATCACCGCGTATAATCCCATCAGCAGCCAATGGCTTTCCAAGCTGGCCCAGGGCTTTGAGCATCATGGCATGGATGCCTTCTCGGCGAAGAAAGCGGCGCTCGTCGTGATCAACGACCAGGTCAATGCCCAGGCCCAGATGATCTCCTATAACCATATTTTTATGCTCATGGCCATTATCTTTGTGCTCTCCGTTCCCCTGATGATGACCGTCAAAAACCAACGCACCAAATCCGATCTCGCCGTAGGGGAATGATAAAGGTGACGGAATAATTAAGGGGACACAATACTTAATTCTATGTCATTCCCGCGAAAGCGGGAATCCAGTCACGCGTAAATATGTTTAAGCCGGTATTGCTCCCGAAACGGGATATTTCCGCCGTCGTCTACGGTTTACGACAAATCTGTTTTATAGTAGCACTTGTATTTGAACAGATTTGTCGTAAAACCTTGACGACTTTTAGTTTCCAAAACTATAGGGTACGTATTTTTACGCATTCTCATATAATTGACAATAGGCATACATTCGGCTATACTTTCTATCGAGAGGGCTATGAAAAAATACGTTTGGGACGATGAAAAAAGCAAAAAATTGAAAAAAGAAAGAGGTGTCGACTTTGAAGATATCGTTATTCTTATCGAGGGCGGGTTTATATTGGCCATGATAGATCATCCTAATAAAGGAAAGTATTCAAATCAAAAAATTTATGTGATTAACATCGATAGCTATGCTTATTGTGTTCCATGTATAGAGAACGAAGAATCAGTCCGCCTGATAACGATTTTTCCAAGCAGAGAATATACTAAAATTTATTTAAGAGGGCATTGATATGAAAACAACGATAAATAAAAAGGAAGAACAAGAACTTATCGCATCCGTTGAACGAGGCGAATGGAAGCCTGTTAAAGATATGAGAAAAGAGATCGCCCGGCATCGCTTGATTGCGCGCGAAACCATGAAGAAAGACCAACGTATTAATGTGAGGCTTACTCAGCACGACTTAATCAGTTTAAAAGCCAAGGCCGCGCATGAAGGCATTCCGTATCAAACATTAGTAGCTAGTCTTATCCATAAGTTTGTTAGTGGACAGTTGGCGTAAAGCGGGAAGGTCAATATGACAGGGGGGCGATAGCTTTTTACTCATTCTCCATATTTTATTCTGGTTCACTTTCTATTTTTTTCTTTTTTGGTGCCATTCATAATTTGAGATATATCCATTGATTTTAATCAGCCTTATTCCAAAAAGCGATGCCCCCGCCAGCCTTCACCGCCGATCAGAAATGTTGCGTCAAGATTGCGGACATTTCTGAGATATTAGAAAAGGCTGACGGAAAAGCCGACCGCAGTCTTTAAAAATTGTTTCCAAAAACCATAGGATTAGGCACTGTCACCGCCATTTTGCGCCCTCGTCATTTTTTGAATTAAAGGGACACAATACTTAATTTTATGTCATTCCCGCGAAAGCGGGAATCCAGTCACGCGTAAATATGTTTAAGCCGGTATTGCTCCCGAAACGGGATATTTCCGCCGTCGTCTACGGTTTACGACAAATCTGTTTTATAGTAGCACTTGTATTTGAACAGATTTGTCGTAAAACCTTGACGACTTTT
>Ga0206840_1027_pt1 | contig 31866 bp, 23 predicted proteins | sample Alteio_BWOrgCont_24_FD_152633 | JGI IMG/M metagenome (GOLD analysis project Ga0206840, IMG submission 152633) | Enriched cells from forest soil in Barre Woods Harvard Forest LTER site, Petersham, Massachusetts, United States -... | ecosystem: Environmental > Terrestrial > Soil > Temperate forest >... | reverse complement strand
GGATGATCATGCGCGCTTCCTTGGCCTGGGCCACGGCTTTTTCAAGAAGCTCGATGGACAATTGCTTGATCTTAAGATCAAGCTGGATGGCGTTGACCCCTTCACGGGAGCCTGCCACCTTAAAATCCATGTCCCCGAAATGGTCTTCCAGACCCATGATGTCGGTGATGAGGACCGTGCGTTTCTCATCGGAGATAAGCCCGATGGAAATACCTGCCACAGGCGCCTTGATGGGAACACCAGCATCCATCAACGCCAGACAGCCGGCGCATACGGAGGCCATGGATGAAGAACCATTGGATTCCAGGATCTCAGAGACGATACGGATGGTGTAGGGAAAATCATTTTTAGCCGGAAGAACCGCCCGGATGGCTTTGGCAGCCAGGGCCCCATGGCCGATTTCACGACGGCCAGGACCGCGCATGGGCTTGGTTTCACCGACGCTGAACGAAGGAAAATTATAATGCAGCATAAAGGTCCTATAGCTGGTTTCTTCCAGACCTTCGACGAGCTGCTCATCATCCTTGGTGCCTAAGGTGATCACACCTAAACTTTGGGTCTGCCCGCGGGTGAACAAGGCTGAGCCATGGGTGCGCGGCAAAATACCGACTTCGCAATCAAGCTGGCGGATATCTTTTAAACCGCGGCCGTCGGCGCGAATGCCTTTATCAAAGACATTGTTGCGGATGACCTCATATTGTAATGATTCAAACTGGGCCGCCACATCGGAGGCGCCGATTTCATGCGCTGGCGTGTTGAATTGGGCGTAGGCACTTAAATCGCCCGCCAATTTTTCATGCACGGCATTGACCGCCTCTTCACGCTTTTGTTTGTCGGCGATTTTGGTATAGGCATCATTCAAAGGCCCCAAGGCCAATTGACGGACATGGGCGATGAAAGCTGCATTGGCTTGCTTTAGAGGGATCTGGGTTTTAGCTTTGCCGGCTTGTTTGGCTAATTGCACGTGGACGTCCTTGGATGCCTGCAGGTCCTTTAAAGCCAGTTTTAACCCTTCCAAGACCTTGGCCTCAGGGACTTCATTGGCTTCGCCTTCGATCATGACGATGCCCTGGCCCCAGCCTGCCACGACCAAGTCCATGGTGTTTTTCTCTTTGCGTTCGGCAAAGGTGGGATTGGCGACCAATTGGCCGTCGAGCATACAGACGCGGGTGGCGCCGATAGGGCCATCATAAGGGATATCGGAGACCATCAGTGCCGCTGAAGCGCCGATCATGGCCAGGATATCTGGATCATTTTCCCCGTCATGGCTCAATACGGAGGCAATGACCTGCACCTCGTTGAGGCATCCTGCCGGAAACAGGGGGCGGATGGAACGGTCGATCAGACGGGAGACTAAAATTTCACGTTCCGTGGAACGGCCTTCACGTTTAAAGAAACCGCCGGGGATTTTGCCCGCGGAATAAGTTTTTTCTTGATATTCAACCGTCAAAGGAAAAAAATCAATCCCTTCTCTGGGTTTTTTGGCCATACAGGCCGTGACCAGTACAACGGTACCGCCTGCGGAAATAGTCACTGCCCCGTTGGCTTGCTTCGCAATTTTACCTGTTTCGATAATAAGATTGGATGATCCAAAAGGGACCTCCACTTGTGCCTGTGCCATAATAGATCCTTTCAAATTTTTTATGTCATTCCCGAACGCTTTTGTCGGGAATCTATGTCCTATTTTGTCATCCCTGCCAAAGCGGGAACCTTTTAAAGATCCCCGACTAAAACATTCGGGGATGACATTCGTGCCGCAATTTATGTTACTTGCGTAAATCGAGTTTGTTGATTGTTTCTTCGTATTTTTTGGGATCTTGCTTTTGGAGATAATCCAAAATGCGGCGGCGCCGGCCGATGAGCATTAACATGCCACGGCGGGAGTGGAAATCCTTCTTGTGGGTCTTAAAATGCTCGTTGAGTTGATTGATTTGTTCCGTTAATACCGCGATCTGGACGGGTGCAGAACCAGTGTCCTTCGCGTGGGTCTTGAAACGGTTGATGACCTCTGTTTTCTTTTCTTTAACTATAGCCAACTTAACTACCCTCCTTCAAGTTATCTCCGGCCTTTTGGCGGAGCAGCGCACCTTGCGCTTATATCTATCTTACCTTTTAAGAATGTGAAATTATACAATTGAGGCCCATAATAGTCAAGCAAATTACTTATGGTCCTCATAACGGGCGGTCAAGGCCATGATGCGCAGTTTTCCGGGTTGGGCAATCAAAAGTTTGGGCGCCGCTGAAGCTGTAACTGCTTGTTGAATGGCCTCTTGCAGCTCTTCGGAAGAGCCGATATGCGGCGTCTGGAAATCAGGTTGCCCTTGGGCTTGATAAAAATCCTGCAGGGCGCCAACCATCCCATTCTCCACGCTCAATACATATAATTGATGCCGGGTGGCATCGGAGATATCTTGGGGGCCCATTGGCAATGTTTTGAGCGGACGGCCCAAGGACACGGGTGTGGCCGTCATGGTCCTTTGGTAGGCCTTATACGCCTCCAGGGATCCATATTTATGCCCATTGACATAAATCTCTATGGCCCTGGCCTGTGACCCAAAGGCAAAGACCAGCCATAAAACTAAAAACAGTGTTCTTCTCATAACGAATTTATTATATACTAATTGCATGAATATGGGAATAATCATTCTTATTGCCATCCTGGCGCTCTGGGGCTTGGGTGTTTTCCTGGGGGCCATCGGCGGACTGACAAAACCTTTCGCGCATCCCGCCGCCATAGATTCTTCCGACGTCAAAGCCCAGGAACAAAAAACCATCGAAGAGACGCAAGAAAAACAGAAGGCCATGATGGATGACATGAAGCAAAAGGAGGACGATATGTCGCAGAAGTATTAGTTTAATTACTGAGGTTGATCTGGCTGTTGAGATTATTGATATCATTGACCATGCCGTTAAGGCTGGCATTGATGGCCGTGGCCATGGGGCCGCCCGAATGGTTGGCGAAGAAATAAATACAGACGATAACGACCGCTGTTACAAATAATACGTACTCAATGAGGTTCTGCCCCTTGCTATTTCCCATGATTAAAATATACCATATTTTAATGCGTTTGTCATTTATAGACCTTATCCCCCACCGCGACGATTTTATCCACCTTTAACCCTATTAACTGCCCTTTTTTAGCAACTTTCACGTCTTCACTCTCAATTTGCATTGACCATACTTTTTGTATGAATTTAGTTTTGGGGCCGGAGATGGTCAGTTTGTCGCCGATCAGGACCGTCCCCTGGGTCACCTTGACCACGCAGACCTTGATACGCTCAAAATAATGGGTTATTGCCCCCACTTGCACCAGTGAAGGATCAATTACTATTTTAGCCTGGGCACGGACCGGCTTTTTAGCCGCGGCAATCTTGGGCCTAGGCGTTGAAGCACTGGTCTTCTTTAAAGCGACTTGTTTCTTTTTGGGTGCGGCCTTCTTGACGGTCTTTTTCTTGGTAGTAGATTTTCTACGCGAGGGCTTGATCCAAAAGACTTCTCTGAGGACATCGACGAGTTGGCGGAACATAAAGATTATCTGTCATGACGCTCTAGATTGTGATTTTTTCGGCAATAGAAGCAATCACCGGCAGCTCAACGGACTGCCCGCGGATGGCCATGACCATCCCCCACAAAGAAAATCCGAAGAGGACAAAAAGAAAAGGCCTAAACGCCCAGGGAAGGACAATGCTGATGACCAGGGTCGCCACTTCAGCCACAAAAATCACCAGCCCCTGGCGGCCATGGCTTAAAACAAATGCGTTATTTTTCTTGATGATCAAAGGGACGATGCAGAAAATGGACAGGTAGGCCAGGACCGCATACATTTTTCCGTCGAGAACATCCGCCTTGGAAAAATTTGTCTCAGGCATCAAGCCTTGACCTCAATCAGAGAATTAATATCTCCGAAAGAATTGCGTTCGATGCTGGTATTGGCCGGGTCTTCCTGCCACTTACCGTCAACGATAAATTGGTATTTATAAACGCCAGGCTTGAGGTTGAGCTTAAGGCTCCAGGTGCCGCCGTTATTAGACATGCGGCAGTCTTCATCCAGCGACCAGTCATTAAAAGAACCCGTCACATAAACAGACTTGGCTTGCGGGGCGTTTAAAACAAAAGCGGTCGCGCCCAAAAACTCACCGGTCTCTTTCTCGACCAATGCCTGCATGCGTTCTGAAGGTTCATAGGCTTCTGACGGTGCCGGTGCTGGCGCCTCAAGGGCTGCAGGAGCAATAGCTTGGGTTTTCACCTCGACGACGGCAGGACGGCGGTCAGCGGTCAGGATTTCGCGGGCCAGGCTCATATAATCTTTGGAACCGCGGCAATATTTATCATATTTGATCACCGCCTCGCCCATGACCGCGGCCTCCTTGAGCTTGACATTGACATGCACAATGGTGTCGAAAAGCATGCCGCTGAATTTTTCCTTCATCTTGCTTAACATGGTGAACGAATGCCGCAGGCGCGAATCGAACATGGTGATCAAAACTTTCAGATCAACAGGATGGTTGAGCCTCTCGCGGATCAGATGGGCAATGTCCATCAAATGGTCAACACCCTGCATGGAGAAACGGCTGGTCTCCACAGGGATGATGATCTCGTCGCTGGCCCGGATGGAATTGACGGTCAAAAACCCTAAGCTGGGCGGACAGTCAATGAGGATATAATCATAAAGCCCCTTGATCTCACCAATGGTCTCGACCAATTTAAGCTCACGGCCGATCTCATCGGCCAGTTCCTGCTCAAGTGTCCCGACGAGAACGTTAGACGGGACAATGTCAAAATTCTTGGTCACCTTTTTGATGATGTCCTTGATTTTTAATTTATGGGGCGTCAGCTTGGAGATGCAGTTATAAAGGCTGTTCTGGTCATCCACATTGAGCCCCAGGGTCGCGTGCGCCTGCGGGTCTAAGTCGACCAGCAATGTCTTTTGGCCATTGACAGCCAGTGTCGAGGCCAGATTGATGGCCGTCGTGGTTTTACCGCACCCGCCTTTTTGGTTCGCAATTGAAATGATCTTCATAAAAACATTCTCCTCAATTTGAAAAAGAAACCCCGTCGATCAAGACCGCACCTTTACGAAAATCCACGTTCCACGCTTCCAGGACGAAAGAGACATTGGTGATCGTCGTCCAATCCGTCAAATTCAATTTTTCGAACGGGATGCTGGCCTTCTGCCAGGCCGCGTCCACGTTCTGGATATAATAAATCGCCTGCTCATTCTTCTGGTTGGCGACGACGACCTTGACGATCCCCGGATAGGCGCCTTCCATGCCGCGCAAACTGACGTTCAAAGCCCTGTATTTGGACACGTCCTTGTTAGGGATGGTGATGGAAAAAGTTTTTGTCGCCGGGTACGGGTCATTAAGGTCATACGCGATCCTGATGGGATCATTATTAAGCGCATAAAAAACCTGGGACTTCAACCCCGCCCGTCGTGTCAAAAATGCCGTGAACCCGTACACCATGGAAATCGTAATGACAGCGGTGATCACGATATTAATCACCAGCAAGGAACGATTAACAGGCTTCGGCTTCGGCTTTTTGGGAACGGCACTTTCGCGCTTGCCTAAATAAACCTTGGCAAGGTGATCATATATTTCGTCACGGGTCATGCTTGGGAACGCTTCCGACAATAGAATTATTTTCTAAACGCTTCGATGTTAATAACTTATAACCTGTTAATTATCATAACAAAGAAAACACAAATGCAAATAATAATGTAAAAAATTTTGAGGGCCCAAAAAATATTGCTCGTCGAGAGAGGACAAAAAAGGTAGGGGACCAAAACAAAACCCCGCCCCGCGAAAACGCGGGACGGGGTTTTGGGTAAAACAACAAGGCGTGTGGTGCTTAGAAATTCACGCCCATGGAAACGATGGCTTCCTTGGCAACCGCATTGTTGTGGCTGACTAAGGCATCGCCCGGCACAAACACGCCGAGGTTCAAGCCAAAGCTGACATCTTCCGTATACTGATAGGAAAACTCACCATCAACCTCATTACCTAAATCCTTTTTATCGGTAAAGGTTTCTGAGGAGACACTGAGGTCAGGCATGGTTATAGACTGCACCCCAGGGGTGGTGTCCGCTAACCATAAATCAGTCCAGGTCACCTTGGCTGTCACATCTTCCAAGGGACTGATGGAAGCAGAAGCTTCGATGATCTGCAGGTTAGTATAGTTGAACATGGATCTCCAAATACGGGTACCCAGGTTCTGATCGTTGAACATCGGGTCCCAAGCATTGTCTTTAGTGGTGCTCTTGGGGTTATCACCGCTGACGTAGGTATAGGTACCGGCCAGGGTCGGTTTGTATTTTTCAAAGACAGGGATTGTATACGTAGCCTTGCCTTGCAAACCGAAGACCTTGGAGCGTTTTTCATTGAGGTTGGTGCTGTTATCGTAAATACCCATCTGGGTGGCACCTTCCGCGCTCAAGGTCAAATCCTTGATAGGATTGGTGCTGACGCGCAAATCAGGCACATATAAGGTACTGGCCTGGGCGCCATGCCATGTGGTGTTGACGCTGTCATCAGTACGGGCCCAGAAAGAACCTTCGATCACGCTGCTCATGGGATCGTTTAACTGATAATTGGCCACACCACCGTAGAGATTCTGGTCATCGTTGCCGACATCAGTGCAAGGAGCAACAGAACCATGCGTCCCGCCGCTCAAGCAGTTGGAGTTGGTCTTGACATAGACCAAGTCAATGGTCAAGGGCTTATAATCCAAGACCGCACGGATACCGTCATAATTCTGGGTCCTGGACATATCTGTAGCGATATTGTCCATGGTACCGACCGACGGACCACCGGCTGCGCCGATCAAGAAATCATTACCGTAGGATAATGATTGACGACCGACAGTAACGGTGAGCGGTGAATATAAGAACTCACGCAGGGTGATATTGGCCAATTCCAGGTCAACTTGCTGATCGCTGGCATTGGAAGCAGCAGCACCGCCTCTAGATGAATCCTCAACATTCTGATCACCCCAGGCCACTTCATTGGCCAAACCCACTTGAGCGGAAACATTATCGCTCAGGTCAGAGGAAATAAGCACATGGGTTGAGGTGTAGAAGAAGTTTTGATTATACGCATTGAGGTCCGAAGGGGTTTTGAAATCAAAATCACTGCGGTCCACGAAGTAGTTGGTGACACTACCGCTGACCTTCACGTCCTGAATGGCCGCGAACGCCGGGATAGGCAGCGCCAACATTAAAGCTGCAACTAAGATTTTTTTCATTTAATTCTCCCAAGAATTAGGAAAACGTTTATATAAGTATATCTAGGTGTCTATTGGCCTAGGAATATGACAATATAGACCCCGAATGATGATCTCCAACCGTTCTAGCGCATCCCTCCTTTCTCGGTCAAGCTTGAAATCACCAGGGTGGAATGATTCCCTAAAGAAACTAGGGAAATATTTGAAGGACATCGCTGTCCTCATCAAATTTTTGGATATTTTGCCATGAGGCAAGCCTCAAGTCAAGTAAATTTAAGAAAATTTTAATAGTAGGATGGCGCCTTCAGCGTGGAAGGGCGCTATAGGGGAGATTATTGACGCAGAAACCATTGTCAAAAGTTTAAATTATGAGCAAAACTTAATGATTTTTCTATGTTTACGGATGCTCACCACCGCTATGGTGCTTGATATCGCGGCCTTCTACTATATAGACCACTTCTTCGGCTATATTAGTGGAAAGGTCTGCGATCCGTTCCAGGTTATGGGCAATACGCATCAGCGCCAGGGCGCGCGGGATCACGTCTTTCTTGCCCCGCATGACATCTGTCAGGTCTTTGAGGATCTTGTCCCCTGCCTCATCCACAATATCATCCCGGTCGCAGACCCGCTGGGCCAGGCCGATATCTTCATTGACAAAGGCATTAATGCTGTCCTTCATCATGGCAACCGTGTTGTCCCCCATGGAACGCAGGTCATCGTAAGAGCCCAAAAAGGGGTTGGCGATCAAATACAGGCCGCTTTCAGAGATATTGACCGCATGGTCGGCCATGCGCTCCAGATCTTTGTTCATCTTGATGATCATGATGACCAGGCGCAGGTCCCGGGCCACCGGCTCATACTGGGCCACCGTCTGGACGCAAAGCTCATCGATGGAGCGGTCAAAGGCATTGACTCGGGGTTCCTGGTTTTTGACCACCTGATAAAGCATGTCGGCGTTTTTCTCCAAAAGCCCCCGCATGCTGCGGCTGATCATGTCTTCGACCAGGCCCGCATCCTGGATCAAAAGGTGCTTTAATTCCGTGATTTTATCTCTGAGCATGGTATTCTCCTGTGTGCTAACCAAACCTGCCGGTGATGTAGTCTTCCGTGATTTTATTTGACGGATTGGTAAAAAATTCCGTGGTTTTGCTAAACTCAATGATCTGTCCGTGCATTAAAAAGGCGGTTTTGTCTGAAACACGGGCCGCCTGCTGCATATTGTGAGTGACAATCACAATGGTGTACTCGTCTTTAAGGGTGCTCATCAACTCCTCAATGCGCGCGGTGGCGATAGGGTCCAACGCCGAGCATGGCTCATCCATCAGGATGATTTCCGGCGCAATGGCAATGGCACGGGCAATGCACAGCCGCTGCTGCTGGCCGCCGGAGAGCGATAGGGCGCTTTTGTTTAAATTATCTTTGACCTCGTCCCATAAAGCCGCACGCCGCAGGCTTTTTTCAACGGTTTCACTAAGGACATTACGGTCTTTAATGCCGACGATTTTAAGGCCATAGGCAATGTTCTCATAGATGGATTTGGGAAAAGGCGTTGATTTCTGGAACACCATGCCCACCTTGCGCCGCAACCTCACCACATCCATGTTCTTGTCATAAATGTCCTGGCCGTCCACAAGGACACTGCCTTCCACCCGGGCAGATGGGATCAGGTCATTCATGCGGTTAAACACGCGGATCAGGGTCGATTTCCCGCAGCCCGAAGGGCCGATCATGGCCACGATCTGGTGCGGCTCGACCGTCATGGAAATGTTTTTCAGCGCGTGGTGGGTGCCGTAATAAAAATTCAAACCTTTTACTTCAATGCGTCCGCGAAGATCCATAAGTCTATTTTCCGGTTGACCAGCGCTTGCGGCTGGAAACAAAATACTGGGCCCAAATATTAATTAAAAAAACCATGACAATCAAAACCACGGCACCGGCCCAGGCCTGGCGGTGCCAGTCATCAAAAGGCGAAATCGCGTAATCAAACACCTGCAAAGGCAAAGCGGCGATAGGTTGCGTCAAGGAATGCGAAAAATAACGGTTGCCGAAGGCCGTAAATAAAAGCGGCGCGGTCTCTCCTGCCACCCGCGCTAAAGCCACCATCACCCCTGTCATGATCCCGCCGATCGCCGATGGCAGAATAACATCCAAAATCACCCGCCATTGGGGTATCCCTAAGGCCAAACCTGCTTCCCTTAACTGGCCCGGCACCATTTTGACAAACTGTTCGCTGGTGCGCGTGATCATGGGGATCATCATCAGCCCCAAGGCAAAGCCGCCGGAGAGCGCGGAGAAGGTTTTCATAGGAAGCACACAAACCGTATAGGCAAAAATACCAAAGACAATAGAGGGAATACCATTCATCACATCGGTCATGAAGCGCACCACATAGGCAAAACGATAATGGGCATATTCGCTCAAATAAACACCCGTGCCCAAACCTATGGGAACGCCCACGCAGACCGCCAGTACCAATAAAATCAACGTCCCCCAAATGGCATTGGCCATGCCCCCGCCCTTTTCACCAACGGCCTTAGGCAGGTGGATGAAAAAATCAAAATTCAACGAAGAGATGCCTTCGACGATCAAATGCCAAAGGATATTGAACAAGATAAAAAGCACCCCCAGGGCGCATAAAAAAAGGACAGCCACCATGGTTTTGTCCCAGATTTCCCTCTGGAGGCGCGTACGGTCAAAAGCTTTCTGGATCATCTCTTTCATCTGACGCCTTCCGCGGAATTTCCCTTGGTGACGGACCATATCAAAATACGGGCCAGTATATTAACAATAATGGACACCAGGAACAAGACCAAACCTATCTCAATCAAGGCCGATAAATAAAGGTTCGAATCCGCTTCCGCGAATTCATTGGCAATCACACTGGCCAGCGTATAGCCCGGAGAAAATAACGACGGAGTGATCACCACATTATTGCCGATGATCATGGTCACCGCCATGACCTCACCGATGGCACGCCCCAGCGCTAAAATCACCGCACCTAGAATCCCTACCTTGCCATGGCTTAGGACAATATTGCTCATGGCCTCCCAGCGGGTGGCGCCCAGGGCATAGGCGCTTTCTTTGTAGACCTGCGGAACAGCCAGGATCACCTCACGCGAAACAGAGATAATAAACGGGATGATAATGATCGCCAGCATGATGCTGGCCGCCAATATGCCCACACCATAATTAGGGCCTTGAAAAAAAGGCAGGAACCCGAAATACTTGCCTAAAAATGGCTGCAGGGTGTTGCGCATATACGGCACCAGGACAAAAATGCCCCATAAGCCGTAGATGACGCTCGGAATAGCTGCCAGAAGATCCACCAATAGGGAAACCACGCGCGCCACTTGAGGTGGCGCATACTCCGCCAGATAGATAGCTACACCAACGCCTATGGGCACGGCCAGTAAAAGGGCAACGAAAGAAGTCACACAAGTGCCAAAAATAAACGGCAGGGCCCCGAAATTCTCGGCCACCGGGTCCCAGGTGCTGTTCAAAAGAAAACCCAGCCCGAATTTAGACAGGGACGGGAGCGAAGAATAGACCAGTTGAAAAAGAATACCAGCGACCAATATCAGAATGGAGATGGGGAAAACCGCCAAGGTCCTTCTGAAAATAAGGTCGCTGGTATCGTGGCGACTCATGCTAATAATTTACCTTTAATACGTGATCATATCAAGTTTCTTTTGGATTTTATCCACCAAATCAGACGGCAACGGCGCATAATCCATGTCTGCGGAATATTTTTGGCCTTCAGTCACGGCCCACCTGGCGAAATCCACAATGGCCTTGCCTTTGACCGGATCGTCCGACATGTTTTTATAAATCAGCATCCAGCTAAAACCGCAGATGGGATACGCTTGCGGGTTGGAGCTATTGACAATGGAGACCCGGAAATCAGCCGGGATAGCCACCCCATCAGCAGCTGCTGAAGTGGTTTGCACCGTCGGTTCCATAAAATTGCCGCTCTTATTCTGGACCACGGCATAGGTCAGGTTATTTTCAATGGCATAAGCCAACTCCACATAACCGATGCTGCCCGGGCTTTGTTTAAGGATGCCTGAAACGCCCTGATTGCCTTTGCCGCCTAAGCCGACAGGCCAATCCACGGATGTACCCTTGCCGACCCTGGATTTCCATTCCGGACTGATGGAGCTTAAATAATCCGTAAAGATAAACGTAGTGCCGCTGCCATCGGAACGGTGCGCCACGATAATAGAACTGTTGGGAAGATTGATCCCGGGATTTTGCTCAGTGATTTTGGGATCATTCCACTGGGTGATCTGGCCTAAAAAGATGCCCGATAAAATTTCCGGGGTCAACTTTAAACCGCTGGCCACACCAGGAATATTATACGCGATCGCTTCCGCGCCCATGACCATCGGGATATGATAAATGCGGCCGGGAGCCGCCGTCATTTGGTCCATGGTCATAGGGCCGTCGGTGCCACCAAAATCAACGGTCTTGGCCGTGATCTGCTTGATGCCGGCGCCGGAGCCGATAGCCTGATAATTAAACTGGACATCCGGGTTAACACTGGAATAGACCTCAAACCATTTGGTCAGGGCCGGATACATAAAGGTCGAACCCGCGCCGTTGATCAGGGTGGTGGCAAATACCGTGTTCGCCGCCAACGCAAGACCGATGCAAAGAAGAGCTAATTTTTTCAACATGTTTTTCTCCCGTTTAAAAATTTTAGAATTTCAGATTCAAATCCATCTGGAACGTATTATCAGGAGCGGATTTGCTCATGGTGGATGTGCCATAATATTTGAAGACATTGGCATTGAAATAGCTCATGACAAACCACACATTCTTGGCCAGCCCTAAATCCAATTCACTGCGCCAGCCTTTAGTGTCCGTATCGCCTGAGTAGAAATCATCATCGGGAAGAACATCCAGCCAGGAATCTCTTTCGAGCACCTTATAGTAGGATGAAAGCTTCCATGTTCCCCAGCCGTTGATGGCGGAATTGCCCACATAGGCCCCCATCTCCCAGGCTTTACTTTGTTCATCCCCCTTGGAATAATTGTTCGCGAAATCACCAAAAACTCCCGCTTGAGGGATATAGATAGGGCTGGGCAGCATGTCTCCAAACGGATCATTGATGCCGATCTCCGCCCCTTCCACAATCACATCGTCAAAATTGTATTTGAGGATGGTCGTGCCGGCAGGGCCTGTGGTCGTTGTGTTGGTCCCTGTACTGAGAGTGGTATCGACATAATGGGATGGGTTATTAATATCGTACCAAGTTACCCCTGCCTTGTAGTACACCTGGTCTGTCAAGTTGCCTTTAATACCGCCTTGGGTGACCATCATGTAAGGATCAGTCTTGACCGTTGTTGACGGCGCCAGATCATGAAGGTCCAATACGGTCTCTTGGGCAAAGGGTGTTATGTAATCATTGATTTTCTTTTGAATTTGGATGGTACCGCCTTCAGGGGTGATATCCGGGTCCCAGAAGAAACTGGCACCGGCAGCTTCCCAAATGGGATTGTCCATTTTACCTACCATCGCGGTAATCATGTCATTAGGGGTATAGACGGCATAGGCCTTGTTAAGAACCAAGGCTGGTTTGCCGAAATCATCCGTATCAATAAAACTGGTGGTAGTATTCCCGTTTTCTTTGGTCGTCTGGCCGCCCAGGGTATAGTTATTGCTGCGAGGGGTGCCGCCATCGGTGGCGATACCGACCACGATCTTGAATTTATCGTTAATTTGGTCTTCAAAATTCAAGCGGGCCCGGATACGCTCACGGGTTTGACGAAAATTATAGGTATTAGCCGCAGTTAACGGGACTTTTCTATAATTGGTTTGGGTGCGGAAGCGAAAATCACCGCTCAACTTGAAACCATTGATCCAATCCGGCAGTAAACTTTTAAAAGTAGCCTGCTCATTGGTTTGCTCATCGCCGGTAACCTGGTCTTTGAGCTGGGCGGCTTCCTGATTGGTCAGGATGCCCTTGTCTTCCAATTTTTGGATCAGCGCGTCCACGCTGCTGGCCGCAAAGCTCGAAGACTGCCAGCTAAGGACCATTGCCGCAACCAGTGTTAAAACTATTTTTCTCATGCATCCTCCTGTTGATAGTGTTGCAGGCTGATAAAGGGCATGGCCCATCCAGAGGGCCAAGCTCATTAAAGGTTTTTAATCGACAGGTCAACTATAACTTTCAAATGTTAAGAAAATATTAAGGACAAATTAAGACTTCAGACCTGATGTTTGTTTCCTGCAAATCGAAGATAAGTTCAATAATGAAGCTAAAAATGGTTGGTGTCATGGTTTTATCCTCCTGCTTACACAATAGCGGCGCTATATTAGAGAAAAATAAAGCAGAGATGAAGTTTAGGAAGCTTTAGGCGATGAGGAATTTAAGGATGGTATCACGGGTCAGGATACCGCAGGGATGTTTATAATCATCCACAATGGGGATACAACCGAATTTAAAGCGCGCCGTTGCATCAACGGCTTCATAAAGAGAATTTCCGGGCTTAAGGGTGAAAGGATCGCGGAGCATCACCTTTGAAAGTAAAAATTGGCTTAAAGCGTCTTTGTCGTAATACCAGCTGCCGTCTTCCAGCCGCCGGGGGGAATGAATTTGATATAGATCGCGCTGGGTAATAATGCCGACGACACCTCCGGCCTCACTGACCACCGGCAAATGCCTTACATCATATAAGGCGATCTTTTCCTGCACCAAGGCAAAATTATCGGTCTCTTTAACGGTGATTACAGGAGATACCATGACCTCGCTGACCTTAGTGTCCAATAAAAATTGTTTGATCCCTGGTTTGGCTGACGGCATAATTTTTAAGGATTGTTTTCAATTTTTAAGATTTTTACCTTAAAAGTCAGGTCCTTGCCGGCCATCGGATGGTTGAAATCAAGCTCCACCTTGTCCCCGCGAAGGGCTGAAATCTTGGCGGGAAACCTGGAGCCATCCGGCGCCGTGGCCATTAAAACCATGCCCACCTTAGGCACCATGCCCTTAGGGAGCGCGGTCAATGGAAACTCTTTAAAATCTTTAGGGTCCACCTCGCCATAGGCGTCCTTGGCAGCCACGTTCACGGTCTTTTCTTCATTGACATGCATGCCGTTGAGCTGTGATTCCAGGCCTGGGATGATCATGCGGTTACCGGCCACATAACTAAGCGGGGCCTTGCCTATGGAGGTCTCCACCTGCTTATTATCAACAATCAAGGTGTAGTCCAAGGTCACTTTTTTACCGGGCCCCACCACCTCATCGGCCCAGGCACCATGGCCCAAGACACCTAATGCCAATACCATCAAACTGCCTGCTAAAAATTTTTTCATGGGAACTCCTTAAAGAATAATTCCATTATTTGACGCCACAAAGGCTGATTTTAGCGGAATTAATTGGTGACGTCTACCAATTAATTAGAATCTTTTTTTGTACTGCACATAAACCTGGGTGTCTGACTCCGGTTGGGCGTCTTCATAAGAAGGATAGCTGTCCTGGGGGAAAAATTCCTTGGAGACATTGAGGCTCATGTGCTCGTTCATGTCCATCTCGCCATTGACCCGGCGGGAATAATAAGTGTTGGTCTCACCCGGCGGCAGGGGCAACTCATCCATTTCAGCCCCCACCTTGAAATTATTGGTCAATTTTGTCTTAAGGCCGATGTTCTGGTCATTATCCATGTCCTGCAGGGAATAATCCAAAAAATTCTCCGCCAATTCGCCGGAGCTCACCCCGTTAAACGGAGAAGTTGACGCGGACCAGGCATTGCCCGTAAAAAGCACCTGCAAAGCGTCCTGGGGCGGCATCGGCGGGTCAGAGGTGACCGTCATTTGAGGGGAATTCGAAGGGCCTTTGAGGGCCAAATTGACTTGCATGTCCTCCACCTTGCCGCCCAAATGGAGATCGATGATGGGATTAAAAAGGTCGGCCCGGAAAATAAACCGGCTGGGTGCTAGCTGCAGGTCGACCTTGCGGACATTGACAATGCCGGAATTGATGTCCAGCTCACCCTGCAGCTGCACCTGATGCTCCAAATCCAAGATCAAATTCGCGCGGCCTTGGACATTCTTAAGGATGATGGATTTATACCTCACCCCGTCTGCCACCAACGGACCGGTGATGTGCGGTGAGAACAAAGGACCGTCGACATTAAGATCAATATTGGAGACAAAGCCCTGTAAATTCTTTTTGATGTCATCACTGGCCCAAAAAACGCGTGGCCGCATGGAGGTCAACAGCAGCGGCGTAAAGATCGCCTTTGATCTGGCCTTCGGATATCCTGCCGGTAAAGATAACGGGGTCGCTAAAAGGCATAAAAATACGGGCATTAAAAATATAGACGTCGGAATGATAGAGGTCCCATAACGGCAGATGGACGTCGATCTCCTGGATGCGCAAGGTGGCATCGGGCAGATATGAAAGGCCTTTGACGCGCACATCCTTAAGGACAAAACCGTCCTGGAGCGTGCCCTGAAAATGCCCCACATGCATCAATCCAATCGTGAGAAATTGCTGCTTAAAACAACGGACCAGGATCTTGCCGCCCGAAGGCGTGATGATAAAATAAACAAATGCCACACTCAGCAGCAAGATAATAGACACTACGGTCAAGAAAACAGCTGTGATTAATCTTTTAAACCGGTGCATAGACGGAATTTAAAACGTATGGATGCCGGACATGATTTCAGTGATGCCGCGCCTGACCATCATGACACCGATGGCGGCCAATAAAAGCATCATTACCTTGGATAAAGCGCGGGAGCCGGATTGGCCTAAAAAGCGCATAAGAAAATCGGAGAAGATAAACACGACCCCGACAATGGCTATATTAAGGAAAAGGGCGATCATGGTGATGGCAAGGCCGTGGACGCTGACCAGCATCAAGGAGATCGTCAGCACTGCCGGCCCTACGACCAGCGGTGTTCCGATGGGCACCGCGCCAAGGGTGGTTGAAGCTGTCCGGCGGGTCTTGCCTTGGGAGGTCAAATCCACCATCGCTAAGCAAAAAAGGATCACCCCACCCGCCACCATAAAATCGCCCATGGTGATGCCCAAAAAATGAAAGATCCCTTTCCCTAATAGAATAAAGCCAACCGCCACCAGGCTGGCCGTGACCAGGGACTGGAAAATGATGTCACGTTTCTCCTGGGGGTTTAATCCTTGTGTCAAAGAGGCAAAAATCGGCAGGATGCCGATGGGATCAACGGTAAAGAACATGGGAACAAAAACCAGCAGGATTTCGTTAAGCATGACCGCACTCCTCCTGCTTCTAGTATAGCAGCTTAACAAGGCGCTGGCGAGGGGGGATTTTCAGACGAATTTGAACTTTATGAAGAAGGGAGTGAATAAATCTTCAAAGGGAAGTGATTGGCTATAACATCAAAATCTTTATCTTTATGAAACAACTCCACTTTATGGTCTAATGCAACAGCGGCAATATACGCATCTATGGTTTTAGAAATCGTCTTACCTCGACGGGCGAAAATCCTACAAATCTGGGCCGCTAACACAAAGGTTTCATTGCCTTGTGCGCCAAAAACAGGAAAATAATTTAAGGATTCCTGCACGCTCAAGAAAGTCTTATTATCTTTAATTCCCCGAAGGATCTCAGTCAATGAAATATTAACAATAGCTATGTCGGCATCAAGATCAATAAGCTGTTTTAATGTTTGTGCGTGACGACTCTCGGGATAATCAAAGAAATCAATCCAGACGGATGTATCTACAACAATCAAGAAGCTCTCCTTAACCGCTCTAAATCACCCTCCCAGCAATGAGTGCCCATAAATTTCAAGATGCTTTTGCGCTTCAACTTATGCACAAACTCTTCCAAAGCCACATGAATTAATTCTTTTTTTGTTTTTAAAGCAGACATCGTCATGGCGTGCTTAACTAATTTGTCATCCAAATCTACGTTGGTTCTTGACATGGCCTTGTCCCCCCTATACACAAAATATATACTATTTATGTGTATGAGTCAAATGGATTTTTCAACGACGGAAAAAGCCGTGACAGATACAACTTTTATCCTAAAAATGGCTCTATCCATTTCCTAAAAAGCTTAAGGCCATCGGCCGGCACCACAATAGGAAAATCAACGAGGGAAGAGATATTTTGCCCCATGAAATCACTGGTATTCCATGTTATAAACGCGGAAACTTGGGCCAAATGAGCGGAACATAAAATGACCGCATCAGCCCGGGGCAATCTTTCCAAAAACAGCTTGGCTTGATGGGTAGTTGGGTCCGGCGCGATTTCAGGGGCCAAATTCTTCCAGAGTTTACGGTTTTCCTGGACCAGCTCGGGAAACTTTTTTGTTAAAACCCTGTCCGCTTCAATAATGACTTCTTGAGAAGAAACCATGCGCAGGGCCCCGGCTTCAACCAAGCGTATAAGTTCCCCTGCGGCGCCTTGGGGAGAGATCAAGGCCGCAATGTAAGCGCTGGTATCAAAAAAGACCCTATATTGAGGGATCGCCATTACGCCTTATTTTGCCTGATTTTCTTCAAATCTTTTAAAAGACCCTCCAATGTTATGTCCTTGGTTTTTGCCGCCTTGGAGAATTTTTTCGACACAGATTCAAAAACTGAAAGTTTGGGCGTCAAAAGGATGCCATCCCCTACCCTGGAAACGCACAAAACAGAATCACTGGATAAATGCAGTGATTCCCTGATATCCGCTGGTATCGTAATCTGGCCTTTTTCCCTCATTTTTGTGACCATAAGCTTCTCCTTTAAGCCCAAGACAAAAGTCAAATCATATTCCTACTATTTCCTACTTTCTGAATAAGTATAACATATGCCTACCTCACCGGCAACGACTTAATTGCTGAGCTTCGTCAATTCATCGGGCCAGGGCATGGGGGTGATGGAGAGGATGATGGGAACCAGGCCTTTGATGGGCGGGTAGCCTTGGCGGCCCATGGCGCGGTCGGTGATCTGTTGGGAGATACGATTGCCGTCCGCGCGGACCTCGAGGCCAAAATGATTGGCGTTTAGATCGATACCGCCGGGTGTCAAAACTTTAGGGGATGACATTTGAGCAGGATTGGCGGTCTGGGCCGGCCCTTGCGCGGGACGGAAGAGCTCGTATTCATACGTTTCATGTTCACCTCTGACGATGATGTAGCGCGGGTCGGATGAGAATTGGGGCACAAAGCCTGGGCCCAATTCGCTAATGGCATCTTCCAGTCTCCAGCCACCATTTTCGTAACGGAAAATCTTTTTTTCCTTATCATTACTTATCAAAACCCTTTGGCCATCCGGGGAGGCATCGATTGCATTCGACGGATGATGGTTCAACAGCCCCACCAACTTATATAAATTATATTCTCCTTTTTGCAGTTTGAACTCAAGAGCGCAATATCTATCAGAGGTAGGCTGCTCAATCACGCCTATGATCAAATGCCGGTTAGGCAAAATGGCAATCTTAAATGGTTTACTGAGAACTCCCTTCTTATTCACTTCCCCCCACTGACCATTGGCATCTCTCGTCCAAACATAAAAGGCCTTTGTCTCAGGACACGCAGCCACCAGGGTCTGGCCGTCGGGGCCGTCGGAGGAGAACTTCAAATCGGTGATAGTTGCCTCTTTGTCCTTGTCTTTATCAAACCATAAATCTTTCTCTAAGATCACGCGATTCTGTTCATTTAGATAAACGTTCACGTTTACTATTTCATATTCTCTTTCAGCCTCGACCTTATTTCCAAAGGCCACTCTTTTGCCATCGGGTGATACTGCCACACTTGAGTATTCCGTAACATGTGCTAAAAAATCATTTTTTAACCATCCTTCATTCATAACATTTCGAATAATATAGTTTTCGTTTCCAGAATATCCTCCTATTACATTTCCATCATCAGACATAGCAAACACCGCTTTGGAAAAATCCCCTTCAAAATGTTTAACCTCCTTTAAAGTATTGTCAGGCTGACGCTCCTTAATATAGAGTGTCTTTTTGTCTCCCGGAAGGACCAGGAATATCTTACCATTACGGGAAACCCCGACAATGTCCTCATCAAAGCTGACGGGCATAGGGCGTTGGCCCAACGGCAGGAGTTCATAGCTTGTTCCAGGTGAAGCGGACACTGGCACCGGCACAGGATTGATTGGAGCGCTTTCCATCCGCTTTAATTCTTCTTCAGCCCTCTCAACTTTTTTCTCCAAGGCTGCCCTTTGCTTTTTCAATTGCTTGACGCGCACCTCTTGTGGACTCGGTACATTGACCGGCGTTTGCGTTTGCACTGCCTGTGGCTGTGCCTCCAGGGTCTTTTGGGCAATGACAATGGGAAATCTCTTGTCGTCTTTGTCCTTAAATAAAAATACCCAGCCACGTTCGCCTTGATGTTCATATCGGGCAATAGATATAAGACCATCGGAATTTATTTGGACACCATTTGAATTCAAATACTCTATTTTTTTATCCAGCATGTCCAATAAGTCTTGTGATGTCTCCAAAAATTTCCATCTACCATCCCGATAGGCTGACTCAAGAGATAAGCCATTACCCCCAAAACTTATGACCCTTTGCTCTCCTTTATGCTCATAGATAAAAACTTTAAAGACTTCATTTTCACTGTGATCATGCAATCGCTTTAAGAAAGCAGCCAATGAATTCTTGCTCCTATCGACTACATAATCTTTGCCGCGTGGCATGTACTCAGCAATCACGCCATTTTCTCCGTAGCTCAACCACCTTTGTTTACCTCCAAAATTAAAGCTGATAACACCCCTAATTCTTTTTCCCTTGTGCTCTTCTTTGATCTTTTGGGACAAGCTGCCCTGCTTTGAAGCTTCAATATATTCTCCTTTACGATTTATCCTAACCTCATCAGTTGCTCCTAATGCCCCATAAACTAGCCATCGTGGCTCTCTTCCATTATTGTAAGTAACCATACCTCTGTACACATGGTCCTTAAACCTTTCGTTATGAAACAATCCTTGTTCTGTATGTACCAAAGGCACCCATCTACCGCTACGGTAAGAATATTCAATATCACCCCCTATCGTTACTACCCTTTGTTCACCTTGATGTTCATAAGCAAAGATATCTAAAAAGCCTCTTAAAGGCAGAACCAGAGACAATTTCTTCTCCGCATCACTTAATTGGACCCACTGATGATTACGGTTAGCTAATTCGGTGTATTTCCAATCTTTGTCCGCAACCACCAATCTTTCTTCACCTTCCTGGTTATAAGAAAATACTCTATTAGCACCCAATTCTTTGAGTTTCTGCTCAAGGCCTTCGGTTTCCGGCGAAGTAAATAAGTCGTCCGAGGTTTCGACGACTTTAGGTTTCGTCATTGAAACAACACCTATAGACGGAATACCTTTCAGTGTGGCTATCGGTACCGGCGAGGCCTGCTCTTGGGGTATCTGCCAAAGCGTCCACTCTTCCTTCTTACCGTTTTTGATCTTCAAACGCAGATGTTCCCCGTTGGACATAAGCTTTGCTTCAAGAATCTTGCCCTTGATATTATCAGGGAAATTAATCTGACGCTCTTTAGTGGTGAGTGGCTCATCAAATTTCAAGATCTCAATACGGTCTTTAAAAATCAGCATTATTTTTCCATGCATGGAACTACCTGGTGAATTTACAAAGCGAAAATCAAGGACGTCCGACTCATGCCAGAAACGATTCCAATGGCCAACGCCGTCATTAACCAAAAAGCTTACTCCTTCATTGGACTTGCCTTTAAGATTGGTTGTGACGCCGACCAATAGACCTGACCCATTGGAGGATAAAGAAACTTTCCCCTTTATTTTTTGATTCTTATCTAAGGTGTCTATTATTTCTGATTCCCTAATCACTATTTCACCGCTACCTGAACTTGGGTTCCATCCCCAGACATCACCATCAGTCCCTAACATAAGCCACCCTGCATCTATGAATTCCATATGCTTTACGTCGAGTGATATTTGTCTGGGATTTGATTGCCAGTTATCAGTATCATAAACACGGACACGCCCCTTGGCACCACGATGCCCATATACGGCAACAGCCTTGCCGTCGGGGGAAACGACAATATCCTGAATGGATTCCGAACTGCTGCGATTAATTGCTGATTGAAAATCCCAATTCCCCTGCGCGTCCTTAGTCCACTGATATACCGACCATCCGTCCCAGGTCAAAATGGTCTTCCCGTCAGGAAAAACCAGGACCTCATCCATTCCACCTGGCCTTCCCTGAGAATAGACTGGTCCATTGTTTTCTTGAACGTAGAATTTACCATCGGCTATTCCCGCCTTGACCTTGCCGTCTGCGGAAGTGGATTGCACCCAAGGCATATCCACTGGAACGATTTCATCCGCGCCTGCCGCTGGCCCGGGCAGAGCTTCTGCCTTCGGTGCCGCGGTTTTCTCAGGCAGCTCTGAACTGGCCTCTTCATTTATTTTGCCCAACTCTTCCTGGACCGCCACCAATTCTTCATAATGCTTCCATAGCGTTTCCATTTGCTGAATAAGGCCGGTCAAACGCTGGACCTCTTGGGTTTGCGGAGCGGGCATAGGCTCGGCATTAGTATTCCAAAGCACCATATTGTCACGGCCCTTGAGCTTTAAAAGCAGCGTTTTGCCGTCAGACAATATTGAAGCAGCTTCGATCTTGCCTTTGATGCCTTCCGGAAAATTAACTATCGCATCTACTGGGCCTGTGAGTTTATGAATATCCATATAATCCGGATAAATGACAAACATCCTTCCATCACCCAGAAAGCCAAAGCTCAACACATTCGAACGCCGCATGGCCAACACCCAATTACCATCAGAATTTTGGGTGATGACCCTGATGTCTTTGACGATTTTACCGTCACCTAAAGCCACATCCAAACCAATCATGGCGGTTCTGCCATCCGCGGACATGGCCACAAGGCCATTAGGCGCTTCACCCATCATCATATCTTTAGCTTCGTTGGTGAGTGTTTTCTCTCGCCATTGGTTTGCCTCCGCAGCCCAGATTTCAATCCCTTCTTTAGAGCCTAAAATGATCCTTTCGGCGATGTGCGCATTGGAAAGGGCCATGTGGCTGACTACATTTAATTGGGACAAAATATTTTCGTGCCAATCACTTAAAGCCCAACCGTTTGAAGAGCTCCTATAAACGCTAAACCGGCCTTCATGTATAAAACTGACGTCTTCCTCACTATCAGAGACAGCGATGGATGTAATGTCGCTGATAAAATCATCTTTTAAAGTCGATTCCCATTCCGGCCTTGTTTTTTCAAGAATATTAAAATGCCTCCCTGCCCAAACCGCAATCTTACGGCCGCTGGGGAAAACCTGCACATGCACCTCTTTATTAGTGCCATCCCACTCATATGAAATCTTGGCCTGACCGTCATAAATCTCAATTTTATTGGTATTCTTATTATACCCGGCCTTGATTTTGCCATCACCCGAAACCGACTGCACGCCGGGGGGGCAAATCTATCAAACTATTAATGGCAGGCAGGGATGGTGTCGAGGCCTTGGCTCTTTTTGCCACTTCCTTTAATTTTTCATCCAGGGCCGCCCAGTTTTCCAAATATTTTTCCATTTGGTCCCAATGCTCCCAATGGGCTTGGGCCGCCTTGATTTCCTCGGAAGACATGGAAATTGGCTCAGAGACAGGTTCAGGAAATGCAGCTATATTTCCTTGAGTATTGGGCAGCTGCCAGAGCGTCACGGACTCATCTTTGACTTTGAAATACAGATGCTGTTTGTCATCAAGCATGCCGGCTGCAATGATGTCCTTGCCCTTGAGCGCATCAGGCAGATTAAAGGTCTCTGTGTATACTATGGTTCCAGGAGTATTTTTGATTTCAAACCGGTTTTTATCCCTGTCTTTGATAATCAAAACTTTTTCGTTACCTAGAAAATCAAAATATTTAACATTGTAATAATTGTTAATTTTTCTCCATCCATCTTGGCCCAATACAAAAAACCAGGCTTCTTTCTTGGATGTATCTTTATCATCAATACCGACCAAAACCATCTTCCCATCCGGTGAAATGGCCACCTGGCCATTTAAAGATTCATTATCTCGGAGAGCTTCTTTAATAACCTCGGATAAACCATTTTCTTGCTTTGTCCATAGACCGGAAGAATCCTTGGCCCAGATTAGTACATAACTATTAGTAGACTCTAGTCTGCCAATAATTAAGGAATTCCCATCTGCTGAGAATCTTTTTTGAATAAATTTATGATCAAAAGTAAAAGTGATTGGCTCAGATACTTCTCTAAGCGTGTTGGCATTATAAATCTTGATACGAGTAAGCCCTCTATGAAGTTCCATCATAAAGTCCTCGCCTGTACCAGAAACCAAAACATCTTTAATTTGATCCGTGATCGGTTCCACGTCGCCTACTACCTGCCATTGTCCCTGGACCTTTTTCCATACACTCAAGGGCTCTGTGGAGTCTTGCGTCCATGTCAGGATGGTTTCTCCATTGGGAAATACCAGGACGCGGTCGTGATTTTGATTTTTTAAAGTGAACTTACTCGCTATTGCTGAATGATAATCATAAATTACCAACTCTCTTTCTTTAAAATCAATCTTAGCGACAAGGTTTCCGTCCCTAGAAATAGACTGCACTCCATGCGGCAAGGCCACGGGTTTAAGTTCTTTATTAGAACTTGCCATGGCAGCGTTGGCCTGCGCGGCATCCCTGATGCGCCAGAAGGTCAGATTGTCGCTGCCTTGCTGTTGCAGTTTCAGGTGTTTGCCGTTGGAGAGCATTTGGGCGCCTGTGACCTTGCCTTTCATGTGGTCTGGAAATTCTATAGTATTTATTTTAGTGCCAAAAATGAACAAATGATTATGTAAAAGAATGTTCATATTTCCGTGAGCATCAAAGTTAAAATCAAAAACGTCACTCCATCTAACTCCACTTTCTAATTCCCAACCTTTGTTCGTGTTGACGAAACTTTGGACACACTTATTTATTACTCCGGTATTCCCATCTCTGAGGTCCAAACCTACCAAAATATGCTGCCCATCAGGTGAAATGGCGACCTCGCCGTTCAATGTCTCGTTGGAATTCAAAGCTTCCTTGATTTTATAGCCATTGCTATGCCTGGACCAGATACCTGTGAAACCCGGCCCTTGAATCCAACCCCAGATTTCTACAACATCTTCTCCCCCTATGATGAATCTCTCTCCATTCTGTGAAAGACCTATGCCCTCAATTCTTCGGCCATTAGGCAACGAAACCTTACTCCCGTCAGATGATAGAGGATTAGCCGTATTATGGACTTGCACAAAGTAAACATTGTCAGCCAGGTTATTTAAAACCAGGGCAAACCTGCTTCCATCTCCTGATGCCGTCACAGCAATAATAAGAGTCTTACCGATCTCGATTTGCTTTGGTTTCCATTCACGACCGTTAAATGTCCATAAGCTTAAAGGCCCGGAGCTTAGCTTTTCCCAGGTCATGATGGTCTTGCCATCGGGAAAAACCAGAACGCTGTCGTGATTTTTATTTTCTAAAGGAACCCCGATAATATTCTTTAAATCGTCTATAACTAATGTTCCTGCATGGACATTGATAGCAGCCCTAATTTTTCCATCCGTGGACGCCGATTGATATTTAATTCCCACGTTAACCTGAACAATTTGATCTTCAGTGGCCGAAACAGTTTCGGTTTGGGGCGCGGGGCTCACCGGTTCTTTTTTTACTTCCTGGGCAATGAGCGCTTCTAATACGTCACGGCGTTTTTCCAATTGGGCAATGGCTGCCTGGCGTTTATCTTGGATGGGCTCTGCTGCGGAGGCAGGCGTATTGGCTGCCACTTCTGTCATCGTGCCATCCTCATTCAGGTGCCATAGGGTCAGATGGTCATTGTCCATAAGCTTCAAGGCCACATTGCCGTCAGACAGCATATTGGCAGCAATGACCTTGCCTTTGATGACGTCGGGCAAATTGAATTTACCCTCTAAACTAACTTGACGATCCTTAAATTTATAAATTTCAATTCTGTCTTTAAGAACAAACAAGCCTGTTGCAAAAAAGTCAGGCAAGAAAGCAAAACTTGAAACACCAGATTTTTCAAAATGTGTCCCACTTCCAAGATAGCCATAAACATCTTTTCTTGTTTCTCCATTGGTTAAAAGCGTGTCCACACCAACCAACACCATTTGACCATCTGGAGATACAGCCACCTGGCTATTTAAATGTTGGTTGGTTTTTAAATCTAAATCATGAATAAGGCTTGTGGTGAAATCCTCTAATAACCATCTATTATTTGTACTACTCGAAGAACTTTCAACTTCACCTATACTGCCCAGAACAATCTTTGCTCCATGCCTGGAAAGTCCGATATGTTGGATGAAGTGCTTACTTTGCAATTGGATATCCCGGCCTTTAGGCTGCCATGTTTTGGTGTCCATGACCCTGACACTGCCCTCGGGGCCGTCTAAATGCAAGGATAGGGCCACTGTGCTTCCGTCATCTGAGACCACAATGTCCTCGATCATTTCGTTGGGATTGAACTCGTTAGTGTACGACCACTGTCCTGCTTGCTTGGTCCAAATGGACACCTGCTTATTGGATCCCTTTGCCCAGGTCAATATGGTGTGGCCATCGGGAAAAACAAGGGCATGATTATGGCCGTATATACCACTTAATGGTGAAAGATCTAGCTCAAAAGGTTCCTCTTGGCCATCGTATATATAAAATACACTGTTATAGAGTTGACTGTGCTTAAAGCCAGCCTTGACCTTGCCATCCCTAGACATGGATTGCACCCCGGCCGGTAGTGGCTCTCCTATCTGGGTCATTGATCCAGCATGGCCAAAAACAACAGTTGTCTGGGGCGTATTTTCTTTTGATGGTGTTGTAGTTTCAGACGCGGAGATTTCAGCATACAATTTATTTATTTCTTCCTGAACAGCCACGATTTGTTCATGGTATCCATGGATTTTTTGCAACAATTCGATGCGGTGGCCTAGGGCTTGATGCTCTTGAAGTTCGGCAGTGGAGAGGGTTGGACTTGCGGTGTTTTCCTGGGACGCGAACAGTTTCCACAACGTCACTGCTTCACTGCCCTCCAGCTTTAAAAGTGCACGATTACCATCCAATAATTGCACCTCTTTGATTTTACCTTTAATTTTATTTGGGTAATCGCAATGGTGTAAGCTTTTGCCACTCAGGACGTAAACCTTGATATCGTCTTCAAAAGCGATCCATGGTCTCCCATCTTGCAGAAAGCCAAAACCAAGAATACCAATCCTACCCCAGCCTTCGGTCCATTCACCTGAAGTGTTGTTTTTTGTTAAAATTCGAACAACCTTAAACTTTCCGCCTGTAAGAGGATCTGTAACTGTAAAACCAACAAGAACATTTTGTCCATCTGGAGACATAGCTACCTGACCTGTGAGGAATTGTCCTTTATGAAATTCCTGCGGCAGTTCTTTCATAGCTACCCATTTATTTGATACCCACTCATGGATTTCAATGCCTTGAGTAGAACCGAAAATGACCCTTTGCCCGTTATGGGAAAAAGCCATGGAAGTAATTTCATCTAAACTTGTAGGGAACGCGTCATAATCATTAGATAGGCTGGGACCCCATACGGAATTATTTAAGTCCTTCTCATAGGTGAAAAATCCTTCAGTGTGGGGTCCTTTAAAGAGAAAACTGATTTTTGCTTCATTACCACTGATCGCTACTGAAGCAATATTATTACTTAAACTATGCTGACCTTTAGCTTGCCAAGATCCTTCATGTCTTTCAATAATGATAAATCTATTGCCAGCCCAGGCCACTATGCTGTTGCCGCTGGGAAAGACTTGCACATGCACTTCCTTATTGTTGCTTTCCCAATCAAATTTAAACTGGGTCCCACCATCATCAAACAAAATTTTCTGCTCACTTTGGCTGTAACCCGCCTTGACCTTGGTATCGCCGGAGACCGACTGCGTGCCTGCAGGAAGACTTAAAGGAGTCATGGTCTTCTGCCAACCACCATTACTGCTAAAAAAGAACTTACTCATTTCTTCCAAGGTTGTAAGAGGAGCAGACTTAGCATTCTTTCCCGCAGCTTCCAACTCCGCGTGACGGGCTTGGGCCTGTGTTAATTGCTCTTGGTAATCTATTTGGCCTTGCAAATACCCTTCCAACCGGGACCATTGTTTCCATCCGTCCTGAATTTCCTGGATTTCATTAGGAGATAAGGGCTTCTCCGGCGTAGTCGCGGGCGGCACAGTGGTATTTGCATCGATGCCAGCATCAGGCAGTTGCCAGAGGGTCAGCTGTTCGCTGCCTTCGAATTTCAGCCAGAGATGTTTTCCGTCCTTAAGCATGCTGGCGGCGGTGATGATCTTGCCCTTGATGGCCTCAGGTAAATCAAAACTTTGGATTTCCTTTCCTGTTGCTAACTCAATAAAGGAAATTTTGTTATGATTCACGGCCCAAGCTTCTTGGTCATTGATCAAACCATTAAAGATTACATTTGATCCGTTCCCAGGACCCGGACCGATCCATCTGGCGGGTGTAGTTAAATAACTCCAAATTTCTACATCACCAGGGGCCGCGATCACAAACCGTGTCCCATCTGCGGAGAAGGCCATGTGGTCGATCTCCCTCTTACTAGTGAAATAAACATTCCTTGCCGGATCACCGTTGACAGTATCATGGATCCATACCGCAGAACCATAATTCACAGCAATGCGACTTCCATCAGGAGAGGAAATAATAGATTTAATAGCAGCATGACTGAAAATTTGCTTAAGCTCTTCCCTTGATTGCCACTGGCCATCATTCGTCCAAATGCTCACCTCACTATTTCCATCCTGGTCCTTCCACGTTAAAATGGCGTTCCCATTTGGCAAAACAAGGACACGGTCATGATTTGAATATTTTAAAGGGACTTTAATCGCTGTTGGTGAACGAGGATCATAAATGACCAACTCCTTCGTATTAAGATCAATCCCTGCCCCAAACCTGCCATCGCTTGAAATAGACTGTACTTCCGGCGGCAAGGCCACAGGTTTAAGTTCATTGTCTGGGCTTGCCATGGCAGCGTTGGCTTGCATGGCCGCATCCCTGATGCCCCAGAAGGTCAGATGATCCTCGCCTTGCAATGTTAAGGCCAGATGCTTGCCGTCGGCAAGGAGCCGGGCGCTTTTGACCTTGCCTTTAAGCGAGGCAGGTAGAGGTATTTCAACAGGAAAAGAATATGGTGAAAAAATCTTTAGCCTGTCCGAATAGACAATAAAAATTCTCCTATCTGGTAAATAATTAAAATCCACCCCATCCTTATCATCAAAAATAAATTTCCCGGTATCTATATCTACACCCTTAATGGTATGGATAACTTGGCCATTTTGATCTTTGATATCGACGCCAATGAGAAATGTTTTGCCATCGGGAGCCATGGCCACCTTGCCGTTTAAGTATTCAGAGGGTCCCAAGGAAAACTTAACAGGCCCTATATGCACCCATAATTGTCCCTGCCTACTCAAAATACCTAATCTACCTTCAACGCCCAAAATGAAACACAGCCCATCTGCTGAAAAGGCCATCTCTTTGATTTCTACCCCTGCGTTAAGTATGTGTATCCTGCCCGACTCTGCTTTTGTCACATCTCTGGTGTCATAAATTCTCACAAAATACATACCATTTTCTTTAAATTGCAGGGCGAATTTACTGCCGTCAGGCGAGGCAACGGCAGAAACAATGGTTGCGTTAACATCTTGTGTATCTTTGATGACCTGTTGTGGCCACCAAATCCCACCAAGATCCTCGGTCCAAAGATAGGCAGGCTCTGCGCCCTGGTTTTTCCAGGTTAGGACCATTTTTCCATCAGGAAAGACCAGGTCGCGGTCATGGTTTTTGACAGCTAAAGGTAATTCCGTCTTCAAATAACGACCGCCTGATGAAAACTGACCGATAACGAGTTGCTTTAAATTTTTGTTAATAGCGGCCATGATCCTTCCATCGGCGGAGATAGAATCAACATTTCCAAAACCAACAGGACCATGATCACCTACAGGATGCTCTTCTCGATAAATTCGGTCCGTAGATGCCGAGGCAACGGCTGCGGCCGGAACAGGCACACCGGCCTTTCTTAATCGCTCTGCAAAATCAGCCTTCTTTGCTCTTACTTGGGCCAGTCTTTCGCTGGGGTCTAAAGCCCCTGTATTGGCCTTCTCGGCCTCTTCCAACTCTTTGATGCGTTGACGGACTTGGGCCAGAAAAGGGTCAAAAGCAGGCAGATGGACCAAATTAAAATCATCCACGAATTTCAAAAGTGTCTCTTTATTATTCCAATTGGCTTTTATATGCGCTTCCAACCGTTGAACGACTTCACTAATATATGCCTCATTTTTGCCCGCCAGGGTCACCACGATCAAGGCTTCGTGTATCTCTTTGGTCTGGATATCTTTTCTGGCGGCCATATCATCAAATTCTTTTTTACGCTTCTCAAGATCAGGCGTCTCAAAAACCTCCCGCGGCCATTTTTTGCTTTCAAGCAGGGCCGGGCGTAACTGCTGCTTAATGATGACACGCAAGCGTTGCTGATCATCATCATTATAAGCAAACACTTCGCTGCGGGAGGAGTCAAAGCGGTTGGCCTCAATGGCCAGAATGACCTTGTAAATCCGACGGGCCGCATAGGCCCTCTGCCATTGGTCTTTCAAAGAAAGTTTGGGCCATTGATTATCGTCAAAGGCCTTGGCGATCCATTCTTCAAGCTCCGTGATCTTTGGATCTGCCATCTCATGCTGGGGATTGGTTTGCAGGACATTGAGGATATCATCAAGCTCATCAAACCCGGTCTGCGGCTCTATCAATATTTTAAGGGCAGGCACCCTGATGGCCCCGCCTTTAAGAAACAGGTCAACGGCATCGGTCTTGTGGGTCGTGTCATAAAGATATTGCTCTGCAAAAATCTTGGTTATGCCATTGGACCACTCCTGGATTTCTTCGCGGTTGCCGGCAAAATTCATGGCTTCCAAAAACGCGGACAACACCGCGTCCTGGGGAGGATATTTATTGATATAGGTTGGGTATTTGTCAAACAGCTCTCGTTGCAAGAATTCCTGCATGGTACGAAAACCGACGGAACGGTTGTGCGGCAGGACGCCTTCAGGATCCCCGTTTTCTTTGATCCAGAAAAATCTCTGGAAAAGACCCACTAAGCCGTCGTATTTGGGTGTTTTATCGGGGTTCTGCTCGACGGTCCCATCCGACTTTTTGATGGGTTCCCCCAATAATCGGGGATTGATCTGATAGGTAAGGCCATCGATAGTGGTAGCGGTGGTTGCCTCAATCAAAAACTTCAAAATCTTATCAGGGGCCAAGGGTTTAAAACGCAGCACGACACAGCGCTCGATGGTATCATCCGGCAAGGCACCCACACCCACCGATGAGTTGGGGTCATTGATCAGATGAATGATGCCAAAGCCAGGACCAGCCCGCAGGGATGCCCCTTTAAGACGTGGATCAGCGATCACACGGCGGATCAACAATTCATTCATAAAGGCAATCATGCCCATACGCCCCTGGGTCGATTCTTCGAACCCTAAGATGGCGCCGAAACCACCGCCGTCGGTCATGGCCCGAGGCACTACCAGCGGCGTAAAACCTGAATTGGCACCGTTGATATCATTCTGAAAAGTGAGTTGCTGGGCGCGGGTATTTTGGTTCACATACACATTGAAATTCTCCGGGCCGTTAAGCAAATCCTGAAGTGCTTGTTTCATGATACTTTTTCCCGTGCCCTGAATCCCTACAAAAACGCCACCCATGCCAAGGCTTTTGGCCTGCAGGTATTCATAAAAGATTTGACGGTTTTCCGGTTCTTGAAGCCAGAACTGCACAGACCATGGCAAGTAGCCCTGGCGGATCATGGCCTCAGGATGCAATGGTACTTTGATGGCATCCCAATACTCACTGTTCTTAGGCACAATGACCAGGGAATCGCCATCCGGTTTAAAAGAATCCTTGTCCAGTTCCACCGGTGGAATATTGGGTTTGTCATTGTCCCATTGTTGAAACGCCAGCACCGCGGTCCTGTAGGTCCGATCAGGGTCTTTCTCCGCCGAGAAATTATAGTACATCTGGACGACCGTCAATGGCCGGTATTCGCGGTCTTTGGGGTTTAAGGCCAGATGGCGCAAGATATTGGCGATGACACGCGGGGAAGGCGCGCGTTTGAGTTTTTCCGTGGCTTGATTGACAGGGCCGCCCTCAAACAATGCTTTAAGACGCCGGCCTTTCGTAGTGTCAGCCCCCATTTGGACGCGCAAGTAATTAGGATCTGAATACAATTGCCAATCGTTTTCAATAGCGCTTTGCTGGTCCGGGCTGTATCCTAAAAATCCCAGACGCAGGCGGGCCGCGATCCTCACTAAGGCGTCAGCATCTTGTCTTAACTGCGCTTCTTTCTGCTCTAAGGCCTCTTTTGTTTTATAAAGACCGGAGGCTTCGGCGTATTTCAACGCGTATTTGATCTGCCATTGAATCTCATCGTCAGGGGCCTGCCAGAGAAAATGCACGATTTTACGGCGTTCCTGCATGATGGGGTTGTTCTCAAGCCAGTTGGAACCCTGGATGCCGGGACGTTTCTCATTGGCCGTGGTGATAAAACGCGCCAGCGGCGCGTTGGCCTCTGTTACCATCTGCCAGACCCCGTCTTTCAACGCTGGCCATTGATGGGTGGCGTCAGTGATGGGGGATTTG
>Ga0206840_1025_pt1 | contig 32873 bp, 30 predicted proteins | sample Alteio_BWOrgCont_24_FD_152633 | JGI IMG/M metagenome (GOLD analysis project Ga0206840, IMG submission 152633) | Enriched cells from forest soil in Barre Woods Harvard Forest LTER site, Petersham, Massachusetts, United States -... | ecosystem: Environmental > Terrestrial > Soil > Temperate forest >... | reverse complement strand
GGCCTGCCACATGTCCAGACGCTCGGCGTTCGGTTCATAAGTCGAATTCGTCATCGAGAAGGCCCGGGCCCGGAGCGCCGGCGTTAGAAAGCACAAGGCGATAGGAAAATAAATTAGGGCCAAACGCTTATAGAGGGTTACATCCCGATATAAAAAGCAAACCAGAAGGACCATGACGGCGGCGGCGATCCAGGGGCCGCGGCTCTGGGACACCACCAAACCCAACAAAACCAGAAATTGCGCTAAAGCCCATTTCCACCAGTTCGCGCGCCGGCTGGTGAGATAACTCAGCGTATACGCCAGGGGAAACAAGAGCCCTTCGGCGTAGGTGAGGGGATGCGCGCGGGTTCCCACCGCACGGCCGTTCACCATCGAGAGGTGATTCTGCAGAGAACGCGGCGCATGGGCCAGCCACGGCGGCAAATAAAAGAAAACGCCGCCGGCATTGTCGGATTGATTGACGCCGATGATCCGCTGGAGAACTCCAAACCCCGCCGTGATGATGGCGGTGATCATAAATACCTTCGCCCATTGGGCGCCGCGATTGTCCCGAGCCAGATAAGCCGTCAAGAGAACGAGGATCAGAAAATAAAGGTCCTTGCCAAGACGAACGCGACTAAACCAAGGGTTCGCCCCTAAAAGTGCGGACAGAACGCTGAGCAGCCAGAAGGCCACGAAGGTTTTTTCAACCCCGCCCCAGGTCGGCGGCCATCGCTTGAATGTCCAATGCCCCAGCAATAGATAGAGACCCAGGAGCGGAAAATACAGCAGGCTGGAAGCGGCAATCGAAACGGGAAGTGTCGCCGCAAGCAAGAGGAACCACCAGGTCGTGATGACGTCAAGCTTCATCGCCGATGATCGTACACTTTATGGCGCCCGGTCGGCAAAACAGACGGCCTGAGGAGATCGGAGGGCTTTGGGAGGGCTAGCTTCTCGACAAATTCAGGATGGGCGCCAAGTCACTGGCTAAGTGTTTGGCCAAGATGGCGTGGCCGACATCCGAGAAATGCCAGATGTCCGCGAAAACCGTTCTTTTCCGGTTGTCGAAAACTCCCGAACAATCCACCAAATACACTTTACCGGGGATCTCTAATGACCGGAGTCCAGCCATCATCTGGTCATGCGCTTTGATCAAGAGGTCCACTCGCGGGTAGGATTCGGCAAGGATCAAGACTTCATACCCGGTTTTCTTCTTTTTATCGGGAAGAAAAGGTTGAGGGGAAAAAATAACTTTGATATGGCGGGCCAACGCGATGTCACGCGCCTCGCGCATGTGCTGGAGGTATTCCTGGACACGCTTTTCTTCCGGCCACTGTTTATAAAGGACAAGGTCGTTCATGCCGTTTAGAAATATCACATAGTTCGGCTTTAACGCGGCGCCTCGAAGGCGAAATGCTTGAAGTTCGTTTTCACTCGTCCAAGCCCCCGCCGCCAGAACAGTGATCTCGACCGGATAGGTTAGGACCGAAAGACGATGAGCCAATTGATGAAAATAGGTCCTCCCCAGGTTCGACGCATAAGCCCCCGCGGCGACGCTGCCCCCCACAATCAAAAGCCGCGCCCGGGGATGAGGCGCTCCCACGGCCGTCTGCATGCCCCATTGATCGATATCAAATAGTCCTGGTTCATGTCGTTCCGGCAGCACCATTCCGAGTTGGCTGTCATGCCGCGGGTTCAAACGCACGCCCCACCATCCCTCGCGCGGACCCGGCGGCACCGGCAAATGCCGCTCGGAGTAGCTGGCCCGCCACGCGCCGCTGTTGACGCCTTTACTTTTCAGTTTTGTGAGCGGCTTGATCAAGAGCGGTCCCCCGACAAAAAGAAGTACCGCCGTAAAAGCGATAATGACCTTCTTGAACATCGCGTCATGATAAGAATGAATATCGGAGTGGAGCATACGGTATGATACCTATAAGAATACAAAAAACGCTCTGATGCCTGCACAAAGAGGACGATCAGACCGTTCAAGCGCAATTCAGAGAGTCTCATAGACCATGATTCATCTTCATCGAATAATTTGGATTGCAGCAGTTCTAAGTTTTTGGATGGCTGCGCCAAGCTTGGCTCGGGACTGGGATATGGAGCCGGCCGCAAACATGCAGACGGCGCAGGGGCTACTGCAAATTGCAGAGGTCGGCTTGGGTGGCTACCGTATGTCGATCGCCGGAAATTTTATTGTGGAGTTTGAGGCCTACGGCGTCGATATCACCGGCGCAATCCCTTCGGACGATTTTCCTCAATATGTGTTGTTGGAAATTGACAAAGGGGGCGGATCTTGTCCCTATCTGTTTCGTCTTTTGGACCTGACGCCCGGGCGAAAGCCCTTTTTGACCGGCGAATTCGGCAATTGCAGCGCTTGGCCGGCCCTCAAAATTGAGGGGAAGAATATTAGCGTAGTTTTTTCGAGCTCCCACGATTCAAATGCGGAATTTGTTTTATACGATTCCGGACGCCGGCGTATGCGAACGCAATAAGAATAAGGGCCCGCGCTGGAAGTTAGATGCTCCACGGCGCGGGCCCTTTCGAGGAATGTCCTCCCCAGGCAGCACGTGAAAAATATTTTATCTTTCATCCTCAACTCAGGGCTCAGGGCTTTGGGCTCAAGCCTTGAGTTGAGTCGCCCGGAACTGATCCCGTCTGATTTTGTTGTAAAATAAGCAAACCAGGGAGATTTATGGCACTTACTCAAGAAGAAATTCTGCGCTACAGCCGTCACCTGATCATGCCTGAGGTGGGGGTGGATGGGCAGGAAAAGATTAAACAGGCGAGCGTTTTGCTGATCGGCTGCGGCGGACTCGGCTCTCCGCTGAGCATGTACCTGGCGGCGGCGGGCGTCGGCCGCTTAGGCTTGGTCGATTTTGATCTGATCGACTTTACGAACCTTCAGCGTCAGGTGGCCTTCGGTACTCAGGATGTGGGCCGGCCTAAAGTGGACGCCACGAAAGAACGCATTCAATCGATCAACCCGAACGTTCAAGTCACGACTTATCGGGCCAAACTCAGTTCAGAAAACGTGATGGATATCTTCAAAGAGTATGACATCATCATCGACGGCACCGATAACTTCCCGACCCGCTACTTAGTCAATGATGCCTGCGTTTTTCTGCATAAGCCGAATGTCTACGGCAGCATCTTTCGTTTTGAAGGTCAAGCCACGGTCTTTTGGGCGGACAAGGGGCCCTGCTACCGCTGCTTGTACCCGGAACCACCGCCACCAGGCATGGTTCCTTCCTGCGCGGAAGGGGGGGTGCTCGGCATTCTTCCCGGAACCATCGGTTTAATTCAAGCCACTGAAGCGGTGAAGCTTATCTTGGGCAAGGGAGATTCCTTGGTCGGTCGTTTGCTTCTCTATAACGCGATGGACATGAAGTTCCGCGAAGTCAAGCTCCAGAAAGATCCGGAATGCCCCGTCTGCGGAACGACTCCGACGATTACAAAACTCATCGATTACGAGCAGTTCTGCGGCATCGGCCTCGGGCAAGAGGAGGCCGCCGTCAAGACCAATGGGATTCATGAAATTACGGCGAAAGAACTAAAAGCCATGATCGACCGCAAAGATAAATTTGTGCTGGTGGATGTCCGGGAGCCGCACGAATATCAAATTGCGAAGATCCCGGGCGGCCGGCTCATCCCGCTCGGCGAAGTGGCCCAGCGGGCCAACGAACTCGACACGGCCGATGATATCGTGGTGCATTGCCGTTCCGGCGCGCGCAGCGCCAAAGCGATCGGGGTCCTTCAGAATATGGGATTTAAGCGCCTGCGGAACTTAAAAGGCGGGATTCTCGCCTGGTCTCAGGATGTGGATCCTTCCGTTCCTCAATACTGACCATGGGCAAAAATCTTAGCCCTCGCGAGGTGGATGCTTTGCTCCCAAAACTGGAAGGGATTTTCCTGCATATGGACGCTTGCCGAAAGCGCGTTTATGAGTTGGCCGCCACACGGCCGCCCCCGAACGCTCACCCGACGGCAACGGAGGTGGCGGATTCCGCGCGCATCCGTTCCCAAATGGAGTTTTTGCTGCGGGCGGTGCGGGATGACATTGCGCTGGTTTCTCAGTTAGGGGGAACGGTCAAGGATATTGATGCGGGGCTCGTGGATTTCCCCGGGCGCGTGGATGACGAGGACGTTTGGCTGTGCTGGAAACGGAGCGAGAACAAAATTCACTATTGGCACCCTCTCGACGCGGGTTTTTCCGAACGACAAACCCTCCAGCGCAGCGAGGACCGCACGTCCACAACCCATTAAGGAACCTTAAATCGGCCGAGGTGTTAAAAGAGATATGGCCGCCATTATGGAACGTCAAGAGACCGGCAGAAAGCTATTTGAAAAAGAGGCGCTCAAGCACCTCGATGAGCTTTTCGCCTCCGCGATGCGCATGACCCGCCAAAAAGAGTCGGCGGAAGATCTGCTGAGTGAAGTGTACGCCAAAGCCTGGAAATCCTTTAAGCAGTTCGAGCCCGGCACCAATCTGCGGGCTTGGCTGTATAAAATCCTGACCAATACCTTTATCAATCATTACCGTCACAATCAGCGCCAGCCTCTGATGGTCGAGCTGGACCGTCCCACGGATGGCGATACGGGGACGGGAGGCGATCTTTATGACCGCATCCTGGGCGCGAGCAAAAGTCCGTTTGAAAACCCGGACCAGGCGCTCGCCAATCGCATCCTCGACCAAGATTTAAAAAAAGCGATCGACGGCCTGCCCGACGATTTCCGGCTGGCCGTCATTCTCTCGGATGTGCAGAATTTTTCCTATCAGGAAATTGCCGATATTATGGATGTCCCCATCGGGACCGTGCGCTCACGCCTTTGGCGGGGACGGCGTTTGCTTCAGCAGATTCTATGGAAACAAGCCGTGGATGCGGGCATCGTCTCCGAGAATAAGGAAGGGAAGGCGACGGTATGAATTGCGACGAGTGGTTTGAACGGCTCTATCAGATCCTCGATCGGGACATGGATGAGGTGGTTTGGACCGATGTCGAATTCCACATGAAATCCTGCCGTCCCTGCTGGGATCGTTTTGAATTTGAAAAGCGGCTCAAAGCGCGCATCCAAAGTTCCTGCTGCAAAGAACCCTGCACCGAATCCCTCCGCGTCCGCATCAAAGCCCTCTTCGAAAAGTATTAAGATAGCCTGGTGCTATCGCTTTATAAAATCCTCAAATTTATTTTCCGTCACGTTCTCCCGGGACCCTTCCGTTACCCGTTGGCCCGCGCGATGGCGCGGGGGGTTTGCTTCTTGAACCGTCCGCGCCGCCAAATCATCATTCAAAATTTGACGCCGGTGGTCGGCGCGGATCGAGCGGCTTTCCTGGCGCCGCGTCTGCTTGGGAATTTTTCGATGACCGCGGTCGATTTCTTTTGTCCGCGTCGGAATCTGGCGGTGGGAATCAAAGAGGAAAACTGGTCTTTCGTCGAAAAGGCGCATCGCAAGTCGAAGAAAGTGATGCTGGTCACCGCGCATATCGGCAATTGGGAGCTCGGAATTTCATACCTCGTAGAAAAGGGCTATGCGGTTTCGGGGGTCTATGCGCCGTACCGCGAAGATGAGGTGGTGCGATGGATTATGGCGCACCGCAAGCCGGAAGTGGAGTGGATTCCCAGCACACGCGGCGCGATGGACGCCTGCATTGCGGCGCTGGAGGCGGGCCGGCTCTTAGGGATGGTGGCCGACATCCGGTTCGGGGAAAAGGGCCATCGCGTCCAAATGTGCGGCGCGAGAGCTCACCTTCCGCTTGGGCCATGGGCGATTGCCTCGCGCGCTCGCGCCACGGTGATCCCGGCCTTCATTCTAAGGGAGTGGCCCGGCCAATATCGCGTTGTTTTTCATGATCCGATTCTCCCTCGAGAAGGCTCGTTCCGCAGGCAGATGGAAGACATGCAGGAAATCTACCGGCAGCATCTCGAAAGCGCCCTCCAAAAATATCCGGAACAATGGGGCGTGCTGCAGCCGTTTTGGGACCGCTAGGGCATGCTCAAGAGAACGTCGCGTTTGTTTTTACGATTGATGGGCGGCGTGGTCCTGGTTTTGACGATATCGTCGGCGATCTTAATCTACAAAGATCGGGATACGCTCTCTTGGCTCGTCAACCCCGGCGCCAACCCCAAGACCACCGAGGTGTACAGCCAATGGCTGGATCTTGGCCCGAGCGAATCTTCAACCTGGGACCGTGTCACCCAATGGCTTGTGGCGACAGAGTATCGGGCGGTTGCGGGTTTCCCTACGCAACCGGGCGAGTATCGTGCCGTCTACCCAACGCTCACCCTCTTTGTCCGTCCCTTTCGTTACCCGGATAAGGATTTTCCCGCTCAGCTTCTCCTGCTTGAGTTTTCCGATCAGACGCTGTCCGGAATCCAGGCCGTGGCCGGCCATGCCGCCTTAACCGAATGGCGATTGGAACCTAAGCGGCTGGCGGAATGGAATGCCGGAGGCAAAAACGCGCGTGCTCAGGTGCGAATCGCCGAGCTTCCTCCATACATTCCGGGGGCTATTCTGGCGATGGAAGACAAGCGTTTTTATCGGCATGGCGCGTTTGATCTCGTCGGGATCGCGCGCGCGTTTTGGGTGGATCTGCGCACCGGACATTTGCGCCAGGGCGCCAGCACCATCAGCCAGCAGCTGGCGCGTTCAATTTTTTTGGATGTGCATCGCACCTGGCGACGGAAAGTCTTGGAGGCGGCTTTGGCCGTTTATTTAGAGCTCCGCTACTCTAAACCTAAGCTTCTGGAGATGTATTTAAACCAGGTTTACTGGGGTCAAGACGGAGCGGACAGCCTTTTAGGCATTGAGGCCGTTAGCCAATCGCTTTTCGGGAAACCGGCGCGCGCCTTGACGGTGGCCGAAAGCGCCACGCTGGCCGGTATGCTCCAATCGCCCAACCGCTATTCGCCGCGTACGACCTTGCAAGCTGCGCAAGCGCGGCGGAAGATCGTCCTAGGCCTCATGCGCGATCAAAAATTCATATCAGAAAGCCAATACAAATCCGCGCTGGGAGAAAAGATTCGCCCCGTGGCGATAAAAAAATCGAATGAAGCGGCGTATTTCTTGGCCAACGTGCATAGTCAGCTTGCCGATCGGTATTCTTTGCCCGTCTTTCTCAATCAGGGCTGGACGATTTTTACGACGCTCGATCCGCTCCTTCAGCATGCGGCTGTGCAAGCGGTAAAGCCACGCGCCGGACAAGCCGCCTTGGTGGCGATCGATCCAAAGACAGGCGGCATCCTCGCCTGGGTCGGAGGAACCAATTTTCAGACCAATCCGTTTGACCACGCCATGAGCGCCAAACGTCAACCGGGATCCGCTTTTAAACCCTTTGTCGCGCTCTCCGCGCTGGAAAGCCGAAAGGTAACGACCGCCACCCTTTTGGAAGACAAGCCGCTGACGCTCAAAGGGAGCCAAGGGTCGTGGACTCCCCAAAACTATGATCACCACTATCGCGGTTCTGCGTCGGTTTGGGACAGCATCGTTTATTCCCTGAATGTCCCGATGGTGCGACTGGCCATGCGGGTCGGGGTCCAGCCCATCATCGATGTCGCGCATCGAGCCGGAATCGAAAGCCCTTTAAGGGAGGATTTGTCTTTGGCCCTGGGTACCTCCGAAGTATCGTTGGTGGAACTCACAGGCGCCTATGCCACATTGGCCAGCGGAGGACAACGCAACGTTCCCTATAATGTCCAAACGATCGTAGGACAGGATGAAAAGGTCATTGAGTCGCATGAACCTTCGCCGCAGAACGTCTTTGCTCCCGAGCTCACCTCGTTGGTGACCCAGATGCTGGAAGGGGTCCTTGATGCCGGAACAGGAAAAGCGGCTCGCGAATCGGGCTTTAGCGCGCCGGCGGCCGGAAAAACGGGGACTTCAGAAAATTATCAGGATGCTTGGTTTATCGGGTACACCAGCGCCATGGTCTGCGGGGTCTGGGTGGGATACGACACCCCTAAATCTCTGGGTCATTCAGCGGCTGGGATTGCTCTTCCTTTGTGGACGGCCTTTATGAAAAAGGCCGCGGTGCTTGAGCCCCCACGACCCTTTGAAGTACCCAAACAATTGGTCTGGAAAACGATTGATCCTGAATCCGGCCTACTGGTGAGATCGGGATGCCCCGATCGCCGCAAAGTCGCCTTTCTTTCGGGAACCGAACCCAACCAAGATTGTCCACTGCACCCCGGCGGCCTGGTCGGATTCTTTAAACGTTTAGGGGCAAAATCTCCAGCAACCCCTTCCAAGAGCTAGGCAAACCCAATCCTTAATTCGTAAACCATATGTTCCCTTTGAGGTCGGTGTGGTTGCAGTTGACCACAATCCCTCCCCATACAACGGTCAAAGTGGGGCCACTGGTCTGTTGACTACTTATGATCGAAGGATCGTTGCCGTAGGTCCACCCCCCCGAATCGTCGGTGGTAACAGTCCCAATGGACGCGCTGATGCCATGATTGGCAAAATTTACAGGTGGAATCAGAAGCATATACCTGCCGCTTGCCAGCAGGGAACCCAACGCGTCTGTAGGATATATACCCTCATTGTCCGCGTAATATATAGAGATCGCCGATCGGATGGTTCCCAGGTTGCCCTTCGTTGCCCCTTGATGGGCTTTCTCAACGCTGTTGGCAAACTGGGGAATTGCAATCGCCGCCAAAATGCCGAGGATGGCAACGGTGATCATCAATTCGATCAGCGTAAAACCGCTGTGCCGTGGATTCAGCATCGCACATTTATACATATCAATACTCCGCGACCGAGTCAATAGTCCGAATCCAATGATCCAACATGTGGCCGACCGTTAGAAAATTATGGAGAGGTAGCGAATTTAAACGGTTCTTGGATATACCGTTGGGCCTCGTCATGGGAGCCCCAAAAATCGTTGCGGGAAAGGACGGTGCGGTAATCGCGAAGGGCGCTTTCCCGGTCGCCCCTTAGATCATAGATTTGTCCGCGTCTCAGATAGGCGTAGCTCACCCAGCGGCTTGAATCAATCGTCTTGAGCAGTTGACTCATGTAGGCGAAGGCGAGGTCCAAGTCATGTTGGCCGTAAAGCGCGGCCACGCCGAGGCAATAGCGGGCTGGTCTTACCCCTTCGGTTGTGTAGTAGGGAACTTCGCTTTCGGATCGCTCCAAGAACGTTTGCGCTTCCTGCGTCATCTCAGGCCATTTCTTCATGCGGTAGAGGACGGTGATTTCGGTGAGATGCATGAACGGACTTTTGGGGAATTCCTTTCGAAGCTCTTGGGCCAAAGGCAGCGCTTTTTCCGGCGTGTTTTCGTCGTACATGTCGATTTCAATTAAGAACATCATCGCTTCAATGCGCGAATGCTCACCCTTATCGATGGCTAATTGGAGTTCCTGCAGGCCCCGATTTTTGTCGCCGTGAATGAATAAGTAGGCCAACACGCCTTCCACCCCAGGGAGGGTGTCTGTAAAATAATCATAAATTCCGAGACCCAAGTTGGCGTCGTAAAGTTTGGGATCAAGCTCAACGGCCTCGCGCAGCAAGTGGTTTCCGCTTTTGCCGCGAAAGTAAGCCTCAAGCCATGCTTTTTGGGTCACCAGCCAACGGCCTTTCATCCCTTCCGCTCCGCCCAGGTAGAGAAGCGCTTGCGCTTTCGTCTTGTCATCGGTCGCCGAATCGGCCATCGCCTGGGCGACTTCTTCGGTTTTCTCATAGTTTTGTTCGAATTGTTTTTCCACATCCGGGAGCTTGAAATCGAGTTTTTGCGCCAGTTCCCACCAGTTGTTCGCCGTCTTGTAAAAATAGCCTGCCGGGTCCTTTGGATGCGCATGGCAGTATTGATCAAACAGTTCGTCGGCTTGGTGATAACGCGCGTGATAGAGCCACCAGAGTCCTCGGTCCAGCAGATCCTGCCTGCCGGCTGGCAGGTCCTGGCTACCGGCAGGCAGGTCTTCGACCGGCGGCTCGGCCAAGCCGCAGCTCACGGCTAAAATTAGGGCTCCGCATAAAACGCGAATCGTTCTTTTCACGGCAGCGTCTAAGATAACAAGGTTACGGCCACTTGCCAAGCCCTTTCGCAACTTGGGATAATACTTGCCAAGACGCTAAAGCGCACGCTTTAGCGCTTTTTTTACCTTTTCAATATCTCGAAGGAGCCGATTATGATGCATGAAGTGACATTGATTCCAGGAGATGGGACGGGTCCGGAGATTTGTGCCACAGTTAAAAAGGTAATCGCCGCCACGGGCGTTCAAATCACATGGGAGCAGGTTGAAGCCGGTGTGGATGTGATGAAAACGGCGGGGACGCCGTTGCCCGACAATGTACTTGCATCCTGCCGCCGGACGAAAGTCGCTTTAAAAGGTCCCATTACAACTCCCATCGGCACAGGATTCCGCAGCGTGAACGTCGCGCTTCGAAAGGAACTCGATCTCTATGCCTGCGTGCGCCCCTGTCGGACTTATCGGGGCGTCAAGACGCGCTATGAAAAGATCGATCTCCTGATCGTGCGCGAAAACGTCGAAGATCTTTATGCCGGGGTGGAATGGCCGGCGGGTTCGGAAGAAGCCAAGAAAATTATCGCCATGGCCCCCAAGGGCAAGATCAATCCGGAAGCCGCCATCTCAATCAAGCCCATCTCCCGGTTCAACACCGAGCGCCTGGTCCGCAAGGCTTTTGATCTGGCCGTCAAGCAAAAGCGCCGGAAAGTAACGGCGGTGACCAAGGCGAATATCATGAAGTGCACCGACGGGCTCTTTTACGAGGTCGCCCGCGAGGTCGCCAAGACGTATCCGGGTATCGAATATGAAGAACGTCTGATCGACAACATGTGCATGCAGCTCGTGCAAAAGCCGGAGCTGTACGACGTGATCTGTCTTCCCAATTTGTATGGCGACATTCTCTCGGACCTCTGCGCGGGACTGATCGGCGGTTTGGGAATCGCTCCCGGCGCCAACATCGGCGACCACGGGGCGCTCTTTGAAGCGGTGCATGGATCGGCGCCCAAATACGCAGGGATGAACAAAGTCAACCCGACGGCCGTGCTTCTATCGGCGGAACTCATGCTGGACCATCTGGGCGAGACGGATGCGGCGCGGCGGCTGGATCAGGCGGTGGCCGATGTCATTCGCGAGGGCAAAACCGTGACCTACGATCTGGGCGGCAATGCCGGCACCCGCGAAATGGGCGACGCGATCATTGAGAAGCTCTCGAAGATTCCAGCGGCCCGCTAAGCGTGATGGAACAAACCTGCATCCTCGTTAAGCCCGATGGCGTTTGCAAGAATGCCGTGGGAGCCGTCCTCTCCCGCTTTTCTCAGTCGGGCCTTGTGGTGAGGGGGCTAAAGATGATGAAGCTTGCCCCTGCCCAGGCCGAAGAGTTTTATAAGGAACATAAGGGAAAACCCTTTTATGGGCCGCTCATTGAGTTCATGACCTCCGCCCCCATTGTGGCGACGGTCTGGGAGGGCGATGGCGCGATCGCGAAGGCCCGCTCGGTGATGGGGGCGACCAACTCGCCGGAAGCGGCTCCGGGGACTCTTCGACGCGAGTTTGGGACGAATAACCGCTACAATGTCGTGCACGGATCGGATTCATCCATATCGGCAAAACGTGAGATCGGATTTTTCTTTGAGCCGGAAGAGCTTTATCAATACGGCGCGAACGATTGGAATAAATAATTCGAGGTTATCATGGCAAATCCAAAAAAACATCACAGCGCCGCCAGGCGAGACTCGAGAAGGGCCAATTGGAAGCGGTTGGAATTTCCCGGGCTTTCCAAGTGCGCTCAATGCGGAACGCAGCATATCCCGCACCGCGTGTGCCCGGGATGCGGTTTCTATAAAGGTCAGCTGGTTGTCGCCGTCGTAGAGAAAAAGAAAAAGGGCGACGAAGGTCAGGGGTAACGCTTGGCGCAAACGTCTCAACGGATCCGGATTGCCGTTGATGCGATGGGGGGCGATCATGCACCCCGTCCCATTGTCGAGGGAGCCATTCAGGCCGCCCGCGAATGGGGCTATGAGATTCTTCTCGTCGGCTTTCCCGGCAAGATTCAGCCGGAACTCGACCGGCAGCACGTCAAAGACCTTTCCATCCGCGTCATCCCCTGCGATTCGGTCGTCACCATGGAGGACAGTCCGGCTCAGGGATGCCGCCAAAAGCCCAATTCTTCGATCATGGTGGCCGCCCGACTGGTGGCGAACAAAGAAGCCGATGCGGTTGTTTCAGCGGGGAATTCTGGAGCCACGATGGCGGCGGCCCTTTGGCATATGCGCCGTCTGCCGCATGTCTCCCGTCCCGCCATCACGACATTCCTTCCTACGCTGAGCGGTTTTTGCGTTCTCGCGGATGCCGGCGCGAATGTGGACTGCAAACCCAAACATCTTCTTCAATTCGCCATCATGGGCCGGCAGGTGATGAAGACCGTTTTCGGCCGCGAAAATCCGAAAGTCGGCATCCTGTCGATTGGCGAAGAACCGACGAAAGGCAATGAACTGACGTTGGCCGCCGCGGAGCTTCTCCGGAAACATGTGGCGAATTTTATTGGGAACGTGGAAGGCCGCGATATTCCCAAAGGGATGGCCGATGTCATCGTCTGCGATGGATTTGTGGGGAACGTGGTCCTCAAGTTTGCGGAGGGCCTGGCGGAGTCGGTCGTGACGTTGATCAAAGAACAGATTGCCTTGCATCCCTTCGCTAAATTGGGCGGTCTTTTTTTAAAAAGTTCACTTCAAGAAATGAAGCGAAAAACCGATTATTCAGAGTATGGCGGGGCGCCGCTCCTAGGGGTGAAAGGGGTCTGCATTATTTGCCACGGCAAATCGAATCAGAAGGCGATCTATAACGCCGTTCGAGTCGCGGGCCAGTTTGTCAAAAACGACACCAACCGCCTGATCCAAGAAGAACTGCAAAAACATCATGCCGAAACATCCGCTTCCGAGGAACCGGCCAAAGTCCAATTGACCGTCTAAGGACATGCCCGCGAAATCATTCATCCACATCATGGGAACGGGCGCCTACATCCCCGCCAAAGTGCTCACGAACCACGATTTGGTCAAGATGGTGGACACGTCGGATGAGTGGATCACCACGCGAACCGGCATCAAAGAACGCCATGTGGCCGCCAGAGATGAAGCCTCTTCCGACTTGGCCGCTCAAGCCGCTCGGCGCGCGCTCGACAATGCGGGGGTCCGTGCCGACGCCATTGAACTCCTGATCGTCGCGACGGCCACTCCCGATATGTTTTTCCCATCCACGGCCTGCTTTGTTCAAAAAGCGCTGGGAATCAAGGAAGCTGTCAGCTTTGATGTGTCCGCGGCCTGCAGCGGTTTTCTCTATGCGTTGGAGACCGCCAAGGCGCTGATGGAATCCGGTTCGTATAAATTAGCTTTGGTTATTGGTGCGGAGAAACTCTCCAGCATCACCAACTGGGAGGACCGTAATACGTGCGTCTTGTTCGGCGATGGGGCCGGAGCGGCGGTGCTTCAAAAACGTCAAACCCCGGGAGGAATTCTTTCAACTTACCTCCGATCGGACGCCAACCACACGGACATCTTGAATGTTCCCGGCGGCGGATCGCGCGCACCAGCGACGAAAGCCGCGATTCATATGGACGGCAAAGAAGTTTTCAAGCTGGCCGTCCATAAGATGATTTCGGCCGCGGAACAGGCACTCAAGCGGGCGGGCAAAAAGGATTCGGATTTGGCGCTTCTGATCCCCCATCAAGCCAATCTTCGGATCATCGAAGCGATTGCCCAGCGCGTGCATATCCCGCGCGACAGAGTTTTTGTGAATGTCGATAAATACGGCAATATGTCGGCCGCCACAACGATCGTTGCGCTGGATGAGGCGCGCAGACAAGGAAGAGTCCGCAAAGGAGATCTGGTTGAACTCATCGCATTCGGCGCAGGACTGACCTGGGGCGCCGCCGTGATTCAGTTTTGATTTTCCCTCGCCCCAACGTGAGAGAGGGTGTAGCCGACGCGAAGCGGAGAGCGGAGGGTGAGGGGGAATGCGCCGCTTCCATCAGCGAACTTACGTCAAGGTTAACGGCTGACCTCCTCACCCGCAGCTCTCCCTACGGTCGGCCTTGCCCTCTCCCACGCTGGGGAGAGGGGAGTTTTTTGAGATAACGATTATGACTAAAGTTGCATTTATTTTTCCCGGTCAGGGGTCTCAAGCGGTCGGCATGGGGATTTCTCTCGCCGAACGTTTTCCCGAAGCGGATTCGGCGTTCGAACAAGCGAGCCATGTCCTTGGCTGGGATTTAATGCAGGTCTGCAAAGAAGGACCGGAGGATCGTCTTCGCCAAACGGAAGTCGCTCAGCCCGCGCTGTATGTGACAGGTTTTGCCGCATTTAGAATTCTACGCTCTTGCGGAGTCATCCCCGATGCCGTGGCTGGGCACAGCATCGGGGAATATGCGGCATTGGCCGCCGCCGGCGTCTTTGGATTTACCGAAGGTTTGGATTTGGTGCGCGAGCGCGGGCTTTTGATGCAGGCAGCGGCGCAAGAACATCCTGGGAGCATGGTAGCCATCCTGGGGTTAAGCCGCGACGCCGTTGAAACCATGTGTCGGAATGTCCAGGAGGTCCATGGAGTTTGCGTTCCCGTCAATTTTAATACGCCTGAGCAGATCGTCGTCGCGGGTGAAAAGAAAGCCATCGAGGCCCTGTCCTCCGCCGCCGCGGAAGGCGCCAAGCGGGTCATCCCTCTCAACGTCGCCGGCGCTTTTCACACTCCTTTAATGGGCGAGGCGGCGGTGCGCATGAAGAGCCATCTCAGCCGTGTCGCTTTCCGTGATGCCGTATGTCCCGTGGCGATGAATGTGGATGGCCAATGCCGCCAAAAAGCCCAGGACATTCAAACCGCTTTGGCGCAGCAGCTGGATCATTCAGTAGAATGGGTCAAGAGCGTTGAATCCATGATCCATATCGGCTGCGATGTTTTTGTGGAATGCGGCACGGGACGCGTCTTGAGCGGACTGCTTAAGCGTATTGATAAACGGCTTAAAACCTACAGTACCGAAACGCCCGAAGCTCTCGAGGACGTAGCGCATGCATTATCTACCGCACGAAAGGGGTCGTCATGAGATTAAAAGATCAAGTTGCCGTGATTACCGGCGGTGCCCAAGGTATCGGAAAAGCCATGGCCGCGCTTTTCGCCAGCGAAGGGGCCAAACTTGTCCTTTCCGATATTGATGAGCCTGCGGTGCAGGCGACGGCGGCTCAAATCGCCAAGGAAAAAGGCGTCGAAACGCTCGGGATCAAAGGGAATGTAGCCCAGTTTCCCGACTGCGAAAAGCTCGTCGATGCCTCGCTTGACAAGTTTGGTCGAATTGATATACTCATCAACAACGCGGGAATTACGCGTGATAATTTGCTGATGCGTATGAGCGATGATGAGTGGGATACCGTCATCGCTGTTAATTTAAAAGGGGTCTTTAACTGCACGAAGGCGGCCATCCGCCCCATGATGAAAAGCCGCAAAGGGCGCATCGTCAATATCGCGTCAGTTGTCGGGCAGATGGGGAATGCCGGCCAGGCCAATTACTCGGCTTCTAAAGGCGGCGTGATCTCTCTGACTAAAACGTGCGCCCGGGAGTTCGCCTCGCGAAATATTTTAGTCAACGCCATCGCTCCGGGATTTATACGAACGCGTATGACGGAGGCATTGACGGATGAGCAGAAAAAGAAGCTTCTGGAGTTGATTCCTCTCGGCCGTTTGGGAGAGGCAGAGGACATTGCCAAGGCGGCTTTGTTCCTTTGTTCGGAAGAGTCTTCCTATATTACCGGGCACGTGGTGTCCGTCAACGGCGGGATGTATATCTAGCTTCAAATACCGAAGGAGGGTTAGAGTATGGCGCAAGTACAAGATGTCGAGGCACGCGTAAAAGAAATTATTGTGGAGCAACTGGGTGTGGATGCTTCGGAAGTGACCACGCAAGCGTCTTTTGTGAACGATCTCGGCGCGGACTCCCTGGATACCGTGGAACTCGTGATGGCGCTCGAAGAGGAATTTGATATCGAAATCCCTGACGAAGAGGCTGAGAAAATCCAGGCTGTCGGACAAGCCGTCGACTACATCAAAGCCCACATGAAGAAGTAAGCCATCGCCCCAAACCCCTCTTAATCCCCTTTCAGTTGGGGGTATGTCACTGACCAAAAAATCATGAAACGTCGTGTGGTGATTACCGGTATGGGGGTTGTTACCCCTATCGGCATCGGGCAGGAAACCTTTTGGGACTCGCTCAAGAATGGTCGTTCTGGGGTCGGACGTCTTACGTTTTTTGACACGACCGATTACACCAGTAAAATCGACGCCGAAGTCAAAGGATTCCAAGCCGAAAACTACATTGATAAAAAGAATATCCGCCGCATGGACCGTTTTACCCAGTTTGCCTACGCCGCGGCGGACATGGCGGTTCGCGATGCGGGCCTCGACACGGCAAAAGTGGATCCCGATCGCGTCGGCATCATCGTGGGTTCGGGCATCGGCGGCCTTTCTACGATCGAAGAAGAACATATTGTGCTTCGTGAACGCGGAGCGCGCCGCGTCAGCCCCTTTCTCATTCCCCGTCTCATTTCCAATATTGCGCCGGGTGAGATCGCCATTCGCTGGGGTTTTACGGGCCCTAATTATGCGGTCTCGAGCGCCTGTTCGACGTCGAACCATGCCATCGGAGATTCGCTTCGGATGCTTCGCTACGGGGACGCGGATGTGATTATCGCGGGAGGTTCAGAAGCCGCCATCACCCCTCTTGGGTTTGCCGGATTCTGTTCGGCCCGGACCCTGTCGACCAGGAATGACGCCCCGGAAAAGGCGTCGCGCCCGTTCGATAAGGATCGCGACGGGTTCGTCATGGGGGAGGGCGCCGGCATCGTCGTCTTGGAAACGATCGAACATGCTCTCGCCCGGGGGGCCAAAATTTATGCGGAACTGGCCGGGTACGGCGCCACCGATGACGCTTATCACATCACGGCGCCGAACCCGAATGGCACGTCGGCCGTCAAGGCCATGCAGCGCGCCCTGGCCGACGCCGAAGTCGCTCCCGATCAGGTTCAATACGTCAACGCGCATGGGACCTCGACGAGCTTGAATGATAAAACGGAGACCAAAGCGCTGAAAATGGTTTTTGGGGATTACGCCAAAAAGCTCGCGATCTCATCGACAAAATCCATGATGGGGCATCTTCTGGGCGCCGCCGGCGTCGTGGAACTTGTCGCCACGATTCTTTGCATTCAAAATAAGCTCGCCCACCCGACGATCAATTATGAAACCCCGGATCCGGAGTGCGATTTGGATTACATCCCCAATAAAGCCCGGCCGATGGAGATCGAAAACGCGTTGTCGAACTCCTTGGGCTTCGGCGGGCACAATGCGGTTTTAGTCGTCAAGAAGTATGCCGCGTAATCTTCCCGCAACGGCCAAGCTCGAAAAGATTTTAGGCGTGAAGTTTAAGAATAGGGCTCTTTTGGAAGAAGCGCTCACCCATAAGTCGTTTGCCATGGAACGGGGCGGGCATGTGCTGTTCAATGAACGCTTGGAGTTCTTGGGCGACAGCGTCTTGTCTGCGGTAGTGGCCCACTATCTTTTTAATCGCTACCCGGATGTGGATGAAGGACGGCTTTCCCAGCTCAAATCCATGCTGGTTTCGCGTCCCAGCCTCACGGTCTGGGGACGCGAAATCGAGGTCGGCAAGTCCCTCCGATTAAGCGACGGCGAAATCGCGACGGGAGGCCGGGATCGCGACTCGATCGTCGGCAACGCGATGGAAGCGCTCCTGGGAGCCCTGTATCTTGAAGCCGGGTATGAGCCGACTCAAAAATTTATCGACAAGCTTCTGTCCAAGCGCAAGCGCATGGTCACATCCGATCATAAAAGCCGCCTGCAGGAATGGGCCCAGAAAAAATATAAAATTCCACCAAACTATGTGGTGAGCCGGAGCTTCGGCCCCGATCATGCCAAGACCTTCGAAATTCAAGTCGTCATTTCGAATGAAGCCTTAGGCAGCGGCTCTGGCAAAAGCAAAAAGGAAGCGGAACAGGCGGCGGCGCGCGATGCGCTCAAGCGGATCAAAGATGCGTAGGGGTGCGAGCCCTTTAGAGGAGAATTTATGGATTACGATCTGACCGAAGAGCAGCAAGCGATTGTCGAGACGGCGCGGGACATCGCCCAATTAAAGATCAAAAAAGTCCGGGAGCATTACGATAAGACCGAGGAATACCCGTGGGAGATCGTCGAGGAAATTCGGAAGGCGGATCTCTTTGGGGTCTATATTCCCGCGGAATACGGAGGCTTGGGCGGCGGCGCCTTTGAGCTCGTCTTAGTCGTGGAACAGCTTTCCATGGCCTGCGGCGGAATCGCGCTCGCCGTGGCCGGAACGGCTCTGGGCGCCTATCCGATCATGCTCTACGGCAATGAGGCGCAAAAGAAAAAATATTTGCCGGACCTGGCCAGCGGGAAACGTTTGGGCGCTTTTACGGTCACCGAGCCCGAAGCCGGATCAGACGCCATGGCGGCCAAAGCCACGGCGCGTCTGGAAGGCGATCATTACGTTTTAAACGGAACTAAGGTGTACTGCACCAACGGCAACGCCGCCGAAATTTATTCGCTCTTTTTCACCACGAATCCATCCCGGGGCGCGCGCGGAGTGTCCTGCTTCATCGTTGAGAAAGGCACCCCCGGATTTGAATTCGGGCGCAAGGAAGAAAAGATGGGTATCCGGGCCTCGCCGACGTATCAGCTTGAATTTAATAACTGCAAAATCCCCAAAGAAAATCTGGTCGGCAGCGAAGGCATCGGGCTTTTGATCGCCCAGGCTACGTTCGACGTGTCGCGCCCCGGCGTCGCCGCGCAGGCGCTCGGCATCGCTCAGGGAGCGATGGACGAGGCTTTTGCCTATGCGCGAACGCGCCGCCAGTTCGGCCAGCCCGTCATTAGTTTTCAAGCCATGCAGCATAAGTTGGCCAATATGGCCATGGATATCGAGGCGGCGCGGGCCCTTCTCTACCAGGCGGCGCGTTTGATTTCGAGGGGCGGCAAACAGCGGTGGACGAAAGAATCGGCCATGGCCAAATGCTTTTGCTCGGACGTGGCGATGCGGGTCACCGTTGAAGCGGTGCAGATGTGCGGCGGGATCGGCTATATGCGGGATTTTCCCGTTGAGAAATATATGCGTGACGCGAAAATCACGCAGATCTATGAAGGAACCAACGAAATTCAGCGCAACGAGATTGCGATGAGTATGATAAAGGAAGCGGCCCGCGCAGGGGCCGGCAAAAAATAAGACATGCACATCATTGTTTGTATCAAGCAGACCCCGGCGACCGCCAACATCCAAATTGACCCCAAGACGGGCACGCTTAAGCGCGAAGGAATGGCGGCCGCCATTAATCCGTTCGACGAATACGCCATCGAAGAGGCGGTTCGCATTAAGGAAAAACTTCCCGGCTCGACCGTCTCCGTCGTGACCATGGGGCCGCCGCAGGCGGAAGAGGCGCTGCGCGACGCCATCGCCCGGGGCTGTGATGAGGCTTTCCATGTCACGGACAGAGCCTTTGCCGGGGCCGATACCTGGGCCACGTCCTATACGCTCAAGATGGCGATCGAGAAGATTGCCAAAGAGAAAAAACCGTTTGATTTGATCATCTGCGGCAAGCAAACCAATGACGGAGACACCGGCCATGTGGGCCCTGGGATCGCCGCGTGGCTCAATATTCCGAATGCCGCTTATGTGGGGAAAGTCGAAGAGGTGAAAGAAGGGACCATCACCGTACGCCGCATGATGGAGGACGGCTATGACATTCTCGAGCTGCCGACCCCGGCGCTCATTTCCGTCGTAAAAGAGATTAACGAACCGCGGCTGCCGTCTCTCAAGGGAAAGCTGGCCTCCAAAAAGGCCGTGATTCCCAAATGGGATGCCGCGGCCATCCATGCGGATAAATCCAATATCGGGCTGAGCGGTTCCCCGACGATTGTAGCGAAGAGCTTTAATCCTCCCCCGCGTAAAGGCGGCGAACGGATCGAAGGCGCGACGCCGGAAGAAAAAGCCAAGAAACTCATAGCCCGAATGAAGGAATTGAAGGTTATTTAACGCCATGCCTAATCGAATTTTTGTTCTCAATGATCGCTGCACGGGATGCTCCGCCTGCGCGAAAGCCTGCCCCGTCACCTGTATCGACATGGTGGTTCGCCCCGCCGAGGATAAGGCGAAAGGCGTTAAATGGCCGAAGCTTGCGATCATCGATGAGATTACCTGCATTTTCTGCGGCGCCTGCGTCGACGTGTGCAACAAGCTGGGCGAAAAAGCCAAGAAGCCTGAGATCTTCCATGCAATCGTCATGGAAAAAGAAGTGGTGGTCTCAACGACTCCGGCCATCGACCCGAAGCTTTATAAGGGCGTCTGGTGCTATGCCGAGGTCCGTCATGGCAAGCTCGTGCCGACGATTTTTGAACTCCTCAATGTGGCCGGCCAGATGAACGATGTCTTAAAGGAAGAAATCTCGGTGGTCCTCATCGGAAGCCAAGTCGCCCAGTATGCGCAGGAGATCATCGAACACGGCGCCGATAAGGTGTACGTGATCGACCATCCGATCTTCGAGAATTTTGTGGATGAGGCCTACTGCGCGGCCTTGACCGACCTCATCAAACAGGAAAAGCCCAACAAGATGCTCCTGCCGGCCTCCACCATCGGGAGGTCTTTTGCCTCGCGCGTAGCGATTACGGCCGGCACCGGCATCACGGCGGATGCCACCGAATTTGCCATCGATCCTAAGACCCGCATGATGCATGCCACGCGCCCCTCGTTCGGCGGAAACCTGATGGCGACGATCTTATGCGAAAAGCACAGGCCCGAAATGGCCACGGTGCGCCCGATGTCCTTTGCGCGCACTCCGCGCGTGGCCGGCCGCCAAGGAAAAATTCTCAAAGTCACCGTGGACCCCTCCAAGTGGAATATCCGTACGAAATTTAAACAATACGTTCCTGAGCAGTCCAAACAGGAAGACATCACTTCGGCTGAAAAGATCGTGTCAGGGGGATTAGGGCTCGGGAAAGCGGACGGATTTAAGCTCATCGAGGAGCTCGCCGACGTCATGGGCGCCGCCGTAGGAGCCAGCCGCGCGGTCGTCGACAAAGGGTGGATTCCGTACCGTCACCAAGTGGGCTTGACCGGCCGCACCGTGCGTCCGAAGCTCTACATCGCCTGCGGCATCTCGGGCGCCATCCAGCATTTGGCCGGAATGAGTTCCTCCGAATTTATCGTGGCCATCAACAAAGACGGCCAGGCCCCCATCATGTCGATTGCCAACCTCGCCGTCGAAGGGGATCTCTACGAGATCCTCCCCGCCCTCACTCAAGAACTCAAAGCCCTGAAAGGCTAAGGCTCGACGCGCCGCCGTATTATCTAATCTCGGAATAAGTCCTGCCAGGGTGGAAGCGACTGAACGTGGATCGGCTGTTCGTGTGCGGCGATAAGGGAAGAGGGATACTCAGAGCGTTTGGCGAAGAGGGTAAAACGAGGGTCTCTGTAAACGAGCGCCCACTCGCTCTTTGGAAAATAGTAATCGAAAGGCGAAAAGAGCTTGCCTCGATAGAAATACTGAACAGGAGGTGTTTCCATCGCGGCCAACGCGAAATGCCATTTCTGCTGCAAGGCGCGCCAGCGATCCAGCCCTTCGGGTTCAAGGGCGCGCGCTTGCTTGAGCTGCCGCCAAAGTTCGGGATATCCTTCAATGAAATGCATACGGCTGTCAATAAACACCGGCCTCTTTTGGTCGTAGAACGCCCAAATGAAATAACTGCCCAAGTTGTAATCATTAAAAAGTCTGCCCTCATGAAAATCGCTCGACAGGAGCCGGGCGAGTTGTTCTGGAACCAGGCGTTCATCGATTCCCATCCGGGCGGATCGCGCTGCGGATATGAGAAGTCCGACCCATAGGAGCGTGGCGATCGCATGAAGAAGGAATGGCGGAAAACGTTTCAACCCCGCCGGCCAAGATAGGTTGCGCAGGGCCAGAGGAATAAGCACGAAGACGCTGAAGGGCAAGTTGCGTTTGAAAGAAAGTCCGATCCATACGGCGAAAATAAAAAGAAGCCATTGGGCTAAATCCCATGTCCTTCGGCGTACGGATCGGAGCGCCAAAAATCCCGCGCTCCATAGGACGAGCGCCCAATAAGCGGCAAAGCCTTTGAGGGGAGTCGCGGTGTACTCGATAAAGTCGGCTCGGTCCGCGGTTAATAATTGCAGGCTGATATGAAGCGTATTCAAAGGCAATTGAACGCCATAGGGATTGATCACCAGAAGCGCTGTATAGCCCAAGAGCAGAAGTACGAAGGGATTCTCTAACCTTAAATGCGGCATGTCCTGATGGTTCGTTTCCCAGCGCAGTAAGAAAATCCCCGTCAATGCGATCATGAACCAAAAAGAGGCATGAGAATTCATCCAAATCAGCATGCCCGCCCACAGCAGCCAAATGAAACGCAGTTTTGAGCCTCTCCCGCGATCCATCGCTTCAAAATAGGCCGCAAGAAACCACGGGAAAAGGGCGATCGCAATGAGATCTGCGCGAACCATATTGCGAAAGCGAAGCAGGGCGAAAGTCGCGGGAACCATGAGGGCGCGAATAGGTGGGGGAATGGTTTTGGGAAGGCTCGAATAGAAGCCTAAAGACGAGACGAGGACGAGAAAGGCTTTGAAGAGGAGCACGCCTTGCACGTTCGAGTGGCGATAGCTTGCGTATAGAAGAAACTGGAACAACCATTCGAAATCGATCCATCGATGTCCATAGACCGTATAGGAAAAGGGGTCTGTCCGAAGAATGTGATGGGCGCTCCACATCCAGCGCCCGGCCGCCAGATTCCACCAATAGTCGACATTAAAGATCGGTTGAATCGAACCGACGGCGACCACCAAACCCGCCAGCACGGCATAAACTGAAATCTTCCGGAAATCCGACCCACGAGTGTCCATCTTCCCGGGAATTATATATTTACCGGTCGGCGAATCGTTTGAAGCGTGTCGGAGGGGGCCCTACCGAAATTTAAACCAGGCGTGCTTGGAGGGTTTCGGGGATTTCAGCATTGCGTTGGCCGTTTTTTTGGACGGCGAAAAGGAATGGAAGCGGACGGACACGGCGCCTGGAGAAATGGCGGCCGCTTGCAGATTTTTCGGAAGCTGCACCAGGTTCGTCGTCAGGGTGACGTTCTGAATTCGGCGCGAGGCGCTGGGGACCTGCAAGGGGATGAGGCTGTTGGGTTGAAAATCCCGCAAGTCTTTTTCCAGACCGCGCACGGTGATCATCGCTTGAGGCGGGACAATCGCGTCCAACTGAAGTCCCGCCGGGACCTGCGCCAAGCGTACAGGCAAGGCAAACTCCCGCTCGGCCGGCCGGAGGCCTTTGACAAAAAAGAGCCAAAGCGCCACGCCCATCATCAGGGCGATCCCTTTGTCGACGGGGTGTTTCCAAAGCGTTTTCCAAGTCCGGGCGGCCATGGGGGTCTGGTACTTTTCGAGGATGAAATGGTTGAGGATCGCTTCCAATTCATGACCGTCGCCTAAATTCACGAAGCGTCCTTCCCGCGCGACCATCAGCGATCCGCGCGTTTCCGAAACCACCAGGCAAATAGCGTCGGTAAGTTCCGAGAGCCCCAACGCCGCGGCATGGCGGGTGCCGAGTCCGGAGTCCGGATCGACGTTTTTGGAAAGCGGCAAATGCACGCCGAAGCGGGCCACGAAGTCCCCGTCGACGATCACGGCGCCGTCGTGCCCGTCCGAATGCGGATCGAACAGACTATCGAGCAGCGCGGCGGATACGCGGCCGTTGAGGATCTGGCCGGCGTCCGAGTGGCGTTCCAGAGGATCCCGTCCTTTGAGCACGATCAAGGCGCCGATGTGACGCTTAGAAAAGTGGCGGACGGACCGCAAGAGCGCCTGAAGCGTGCGCCGGTGCATCGCGTCCTGCCGATAGACCGTCAACCGCTCAAAGAAATGGCGCAGGTCTTCCTGAAAAAGACTCGCGATGGACACCATCGTCACCGTGAGCAGGCCCCGGAAAAGAGAGGTGGTCAGGACCAGTCCGGCTTGCTGCGCCACGGTGTAGAGCAGGCCGACGATCAAGATCCCCTGCAGGACCCGCACCGCGCGGGCGCGCCGGATCCAACGGAGCGCAAGATAAATCAAAATCGCGACGGCGGCGACGTCGAAATAATCCACGAGTCCCGCATGCCGGAGGGTTCCTCCAAGGGCATGCATCACCAAAGAAAAAACGACGGGATGCCACATCAAGATGGCCGGCATAACTCCGTCTGTGTCTATAAGGAAAAGGCGGCAACTTCAAGCGAAAGATAGCGATTCAACAGCCTGTTATTCCGTTCATGAGGCCTGGCGGATTACTCCTTCGCGGCGGGCGAAAGGGAGGATGGGGAGGTTCGGAGAATTCGGGCGCGGACCGGTCCGCTGAACGAGCTTGGGCGATCGAGGAGCCTCGAGCAGGCCCAATCCCGTCAGATAGGCCCAGAGCTCGATCCTGTAGTTGAATGCAAGCCCAGACAAGTGAATATCCACCCCCCGCTGCGCCAGCGCGCCGAACGTTTCTGCCTTTGTGGCTTTCAGCGCATACTTCACGGGCTCCCGCATTAGAGAGTCGAACACCGAAATGGAGGCAGGATCTTCCCGTTTTTCCAGCGCCTGGTAATAGCGGACTCGCGCGGATATGCAAACCAGTATTTGCCATTCCATTTGCACAAGATCAAACTTCTTTTCGTTAAGCTTCAAGGCCATCTTGCCGGTATCGTCCTCCCGCATGATTAGGTGTTCAAAGACGGGTTGCATGGTCCGGCGGCGTTCCGGCAATTCGTCCCAGGGATAGACGCCCGACGTCAGATCCTGATACAGCGCCGGCATCCACGGAGGAATCTGATGTCCAGGCCGGTTCACACTGAATTTGTGCTCGATAAAGGTGGCCAGGGTGAAATACCGCGCCAGAAGACGATGGTCTTCCGGCGCAGAGGACTTCAGGAGTTCCCGCAGGGTTGGATTGGAATCAGCCATCTGCATAAATCCCCGGACCCATTCGCCCGCGTAGCCACTGAAAATGTATACATGCTGGTTCACCGCATCAATGAATTGGCGGACGAGATCGAGATCGAGGTCGGGCTGCCGTTCCCCCCAAACCAGCCGCTCGAACTCCCGGAGTTCCGGCAGATCGGGCATGCGGCGCATCGCAAACCACAACAGCTCAACAGCAACCGGGCTCGGAATTAGCACTCTGGAGGTTCCCGTCGTCGCCCAATAGTAGGCCCTTAAGCACGACAACAGTTGCTCGATTTGCGCGCGGCCGGCCGGGGTGAGCCAGCTGCCTAGGCGCTGTCTCAATCCGGGATCGGCGGCTCGGACTTGATTCACCACCGCATGCGCCCATGCCGTCGTCAAATTGGCAACATGTGGAAGGAGCGCCGCCTGAATCCGCCGGACTTCCTGCGCGAATCCGGCAGCCCGCAGGCGCAGACCCGCATCGAAATTGTCGGTGTTGATGCCGGCCATCTCCAGATACGCGCCATAAGCCGCTGCGCGAAGGGAGGCGGCCGGATCGTCCCCGTGCATGGCCTGGAGCTGGATCTCTTTTTCAAGATCGGCGGGATCCGTGGAGATCATGTCGAACCGATCGTTGTCCATATGATGGCCCCGGATCTCAATATCCGCGACGTTCTCAAGCACAGAGCGCACGACGTTCACCGGGCCAAAGGCCGAGTCCAGACCCAGGATGTCTGCTGGAATGCCTACCTGAAATCCGTCCTGTTTCAGTCTTTCCGCGATTTTCTCCAGATGGGATAAGAAAGCCCGGTTGATGTAGAACACCGTGCGATCCTCAAAGCGGATCATTGCCACGGTGGACAGCTCGGGCCCTTCAAAAAGCCGGAAGGAGGTCGGAAATGTTCCGCCCTTGCCGCCTTTGCCCACGCGGAAGGTGCGAAACCGCTCGTCGAAAACCTGGATAAGCTCCTTCCAGATCTTCCGTTGAGCCGGCGAGAGCGCGGCATCCTCGAGAGGATCGACGGTCTTATTCAACTGGAGGTAAAAACTCAATTCACCCGGGAATAATTCCGTCCCAGTGAACAATCTTTCTATTCGGCTAATGAATGATGCCGCGTCCGCGGCCAGCCCGGGCTGATAGCCTTCCCGGCGGGCCAGAGCCAAATAGAGCGATCCATCGGATGGATGATAGGCCGCGATGACGCGATGCGCAGCGGCGGAGGACGGCGCGAGAGCCTCGGAAGAAAAGAGGGAAGGCGCCGTGCGCAATGCCCGTTGCACCGCAGAAGTGCCGGCCATCTCGCATGACGCCCAAGCGATGACGCCCGTCAACGCGAGGCACACCCATCGATGCAGTTGAATGATCATTCTCGGCGGCGTTATCGCCATCGTCACTATACTCCGGGAACGCCGGCGGAGAAATAGGCCGGACGGCTAAAAGTTACGGAAGGAGGACCTATAAATTATCTAGGCCTAACAGGCTCGCAATATGCACAGATGACATTTATGATCCAAAATTATATTTTAAAGCTGTGGATAAGCTAGTGTCCTTCGCCGACGTCCTGAAGCTAAACCTTTCTGAGAGGCTTCTTCTTGTCGAAGATTTGTGGGACAGCATCGCTGTTTTTCCGAAAGCCATTAAGCTCCAAATAATCCGAATATTTTCTTCGATTGCCCCTCTAATGTAATGGAAGGGCGGCCGCCAGCCGCCCCTACAACAACCATGAAATCGGGAAACCGCCAATCCGTTCGTCTGCCGGGGCACGACTATTCGGGACCAGGGATCTATTTTGTCACCTTGTGCACGGAAGGTCGCGAACGATTGTTTGGCGACGTCATTAATGGGAAAATGCGTTTAAATTATTTTGGTCTTGTTGTGCAGGAAGAATGGATGCGTTCACCACAAATCCGATCAGAAGTGGATTTGGATCGATGGATTGTCATGCCCGATCATTTTCACGGTATCGTTTTTATCCATCCAAAAAATGGATTCAGGGGTGTTGTAGGGGCGGCTGGCGGCCGCCCTGCCCTACAATCCAGATCATTAGGGGCATTAATCGGCGGATTTAAATCGATCACAACCAAGCGGATCAACCAAATTAGAGGCAACCCGGAAGGCCAGGTATGGCAGCGAAATTATGATGAACACATCATTGACAATGACGAGGAATTGCAACGCGTGCGCCAATACATCAAAGATAACCCCAAGAACTGGAAGGGTTAGCGACCGAAGGTTCCCGACGGTCTCAGGACACCTTTTTGTTTAATGTCTGGAGGTGTTTCCATGTCCATCATGACCATTCGACTCCCGGAGGAAAAGCACAAACGCTTAAAGCAGCTGGCTCTGGCGCGGCACGTCAGCCTGAATAAACTGATTGAAGACTTCACGACCACGGCCCTGGCCGGGTTTGACGCCGAAGTCCGGTTTCGAACGATGGCGCTTCGCGGAAATCCAAAACGCGCCCTATCGTTGCTCGATCGCGTCGAAGCGGCCGCCAAGAAATCGTCCGATCGTCACGCCGCCTGATCCGCCGGTAGGCAGGCCCACGAAAATCATGAGCTGATCGGTCCCGCAAAATTAGCCGACTGGCCTATGTCAAATCTCTCGCCGTTTGACTAAACTGCTCCTTGTGGACGAAAACGGGGACGCGTCCCCTTTGTCCGCCGGACGGAGCGAGCGGCAGCTGTTAAATGGATCTCGTTATTTCCTGCCAATTAACGCCAGTGGCCGCGGACCAACAACCAGCCTCGGGGACGCCGCGCCCAATGGGCCGGCACCCAGACCGCGCGCGGACGCGGAGGGTAAACCCATCGTCCGGGAACCCAAACATAAGCGGCTCCATTCCATCCCCAGTAGCCGTCTGTCCATACATAACCCTGCGATGGGGCGAATCCGATCACGGCATAGCGCGGCGGCGGAGGTCCGGGTCGCACATAGGCGTAGCAGCCGCTGAGAGCCACGCAGGCCATAAGCGAAAGAATTAAGAAGACAGGTTTAATGTTCATAGTAAGTTAGACGTATTATGGCCCAAAAGGGTTCCAAAAAGCGAGGGCAATCTACCGCTTGTTGAATTGTTATCCACAACCCCTATCCCTAGTAGGATAATTTGCATAACTGAATGAGAAGTGATACTCTATCGCCGTGCGGTTGAAGCGATTGGAGATGGTCGGGTTTAAGTCCTTTGCGGACAAAACCCGTGTGGAGTTCGAGCCTGGTATTACGGCTGTTGTAGGTCCGAACGGCTGCGGCAAATCCAATATTGCGGATGGCGTCCGGTGGGCCCTGGGCGAGATGTCCGCCAAGAGCCTGCGCAGCCAGCAGATGATGGACGTTATTTTTAACGGGACGGCCAGCCGCGCGGCCCAGGGAATGTCCGAAGTCGCTCTCACGTTCGACAACACCTCGCATCAAATTCCAATTGATTACACTGAAGTCGCGATTTCAAGGCGTCTCTTCCGCTCCGGAGAATCCGAATATTTCATCAACAAAACCCAATGCCGGCTGAAAGACATCCGCGATCTCTTCCTGGATACCGGCATCGGCAACGACGGCTATTACATCATGGCGCAGGGGAAAATCGAATTCCTGCTTTCCGCCAAGCCGGAAGAGCGCCGCGAGCTCTTTGAAGAAGCGGCCGGTGTTTCCAAGTATAAGGTGCGCCGCGAGGAAGCGCTGCGAAGGCTTTCCAAAGTGGAACAGGACATGCTCCGGCTAAACGACTCCTTGGCCATTTATAAGCAGCAGATGGATAGCCTTGAAACGGCTGTCCGCAAAGCCAAGCAGCATCAAAAGCTTCAGGACGATCTCAAGACGTTGGATATCGCTTCCCTCCTTGAGGGCTATCAAAAAGCGCAGGCGGATTGGGAGCAAATTCATCTCAAACAGGAAGCAGAGACCCAGCGGCTCGGAATTCTTCGTGAGGATGTCATCGCCCGCGAAAAAGAGCTTTCCGAGGCTCGCGGCCGCAGTGAAGGGATGGAGCAGGATGTCATCGATCTTCAACGGCAGATTGCGCAATATGAGAGCGACTGGGCCAAAGCGGAAGCCGAGCGCGCGGCCGCCCAGGAGCGCGAAGCGGAGCTCAAGGCCGCGCAGGCGCGCCTAAGTCAGGAATCGGAACAAGTCGGCAATCTCGTGGAGGAATGGCGCCAAACTCTCTCCGGACTGCAAAGCGACATCAAAGTTCTGAGAACCCAATTTCACGAAAAGAACCATGCCTACAAGGTGCAAGACGAAAAAGGCCGCGGGGAACAATCCGCCATTCTTCGACTGCAAAAGGATCTCGAGCAGTCCAAATCCCGGCTCCTGGAGCTCGTCCGTCTCATCAGCCATCACCGCAACGAAAGCGTTCGCCTGACGTCGCTGACCGTCCGGCATGAGGAATCTTCCAAATCGAAAGAACGGGAGCTTGATAAAATCCGGCTGCGCCGCGGCGCCTTGGATGAACAAATTTCGTCTCAGGAAAACCAAGCGCTCGAGACCCAGGAAAAACTCGTTACGGTTCAAAATGCGTTTCGCGCCATCGATGATTTGCAGCGCCGGGACCGGGCGGCCCTTTTGGAGCTTGAACGCTCGATTCAAAATGCGCGCGAACGCCTGGCGCGTCTTGAAGCGGAAAAATTGTCGCTCGAACGGTGGCTCAGTCGGGATCCTGTCGCTTTGGCGACGAGCGCGCTTCGGCAGGCTTCGCTGCCGGGCCTCTATGGCCCCGTCGAAAGCCTGCTCAAGACCAGCGGTCCCTACCAGCGTCTTCTTGACCGCGCGCTTGGGGATCGCGCCCACTATTTTGTCGCGGATTCTCTCAATGACGCCCAATCCGCCATCCGCTATTTGTCCGATGAGCGCAAGGGATGGGCGACCTTCCTCGTGCTGGACCGACTGACTCAGGAAGAGCGTCTCCTTTCGTTTAGCGAAACGATGGGCAGCCGCTCTTTGGCCGAGGCCGTCGAGTGCCAAGAGAAGTTCCGGCCGGTTTTAAATGTCCTGCTCGGCCGAACTTACTATGTTGGAGAAACGCTTTTTGAGGAGGGAATCCTGCGCGGCGGCGCCGATCCTGAAGCCGAGAGCTATCAAGCGACGCCCGCCGATTTGGGACGACTGCTCCAGGAGCTCTCGACCCTGCGTGAAACGCTTGACGCCTCTTTTTCCGAACGGACGCGGCTTGAACAAGCGATTGCCGCGCGCGAGAACGAGCGCGCTCCCATGGCGGACGATCAAAACAAGTTTCAGGTGCTTGCTCAGGTTCAACAGGAATCTCTGGGCCGCCTGCGCGAGGACCTCCAAATGAATCAGACGGAGGATAAACTACTCTTGCATGAGAAAGAAGAATCGGTCGCGGCCATCCATCAAACCCAGGAAGCGCTAAAGCAGGAAGAGATTTTGCTCACCACGTTGGAAGAAGAGGAAAAGGCGCTGCAGGGCAATCTCCAAGCCCAAGATTCGGCGCTCCAAGAACAGCGGCAGGGCGTCCAAGCGCATTTGGCGCAGGTCTCGCAGTTTCGCCTCGAGGCCGAAACGATGCGCGAGCGTCTGCTCGGCAAAGAACGCGACGTCGAGAATGCGCAAAGCCGGCTAGACGCCTTTGAAGACCGCAAAAAACAAATTCAGGCGGAGGCGCTTGAGGCGAGCCAGCGTTTGACGCAAGTCGTGCAAATTCAAAGCGAAAAGGGCCAGGTCCTAGAGGCCCTCCGGCTGACGAAAGATGAACAAAACGTCAAGCTCGCCGAGCTTCTGGCCGAGCGCCAGACTCTTCAGACCCAGCTGCACGCCCAAGAAGACGAATTGGCCGCCGGCCGGGAGACTTTGGCGCAGGTCCAGGCCAAGGCCCAAGAAGCGGAATTCCAAGCGCGGTTGCTGGACCAGGAGCGTACGCGCTTTGAGCAGTCGCTGCGCGAGACCTATCAGCTTACGGTGGAAGGCGCTCGCGCCTCGCATGGCGACGTGACGCCGGATGCCGAGGAGCTTGCCCGCGTCAAGCGCCGGCTTGAAGGTATGGGGGCGGTAAACCTCGCCGCGCCCGAAGAACATGCTCAGCTTGAAGAGCGCTATCAATTTCTTCTAACCCAACAGCAGGATCTTCTGAAGGCCAAGGACGATCTGCATCAGGCGATCTCCAAAATCAACGCCACGACCCGCGAGCAGTTCAAGGCCACCTTCGAACAGGTTCAAACGAATTTCCGCGGGCTGTTCAAGACTCTCTTCCAGGGCGGGGAAGCGGATTTGGTCCTGACCGACGAGCATAACCTTCTCGAAACGGGGATTGACATTCTCGTCCAGCCCCCTGGGAAAAAGCTCCAGAACATCAACCTCCTTTCCGGCGGCGAGAAGGCGCTCACCGCGATCGCGGTGCTCTTCGCCTTCTTCATGGTCAAGCCCAGCCCGTTCTGCCTTCTGGATGAAGTCGACGCGCCCTTGGATGAAGCCAACGTGGGACGCTTTATCCGCATGGTCAAGGAATTCGCGGAAAAAACCCAATTTATCGTCATCACGCATAACAAGCGCACCATGGAGATGGCCGACGTCATCTATGGCGTGACGATGGCTCAGTTGGGCGTCTCGAGCATGATCTCGATGAAGCTCGAGTCCACCCCCCCAAACCCCGAACCCGTTGCCGCTTAGAATTTTAGGCAGCCGCGTTGACGCTGTGACGTGCCGGGACGCGCTCGAACAAATCCGCCGATTTCTTCATTCCAGCCAAGCTCATCACGTCATCACCAGCAATACGCTTATGTGTTTGGAAGCCGAGCAGGACCAGGAATTGAGGCAAATAATTGATCGCGCCGCGCTCGTGGTTCCGGAATCGTCCGGCATGCTGTGGGCCAGCCGGGCGCTAGGGTATCCCTTAAAGGAATTTACGCCGGGGGTCGATTTGATGGGGGCGCTTTGCGGAATGGCCCAAGAAAGCGGACATTCTGTTTTTCTTTTAGGATCCGCCCAGGGCGTCGCTGAAGAGGCCGGCGACGTTCTCAGGCAAAGGTATCCGGGTCTCAAAATCGTGGGCACCTACCACGGGTTTTTTACTTCGCCTCACCCTAAGTCGCCGCGGCGACCGCAAGCGGAGCGGCGGGTGAGGCAGGATCTCTCCGAATCTGAAGTATTGCAGCTCATCCGCCAATCGAAACCCGTCTTTCTTTTTGTCGGCATGGGGATGCCCGCTCAGGAAAAATGGATCGCGCGGAACCTGGAGGCTTTGGGGGTTCCTGTCGTGATGGGCGTGGGAGGCAGTTTTGATGTATTATCCGGCAGGCTCAAGCGCGCGCCGGCCTGGATGCGACGGCGGGGGATTGAGTGGCTTTACCGCCTGGCGCAAGAGCCGTGGCGCTGGCGGCGGATCGCGCAGCTGCCGGTGTTTGCGTGGCACGTTTTAAAACAAAAATGGAAATGAAAAATGTATCCCTAAACGTCATCCCCCGCGGCCGTCAGCGGGGGATCCATCATGGTGGATCCCGGCTTACGACCTGCCGGGATGACGGAAGGGGCGCCAGCTGGCGCCCCCTACATTTCCTGTTGATTCTTCTGTCATGGTCTTCTGTTTCGGCCGTACCGCATTATCCCGCCCCGACCGGCTACGTCACCGACGCCGCCAACGTCTTAGATGCCCAGACCCGGCAAACGTTAGAAAGCCAGCTCGCCGCTTTCGAGCAATCCACCTCCATCGAAATCGCCGTGGCCACCATCCCCTCCCTTGAAGGGGAGGATATTGAGTCCTATGGCAATGCGCTTTTCACCCAATGGAAAATCGGCAAGAAAGGCAAGGATAACGGGGTCTTGCTGCTCGTTGTGCCGAAAGAACGCAAGATGCGCATCGAGGTGGGATATGGGTTGGAAGCCGTATTGCCCGACGGATTGTGCGGTCAGATTATACGCGAGGACATCGCGCCGCGCTTTCGCGAACAG
>Ga0206840_1024_pt1 | contig 34797 bp, 29 predicted proteins | sample Alteio_BWOrgCont_24_FD_152633 | JGI IMG/M metagenome (GOLD analysis project Ga0206840, IMG submission 152633) | Enriched cells from forest soil in Barre Woods Harvard Forest LTER site, Petersham, Massachusetts, United States -... | ecosystem: Environmental > Terrestrial > Soil > Temperate forest >... | reverse complement strand
AGCGCCGCCGGATGGGTCAAATCCTTCTTGATCAGCTTAAAACGCGGATGCTTTCTGGCGCCTTCCAGAAATTCGGAGCGGCCCGTCGAGAAATTGTCAATTCCCACGACCGTATGTTTTTCCTGAAGGAGTCGGTCCACGACGTGGCTTCCGATAAAGCCGGAGCATCCGGTCACGAGAAATTTCATGAGGATTTGGGTGCCAGCGCTTTCAAACTAGAGCCGGGTGTGGATGGGTTGACGCGGGACATCCTGCATATCATGGTGAAAAAACGATAATAAGAATTGAATGCCTAAGAGCAGCGGCAGACCCGCCAACATCACGATTCCCGGAGAAGCCGCCACGTCTTTTTGTGAATGGATCCAGCGATAACATCCGAAGGTGAATCCGAAAAGGAACAAGGGGATCCCGGTGAGAAAATACAAGGAAGCGAGGTCGAAACTTCTCAGGAAATGCACGTAAAAAATGCGCTTCGCAAAATTGGAAATGTGTTTGTTTAAGAATTCCGGTATGACCTGCATAATGTTCAAGTGGCTCGATTCGCTCCCGTAAATGGCTTTCATGGGGATGTCCGTGACGACCGCGCGCACGGTGTTTAAGCGGAAGAGGATGTCCGATTCGTAGTAGTAGCTTCGGCTTATTTTCTCGAGCGGGAGCAAAGCCAGGACTTTGGCCTGAATCGCCGTATAGCCGTTGGTGGGATCGAAGATGTCCCAGTAGCCTGTGGATATTTTAGAGAAAAACGACAGGACGGCATTGCCCAAGAGACGCAGTCCCGGCATCTGTTGCAAATCTTCGATCTGGTAGAAGCGGTTGCCTTTGGCGTAATCCGCATTGCCGGCCAAAATGGGGCTAACGAGAATGGGGATATAGGCCGGATCCATCTGGCCGTCGCCGTCCAGCTTGACGATGATGTCGGCTTTATCGCGGAGCGCCTGCTTGTAGCCGGTCAGAGTCGCCCCGCCGACCCCCTGCTGGGCCGCGTGGGTCAGCACCTGAACGCGAGGGTCTTTGGTGTTTTGGAGGATGAAATCGCCGCTATGATCGGGGCAATGGTCGTCGACGCAGTATATTTTTTGGACCTCCGGGCCGATGCGCGCAAGGACCCCGACGACATGGTCGACAACGCGATAACAAGGTATCACAACGACAATCACGGTCGCCTCCTATTCGTCCTTGCAGCGACCCACTGGCAAAACGATCACGAGAGACCACATACCGATTATTGTACATTTTGGTCGAAAGCTCCCGCTCGCCAATCGAAAGTGGAGGTCCCGGCCGTTGATCGTTCGCCGGTCAATCGGCGGCGCCGGTATCGAGATCAGACAGGCGCCATATCCCCATACTCTTACCGCGGACACTCGTGAGCCAAACGTCGAACTGCTCGTTGATCAGTTCGATGGGCGCAGGGAAGTTGAAGGGAGGCCTTTGGAGATTGAGGGCTCTCCATCCTCCGGTGATCATGTCGAAGTTACGCTTGCAGTTGGTAAAGGTCGTGAGCATGACATAGGTGGAACGGCTGCGTTTAAAATTCGCGATCACGGCCATCGCGTCCTTTAATGAGAGATGCACGAGGCAATCGCGGCAGAAGATCAGATCGACGAGCGGCAGCGGGTCGCAAATCACGTCGAGGCGCACGAATTCCCGCCGCGGACCGGCGTAGCGCTGCGAATTGGCCGACACCATGGCGTCGACAATGTCCGCACCGATGTAGCGTTCGACCGCCAGATCCACATGGCGCATCCAGTTGAAATCGCCGCAGGGCACATCGAGAAAGCTTCGCACGCCCAGATTGCGGATTACGTCCGGCAGCCGCTGCGCCACTACGCGCGAGCGAGCCTTTTCCGAGCCGCTCCCCGATGCCGACTCGCGGCTTCCCCAGACGTTCTTCTGGTAGATCTCGGAAAACACCTCTTGGGTGGTCTTGAAGGGGAAGAAAAGAAACTTGACGGCGTAGCGCATGGAATAGATCGAAAACGAAACCCACTCTTTGAGGATCGACCTTAACTTAGCCATGGTCTCCGTATCGATGGAATGGAGGTATTCATCCGTGCATGGGTGAGTATACATGAGTATTCCACGTATGTCGTCGTCGGCGCTCAAAAAATGGACAGGAACGGATGACAAGTCGGTTTCTTGACAATCGCATCCGAAGTGGGTACGCTCCGAAGCGAGATGCTGTTTAATTCGCTCCAGTTCTTGATCTTTTTCCCCGTCGTCGTTCTGCTCTATTTTATCGTTCCGCACGCCTATCGCTGGGGACTTCTGCTCTTGGCCAGCTGTTACTTTTACATGTGCTGGAGGCCCGCCTATATTCTCGTTTTGTTTGTCTTGATCGGAATTGATTTTTGGGTTGGTCTGACGATGCTCAAAACGCCGGATAAGCGGAAAAGGAAAATATATTTGACGTTAAGTCTCTTGAGCAATTTGAGCATCCTTTTTTTCTTTAAGTACTTCGGTCTTTTTCAGGAATCGCTCAATTTTCTTCTGGACACCGTTCATGCCGGATTTCACGCGCCCGCCTGGAGCCTCGTTTTGCCGATCGGCGTTTCTTTCCATACCTTCCAAGCGATGGGGTATTCCGTGGATGTGTATGAAGATCGTATCCTCCCCGAGAGAAATCTGGGTATTTTTGCGCTGTTTGTGTTCTTTTTTCCGCAATTGGTGGCGGGACCCATCGAACGCGCGAAACGCCTCATCCCTCAATTCTATGAACGCCATTCCTTTGAGATCCCAAGAGCGTTGGACGGCTTGAAGCTGATGGCGTGGGGATATTTTAAAAAGTGGGTCGTCGCGGACCGCCTGACGCTTTTTGTCCAAGTGGTCTACTCGCATCCGACGTACTATCAGGGATTTCCGCTGATGCTCGCCACCCTCCTCTTCGCCTTTCAGATCTATGCCGACTTCTCCGGCTATTCCGACATCGCGCTGGGGGCCGCGCAAATCATGGGTTTCCGGCTTGTGTTGAATTTCAACCGACCCTATTCCTCTAAATCGGTTTCCGAGTTTTGGAAGCGCTGGCATATATCGCTCTCATCCTGGTTCCGGGATTATGTGTATATTCCGTTAGGAGGCAATCGCACCGTCAAATGGCGCTGGTACTATAATATTCTGATAACCTTCGCGCTCAGCGGGCTTTGGCATGGCGCTCGCTGGAATTTCCTTTTGTGGGGCGTGCTCAACGGCTTCTATCTGATCGGGTCGATTTGGACCGCTCCGATTCGGAAATCCATCGTCTCTCTTATCGGAATCTCGCGCCTGCCCGTTTTGCATGGGTGGCTGCAGCGGGCCATCACGTTCTCCTTGATCTGCTTTTCATGGATCTTCTTTCGCGCCAATACGTTTCATGACGCGCGGTATATTGCGGGTCACTTGTTCACCGGTTGGGGCGAGTTTGTTCATCATCTTTCAGAACTCCCTTATTTGAAAGCGAATGTCTTTCTCAATCAAGGGCCCCTGGAATTTCTCATCGCCGTTTTCGCGGTCTTTTTCATGGAGGTTGTTCAAGCCCAAAATCAGGATGAAGACGTCCGTTCTTTGTGCTCGAAGCAGAGTCTCTGGCGGCGGTGGATGGTGTATTACGTGGTTTGTTTGAGCGTTCTATTTTTAGGAGTCTTCCGAGATGTCGAGTTTATCTATTTCCAATTCTGAGATGAATGGGGGAGGGTATCTCAGAAAAGCAGCGATCCTCTTGACGCCCCTTTTTTTTGCGGCGGTCCTTAATAACTATTGGATCGGCACGCTTCGGGATGATGTGTCGGGCCCCACGGAGCCGGCCTGCATCGAGAACAGTTTTAAAGATGTTCTCCGTCGACATTACGCTTGTATTGCGCTTGGGAACTCGCGCATTCTTTTGGGGCTGAATCCCGATAAACTCTCGATTCCTTGCTATAACTTCGCTTTTCAAGCGGATTCTTTCGACGTCATCTACTACAAATTGCTGTTTTTGGAAAAGCACGCCGCTTTGCCTCGCCTCCTCATTCTGGGCGTGGATGACTATCAATTCGCCAATTTAGATCAAACCCGGAGAAGACACTATGCTCCTTTTTTCCCGCCCGAGTTCGAAAGCGATGTCTCTCAGACCGTACCGACGTTCTTAGGTCGAGCGTTGAATTCCTTCTTTCATCCCCTCTCCAATGATGTTTTTAACGAATATATGACGACGCATTATTCTCAAACGTTGGATTTGAGCGTTAAATATATTACGGCTCGCCTGCAGGGCCGTCCGGTGCAGCCGCGATTCGTTCAAAAGGAAAATGGACAATATTTGGTTCGCGGGGTGGAGGCGACGGCCTATGAACATGTCGACCGAAGTACGACGCGGCTTCCTCTTCAAGTGGACTATTTCGATCGCGCGCTCAATTTCGCCCGCCGGAACCATATCCGAGTTTTCGTCGTTTTGTCTCCGTTCCGAAAGACCAGCCTCACCTGCTACCGGAAAGACATTGTCCAGGAATTCGTGGAGTTTGTTGAAGGGAAAATGACAGGAAAGACAACGACCTTTCTCAGCTTCGCGGACGATCCGGCGTATACCATCGGCGATTTTATTGACGGGGACCATTTAAATCCCGCCGGCGCCGATAAATTTTCGGCTTCCCTGGACGAACGGATTCGGAAGGTCTGGAGGAATGATGCGCGGTAAATTTCCCGTGATTCCCTTGATTCTGATCGGCCTCTTCAGTGTTTGGGGACTTCGCTGGGGTCTCCCCTCGAAGGAGAGAACCGACCTATTTCTTGATCCGCAATTACGCAATCCGGAATTCTACGCAAAGGTTGAAAAAGCGAGGAATGATCTTTATGCCAAGATGGGAGACAACATCTATGTTTATATGGGGCGCCTCGCCAAAACGGAGCAGCCCAATAATCTCCCGACCATGTTCAACAGTTATAGCTCTTTTTTACTCAAGACGCATGCCATCGATGAAGCCGCGACGTTGTCTTTTGTGTCCAGGCTCGATCCGTTGAAGAACCGATGGTATCCTCACGCGTTTACGTACGGCGGAGCGTATCTGTATCCTCTCGGCGCCTATTTCGCCCTCGCGCATGCGCTGCATGTGATCAAGCTCGTGGCGTCGCCCGCGTTCTACTACGTGAATCCACAGGAAATCGCACGAATTTATACAGCGGCCAGGGTCTTGAGCGTAGGGGGTCTTTTGGCGGCGTCCTTGGCCGTTTTCTGCATCGGCGAAAGCCTCCTTGAGAGATCCATCGCGGTTTGGGGCATGTTGTTTTTTGGTCTGGCGCCCACGTGCATGGCGTACACGAAATATGCGAAGCCGCACACGTGGGCCTGCACTTTTTCGCTGTGGGCCATCTATTTGGCCCTGACGGCCAAGAAAAATCCGAGCCAACTAAAATTCATCGCCGGCTCGTCGGTTCTTTTGGGATGGGCCCTGGGCATGACGGTCACACAAATTGCTTTCCTGCCGTTTTTGCTCTGGGCCGCCTGGACCTCCGATATTCGTCTAACGATCCGCCGAGGGATTCTCGTTTTGGGCATCGTCGGGGGAGTTTACCTGATGACCAACTTTTATTTGTTCGCGCATGTGAGGGATTATCTAGATGAGAAGGCTTTTAATAGCCAAATGGCTCCCTTTCGTTTGCGATGGGGCGGCGTATGGGATTTTGCGGTCTTAAATTTTCGCGTCTCTTTGGGTTGGGAACTGTGGGCTTTGACCCTGGTTGGATTGTCCTGGGCCTGTATTCAAACCCGACATAGGACCCTCAAGTCAATTGCGCTCGTGATCGTGATCGTCATCCTCTACCTCTCGTTTCAGCTTCAGAAACTGCATGGGGAGCCCAGCATGAGCCGCCATTTCCTGGCGCTGATTGGGCTTTTATGCATTATGGCGAGCGCGGTCACCTTCCAATGGGCAAGCGCGGGACCCGTGGTCCGGTGGTCTTGCTTAGCCGTCCTCCTGATTAAAGGCGGGATCTACGACGAGCATTTTTCATCGGACAAGGCCCCCTATGATAATGCGTCCCTTGCCGCGCAATGGGTGAGCGTGCATGTTCCGGCGCACAGCCTGATCGGTCAACCTCTGGGTGTGCCGGCCGTCGACTGTTTCCCGCCTATTCGCTTCACAAGATATCAGGTCGTGTCCTTCGAAAGCGACGAATTCAAGAATGCGAAAGGGCCGCTTTACGCGATCGTGTCACCCGGGGGCCCGGATTGGATGCCCATGCTCCGCGCCCGCCATTTTTTATTGGTTCAGCGATTTAACGAATCTCCGCTGCAAAAACTGGGATTCCATGATCCCTTTTCATTGGCTAATTTTCCCCTTGAGATTTACGGCCGGGATATTTCAGGTTCGAAGGAAGAGGACCGTTAAGGCCTTGACCCGCCAGCGACAGGTTTGATGAACACCAAAGACAGGACCCCGATGGCCGCCATGAGGAAAAACATGTTCCAGGCCAAGACGGCATACAGTGGTGCCCGAATTCCCCAGCCTATGAAGTTTCCGGCAAGATCGAACAAACTGAGGAGCAGGTAGAGCTTCAGCGGGTTAAATTGCGCGATCATCGTCAAAATGATTTGGAGCGAACGCAGGCTGTCCTTGAAGAGCCGAACCTTGGAACGCCCGACCCGTTGGCTGTAGGGAATCGGCAGATAGCCCACAAAATAATAATTCAGCATGAAGAGCAGCGTGATGGTGGTCGTAAACGAAAAGCCTGTGGATAGTGAGTTTCGCCAAGCCAAAACAGGACGGCGATCAAAAACACGAAAACCGCTGTTGATGTCGGGAATGGATCTCCCGCAAGTAAATTCGGCAAGCCAGCGAAAAAAGATTCGAAGAATCTGTTTCCCGAACGATCCTTCGTAGTAACGCCCCTGCCGGGCAGCGACGACCATGTGAAAACCCTTCGCATAGTGGGTCAGGAGATCCCCGAGTTGCTCAGCCGGATAGGTACCGTCCGCATCGATGATCGCGATGGTATCGTACGTTGCCGCCTCGATACCCGAGAGAATCGACCGCCCGTACCCGCTGTTCAAAGGATGTGAAATAACGCGGACTCCGATGGACTCGGCGATAGGCGCTGTTTCATCCGTGCTTCCATCACTGACAACAATAATTTCACTGGGTCTAGCCCACTGCGTCAGAGCTTTCTGCAGATGGGTGAGCGTCTCGGCGATCGCTCCGGCCTCATTGTAGGCAGGAACGACGACGGTCACGCCGGATAAGTTCTGTCCCATCGGTAAAATCATGGCCTTTTCAATCGTCCGCTGCCTCTCCATTCCACATCGCAATAGGAGCTCAGCTTATCAAAAATTTTCAGCCTATGGCGCGAAAAGGATATTAAGACAATACGGCGAGGATTGATGAAGTCCGTTTTAGAACTCGCTCAACCCAAGTCGCCGGCACCCACAGGGGCATCGAGAGGAGGATTGGCCATTGAGCCATCCCATTCTGTTGTGTCGCCGTCGCCGCCTGGTCGTATAAGTAGTTTTGAAAGGAAAGGGCCCAGGCCGACACGTCCGCCAGATATCGGATCGTGATGCTTGAGAATCCAACCTTTGACGTGAGGAACTGCAGCGACTCGGGGCTAAAGATGTGGACATGCCGCGGCGTATGGAGGCCTGCCCACCAGCGCGAGAAAGTCCGATGACTCAGAGCGGCTGAGTTCGGCGTACGGATCAGGATTTTGCCTCCCGGCGCGAGATGAACTTTGATTCGGGCCAATACCTTTTCGGGGTCGAGCAGGTGTTCGATGACATTATTGAGAATGACGCAATCAAACGCGCCAGAGAGTTCATTTTTCTCGATGTCTCCGGCTTCAAATTTAATTCCCAGTTGTTTGAAGACCGGTGCGAGTGCGTCATTCCAATCCAGGCCCGATAGATTCTCATACCCTCTTCTCTTAAGTTGTCGTAGAAGATGTCCGCCTCCGCATCCCAGTTCAAGAATCCGAGCATCCTTTTTGGGGAGACAGGGCAGCACGCTTCTCATCAGCAGGGATGCCTGAACATTTTTGAGATGGGAGACAAGCCCTTTGGAAGAATAGGCGAGATAATTCGCTGGGTAAGAAGATCTAAGTTCTTCCTCGGCCGGGGCCGGTGAGAGGAAAATCAGTCCGCAGGAGCCGCAACGATCGAAATCCCAGCGACCTTTCACGCCATGCTCAAAATCCTTAACGCCGCGATAAAGAGGCTGCGTGGGGTTAGAGAGGCAGAGGGGGCATTTCATAGCCGACCTCAACACTCTTGGTGAAAGGTCGTTTATATCCTTCCCCGGTGATGTTCGTCGACTTGGGAACCGGCAGCTCGAGGGGGTACGGTCGAGTTTCGTTTTCACGCCCGGCGGGTTTTGGGACGCGTTGGTTGATGTAATCGATGCCGATAAAGTTCTTAAATCCCAATTTCCACACCTTCCAGCGCCGCAGCCGCATGGGGTGGTCCTCATCCCAAGTCGCATAAAACCAGCGGATCGTAAATTTCGCAAATAGGGATTCCAGAATTTTAAAAATGCCGGGGACTTCCAAGCGGCTTTCAAGCGTCACCAAGCACCGATCGGGTCCAAGATCCTTGAATTGGAAATCTTGCACCAGCATGAGGCCCGTTTTCCCGATGTGGAAAGATTTCATGCAATACTCGGATTCCAAATAGGAAAAATTCCGCGAGACGACAATGAAGGGAATATAAGGCAGCTTAAAGGAGCGTTCCGCCAAACACCAATTGTCCTTCTCGGCCCTGATCCGGATCGTGTCGTACGATTTGTAATGAGTACCGACGACATGCTCGTGGTCAAAATAATTCCAGATCACGATTTCTTTCGGGCAATCCATTTCCTGCTCGATCTTCGAGTAGAGAGTCGCCATTAGATTTCCTTTTCAAGTCTCAAGCCGTTTTCTCATTGAGCTGGACGAGAATGGAATCCCCCTCGACTTTGACTTTATACTCTCTCAAAACCATTTTGGGATGGGTAACGCACCTTCCGTCTTTCGCCGAAAATTGGAAGTTGTGCCAGAGGCAGGTGAAACAGTCGTCTTTCATTTTATGGAAGCCGACGGGACCCCCGAAGTGCAGGCAAATATTGCTGATGGCCTTGATCCCGCCCTCATACCGGTAAACCAGGACATCGTGGTCGTCGAGCCAGCGGGAAAATTGCCCATGCTTTTCTAGTTCGGCAAGTACCCCGATTTTCCTATAGGCGATGGAATTCGGATCACGGGTCGCGGGTTCCTGTAAAATTGCGCATTCCTCCGAGTGAAAATGGGTGCAAATCGAGTATAGGTCTTGAATTCGTGAGAGTCAAGAATATAGTTGAATTGGCCGCTAGGCAAACAAGGACTTGGCAAAATCTTTGACCGTAAATAGCTCACGTTTTTTTCGCAGAGATGCAATATCCGCGCGCGTAGGAAAAGTTCGATAAGCCCCCGGCTCCTGTTTTTGGCGCGGGATGGCGCCGCGCTCCATCGCCTCAGCAATGTCCTCCATCAGGGGATTGCAGATGACACTATTTTTAAAATTCACTGAATGAACCGTGTCTGTCGCCGTGATTGGGAAGCGTTTGATCCCAATAATGTCGCCCGTATCAATCGTTTCGTTCATAAAATGCGCCGTGGTTCCCGTTTCCTGTAGATTGTTAATTAAAACCCAGAAATAATTGCCTACCCCGCCCCACCCCGGCAAAATGCCGCCGTGAAAGTTTACGCAGCCCATGCGGGGAATCTTGAGAAATGGGGCTCCCAGTATGGTTGGCGAGAGATTGAAGACCACGTCACAGGCGATGGACTCAAGCTCCTTTCGGAAGGCCTCTGCGTTCGGGTCATTAACGGTTTTGACGGGGATGTTGTGCTTTTTTGCCAAAGTAAAAGGTGTGCCGAGCGCCAGTAAACGACGCAGCCCATAATACACCGAAGTCTCCAGCACTTTATAAAGAAGAACAGTGAGCGGAATCCGGCGCAGAAAGGCAAAGAACTTTTCGCCGTTTGCAGCTAACGTCTTTGGTACATTAGGCAGTACGAAGATCGCTGCAATCTTTTTGGGATGTTTATTGACAAAATCCTGAATGGCCATGATGCCGGGCATGCTTCGGGTTGTGAGAATTACGATCTTCCGCATTTCAAATGCTTTACGGCCATGTGAAGAGAGTTAGGCATTACGGATAAGGGGATTTTAGCCATACTGGTTAGTTCGAAATGTGAGATAATAGAACAGGGCGTCATTTATAACAATTTCTGCAGTTTCCTTCGATATTTAATAAATTATAGAGCGTTTAAACAATGATAAAGGTTTAGATGTTTGGGGCGCCACAGCCGCGTTTCCGAATCTATACGCAGCCGGCCAGTTACTCCGGAGTACTTGGAGAAGTGCTGGCAGGCCCAGCCGCGGAAGAATCTTCTTTCGAACAATTGGAACAGGAGATCAGCCGCCGCACGGGCGCGAAGTATGCCGTATGTATCCCCACAGCCAGGACTGGGATTTACTTGACGCTCGCGGCGCTGATCAAACCGGGGCAAAAAGTCCTGCTGTCCCCTCTGACCATCGTGGATGTTATCAATATGGTCATCTGCGCCGGTGGAGTCCCCGTTTTTTTGGACCTGGAAGCGAACACGTGTAATCTGGCTGCCGCCGAAGTGGAGCGCCATATTGATCAAGATACCGGTGCCGTGTTGGTGACGCATCTGCATGGGCTTGTCTGCGATATCGAGCGGATCCGGATTGCCTGTGAGCGGGTCAGGGTGCCGTTGATCGAAGATGCCGCTCAATCGTTTTCGGCCCAGGCCGGTGGCCGCTGGACGGGAACCTTTGGCCGGGCGGGCATATTCAGTTTCGGAATGTACAAGATCGTGAATGCCTTTTACGGGGGCATGATTGTGACCAATGACCCGGACCTTCACCGGCGGCTTCGCAAGCGGATGGGGGAATTCCCCTTCATGACTCGCGGCATGCTGCTGCATAAGGCGCTGTTTGCGCTGGCGACCGATCTCTCGACGCTTCCGCTGCCATTCTCGCTGTTTACCTATTGGTTTTTCCGCTACGGTTATCTGCAGGGTATTGAGGCCATTCAAGATTTAGTCACGGTGGACCGCCATCCCGCGCGCAAAGAGAGCATGCCGGCTTCCCTGCTTTGCCGGATGTGGTCCTCTCAGGCCCGCCTCATTTTGAAGCAGCTCAATGGCGTTGAGGCAAACAATCAGTCCCGACTTCGGGCGGCTCAGCGTTATGATGCGGGCTTACGCGACATTCCAGAGCTGATTTTGCCGCCACTAAGAACCGACGGTTCACATCTCTATACCTACTACGCGATCCGCTGCCCTGACCGCCACAGGCTGATGCGTTACGGGCTGAAACGGCGGCGGGACTGGGTGGTGAGTCATTACCACAACTGCGCGTCGCTGCAGATCTTCAAGGACTTTTTTCGTTCTTGTCCCCAGGCTGAGGCGACTGCCAACGAACTGCTTTATCTGCCCTCCTACCCTCGTTACTCGAACGGAGAAATCGATAAGAACATCGAAGTGATCCGCGAATTCTTTAAACATCCGCCGTCCGGTTCCTATTCATGAATTTCATCGTCGGTTCAGGACCTGCCGGTGTTTCGGCGGCCCTGGCTTTGGTTGACCAGGGACAGCCCGTCACCATGATCGATGCAGGATATCAACTGGAGCCGGACCGTCAGGACGTCGTGAACTCCCTCCATTCCAAAAAACGCGACGCGTGGGATCCTCTCGAGCTCCAAGCGCTTCGCCAGAAAACGGAAGCCTGGATTGGCGGTATCCCATTAAAACGTATCTATGGTTCGACCTACCCGATTCGCGGCGTCGACCAATTTGTTCTTGAGGAAAGCGAAAAATTCTGGACATTAGCCTCTTTAGGTCAAGGGGGGTTAAGCGCCATCTGGGGAGCCGCCGTTCTTCCCTTTGAGGCTGCGGATTTTAAGCAATGGCCGCTCACTCTAGAGGATCTGGTTCCTCATTACAGGAAGATACTTTCCGTACTGCCGCTTAGCGCTCGGAAGGATGCGCTTGAAATGCACTATCCGCTCTACGTGGATAACCCGCCGGCGCTGGCGCTGAGTCTCCAGGCCCAAGCGTTCTACGCGGATCTCGATAAGAAACGCAGTCAGCTGGAGCAGCAGCGACTTTTTTTCGGCGCAGCGCGTCTGGCGGTGCGCGTTTTAAACGGCTCACAGGGACCCGGATGCGTTTATTGCGGACTTTGCCTGTACGGATGTCCTTACGAACTCATTTACAATTCCGCTCAAATGCTATCCCGCTTACGACAAAATGCGAATTTCAAGTACCGCTCCGGGCTTCTGGTCGATCGGGTGCTGGAAAAGGGTTCAGAGGTAGAACTGGTGGGCAGGGTGTTGGAAGGTGGCGAGTCTTTTCGGTTGGTGGGGTCTCGCGTTTTTCTGGCCGGCGGTGTCTTAAACACAGCGCGGATTATGCTTGCTTCGATGGAGGCTCGAGAAAAAGAGCTGACCGTGTGCTCCAACCAGAATTTTATCCTGCCGCTTTTGAGATTCCGGTCAATTTCGCAGGTGTCAAAGGAGAATCTGCATACTTTGGCGCAATTGTTCATTGAGTATTTCGATCCGCAGTCGATTCGTGGGAACGTGCACATGCAGGTTTATTCGTATAACGATTTGTACATCTCGGCGCTGCAGAAACTATTTGGCCCCCTTTTTGCGGCAATAAAGCCTTTTCTGAATCCGCTCCTGGGGCGGCTTCTGATTGTTCAGGGATATCTGCATTCGGATTATTCCCCCACATTGAAGCTTCGCTGGGATCCCGTGTCCAAGCGAGTTCGCGTTCAGTCTCAAAGACACCCTCAGACACATGAAAGAATCAAAACCATCACAGGCCTATTTCTAAGAAATATGCGGCAATTTCAAGCGCTGCCGCTCATCCCTATCCTTAAGCTCTCCGGGCCGGGCATTGGAGCGCACATCGGCGGCAGCTTTCCTATGCGGAAAAATCCAGGTCCTTTCGAAACCGACCGCCTAGGGATCCCTACCGGATACCGCCGGGTGCACCTAGTGGACGCGAGCGGTTTTCCCGACATCCCGGCCAATACGATTACGCTGACCATCATGGCCAATGCCCACCGGATCGCCAGCGTGGCCAGCCTGGAAGGAGCCTGATCCGCTGATGATGGCAACGTCTGATCGAACTCGGTTCCCCCCCGCTTGGCTGATTCTTCTGGCGGCTTTCGTTTATGGGGGTATTTTCGGGTTGTCTTTGCGCAATCTAGGCGATTCCCTGAAACCAGATTCCTATCGTTATTTAATATTGTCCGACAATCTGCGCCACCATCACGTTTTTTCGTCTGATGAGACCAATCCTCTGACTCCCGAATTGTTCCGTCTTCCCCTCTATCCTCTTTTTCTCGCCATCTCGGGCGCGACCACGCCTTCCTCTATCCGCTGGGCTATCGGCTGGCAGTGCCTGCTTGGCTTTTTGCTTGTCTTTTTAGTCTGGCCTTTCGGTTATAAGTTGGGCGGGCAAACCGGCGCAATTTTTGGAGCGATTTTTCTTTGTTTCGATCTGGTGTCTATGCTGCATCAGAACCTGATCTTGACGGAAGCGCTCTTTACGTTCGTTTTCACTCTGGCCGTGTGTCTGTCCCTGCGTTATTTCAAGACTCCGAGCCTCTCGGGCGCTTGGCAGGCGGGTGTCGTTTTTGGCATAGCCGCGCTGATCAAACCCATTGCCATTTTCGTCGCCGGCGTGTTTGTCCTGGTTTCCCTCATGAGATGGAAGAACGCTCTTGCGCTTATCTTGGCAACGCTGGGGTTACCGCTGCTTTGGGTGATGCACAATTGGGTCGTCACCGGACACCCGGTTTATACGGTACAGGGCGGCCTGGCGCTTATTGAGTATCCAGCCACGCGAGCGCTGGCAAACGACACAGGGGTCTCCGTTGACGAAGCTTATCGCCTCTTACGTGCCAAGCTGACGAAAGAGGGGGTTGATCGTCTTCAAGATCCTGTGGCCATCAGTGATGCCTACACGAAGCTGGCGGTAGAAACCATGAAACAGCACCCACTCGCGACGATTAAATATTGCATGACCGGAGGCGTTCGTATACTGGCCGGCACAGGCCTGGATATGATTTTGGACATTCTTAAATTATCGAAGCCATCGACGCCGCATTTTGAATCCGAACTATCTGAAGCGGGCACGGGAACGAGGCGTGTTTTGGGAATGCATCCTGCTCTTATCGTCATTCAGGCGGCGTATATGATTTTTCTTTTTGGCGGCTACGTCTTGTTTGGAATTGGAACCTGGAAACTGGCAAGGAAGGGTCAGAGTTCTTTATCGGCATTTCTCCTGCTGTCGGTCATGGCCATTCTTCTGATCTCTTGTCATCAAGGGTATTATCGCTTTCGGATTCCGCTGCTGCCTTTTCTCGCTTTCGGCGTCGCCGCGTCTTTTGGCTTATAAAGGTTTGCGGATGACCATGACCTGAGTGTTGACGCACCAGGAGCCAAAGAGAGGGTGCAGAACGTAGTCCATCCACCGGCCGCCGTGCGAGAGATACAGCGTATGCTGAAATTCGCAGCCGTCTTTCAAGGCCAGCGCCCGGATGGCCTCCGCGTTTACCGAGCGGCCTTCATGCACCCAATAATCTGACATGTCGTAATTAATATTGGGGCGGAGTTTTTTGTACACCGTCGGAAAACCGGTTTTCAGTATTTTCCGCCAAACAAGGTAGGGAAAGCGAAGCACGGCGTGTAGTGTACCGAAAAGCGTATAGAGCGCGCGGTACAACGGGTTTTGCCTGGTTGGGTCAAGCGATTCATGGTCTATATAGTAGGCGCCGCCGGGAGCCAATAGACGGATACATTGGTGAATTGTCGTCAGGTAATCCGGGAGATGATGGATGACGGAATAACTCGTAATCAGACCGTATCCCGGCTCAAGGCCAACATGTTCGAGAAGTCCCACGTGGGTTTTCAAACGTCCGGATTCAATGTCGCTTTTTCGTTTAGACCGGAGAACCTCAATCATTTCTTTTGATAAATCCACGGCATCCACGATAAAACCCAGCGCGAGAAGCTTTTCCGTCATGTTCCCGGTGCCGCAGCCCAGGTCGAGCGCGCGTAAGGACGGACGCGATTTTGCGGCTTCCGTTAGGGCCGCATGGAGTCGTTTCTGTTCCGTGGGGTTAAAGATTTCATAATGGATCGCCTCATAAATAGGCGCTTCGAGCTGATGGGTATCGACATTGGCTTGGATGATTTTCGATTGGGTTTGTTGATCCATTATCCCATGAGACTAATTCATTTAGTCTGATTTATCAATACAAACTTGGAACCAATGTTCGAGCATCAACAGGGCCCAGATATGGTAACTGCGGTCTGCCTGTCGGGATTCGTTTTCGTGGAAAAGACGTTCCATTCCTTCTTTTCGGAACAATCCGCGACCCATGAAACGGTCAGACAACAGCAAGTCCCTCGCATAAGATTTGAGCGGTCCGAGAAACCATTGGCTCATCGGCAGTGCGAAACCTTGCTTCGGGCGGCTCATGATTTCATCAGGAAGCCAGCCACGAACGGCTTTGTTTAGGAGATATTTCTTTTGAGTAAGTCCTTTGAGCTTCCACGATTCAGGAAAAGAGGCCACAAGTTCCACGAATTCGTGATCAAGAAAGGGAGAGCGTGTTTCCAGGCAATTCGCCATCGACGCAATGTCCATTTTGACCATGAGATTTTCAGGCAGATACGTGAGCATATCGGTGAAAAGATAAATGTCTGTACCACTAAACCGCTGCCCTCGATCTAAAGCACTTCGCAAATAGCGGGGCGCCTGGGCCTGCCCGATTGCCCCTTTCAGGAAGTCGGTATAGAGGAAAGTCTTCTGATCTTCGCGAAAAAAGCACAACGATTCCAGGTAGACCAGTTCCGGGTCTGTGACCCCCAAACGCAGGAGGCGTTTGATTCTCCAAGTGAGGGACTGAGGCGGCGGCCCGTCAGGAATCATCCGTACTCCTTGATAGACCGCCTGCCGGAGGAACGGAGGCAACTGCCGCCAGTAGCGGAGGAATTTCATCGCTTGATAGCGCGGGTATCCGGCAAACGATTCATCTCCCCCATCTCCGTTCAGCGCGACCGTGACATTCTGACGCGTCAATTGGGAGACGTAATAAGAAGGCAGAGCGCTGGAGTCCGCGTACGGTTCCCCATAATGCCAGGCGAGCTTCGGGAGAAGCTCAATGGCATCCGCTTTTACGACAAACTCATGGTGGTCGCAGCGGAAATGGTGGGCCACGATCTTGGCGTAGGGGAGTTCTGAAAAGCGTTCATCCTGGAACCCGATGGAGAAAGTCTGAACGGGTGAGGACGAAATCTCGCTCATGAGGCCCACGATGATCGACGAATCTTTCCCCCCTGATAAAAACGCGCCGAGCGGAACGTCCGCAAGCATGCGCAGTTCGACCGATTCGCGCAGCTTGGCCATCATGGCTTGGATGGCCTCTTCCATGCTCATTTCTGTTTTGGGCAGGAAGTTCGGCTCCCAATACCGCTGAATCTGAAATTTCCCTCCTTTCCAGCGAAGGGTGTGCGCCGGCGGGAGTTTTCGGATCTGCCGGAAAATGGTGTGAGGGCTGGGAATGTATTGCAGGCTGAGATACAGATCAATAGAGGGATAATCGATGTCTTTGTGGATCCCGGGGTATTTCAGGAGCGCTTTCAGTTCCGAAGCGAAGATGAATGATCCGTTCACTTCAGCGTACACGAGAGGCTTCTTTCCGAAACGATCTCTCGCCATAAAGAGCGTTTGCTTTTCATCGTCCCAGATCGCAAAAGCGAACATCCCACGCATGCGTTGGACGCAGTCTTCACCATATTCCTGGTAGAGATGGAGGATAATTTCCGTGTCGGATTGCGTTCGGAAGCGGTGGCGGCCGGTCGATTCCAGATCCTTCCGCAAAAGACGGTAATTGTAGATTTCCCCGTTAAATACAAGCCAAAGCTTGCCGTCTTCGGTCGTCATGGGCTGATGTCCGCCCGCCAAATCGATGATGGACAAGCGCTGGAATCCGAGCCCTACACCGGGCTGGCAATGAAAACCTTCGGCATCCGGGCCCCGGTGTCGCATGGTCCGAGTCATCGCCTGTAGGAGGTCCTGAGAAGGAGATTCTCGGTTCGAATTAACGATTCCGCAGATTCCGCACATGACGGTTAGTCTAGCATCTTCATAGGAAATCTAAAATTTGACGAAAACAAAAAGCTAGGCGGCTTCGGTTGGGGGCGGCAGGAGCTTTCTGACGTTTTCCAATAAGATTTCGGGCGCGAACGGTTTTTCCATGTACAAACTGACATTGGGGACCAGTTCGAAAATCTCACGTGAATTTCCTCTGGCCGTCAATATCAGAATGGGAATTCGGCGCAACTCAGGATCTTTAAAAAGAGACCCGCTCACGGTAAAACCATCCATTTCAGGCATCATCACATCTAATACGATCAGATCGGGCAGCTGTTCGTGAGCCATAGCAAGTCCGGCCTTCCCATCGCGCGCGACAGAAATGGTGTGTCCCTCTCTGGTGAGGAGGAACTGCAGCAGTTCCACAATACTCCGATCATCATCGACCACTAAGATCTTAGCCATGGATTGATTTATCATAGCAATTCATATTCTTGTATAGCGTTAGATACGATAAGCCGACTTGATCCAGCGAATAATTTTTATCAATGTGTCGCCTAGCCGCCTCTCCCAATGTAGCCAATCGGTTAATCTGTTTGGCCAATTGCGTTAGGTAGGTGAGTGATTCCGTTGCCGCTTGAGCATTCGGCGGTAATGTATGAGTCCCTGTTTTATCGGCTTCGGCATCGGGCAATGCGGCAGCGGCCGTGGTCAGGGTCGGCAGAGCGCAAGACATGGCTTCGAGCAGGAAATTCGACAGTCCTTCGCCTTCCGACAAGAGAATCGCCAAATCGGCGGCTTGATAATAGGGTCGAGTGTCCATGACGCCATAAGCGGTGTGGATCCGCCCTTGGAGACGTTGAATTCGCTTGGCCATGGCTTCGGGCGCAGGATCAGACAAGACCAGAGCGAGATGCCAAGGAAAATCCGGACGAGATGCGCCGGCTTCCCATAGGTCGAGCAGGGTTTCCACCCCTTTCCCCTTTGCCCAGCGCCCGACGTAGATCGCAACGAGCGCGCTCTCAGACCACTGCAGAGATGACCGCAAGCGGCTTTTGAGGCTGATGGCGGGACTAAAATAGGCCGTATCGACGCCGTTCGGGATATAAGAAAGTCTCTCTGGAGGGATTCCGAACGACTTCGCTTCCTGATACGTTTCTTGGCTCGGACATACGACGCGAGAATGTCCCCGCTTAACGAGCCATAGCTTGACCTGTCCGAGGAAGCTGCTCTGCGACGTACTGAAATCTCCCGTTCTGCGTCCGCCTGTGACCTTGATCAAAACGGGTACCTTCAAAATAAGTCCGGCCAGCGACGCCGTGATGGCCGGAGTGGCGATCATGTGAGCGTGTAAAACGTCAAAATCCTTATGCGTGAGCAAATAGGATAAGGCTTTTATCCCGTAGCCAAGAGAAGACCAGGGCAGGCCTCCCCATGTCCCAAAGCGGATCACGTCGAAGCCATCCACGCGTTCCCGATCAGGCTGGTCCGGAATTGATTTCTCGGTGAGGACGACAACGTCGTGGCCATTCCGGGCCAACCAGCCGGACAATCGAGAGCATTGAATTTCGGCTCCTCCCAAAGTCGGCGGAAAACGCGCGATGAGCATTGCTATTTTCACTTTTTGATCTGGTCGTGCCACAATTCCAGCATGACCAATGCCCACAGGCCGGGAGATCGGTCACGTATCCCGCGAGTATGTTCATCGATAAATCGTTCCAGGGTCTCCTTGCGAAAATAATTTCGCTGAAGGGCTTTTGGTGATAAAAGCACCTCCTTCAAAAATCCTTTCAGAGGGCCGCGAAACCAGTCTTTGACCGGGATGGCAAACCCCTGTTTTTTGCGCGCGAGTATTTCGGCCGGCAGGTCGCGCGCAAACGTGTCTTTCAGGATCTTTTTACTTTGGCCGGGAGGGCAAAACTTCCACGTCGAAGGCCAACGCGCGCATTCCTCGGCCAAAACATGATCCAAAAATGGCGAGCGCGCCTCGAGCGAATTTGCCATGGAGGCGATATCGACTTTGACCATCAGACATTCCGGTAGGTACGTATGCAGATCGACGTATAGAAGTTGATCAAGCCAGTCTTCCGGTTTATAGTCGGAGACGACATTCTCGAGCAGCTGAACCGCATTCAGTCCCTCCGCTTGAAAGGTGGCTACGTGGCCGGTTTGCCAGAGCATTTCTTGATCTTCGGGTAATACGCAATAGAGGGTCTGGTAGTATCGAGGAAGCAGCGGCATGGCGCTCGCGCCGAGCGCTCGCAAAAGCCGGCGCCGGGTTGCTGCATTGAGGAACCAGAGACTTGAACCCGAGAGAATTCGGACCAAGAGCGACCGGACATGCGCCGGCACCGCGCCTAACCGATTCAACAACCACATATCTCGGTATCGCGCATACCCGCCAAATTGCTCATCTCCCCCATCTCCGCTGAGGGCCACGGTCACATGCCGCCGGGTCATCTGGGCGAGGAAATAGGTGGGTAGGGCGCTGGAATCGCCAAAGGGTTCCGGATAGGCCGCAGCCAACGTGGGAAGGAAGTCGACAAGTTCCGGCTTCACGATAAATTCATGATGATCCGTTTTGTAGAGCTGAGAGACTTCACGCGCGTAGGGCAGTTCCGAGAAATGATCTTCTTCAAATCCGATTGAAAACGTCTGAATCGGACGGGAAGACTGCCGGGCCATGAGAGCCGTGACGATGCTGGAGTCGATGCCGCCGGAAAGAAAAGCGCCGAGCGGGACATCCGAAATCATGCGAAGTTTGACGGATTCCTCTAGTGCTGAACGCAAACGCTCGCAGGCTTCGGGATAAGCAAGGGGTTCTTTCGGTTCGTAGCGCAGATCCCAATAGCGTTGTCTCCTTACCCCTTCTTCAACGGACCAAGTCAGCCAATGGGCTGGGGGGAGTTTGAAAACGTCTTTAAGGATCGTTCTGGGCGAAGGGATGTATTGATAGCCCAGATACATATAGATTGAGCTCAAATCAACGGTTTGGGGGCAGTCCGGATGGCGTAGGAGGGCCTTGAGCTCAGATGCGAAGACAAGCCCGCCATGAGGCGTCCGGAAATAGACGAAGGGCTTCTTCCCGAATCGGTCGCGTGCGGCAAATAGCTTTTTCCTCCGGCGATCCCAGATGGCGAAGGCAAACATTCCGCGCATATGATCGACGCAATGTTCCGCGTACTCTTCATAAAGATGCAGGATGACTTCCGTGTCGGATTGGGTCCGGAATCGATGGCGGCCTGTGGCTTCGAGCGCTATTTTAAGAAGGCGATAATTATAAATCTCGCCGTTGAAGACGAGCCAAAGCGATTCGTCCTCGTTGCACATGGGCTGCGCTCCGCCGGATAAATCAATGATGGCAAGCCGACGAAAGCCGAGAGCAGCGCCTTCCAGCGTTTTATAGCCTTCCTCATCAGGCCCCCGGTGGCGGAGAGTTCTGGACATGTCGTGCAGCGTTTCTAACGACACGGATTCTTGAGGAGACGTCAGGATGCCGGCGATGCCGCACATAAGATGATTAAGCCTTCAGAATTTTCACGGCGCGACCATTGTGAAACAATTTGATACCATAACGCAATTCACCCATCCATCATGCACGGAAGCATAGAGCCTGTCGTAAAAAAGTTTTGAAATCCTGAAATGGCCAATAGAGACCTGGCATGAAAAAAGTTGCCCTGGAGATCAGCGGACTGCTCGGGGTTCAAAGCGGCGTATCGGTGTACCTACGCGAACTTCTTGGCCGCCTGCCTTCCGTTTCAGACCGGATTGAGTACGCGCTCTACGGTTGTTTTTGGCAGGATTTTGCGCGTCGCATCCAAGAACTCCAGATTCCCGAACCCGAGAACTATGAACTCTTATTTCGTCGCCTGCCGCAGCGTCTTTTGTTACCGCTGGAGTATCGTCTGGGAATTCCAATTGAAGAGGGATTTTTACGCCGTCGGGGCGTGGATCTCTTCCATGCGACGGGTCAGCTGCTTCCTGTCCTCCGTGATATCAAGACGATTCTGACGGTCCACCAGGAGCCCGACCGCACGGCCTTTGCGGCCGATGCGCGGGAGCATTTTGAACTGACCAACGTTTTTCCGCAGGCCGTCCGTTCCGCCAGCCACCTGATTGCCGTCTCCCATGCCACGCGGCATTTCCTCCGGGACGAATTCGGCATACCGGACGAACGGATCACCGTCATCCACCATGCGCCGCCTGATATCGAACTATCCGAGGAGGATGAAAAACGTTATCGCAGCTGGGCCGAGCGCTTCGGTCTGCGCCTTCCGTATGTTCTTAGCGTTGCCCATCTGAACCCGCGTAAAAATATTCTGGTCCTTCTTGACGCGTTTCGGAGGTTCCTCGACCAGACGGGTGGTTCCGCGCAGCTGGTCCTGGTAGGCCGGTCGGACACGCCCTATACGCAGCAAGTCCGGCAGCAGATCTCGAAGCTTGGACTGACGGGTCAAGTCATTCTGGGTGGAGAGATCCGGGACCGGGCCTTGGTTGGTGAACTCTATCGGCACGCCTTGATGCTGGGATTCCCAAGCCTCACCGAATCGTTCGGCATACCGGTCATCGAGGCGATGAAGTTCGGTTGTCCAGTCGTCGCCTCCGATATTCCCGTCATGCCGGAGATCGCGGGGGAAGCGGCTCTTTTTGTCCCTCCGAGAGATCCCGAAGCCATCGCCGCCGCCATGGTGCGGATTTCCGCAGACTCGGCATTGCGCGCAGACCTCATTTCGAAAGGCCGAGCCCGCGCAAAACTCTTTGATTGGCGAACGGCGGCGGCCGCGACGGTCGACGTCTATGAGAAGGTTCTCTCTAAATTGTAATCATGCCAGTCATTGACCGACGCGCTTCATGGCTCAAGCGTATCTGGAGAAGCTTGCGGGAAACTCAACCCTTCAACGGCGTGGCAGCCTTGTTTTTACGGCAGCTCGCCAGAATCTTCCCTAGCGCTTGCGATCCGATCGCCGAACATCTCCCTTATATCGGGCTTGTAAGGCACTCCCTGCCCAATGGTCGCGCGCTCGTCCTTCGCTCTTACGGTGATGATTATCTGGTCAATCAGATTTTCTGGAAGCAGGAATACGAGCCAGAGACGTCTTCCGTCCTTTTCCGGCTGGCTGAGAGCGCCGATTGCATCTTCGACATAGGCGCCCATGTGGGTTTTTATTCCTTACTCGCCGCGCAGGCCAATCCCAGGGCGAGCATTCATGCGTTCGAGCCGCTCCCAAAAATCTACCAGCGTCTCTGCGAAAACGTGCGGATCAATGGTCTAAACCAGATCCGTTGCGTTGCCAGCGCCGCGGGGAAAAAAAATGGTACCGCGGAAATATTTTTCCTGGCTTCCTCAGAAATATCGAGCGACTCCAGCCTGAAAAAGAAAAACTCTGCGGAATTATCCGATCGTTATGCCAGTCTGACCATTCCAGTCACAACGTTGGATCATTATGCCGATGAGCACGGTGTTGGCCGCATCGATCTCGTCAAGATGGATACGGAAGGTACGGAAGTCGATGTGCTCCTGGGCATGACCGGAATGATGGAAAGAGATCATCCAACGATCATCTGCGAGGTTCTGCCGGGAATCGGAGACGCCGAAGCGCTCGAGCGCCTCTTAACTCCGTTGGGGTATCGTTATTATCTGCTGACCGGCACCGGGCCCATGCCCCGACAGAAGATAGAGGGACATTCCTCTTGGCGCAATTACCTTTTCGTTCGAGGTCCCGTCGCCGAGCTTGGGCTTGGCTAATTCAAAGAAAGCGGCTGAGCCGTACCCAAGAATGCTTTCCACGCGAAATAGCAGAGAAATATTCCCACCGCGCACGAGGCCGCCATGGCGGCGGCTGCGCCCGTGATATGGTAGCGAGGAATCCATAGAAAACATCCCAGGACATTAATCGCTCCTCCGATGAGTCCGATTCCTGAGCTTATCCACCTTCCCCGTTTGCCGATCGAAGCGAGAAACCATAACAAAACCCCTTCTTGCAGGGTCAGCGCCGCAGCCAGAGAAAATGCAATCGTTGGAACAAGGGCGATCGGATAATGGCGGCCCACTACTAAAAAGTAAAGATAAAGCGCCGCCATCAACGACAGGAAAACGAGCGGCATAGCGAGAAGAAAGAAACGGTGAATCTTTGCGAATAGAACCTGCTTATCCGGAGTACGGGAGGCGATGGGAAAGACCACTTGCATCATCGTGGCTAACAGCAAAAGAGCCACCTGGGTTGAGCCTCCTTGATAACAGGACAGAACGCCGATCTGGTCGATCGAGAGATGGTGGTTTGCGATCAAAAGGGCAGGCGTCTGCGTCAGGAGATTTGCTAAGGCGCCCGCGGAGGCGGCCACGCCATAGTTCAGCATCGTTTTAAGGCGTGTCCAGATCATGGGTATATGAAAGACCTGGATCAAGCTTGGCAATAGTCCAAACAGGCCGGCGACACCGTAACCCAGAGCAAGGCTGGTCACATAGGCGTTCCCGTCCAATCGCTGAGTCCTCCAGGCTATCGTGATGAACAACGGGTAGAGCAACGCAAAGAAGACCTCAATCACAGCCCTTTTCTTGAAATACTCTTGGGCGATAAATTGCGTCGTTGCCAGGAGGTACAGAAAATTGCCTCCGCTCCACAGAAGCGCGAGCTGAAAATCGTTGGATGACACGCCAAACAAGGCCGCCCAGCTTCTGCGAAAGATCCAGCCAACGATTAGCGTGAAGATCGCGAAAAGGCTGTTTAGCCGCAACCCATCGATCGTCCAGCTCTTTCTTTCTGCGGTTTCGCGCTGAGGAACGTAATGCGTCACGGCGGTCGTCATACCAAGGAAAAAGAAAATCTGAATATAGTACGTGGATACTAAGGCTAAATTCGCGCGTCCATATTGCGCCGGCCCCATCCATCGGGCTGCCAGCAAAGTCGTCATACCACAGACCAGGGTGGAGACAATGGCCGATAAACCAATCCAATTTAGTCCGATGACGGTCTTCTGGGTTCGTTCTCCAATGCCCGTCAAGAGCCATCGCTCATGCCAGGCGGCAAGCGTCGTTCGGTTCATTGTGAAGGGGAGGCAGCGGTCCTATCGCTGGAGTGAAAAAGAAATTCATTACACCCCAATCCGCCGCCGCAAGAATTCAGGCGTACGAGGGGCAGGCCTCTTTGGACGAAGAAATCGATCACGGCTTCAGGTTTTGCAACTTCAAAAGGATATCCCCCCACCCAGTCCACTAAATCATGCCATGCGGACATCCCCCTGGCACGAGGATTCTTCGTCTGAGTCTTGAAACCGAGAGGTACCCGAAATTTAATGATCCGAGCGACGGAGGTGCGAATAATAAAATAAGCGCCGGTTCCCAGTACGACAACCGGTTTCATGAATCCGAAGGATCGATTGTAGAACTTCTTTATTTTTGTCCAATGAATACTGGCTTTCCCCTGGTCATTGTAGATGGCCAAGCACAAATAGCCTCCAGGGGCGACCAGAGAACAAACATTATCGAGAGCCTGCCAGAGTTGGCCGGTGTGGTGCAGTACTCCCCAAGAGTAGACGAAATCATACATTCCAAGCGATCGGAGATAGTCCCTATCGAGGGCGGAACCTCGTTCGATCAACCAGGTCGCCTGATCCGGTCCAAAGCGGCGCTTCATTTCCAAGGTGCATGCGACGGCATCCGGATCGTAATCAAATGAATGAACATCAGCGCCCAATCGGCTTGCGGCCAAGCTGAATAGTCCGCTGCCGCATCCGACATCGAGGAATCGCTTGCCCTTAAGATCCCGAGCCACGAGATCCTGCTTCAAAGAATCCTCCGCAAGGCGAATCCGTTCCTCATTGACGAGTCGTAGAAATTTCAGCCAATTCTTGCCGAACTTAAACCGAACGCTTTCAGCCGGCGGACGATTATCGAGCATGTTTACGGCTGTTGGGTTGACGTCATGCTGTGAAATGAGAGGCCTTCCTTCCAAAGTCCCAGAATGCCCATGAGACCGACAAAGGTAAATTGGAGGCCGTGAACCGCGAGAATGACAGGCAATCCCAGGTTTTTGGGTATTCCTAAAAGACCGAACGCGGTGACTCCGAAAAGTTCAAAAGTCCCCACGTATCCGGGGGCTTGCGGGAGGGTCACGGACAACCCCAGAGCAAAGAGCAGGAAAAAGGCTCCCGGATATTGCAGATTCACTGCAAAGGAGCGTGCGACGAGGTATATAAATGTTCCCTCCATGATCCAAATCGTCAGGGAGAGCGCCATGGCTTCGATGATATAGCGCGGTTCATGGATTCCCGCCGTGCTTTGATTAAACTGCGTGACGAGATGATTGATTTTGCTTTTCCACAACGATGGAACAGGGCTGCGTTCCAGAAGAGAATTAAATCCCTTTTCATGGACGCGGATCATCAGCAAGAGGATGATCGCGAACACACAAACTCCGCCTAATAACCAGGCGCCTTTATCCATATAGTGCGGAAAAGGGTAAAACAAAGAGGCGACCAAAAATGTCGTCAGAAAACTCAAGGTGTCAAAGATTCTCTCCAGAAAGATGGATCCCAGGCTTGCCGTACGGGAAATGTTGAATTTCGTTCCGCAGACGTGGGCGCGGACAAATTCTCCCATGCGAAAAGGAAGAACGTTATTCGCGAAGAAACCGATCATCAGCGGCCAGTAAAGTTCTTTAGAACGGATATGTTTGATGGGCCTAATGAGAATGGACCATCGTCCCGACCGGATAAAAAATTCAATGAAGTAGAGGCCCAGCGCCAAAAGAATGGGAAGGGGATCGGCGTGCGAAATCGCAGCGCCCAGCGCGCGGAAGGAAATTCCACGAAAAGCATAATAGAGACAGACGGCGGCAAAAAGAAATCCAATCCAGAGATGTTTGCGCATAACCCTGATTATTGTACTATGCGAACCACGGGCATACTTGAATTTGGGTTTCGTTTAGCTTGTGAAGAGAACTTTCAGTCGCTATGGCCGTTATTAAGCATTTTTCCCCCTCACGTTCAATTATCAAATACGTGTATTGCGTGGGTTGAGATATTTATATATCTTCCACAGGTGACGCAACACCAACACGCTTCTGCGTTCTATGATTGAATCTACTTCGGATCTCGTCGGTCGCCTTAAGGGCCCGATCGTGATTATTGGCGCAAGTGGATTCATCGGCGCTAATCTTTTTCGTCGGCTCCTTTGCGAAAGGGAGGATGTTTATGGGCTGATTCACGAGCCCTTCGTGCCATGGCGGCTTCTAGGCCTCGAACAAAGTCGAATGCTTCACTGCGATGTGACGCAAGCAGTCGAGGTGCAGTCCGCTCTGAATCGCCTTAAGCCTCAAACCCTTTTCGTCCTTAGTGCCTATGGAGGGCGCTCCCAGCAAACGGACTCGCTTCGAATCTATGAGACCAATGTGATGGGGCTCTTGAATATCTTGGACGCGACGCGTGTGCAAGGGTTTGCGTCCTTGGTCCATGCGGGTTCCTCTTCCGAATATGGTTTGAATGCAAAAGCGCCGTCAGAGGACGGTCCCCTCAAGCCCAACAGCCATTATGCGGTGTCAAAAATAAGCTGCGCCTACTTGCTTTTTTTTGCGGCGCAACAGCAGTCCCTTCCCGTCGTGGATCTGCGTCTCTATTCGGTCTATGGCCCTTGGGAGGATCCTGATCGGCTGATCCCGCGTTTGGTCCATCTGGGCCTGCAGGGAAAATATCCTCCTTTTGTCGATCCGGAAATCTCGCGAGATTTCGTTTATATCGAAGATGTCGTCGACGCTTTTTTGCTTGCCGCCATACGCGGGGTTCAAAAGGCGCCGGGACAATGGTTCAACATAGCAACCGGCCGGCGCACGTCAATGCGGGACGTCGCTTCGGAAGCTCAACGCTTGTTCGGAATTCAGGGTGAACCTTCCTGGTCTTCGATGCCCAACCGATTTTGGGACCTTAAGGATTGGTATGGAAATCCGCGTTTGGCGGAGGAGGTTTTGGGCTGGAAGGCGGCCACTCTCTTCTCCGACGGCCTTCGAAAAACAGCCGACTGGATGCGTGAACGCTCCCTACGGCCCGAGATCAGATCCGAAGTGCGTCTCGCCAGGCCTGCGCGTCTGTCCGCTGTTATTGCATGCTATAAGGATGGCCAAGCCGTTCCCATTATGCATGAACGCTTGACGCGCATTTTCCAGGATTTGGGCGTCGATTATGAGATTATTTTCGTCAACGATGGTAGCCCGGACGACACCCACGAAATCCTCTCCCGGCTGGGCGAACGGGATGAACACCTCATCGAAGTCGAACATTCACGCAATTTTGGATCCCAAAGCGCCTTCCTAAGTGGCTTGGGTATCGCCACGGGTGATGCGGTGATTCTGCTCGATGGAGACTTGCAGGACCCGCCGGAATTAATCAAACAATTTCATCAAAAATGGCTTGAAGGGTATGAAGTTGTTTACGGTCGGCGCGTCACTAGACAGGCCAGTTGGTGGATGAATCTATTTTTCAAAGCATTCTATAGGCTGTTTAATTTCATGTCCTATGTCCCGATCCCCGTAGATGCGGGAGATTTTTCTTTGATGGACCGCCGAGTGGTGCGTGAACTTCTGGCGCTTCCAGAAACGGATCAGTTTCTGCGCGGACTCCGGGCGTGGCTCGGATTTCGTCAAACCTACGTCGACTATCAACGACAGGAACGGGTTTTCGGCCGCAGCACCAATAATTGGATCCGCAACATTTGGTGGGCTCGCAAAGGAATCTTTAGCTTCAGTTTTATGCCGCTGGATCTTTTGTTTTATGGAGGAATTCTTCTGACCTTGTTATCGATTGCAGCCCTGATTTGGCAAATCATTTACCGCCTGCTGCATCCATCGATGGAGCACGGCCTGACCACCATTCTCGTTCTTATCCTGTTCTTTGGCGGCGTTCAGTTGATGGGGCTGTCCATTCTAGGAGAGTATGTTGGGAAATTGCTGGAAGAAACCAAGCATCGTCCAAAATACCTTCGACGGTCGATTCGCATCGGCCGCCGGCAATTCACTTCGAGCGATGAAATCGGCAGGTTGATGAAATCCAGGACCTCTCGCACAGATTCATGATCCCGCTTTATGAACGCAAAGAATGCTTATTTTGTGAAAGTGATCGCTGGTTGCAAGAGCTCTATCCTCAAAGTTTTACCAATCAAGATTTGAATTCCCGAGTCTTTTCCGCGCGCCGCGAAACCGATCATATCCATTACCATATGGTACGCTGCCGAAACTGCGGCCTGGTCTTTTCTCGGGATGTTCTTCCACCGGCGCGGTTGGCTATGTTGTATGAGAGCAGCGCCGTGACGTTCGACGCCTATCAAGCGCATTTGCGGCGCGACTATTGGAAGATTCTTGAGCCCTATATGTCGACGATCGTTGCCCGATCCGCGCTCGAGATTGGATGCAGCAGCGGATTTTTTCTTGAGGAACTCAAAAGTCGAGGCTTTAAGCAGGTGACCGGTTATGAGCCGAGTCTTGAGGCCAAGGGAAGAGCCAGTCCGTCCATCCAGCCTTTTATTATTTCCGAAGTGTTTCGAGATTCGTCCGATTCCCCCGGAAGACCCTTTGATCTCGTTTGTTCTTTTCATACCCTTGATCATGTTTCGGATCCCATATCCTTCGTGCAATCCTGCTTCAAAGCTCTGCGAAAAGGAGGTCTTTGCTGCATCGTGGTTCACGATGTGAATGCATGGCAAGCCCGATGGTTAAAGGAAAGATCTCCCATTATTGACATCCAGCACATTTACCTTTTTAACCGATCTACGCTCGCGCGCCTATTTCGTCAAGCAGGGTTTGAAGTGGTCCATGTGGGGTCACTGGCGAACAGCTATCCCCTGTCCTATTGGGTGCACCTATTTCCGATGACGCCTGGTTGGAAAACGCTTGTACAGAGTGTCCTTCGCAGGGCAGGCTTAGGCCGAAGGGAAATTCCCCTGAAAATGGGAAATATTTACATCATCGCTCGTTCACCTCAATTCTCCCGTGAGTAAGCCAATCTCCGGCAAAATGATTCGGCGGATCATTCTCGAACAATCGCATCGCGCCCATGTAGGCCATATCGGAAGCTGTCTGTCCGTGGTGGATATCCTGGCCGTGCTCTATTCGGATATTCTGAAAGCGTCTGACCCATCTGATCAGGATAGGGATCGCTTTATCCTCTCCAAGGGGCATTCCGCGCTGGCCCATTATGCGGCCCTGCACCTGAAGGGACTGGTGTCTGCGGAACAACTGAACAGTTTCTGTACAAATGGGAGCTACTTCGGGGTCCATTCTGATCACCGAATCGCCGGAGTGGATTTCTCGACAGGTTCGCTTGGACAAGGCTTTCCCTTTGGTGTGGGAGCGGCCTTAGCCGCACGGTTACAAAACTCCAGTCGCCGGATTTACGTCTTGTTGAGCGATGCCGAGTGCAACGAAGGATCGGTTTGGGAAGCGGCGATGGTGGCGGCGCATCATCGGTTTGCGAACCTGACTGTGATCGTGGATGTCAATGGTCAGCAGGCTTTTGGATATACCCGGGACATCGTAGATTTGTCCCCGATCGGGGCACGTTGGGCCGCTTTTGATTGGGACGTTCGCAATGTGGACGGACACGATTCAGCCGCCTTGAAAGAGGCCCTCTCCCGCTCCAGCACTAAACCAGTGGCGGTAATCGCCAAAACAGTTTTTGGCAAGGGGGTTTCTTTTATGGAGTCCCAGATCAAATGGCATTACTTCCCGATGAGTGATCTGGAATATCAGCGAGCCGTCTCGGAAGTTGATGCCCAATGAGAAAGGCCTTTGTAAAAACTTTGATCCAGCTGGCAGAAGCTGATGATCGCATTCTGCTTTTGAGTGCGGATCTGGGCTACAGCATCCTGGAACCGTTCATCGATAAATACCCCCGCCGATTTTTTAACGTCGGTGTCGCGGAGCAAAATATGGTTGGAATGGCCACTGGGCTTGCCGAAGCCGGCTATATCCCCTTCGTCTACTCTATGGTCAGCTTCGTGGTGCTGAGACCCTACGAATTCATTCGCAATGGCCCCATTCTTCACCGTTTGTCCGTGCGCCTAGTCGGCGTCGGCGGCGGATTTGACTATGGGACGGCGGGACCCACCCATTATGGTCTGGAAGATCTTGGCGTCTTACGCGTACAGCCCGGTATTGAGATCTACTGCCCAGCTGATGCGCATCAGGCGCGCAATGTCATTCGATCGACCTGGGACAGATCAGGACCCATTTACTACCGATTAGGCAAGGATGATCAAACGGTCATTTCCAGCCTTGATGGGCGTTTTCGCATGGATCGCGTCGAACGGATTGGGGAAGGCAACGACGTCCTTTTGGTGACGACAGGCGGGATTGCTCCGGAAGCTGTGGAGGCGTCCAGCGTCCTAACGGGTATGGGTGTTGCTTGTTCGACTCTTATTGTTTCCAGTATTCAGCCCGCTCCCATTGATGATTTGCGTACGTGCCTGCAGCGCGCCAAGTGGGTAGTCACTATTGAGAACCATTACCTCAATGGCGGCCTAGGATCTCTGATGGCGGAACTCATCTCCGAATCCGGATTGCGAGTTCTTTTGAAACGCCTGGGAGCCGCAGAGGGCGTGAGCCGTGGTACGGGAGATGCGGCCTATCTCCATAAAGCTTCTGGTCTAAGTAGAGACCAAATCGTGGCCGAGGTCTTTCGGTTTCAGCAAACACCGCCAAATCTATAGTCCCGTGGGATTCTTAAGCAACCTATTTTTTCTGATTCTCTTGTCCATGGTCTTCGTCGATCTTGAAGCGGAGCCTGTGCTCAAAACCCTCCTCCGACTGATTCTTTCTTGTCTTTTGTATTGCTGGCCCGCCCTCCTGCTGATCGGATTTATTCAAATCTATTCAGAAAAGGGAGCTTGGAAGGGGTTTTTTGAAGATAGCGCTGTTGATGCCGGACTATTGATTGCAATTTGGATGGCCAGAGAAAACGTCTTCTCTAAGTCCGATTTTGTGAAACGCAATATCATCCTTGTCGAAAGGAAACTTAAACCTTCGCAGTTTGTGCCTGCCTTAAGAATTCTTGCAACTCTTTTGATTTTCGTCGGTTTGGCGCCTCTGGCTCTCCGTTTCATGATGGTTCAAAGTAGCCATGGCAGATGGCTCTCCTGGTTGCTGATTTACGGGAGTTCAATGGTTCTTGCGGTTCGGGCAATCCCTGTGGCCCGTATTATGGTTTCTCAATCCCATAGGATTTCTACAGTGGTCCTCATTCTGGGGCTTTCCATGGGTTACATTATTTTTGTTAATCCCATAGATTTTGCAGTGTTGGTTGCCGGGGTTTTTCTCGGTTTTTGGCAGGCATTTTGGTGGAATAGGTCCTCGGCCGCGTATTGTCGTTCGCGCATCTTTACACTTGACTGGATTGTGCTCAGCATGGGCTGGATCGCTTGCCGGTATTATTTCGGATGGGTCGCGGACATCTGGCCGTTCGGCAAGGACAAACCGCTGCCCTATCTTTCACTATTAACGGTTGCCTTGATCTGGGGCCTTCTGGCGCCTCTGCTTCTTCCGTTTTTTAAAGGGAGGGTTGACGCTTCTGTCTCTGACGAAAAGAACAGCCACCCTATCTTTCGCATGTTCATTCATGGCTTGGTCATAGTCATTATGTTCGCAGAGGCTTTTCGTCTGGATCGACTTGATCCAAGGACATTCTTTCATCATTGGAGCGTGTATGTCAGTCCCATCCAGCAGCTTCATCATGGCGGCCTTCTGCTCTGGGATGTTCCATCGCAATATGGCTTTCTAAACATACTACTGCTGAGCTGTATCCCCTTTTCATCGGCCTGGGTCAGTCTCTATTGGGGGAACGCCATCCTTGTGGCCCTACAGGCGACCCTTCTTTATTTTCTAATACAAAAAGCATTGGAAGGATTTTCTGGACAAATCATTGCTGCCGCCCTAGTGTTCATTGCCACGTTCTTAATGTCGGGGTCTTCTATTGACCTTGCTGGATCCTTGTCCTGGCCAAGCACCAATGCGTTGCGATTTGTGTGCGTCTATGTGACGATTGCCTATTTGGGCTTTTGGAAAATTCATCGAAGGGGATCCAAGGCAACCGCGTGGCTCGAGGCATTCCTCTACGCTTTTTCCTCTTTTTGGTCCATCGAGAGCTGTTTCTATTGCTCCTTCGCCTGGCTTGCTTACTACGTTGCAAGCCAGGATCGTATGACTTCTAAAGAAAATTCGCGGCAGGTCAGATATGAGATTGCCGTAAAAATAGGATTAAGTATAGCGATCTTTGCTGCGATCAGTCTTTTTTATCAAGCGCATTATGGACGATTTCCAGACTGGTGGATGTTTGTGGAATATGCGAGTTCTTTTGGAGGCGGGTTTACGGCCACGCCGATGTTATTCCCGGGCCCAAGTCTATTATTTGTGCATGGCGCGCTCCTTCTGCTGCTCACGCACTTCTTGTACAGGCGAAACAATGGTCGGCAGAAGGTCTTTATGTTCGCTTGTTTTGGTTCGTTTTGGGCCATGTCTACCTATTTTCTCGTGAGAAGTTATCCCAACAATGCTATGAGTTTGCTTCTGGCTATTCTACTTTTGATCAGCGGCATTTGCTTGTCTTGGAGTCCGGGAAGTCGCCAGAGGAAGCGTGCTTTACTATGGGGGTCCCCGATTATTGTGGCTTGTCTGATGAGTCCTGTGTTCCATTGGGGACTGACAGGAAAATATTTGAGATCGATAAAGCACCTGCAATTTATGAATATACGATCAAAGATTCTGCCTTTGTCTGTCAACGCTCAGAAAATAACTGAGGGCCTGTCTTCCGAGGATCCTTTGATCTCCCTGCAAAATAGGGACCTGATCAAATTAAAAGAAGGGAGGGCCTTTGAAAATCCATGGCTTCCTATTGTGCCTGCGTCGAGCATGAGGCCCCTGTCTCCTAAACGGGCCATGGTGTACCTTCATCGCCGCTTAAATAGACGGCGTGAATGCGGATGGATACTCTATGAAGATCCTGATCCGAAAGTTCCGGACGATCAATGGAACAATGACGATTTCTCTCAATTTAAGCCATCCTTTGTCGCATGGGCCAACAACGCTTTGGCGGAATGTGGATGGCGACCCACAGAACGCTGGCGTCTAGGAAATGCTGAATTGGTTAAGTGGTGCAACGAAGAGGTCAGTCAATAGAACGTTGTTTATTTCTTCGAATCCGGTGGAAGAGGATAAGATAGGGCGGCCCTTCGGGAGTTCGGAATGCGTGTGCGGCGAGTTCCTCCCTGTTCTGCTGCATCGAGTCCGGAAACGGCGAGCGTATTTCCTCGTAATCTTCTTGTTTTAATTGATTGGTGACAAATTGAGGGATCCGTTCCGCCCTTTTTGAGGAGGAATAAACGTGCTGCAGGAGAACGAGCCAATCCGCCTGCCGCGCCGCGGAAAGGTCTTCCCCCGATAGCCCCCCGATGACCCTCATGGGCGTATAAAATTTCAGCGGCATATCTTCGTAATTCGTCAGGACGACCTCATTGGGTCGGCCGTGCTGTTCGAAGAACTCCACAAGCCAATCCACCGTCCCTTGCGCTCCGAACGCCATTTCATAAGCGTATAGGGCGATGGGGCGGCTGCCGATCCCAACGAGGAGCAGAGCGATGCCCAGTGAACGGTTCCACCGAAACACCTTGCGTACAACAAGGGCTGCCAAAACGGCGCCAGGAGCGAGAATGCATGTCAAGTAGCGTATATACGGAGCCGGGGCAAGGACGGTCGCCAATACCAGTTGCGTTATGACGAAAATCCCGATGAGGGCAAGCTCTTTGTCTTGAGCCCGCTTCTGGCGCAGGAAAGGGATTTGACGCCAATCGACAATAAAAAGCAGAAGCGCGGTCATAAACCAAGGAAGGCCGACGGCTTGTTGCACAAAACTGAGAATGAATTGTTCGCCGCGGTCGACTAGAAACGAGATTTGGAAAGAACGGGTGGAAGAGGGACTATGATGGGAGAAAAAAGCGAGCGTCCGGAACCACAGCATCCAAGGAAGATTGATCGCAAACGAGAGCAGGATCGCCCATAGCGCCGTTCGCGATGACTTGCGCGCGGGCCAAACGGCATGAAAAATCAAGGCGGCGACCACGACGGCATAGAAAAAATGGAATGTGTGCAGCAAAAGAACAAGCGATGCAAAAAGACTGTAGGGGGCGTTTGGCTTAAGGTCTAACGTATCAAAATAAGCATCCAGGGCCCATAAAGCCAGAAACGCCGACAGCGTATAAAAGCGGCATTGACGTGATAGAAGAACGAAGGTGACATTGGATCCTAAAATCGCGGCGGCTAAGAGCCCCAAATTCGGCGATCGCCAACGTTTTTTGACAAACCCGTACGTGAGAAGAAGAAGCGCGATGCCAAAAAGAGCGGAAGGTAGGCGCGCCGCGAAGGTCGTCTGCCCGAAACATTTAAACGACAAAGCGACAAGGTAAAAAAACAGCCAAGGGTGCCAATGCCAGACGTCGCTTTTTCCGAATTCGGCGCCGTCCTCTTGTGAAAGAGAATTGCTTCCGCTGTGACCGCGCGGCACGCCCGTATCGATCACGGTCCTCGCCAAAAGGGCCGATTGGGCTTCATCCTGCCAGAGGCGCTGCTCACCCAATCGCGGCAGAATAAGACAAGCTCCTACGAACGCGATGAGGAATGGAACCATCCGCCGATCAAAAATTATTTGGACCATAGCACCACTTTGTAGGGC
>Ga0206840_1023_pt1 | contig 35089 bp, 26 predicted proteins | sample Alteio_BWOrgCont_24_FD_152633 | JGI IMG/M metagenome (GOLD analysis project Ga0206840, IMG submission 152633) | Enriched cells from forest soil in Barre Woods Harvard Forest LTER site, Petersham, Massachusetts, United States -... | ecosystem: Environmental > Terrestrial > Soil > Temperate forest >... | reverse complement strand
ATACTATTAGTAAAAAGTCTTCTTTTGGAAAAGGTTAAGTCTTACGCCTACAGAAATATTAAGGTAGGATAAGTTGGAATTGGGGTTATTAAAATGACTATTTATAGTACTATTGTTTTTTAAATACGTTGTATTATACCCGGCCTGCACAAAAAAATGAAGTGTCTCATGAACCTTAATATCCGCTCCGCCCCCAAAAAAAATACCAAAAGAAGGTACAAACTTAGAACTTACCGACTGATAGTTTGTTGTTGTCTGAATATACTTTATACTACCTGGGTCGGCTCCCGGAACAGCTACTGTTACAGTGGAAGAATGAGAATTTTGTTTTAATGAATTATAACCAAGATTTCCCTCAAAAAAAACGTACGGGGAAACTCTTTTATCCGAAGGAATAATATTATACTTAACAGAGGCTCCTAAGGTATTGGAGAATATAGTATAATAAGATTTTTCTGCTAATAAGAACCTAAGGCTTCCCCCTATAGACAGGTGCCCGTCTAGCGCATAAAAAGCCGAGACAGCCAGGGTTTGCCCCGATTTATAATCCGAAAGAGCATTTTGAGCGTCATTAGTACTCTTTTTGTTTTGAGAAAATCCGCTATACCCCACGCTGGCATACACGGCCACCTTCCTTTCAAACTGCCCCATTACCGATAGCGGAAAAACTAGGGCGAAAAAAATTATATATAAAAATTTAGTCATTTTGGCAGTTAGCTATTTGGATTGGTACGCATATTCCGCTTTGTATAGTAATTGGATTACTGGTATAAACACAACCTGGTTTACCCAAAGACTGAGCCTCATAAATATAAACTGTGCCGCCTGCATCGCTTACAGATGCCTCAGCCGAAGCGCAGTCCGGAGCGGCAGTTAATGGTTTTGTTAGCGTGCCTCTAACTTTTCCATTTGCCGTAATAACTATAGGATAATTAGCTTGGGTGGTATCGCTTGACCAGAATATCAGAGTTCCTGAGTTACATGGCGGTAATTGAATAGTAAAGTTTTCGCCGCCTTTTACTATAAATTCAGTTTCCTCCCATACGCAGCCGCTTCCATTGGTAGACGTGGCATAATACTTATGCGTCCCATTCTTTATAAGTCCATTAATCAGCCCTGCGCTTCTGTAAGAGCTTGGCTGAGTAGTAATTGTTGCATTTAGCGGGCCTGTTCCAAATGCGTCGTTATCAACTATGATCTTTATAGGAAGTGTTCCTTTATTAATATCCTGGGTCCAGAAACCTACAAGGCCGTCCCTAGGCTTCATTATAATGCTTCCTGTAACGGTTGGAGTGCTGGTACTAGAAGGACTATTAAAAAAAACACTACTAATACTGTAATTGTCCGAATTGTCGTAGTCAATGTAATAGGGGTATTTCAATACCGTGGTGTCTTTGTAATGAGCGTACACATAGTAATTTGTAGTTCCACTGGCAAGGCCTGTAAACACACATTTACCATTTACCGTAGTATCTGTGGCTATATTGCCTGTACCTGTATAATAGGCGCTTGCATTGCTATAGGCGCTAATGTTGTTAAAAAGGTAAACGGGCACCTTAAATGTTAAAGGCTTTGCATTAGTATCCAATACGGTAATATCCAATTGTATGGGAGGGGTAACAACATTTGTTTTAGTCTTGCAGCAGGCAAGGCCTATTAATAAAAGAATAAAAAAACGTTGTCTCATGTTATTCTACTATTATTTTTCGGTATTGCGACTGGTCTGAAGTGGCCGCATTTAATATATACATGGCAGACGCTAGCCCGGTCAAATTAACAGGAGTACTGCTCAATACCCCCTTCTCAGCGTTTATATCCTTTTCCCACAATATTACACCCGTCATGGTAGTTACTGTTATGGTTAGCTCCTCATCCTGTACGGGAGTATATTCCACATAATAGTTTTTGCTTGACGCATCGTATTTAATAATTATATTGGACGATGCCAACGCATAGGCCGAAGGCAATATAATAGTGCTATCTGTCTGGGAGCTAATCCGGTTTATGCTTACAAAATCATTTCGGTCAACCGTAAATCCTTGCGAAGATTCCTCGCATCCATTTCCGTAATAGGCCACTACGCTATAGTCTCCATTATAGCCAACAGCCAGCATACTGTCTGTGGCCCCTATAATTCTCTTATTATTTACAAACCACTGGTAGGCGTTTGCATGCGATGATATTAATAATGAATCCAGCGGATATCCTTGCACGGTTATAGTAGGCGATTGTGAGATCCCGTTTATGGTAACTGTATCGTAAGTAACGCAACTATTAGGACTATTATTGATATAACTTAATTGTAGCTTATAACTACCCTGAACTGCTATCCACAAGGTGTCTTTATGCTGATCACTTATTAGTAGTGTATCCGATATGTACCAGTTATAATAATAACCGCTCTCGGCGATGATGTATACCGGAGCAGCGTTAAAGTCGCATACTGTGGCGGCGGACGCTACAGCATTTGGATTTGGCGGCGCAGGTTGTACTTTAACAAACACTGTATCGGCATTTGTACACCCACTGCCATTAGCAACCATTACAGAATAATTTCCTAAAACGTCAGTATTGATAAAAGTTACAGACTGCTGCATATAGGTTTTTCCATTAGGGTCTTTCCATGTATAGCTAACGCCTGAACTACTACTTGTCGCCATAAGCTTTAAGGTATCGTTAGAGCATATACTATCCGGGCCAAAAATCACAGGTTTTGCAGGGGAAGGGTTAACAGGTATTGTTTGCGTTATAGTTACAGCGCAACTATTGGTGTCTATGTAGGTATAGCTTAAACTATTAGATAAACCGGCCAAGGGGGGATAGAATATTAGTTGACCACTGCCAACGGTATCAAAAGCGGAACCTGAATAGCTAAATATCCCTCCCGAAGGAATACCATAAAAAACCTGGGTGCTGGTATCGGAACAATAAAGATTCTTTATGCCGGACAATGTTACACTTGGCTTATATACTTGCACAGTAACGTTACCGCTTGTTGAGCAACCCGCCGCAACTATGTTATAAGTATAGTGTACTTTATAAGAAGTATCCGGAGCCAATGAGGAAGGATCAAACTCGTTGCTGCCTGTTACTCCTGGGCCAGGGGTATAAGTGTATATTCCTCCTTCTGGATGGGCTGTGGCTAATAAAGGAGCGGCAGAAGCGCTGTAACATAAAGGAACGCCTGAAAAATCAATAACCGGAATAGCGTAAATTTCTATAGTGTCTGTATAAATATTAGTACAACCAGTAACAGGGTCTGTATATGTATACACTATCAATCCACTTGCAGAATCCACACCATTCGGTAAGGACGGAGTAAACTTACCGCTATCAGAGGAGACAGAAATATAATTCCCACCAGAGACTGCTAATGTGCCCCCTCTTGGATATCCTCCAATCTGGCTTGCAGGCTGGGATGAGCAATATTCGTTTACCGTTCCTAAAATATTCACTACAGGTGGCGCTATAAGCAGAGTAGTATCTGTAACAGTATTACTGCAACCATTCACGGTATCCGTATAGTTATAAGTAATAGTATACTTGCCTGTCGCTTTAACAAGCAAAGGATGGAATGTACTGTCAGATGGTATTACTACTCCTGTTCCACTACCAGAGAATGTTCCTCCGAAAGGTTTTCCCGAAAGATGAACAGAATCTGAGTTAAGGCAATACGAAGCCGCTAAACCTAAAACAGATACCGCCGGAGGATTTTGAACAACTGTAGTTAAAGTATCATTCTTAAAACAACCCGAACTATCTGTATAAGTATACACTATTGACTGATTACCCAACCCTGCTAAATCAGGGCTAAAAATTGAGTCGGTAATACCAGGGCCAGTGAAGATAGCTGTTCCTCCTTCTGGAGGATGTGTGCCTACAAGGCCAACAGGAGAGGAATTTAAGCAGTAAATGCTCTTAAGGCCTGTTACAGAAATAGTCGGTTTAACGTATATAAGAGTGCTATCCGTATAACTATTAGTACAGTTTGTAGAAGCATCCGTATAGGTATAGGTGATTATATGCGTACCCACGCCTGCTTTAGACGGTGAAAAAAGGTTAGGTAGTATTAACGAGGTATCGCCGGAAAAAGCTCCCCCACCGGGCTTACCCGTTAGCAAGGCCAATGCGGTAGATTTTATACAATAGAAACTGTTAAGACCTGTATAAGAAACAACTGGTAGCGCATATACAACAGTATATACAGCTTTGATGTTTGTACAACCGTTTCCATCAATATAAGCGTAGGTAACAGTGTCTATCCCGGCCCCGGCTAGCGAGGGGGTAAATATGCTGTCTTCGGTTATACCTGTTCCAGAGAAAACCCCTCCTGAAGGACTGGGGATAAGCTTACTTGCTAAAGCATTTAAACAGTAGGATGGATTTAATCCCGTAATGGAAAGAGGGGTTAAAGCGTTTACCTTTGTTTTTAGCGTATCGGCATACGAACAACTATAACTATCCACATACTTATATACTACCTGATAAGCCCCTGCTCCTGCCACTGATGGGTTAAAGCTATTGCCGTTTATTACCCCGCTGGAAGTTCCCGGAGAAGAAAACGTACCCCCTATGGGAACGCCGTTAAGCATGGCTGCAGAAGAATTCGCACAGTAGGAAGTATCTAATCCTGTAAAAGAAATAGAAGTCAAAGTTGGGTTAGTCACTACAATGGCAACGGTATCTGCCGGGCAACTACCCTTTGCAGGAACTTGCAACGAATATGAACCTGCAGCTACTGTTACGCTTTGATTAATTCCTATACTTTGATTGTTGGTAGTATTAACCCAGTTATAAGCAACATAACCAACAGGGGCTGTAAACAAAATAGTAGCCCCACTACATATTACCGTATCTACGGCTGAAGAAGCCACTTTAAAAGGAGCTATAAGCGGCGGAAAACATGTATTTGTATTTAGCGATATTACTGTAGAAGCAGACGATACACCGGGGCTTGGATAGCAGGAGTTGATAACTAATACCGAATAGCTGCCCGAAACAGTAGCCACATACGTTTGGTTTGTAGCTCCAGCAATTGCTGCATTGTTTAAATACCACTGGTTGCCTATGGGGCTGGAACTGATAAGCGTATCTACTATATTATTAGTACCCGGTTTAACTTTAAAAGAAGGGGTTCCTGAAATAGTAATAGAAACAGTATCAGCGACGCAGTAGGCGGTTGCAGGCACTTGCAGGGAGTACGATCCTGGAGCCACAGTTACGCTTTGGCTGGTTCCTACACTTTGGTTATTAGCATTGTTAATCCAGTTGTAAGAGCTATATCCTCCGGGAGCAGTAAGAGTGGTACTGGCGGAATTACATACTGCCGTATCTAAGGTTGAAGAACCGGAAGCAAACGGCGTTATAAGCGGCGGCCCACACGTAGGCACAGTAACAGGTATTACAACAGAGGAAGCCCCCCCCAGTTGCTGGTAACAGCTATTTTTAACTACCACGTTGTAGTTGCCGGAGACCGTAGCAAGGTATTTTTGCGACGTAGCTCCCGGAATAATGCTCCCGTTAAGGTACCATTGATTGCCTGTGGCGCTGGAGCTTATAAGCGTATCGCCGTTGGTGGCAAGTTTGGCCGGCTTAACGGCAACAGTAGGCACGCCCGAAACAGTAATAGAGACGCTATCTGCGGCGCAGTTTGTAGTGGCTGGCAGTAGTAACGCATAAGATCCAGGAGAAAGTGTAACACTTAAGGCGGTTCCTATATTTTGATTAGTTACAGTATTAACCCAGTTGTAAGCGGCATGGCCCACCGGAGCTGTTAGTTGCACTGTGCCAGAGCTGCATATAGTAGTATCCAGCACATTAGAAGCGGCAGCAAACGGCGCTATAAGCGGCGGTGAACAAGCGGTAGTTCCGGCTGGCAAAGTTACAGTTACTGAGTTTGACATTACACCCGGGCTTGGGTAGCAGGAGTTAGTAACCAATACAGAATAACTTCCGGAGGTAACCGCAATGTATTTTTGACTAGTAGCTCCCGGAATTACCACCCCATTAAAATACCACTGGTTGCTAGTAGCGCTGGAACTAATGAGCGTATCGTCTACAGACTTAACCCCAGGGTTAACAGTAACCGTTGGCGCTCCCGAAACAACAATAGTAACCGTATCGGCCGGGCAAGAGTTTAGCGCTGGCACTTGTATGGAATACGTGCCAGGAGTTACGGTTACGCTTTGGCTAGTTCCTATACTTTGTTTGGTAGTATTATTTACCCAATTGTACGATGCATAGCCTGTAGGGGCCGTAAGCGTTAAATTACCTGAAGCACATATGGAGGTATCAACTTTATAGGCAGTAGCAGAGGTAGTGATAATGGAAGGGGAAGATGCTGTAAACGGCGCTATAACTGGCTGTGCGCAGTTAGATATTGTAAAGCTTTTGGTGTCTAAAAGGCTCCATTTGCCGGTATTGTCCTCTGCTCTTATGCTAACGGTATGGGCGCCAGGGGCAAGGCCCGATGCGCTTAATAATGTTTTTACGTTTACACTGTCGCCAGGGGCAGGTATTACTATAGGAGTTCCCTTTCCATTAGCCGGATTGGCGTTATCAAAAAAATACTCCATAGCAACTACTTCTGTATTTGGCGTTATAGTAGAAATAATGAACAGGCCGCCTTTAAAAAGTCCCCACTTGCCGTTACTATCTTTAGCCCGCACATACAGTACGTGTATGCCATTGCTTACGCTTGCTAAAGAAATATTTCCCTTTGTAATGTTTAACGAATCGCCGCTAGAGGTTCCGCTAATTGGAGTTCCTTTTCCTATGCCAGGGTCTTTATCAAAGAAATATTCGGCGCCTGTTACAGTTACCGCAGCAGAGGTATTTGGGTTAATAATTATAAGGCGGCCCACAAAAAGACCCCATCTGCCATTGCTGTCTTTGGCCCGCACATACATAACGTGAATACCCTGACTAAGACCGCTGGTGGAAATGCTTGAATTGGCTATCAACGAATCTCCCTGAGAAGTAAAACCTGTAAAAGGCGTTGCTTTGCCTACGCCCGGGTCTTTGTCAAAAAAGTATTCGGCGGCTGTTACACTGACCACATTAGGCGTTGCTGCGTTAATAATGAAAAGACGGCCCACAAAAACTCCCCATTTCCCATCGCTGCCTTTGGCCCTTACATACATCACATGCAGCCCCGCGCTAAGGCTTCCAGTAGGGATAGCGGCCGTTACCATCAAAGAATCTCCTTTTGCAGTTCCGGTAAGAGCCGTACCTTTACCTACCCCCGGGTCGTGGTCAAAAAAGTATTCGGCGGCGGTAACAGGCACAATGGCTGGCACTGCAGTATTAACAATAATAAGCCTGCCCACAAAATCTCCCCACCTGCCGTTAGCGTCCCTTGCCCTTACATACATTACGTGAAAGCCAGAACTAAGGCTTGCAGTAGGGACTGTAGTATTTATCACTATAGAATCAGTACTGGACCCAGTACCGCTAAAGGCTGTGCCTTTGCCAACGCCGGGGTCATGATCAAAGAAGTATTCAACGGCATTAACCGCAGTTATAGTAGGGGCAGGATTTGAAATGACAAAAGGGCGCCCGTTAAAAAGCCCCCACTTGCCGGTATTGTCCAGCGTCCGCACATAAAGTACGTGAAAGCCAGCGCTAAGCCCGCTTGTGCTAATGGATGCCGTTATGGAGGCAGAGTCTACAGTTACGGCAGTTATGGGCAGGTTTATTCCTTTACCAACTCCCGGGTCGTGGTCAAAAAAGTACTCTGCCTTTCTCATAGACACTGCCGGGGGTAGCTTCGTCGATTGAGCATTGGCCTGCAAAATCGTCAGTACTACTAAGAGCAATAAAAAAATCAGTTTTCTCATAGCAGCGCTTATTTCTGAGCTTTAGCTTCTATACTTACATTAAGGTTTTGTCCAACGCTGATGGAAGAATTGTTGATTACAAAATGTTCTATATAGGGCACGTTAGGCGCTCCGGTGGGCACAAAACCTATGCCGCCGTAGAGGCCTATGTCCGTACCATCCGTTCCCGCGTTTTTACCGGGAGAACCTGTCGCCAACTGAAAGTTATAAGTAGGGCTGTAGTTTGCCGAACCAATAGGGTAATTGGTAAATACAGGGTTTGTATTTACTAAATTTCCAGAGCCAGTGTTTGTACCGTAAGGCACTGTAGGGTTAGCGTTGGCAAAGGTGATATTATTGTTAAACGTACAGCCAGAGGCGCCTGTAGGGTCCACCGCATAAAAGATGTTATTGGTTATTATTGCATTTAAAAGTGGCCCATAATTAGTAAAGGCCGAATAAGCCGCAGTGTTTACGGCCGTTACTGAACCTATAAAAACATTATTGGTAATGGTAAAGTTTACAGGGCTTGGGCCATAATACGTAGGTAGCATTTCATAATTAAGAATATTGTTTCTTAGAATAAGGTTCGTGTTATTTCCAAAATAAACAGCGCCAGACAATACATTTTGCTGAATTGTAAGATTATTACTATATCCTATAAGGATTTGCCCTTGTACCCAACACCTTTCCAGGGTAAAGTTATTTAATATTACATTGTTGGTATAACCAGCAAGATTAACCTGGCCAGTAATAAGAAGGCCGCTTACTACTGCGTAGCTGGCGCCAGAGGCAGGTACGCCAACCGCCGCTACGGAGGTATCTAAAGTAACGCTTCCAACCGTAGAGATGTAAGCGATGTCCTGGCTAGGATTGTAACCCGAACCAAGAAGCGTTATTCTTTTATTAATAGTAATGTTTCCGTAATTGGAACCTCCGTTTATTACATTGCCATTTTGTATGGTTACATAGGTAGCCTCTACATAAATGGTATCCCCTGCATTGGCGGCATTAATAGCGGCCTGTATGCCGGTATACTGCGCTGGGTTGTTGGGGTCGTTGCTAACGGTGCGCAGCGTGGCAAAGGCCGAAAAAGAAAAAAATAAGGAAAGAATAGATAACGTAAGGGTTGTTTTCATAAGGTTATTTATTTAATAGTATCCGGAATATAAAAGATGTGATTTAGCGTTAATAACATCTTTTTATTCGTTTTACTCATAGTTCTTTGTTTAAGTAACTTAAATTTTAAAGTTATATTTTTTGCTTTAGCCCCCGGGGATAGAGGCTAATGGGTTAACCATCGCCACAACCACAGCGCTTATTTCTGTGCTTTAGCTTCTATAGTCGAATTAAGATTTTGGCCAACGCTGATGGAAGAATTGTTAATTACAAAATGCTCTATATAGGGCACGTTAGGCGCGCCCGAAGCTACAAAACCTATGCCGCCGTATACGCCTATATCTGTGCCGTCGGTACCTGCATTTTTGCCGGGAGAACCTGCCGCCAACTGGAAGTTATAGGTAGTGCTGTAATTTTGGGATGTGCTGGGATAATTTACAAACGTTGGGTTTGTATTTGAGAAATTGCCAGAGCCTACATTGGTAGTGCCAGGGGGTAAAGTAGGGTTAGCGTCCACCCAGGTCATGTTATTATTAAAGGTAGAGTTATTGGCCCCTGTAGGGTCTACGGCGAAAAAGATGTTATTGGTGATAACAACGTTTGAAGGCGTATAACTTGGGAACAACGAATAAGCCGCCGTATTAGGGGTTGTTACATAGCCTATAAAATTGTTGTTGGTAAGTATAAAGTTTACTATCACTCCATTATAAAAGGCATATATCGGTGCATTAAAAATATTGTTTCGTACCACAAGGTTAGTATTAGAGCCTAAATAAAGGGGAGCGCCGGTAGTAAAAACATTTTGCTGGACTATGGTATTATTAGAGTAATATAAATTTACCGACCCACTTATCAAACACCTTTCCAACGTAAGGTTAGTTGCATATACATTGGTGGTATAATTTTGCATATTAACGTTACCATTAATATAAAAACCACTTACCACCGAACCGCTGGCCCCTGTGGCAGAAGTGCCTACTACTGCATTTACAGTGTCGAAGGTAACGGTTCCAAGCGTAGAGATGTAAGCAATGTCCTGGCTGGGGTTGTAGCCGGAACCGATAAGAACGATACGCTTATTTATAGTAATGTTTCCGTAATTAGTGCCGGCATTTTGGTATGTTCCGTTTTGCAGGGTTACATAAGTAGCCTGCACATATATGGTGTCGCCAGGGTTTGCGGCGTTAATGGCTGCCTGTACGCCGCTATATTGGGCGGGGTTGTTAGGGTCGTTGCTAACGGTATGTACAGTGGCAAATGCCGAAAAAGAGAGAAGTAATGCGAGAACAGATATAGTATTTTTTATTTTCATAAAAGTTGTATGTTTCTTAAGGATTTGAAATATAAAAAAATGCTTGTAAACGATTGCCATTTAGTCATTAAAAAAATATTAATTTGTAAAGGATACCAAAATTCTTGGTTTAAGTAAAAAAAATAATTGAAAAGTTAAATTTAAAGGCATCTTTTAAGTGTAAGTTTGCCTTATAAAATGTCAGAAAAATGACTTATTTAGTCTGTCATTTCTGTTCAGCAAAAGGCCTGACCGTACTCTCAACTGGTTTTTTTTAAGGGACTTTCGTACTTCTATACTACTTATAGTTGTATAGCACAATAAACTAAAACAACAATCTTATTGATTAACTATTGGTAGTCGCTCTTTGATTTCGTATGCCAATCGACACAAACTAAAAATACTTTGCCGCAAATAATTTAGTTATACTCCCGACTTTAGTTCGTCGACAAATTCGGCGGTATGCTTTTCACTTACCAGTCCGCTTTTAAATTGCCCTACCGGTATTTGAATGGTAAATTTTGTACCTACGCCTGGTGTGGAGAGTAACTCTACAGCCCCTCCCAGCTTTTCTACAATGCCTTTCACTATATATAAGCCCAAGCCTGAACCTAAAGAATCCTGAGAGGCGCGGTAAAACATATCAAATATTTTGGCGTGGTATTCAGGTTCTATTCCTTTGCCATTGTCTTCTACTATAATGGTAGCTAAACTGCTGCCACAATTTACGAATACATTAATAAAAGGAATTTCCTGGTCAATGCGATGGTATATAATGGCATTAGAAATTAGGTTATTGAATAGTATGCCTAATCTTATTTTATCTGAGTAAAAATCTATAGGTTGGCTAACATTTATATCAAAAGAGATTTTCATTGAATTTTCCATATAGCTGAACGAGCTAATACAATCTCTGACCATAGTTTCAAAATCGACCTTGTCTTTTACCACCTCCAGCCTTTCGTTTCGGGAGAAATTAGTAAGGTCTTTTATAATGTTAAGAAGCCTTTTTACATTGTCTTCGGCCATTTTAAAATACATGGCTTTAGAGGTATCGTCCGGTTCCAGGCGAGCTACGTTTATAATACCCAATATAGAAGTAAGCGGAGCTTTAAGGTCGTGCGAGGCGCTGTATACAAAGCGGTCAAGTTCAGAGTTTATGCGTTGGAGCTCCTTGTATTGCTCGTCTATTTTTATCTCGTTTTGCTTGCGGGCGGTTACATCCCTATAATTGATGATAGCGGCTTTTACGCTATTGTCGTGAAACAAGTTGGTGCAATAGCCTTCCAGCCAGCGCCAGCCGCCATCTTTATGGCGCATACGCAGTTGCATATAAACCATTTTGCCTGGGTTAGCTAACACTTCGCTATAGTTCTTGTGCAACGTTTCAAAATCATCGGGATGCACCACAAAATCCATCGAATTTCCTTCAAACTCTTCAGGGATATAACCCAGCACCCGCTGAGTAGAGGGGCTTGCATAAAGTAATTTTCCCGACTTATCTGTAAGGGCTATAGCGTCGTTTCCATTTTCGATAAGAGATTTAAAGCGTTTCTCGCTTAGCTGTAATCGTTCTTCAGCCAATTTGGCGACTGTAATATCTGCAATGTTGGCTACCAAAGCTTTTACTGCCGGTTCATCCAGAAGGTTAGAAATGGTTCCGGCAACGTACAGCCACTTGCCAGACTGGTGCCTGATGCGGAAGTTAATAGTAATCCATGCTCCTGGCTTGCCCAGCAAAAAGTGAATGATATGGTACAAACCCTGGTAATCGTCGCGATGCACAAAATCGAAAATATTTTTACCAGATACTTCTTCCTGCCTGTATTCCAAGTCTCGGTGAATGGATGGGCTAAAGTAGATAATAGAGCCTCGCTCATTCAATAATAGTTTCATATCGGCGCTGCGTTCTATCATGGCGCGGAATTTTTTCTCGCTTTCTTCAATAACTTTTTCATTTTGCCTTACCTGACCTATGTATGAATATATCTGATCAATAAGCCAGCTAAAGTTACGAAACAAAGCCCCTATCTCGTCGCTGGAGTTATTTTTAGGCAATGCCGCTGGTTTAGAGAAATTGCTGCGTACAATCTCGGTCATAGAATCGGACAATTGGATAATAGGCTTAGTAAACAAAGAGGAGAAGATAATACTTAGTATTATGCTCAATGCAATAGATACTGCCAGGGTAGTAATAAGTATTATTTCGTTCAAACGCCCTAGCCTTATAGTCTCCTGGGTGGTATCATCAATAATTTTGTTGATGGTAACCATAAAGCTTGTATTGTATTTTTTTAACCCTTCTGATAGGCCTATTCCCTGGTCAATTCCTATCTCCTTATCTACTATCACCCATTTGTTAAAATAAAACCTGTAATTATTAATAAGTTGTATCAGTTCTCCCCTTAACGTATCAGCCATGGTAGCGTCTGAGCTTATTTTATTAAGAAGCACATCTATATTATTGCTGTGTTTAGAAATATAGGAAGTGTCTTTACGCAGTATATAGTCTTTTTCGTTTCTGCGGATGGTAAGTAGTAAGTTCATCATGTCCAGCGGATACTTAAAATGTTCCGCATCATGAATGTATTTGCGCATGGTTCCTTCCAATCCATAATCGCGAAATCCTCGTTCTTTTATTTTCTCCAGATATACTGCATAGGTGTCGTTATAACTATAAAGGTCGTTTCGGAGTTTGTTAAGTTCATCTATTGCAGAGGGGCTGTTTATTTTGTTTACATTTAACTTATCCAGATCGCGCATAATACCTGTCAGTATTTCCTTATGCATTTTTATATTGTAACTTTCTCCATTCTGAAAAAATTTATTGTTCTTAAGGTCGTTTAATACAAACTGGAGTTCATAATTGTTAAGTAATAATAACCTGGATGAGAGGGAATGCACAGCGTCCTTTAGTTCATCGTCTGCTTCCTGCTCTTCATAGATTTTATAAAAAGTAAAAGTCGCTACCGCAAGTATAAATGTAAAAAGAAGAAATATTAATAGTAAACGTACTCGTATAGTATTAAAAAGGTTTCTTACCAAAAAAAATATCCCTCTGCTCATGAATTGGCATTTAAAAAATGAATTAAACTAAAAAATGCGCTACCCTAAACTAATACGCATGTTGCTTAAGCTTTATAATTTCAGTGCCTCTTATTTTAAGACCCTTTTCCGTCATTATTGCCTTTACTTCTTTCTTTTCTATATAATACTTTATTGTGTATGCGCTGAGTTTTAAAAACCCCGACGCCTCCCCAAGCGTGTAAAGCTTATACAAATCTAATTTCATATTTAATTCCATAGCTAATTGTGTCTACTCCCTAATGTTTACGAGTATTGTATAACGAAGTTACCTTATTAACAATTAAATCATACTGCAAATAGTATTAAGATTTTGTTAAGAAATAATATTACTATTCAGTGCTATTTTAATGCCAAACTTGACGATATAACGATATTTAACAATTACATAATATTGCCATAACAGTTTTTTTATGTATATTAGGTTACTTTATAAAAACTACGATGAAGAAGCATTACAAGACCATTGTATTATCGGACATTCATTTGGGAACGGAGGGATCGAAAGCGAAGGAACTGGTAAAATTCTTAAAAATAAACACCTGCGACAAGCTTTTACTGAATGGCGATATAATAGACGGATGGCAGTTAAAGAAAAATGGAAAATGGAAAAAAGCCCATACCCGTTTCTTTAAAAGAATTATCCAGATGATTGAAGCCCATAACACTGAGGTAATATACCTGAGGGGTAATCACGACGATTTTCTCGACCATGTTATCCCTTTCCGGATAGGGAGCATAAGTATACAATTGGACTATATACTGGAAAGCGGTAACAAGAAATTTTATGTAGTGCATGGCGATGTGTTTGACACTGTAACCACTAACCTGAAATGGATAGCCAAGCTGGGAGATATAGGATATACTTTTCTACTATGGATAAACCAACGGTATAATAATTACAGATTAAAGCGGGGATTGCCTTACTACTCCCTATCACAGGCCATAAAGGCAAAAGTTAAAAAAGCGGTTTCATACATTTCTGACTACGAAAACCAGTTGCTTGGCCTGGCAGAGATAAAAAACTGCGATGGTATCATTTGCGGGCACATTCACCAACCAGCTTTAAAAACTATAGGAAACCTAATCTACATGAACTCTGGAGACTGGGTAGAATCGCTAACAGCGCTGGTGGAGGATTATGAAGGAAACTGGGAAATAGTTTATTACCAGGATAAGCTGGTGGACGATGAAGCCGACGACGACGAACTGGAAGAACCGCCAATACACGATTTAACTCTTATAAACGCACTTAAAAAAAACAACTAAAGCTATGAAAACGTTGTACTATAAGTTAAAAGAAAACTACCTGCTCTACAAAACTTCAAAAGCATGCAAGTTTTATAAAATAGGATACATCTCCAGACTATTTTTACTGAGGAGCCTTATTTGCAGATGAAGATTTTGTATGCCATACAGGGTACAGGCAACGGGCACCTGAGCCGTGCTATGGAAATAATACCGGCCTTAATGAAAAGAGGCGAAGTTGACCTTTTACTAAGCGGCATACAGGTAGATTTATCCCTCCCCTACCTTATTAAATACCGCCTTAACGGATTAAGCTTTATTTTTGGGAAGCGCGGCGGGGTCGATTTTTTTAGAACCTACGCCAAACTGAACAGCCGCAAAGTAGTGCGAGAGATAAGGGCCCTTCCTGTTGAAAGCTATGACCTTATCATCAATGATTTTGAACCTATATCTGCCTGGGCGGCTTACCGCAAAGACCTTCCCTGTATAGCGCTTAGTAACCAGTGCGTAACCCTTAGCCCCTCTGTTCCCAAACCCAAGAGCAGGGATATGATAGGCGAACTGGTGCTTAAATACTATGCGCCCTCTACGGCCCAGTACGGCTTTCACTTTGCCAGGTTTGACGAGAATATATATACTCCAATTATCCGTAAAGAAGTGCGGGAACTGCAAGTAACCAACAAGGGCCACTATACCGTGTACCTGCCCGCTTACGACGACGACCGGATGATTAAACACCTCTCCCGTTTTAAAGGCCTGCAATGGGAGGTTTTTTCCAAACATAATAAAAAAGTAAAGGAGGAGGGCAATGTTAAGGTATACCCTATTAACGGCAGAGCATTCCTGGAAAGCATGGCTTCCTCTATGGGCGTGCTTTGCGCGGCAGGTTTTGCCACCGCGGCAGAGGCCCTGTTCCTGAAAAAGAAGCTGCTGGTAATACCCATGAAAAGCCAGTACGAACAACATTGCAATGCTGCTGCGCTGCGGTCTCTGGGGGTGCCTGTAATGAAGAGCCTGAAGAAGAAGCACTACGACAGGCTGGAGAATTGGCTACTATACGGCAAAGTAGTAGAGGTAGATTATCCAGACCTTACCGAGGAAATAGTGGACAGAATTATTACCGAACAAGTAGTAAACAAACACCAATTGCCCCCTCATTTGTAATACATATTTTTAACCATAAGAATGCAGCATAGTACGGCGGAAAAAGGGCTTAACCGAAGTGTTTTAGGGAACGATTTTAAATGGGGCGTATCGGTTTCTGCCTACCAGATTGAGGGCGCCCACGATGCGGACGATAAAAGCCCATCTATATGGGATATGTTCACCAACCGCAAGGGCTACAAGGGGCACAACGGCAATGTAGCCTGCGACTTTTACAACAACTACCGCAGCGATCTGCAATTATTAAAATCTTTAAATGTACCTAACTTCAGGTTTTCGTTGGCATGGCCGCGTATTTTTCCTGCTTCGGGTTCTTATAACAGTAAAGGAACAGATTACTACAACCGCATTATTGACTATTGCCTGGAACTGGGCATAGAACCCTGGGTAACCTTATACCATTGGGACTTGCCCCATTATATGGAGGAAAAAGGAGGGTGGACAAACCGGGATGTAGTAGGACATTTTGAGAACTACGCGGAAGTTTGCGCTCGCCAGTTTGGCGACCGTGTTAAACACTGGATGGTACTTAACGAGCCATTGGTATTTACCGGGGCGGGCTACTACCTGGGCGTACATGCCCCAGGCAAACGAGGGCTTTTAAACTTTTTACCGGCCTTGCACAATGCCGTATTGTGCCAGGCGCAGGGGGGCAGGATAATAAAAGAGATTTGTCCGCAGGCTGAGGTGGGCACCACGTTCTCTTGCTCGCATATAGAAGCCTACAGAAACAAAGAAAGCGACAACACTGCCGCCAAAAAAGTGGATGCATTGCTTAACCGCCTGTTTGTGGAGCCTGCCCTGGGGCTGGGCTACCCTTTTAAAGACCTGAAGATATTGGAACGTATACAAAAGTATATGAAGCCGGGCGATGAAAAGCTGATGGCTTTTGACTTTGACTTTATAGGCATACAAAACTATACGCGGGAGGTAATTAGGTTCTCTTTATTTACCCCATACCTTAACGCAGCCCTGGTTACTGCCAAGAGCCGCAATGCCCCAGTCACCGCTATGAACTGGGAAGTATACCCGGAATCGTTGTACCATGTTATAAAAAAGTTTAGCGCCTACCAGGGGGTAAAGAAAATTTACATTACCGAAAACGGAGCGGCGTTTAAGGATATATTGCTGACAGATAACCGGATAAACGACTACCAACGCCGCGATTTTATAAAGAACTGCATTTACCAGCTGTATCATGCCAAAAGCGAAGGGGCCAAGGTGGACGGTTATTTTGTATGGTCGTTTTTGGATAATCTGGAATGGTCTGAGGGGTTTCGTCCGCGGTTTGGATTGGTGTATGTGGACTTTAAAACGCAACGGCGTATTGTGAAGGCTTCGGGGGAATGGTACAGGGACTTTTTAGCCGGGGAGGCATACCTTTATTAAAAAACTGAATATTTGAGAAAAAAGTATTAATTTTGCGCACTTCATTTAGAAGTAAAGGCACTCGTAGCTCAATTGGATAGAGCACCTGACTACGGATCAGGAGGTTTGGGGTTCGACTCCCTACGAGTGCACAGTGATAACAAGGGTTCTGGACGGTAGGCGTTTGGAACCCTTTTTTAGTTGCATACAATTTGCATACGAAAGGGAAGGATTAGCTAAATACAACCTCTAACCTATTGGGCATAAGCTTATTTTTAGCTAAAAAATATTAGCTTTGCAGTTTAGAACACTATCTAATTCATTATTTATAAAAGATAATGGCCAGCCATAAAGTAGCAAGGTTTATTTTTTTTTGTCTGTTTGCTTTGCAGTGCTTGTCTTGCGCTAAGCTTAAATGCCCGCCAACCCCTAAGGAATCTATATTACCAGTAGTAATCCCGCTAATATCAACATTAGCAGGCTCCGGGAAAAATGGTTATGTTGACGCCGCCGATACCCAGGCCTATTTTGGAAAGCCCTGCGGAGTTGCTGTGGATAATGAGGGTAACGTTTATGTAGGGGACAGGGACAATAATGTTGTTCGCAAAATTAGTCCGGCAGGGGCAGTTACTACCTTTGCTGGTTCCGGACAGCTTGGCGCCGTTAACGCCATTGGCACAGCCGCCTCTTTTTATGGTCCCTGCGGCGTTGCCGTGGATAGTATAGGAAATGTGTATGTGGCCGACCGCGCTAACCAACTTATTCGTAAAATTACAGCCGATGGGGAGGTAACTACCTTTGCAGGCAGCGGTAACAAGGGTTGGAACGATGGCCAAGCGGCGGTAGCTACTTTCTCTTATCCTTCGGACGTTGCTTTGGACGATTCTGGAAATGTGTTTGTAGCTGACTACTTTAATAACTCTATTCGTAAAATTAGTCCCGCCGGGGTAGTAAGCACTTTGGCAGGCGGAGACTCTTTACTCTTTGGTTTTACAGACGCTACAGGCTCTTCCGCCAGATTTCTAAAGCCCAACGGGCTTGCTATGGACGCAGCCGGAAATATAATTGTAGCAGACCGGGGCAACAACGCTATCCGCAAGGTTACCAAGGCAGGGGTGGTAAGCACTATTGCAGGGGCCGGCGGCAAGGCTGGCGCCATTAACGGCTCGGTGGACTTTGCCACGTTTAATAATCCCTGCGACGTGGTAGAAGACGCTCTAGGCAATATATATGTCTCTGATATTTATAACAATGTAATTCGTAAAATAACTCCCTCCGGGATGGTAAGTAACTTCGCGGGTACGGGCCTTGCCGGTTTTTCCAACGGCCCTGCGGACAGCGCTACTTTTAACTGGCCCGTCGCCATTGCCATAGACGCCCAGGGTAATTTTTATATTGCAGATTACAACAATTATAGTATTCGTAAAATAGTAAGTCCGTAAGCCAATACCCTAAAATGCGATGTGCGCTAAAGCCCCTACCAGCATCTGGTTTTATCTGTTTATAGAATATAAAAAATGATTTGTAAGCAAATATGACCTGTTTACAGACTCAGCCGACTTTTAATCAAAAAATATTATCTTTATAATTTATTAAGCTATCTTATTCAGTAATAAAAGATAATGACTGCAAAAAAGGTTTTAAGGATTATTCTCTATCTTTTTGTTTTGCAGTTTACTTCTTGTACAAAGCTTAATTGCCCAATCCCCGACAGCCAAAATCTATCCCCGTTAGTTAATCCTGCCCGCACCCCTGTAGTAAGCAATGGCATAGTAACAACAGTGGCTGGTTCAGGGGTTGTTGGTTATGTTGACGCCCCCGATACGACAGCCTCTTTTAGTTATCCTAGCGGAGTCGCCATAGACAGCGCCGGAAATGTGTATGTAGCCGACTGGGATAATAATGCAATCCGCAAAATTAGCCCAGCAGGTGTTGTAAGCACTTTTGACGGGCTTTATACTTTATTTAATAGCCCACACGGAGTGGCTATAGATAATGTGGGAACAGTTTATGTAGCTGACTATGGCGACAATGTTATCCGTAAAATTACCGCCGCTGGCGCGGCAAGCATCTTGGCGGGCAATGGCAATGCCGCCGCCGTAAATGGCGCCGGAGCGGCAGCCTCCTTTAACTCCCCTACAGGCATTGCCGTGGACAAGTTTGGAACTGTGTATGTAGCCGACTATGGCAACCACCTTATTCGTAAAATTACCCCCGCCGGGGTTGTAAGCACGTTAGCAGGTTCTGGAAGCCCTGCCCTGGTTAACGACACTGGTACAGCGGCTTCGTTTAATAACCCTTACGGGCTTACCGCAGACACAGCGGGCAATGTGTATGTGGCTGACAGAGGTAATAACGCTATTCGTAAAATTACTGCTGACGGAGTAGTAACCACTTTGGCAGGCACGGGTAAGGCCGGGGCCGCTAACGGCCTTGCAGCCGCCGCTACGTTTAACAACCCCAGCGGAATAGTGAAAGATAGTTACGGGAATTTTTATGTGGCAGATACCTTTAACAATATTATTCGCGCAATTTCGGCATCGGGTGTGGTTTCTACCTATGCCGGTTTGGGCAGGGCCGCCTTTAATAACGGCCCTGTGGCTACCGCTTCCTTTTTTTCGCCTACCGCCCTTACTATAGACGCCTCTGGCAATTTATACGTTTCGGATTATGACAACCACCTGGTGCGTAAAATAACAAAGTAAAAAGGCTGGCTTTGCCGCGCCAACCAGGAAGAAGGCAAAGAAGTCGCGAACGCTAGCAGAGACGGCCTAACTGATTACCTTTCCAAACATTAACCCATTTATAAAATAACTAGTAGTAAAAAAACCTCTTTTGAAGGCTTTTAAATTTACTCTTAAAAAAATTTCTATTTTATTTCATATATTGTTATCTATAAACCATTCCCTATCTTTATTATTAAAGATACATTTTTACTGGTGGCATTAAATCTCCTTAAACCTCTTGCAATTTGCCTTATTTGCTTACTACCCTACGCCGGTTGTTTTGGGCAGGACGATGGAACTGAGGAGGAAAAGAGCGCCAAACCTGAGGTAATTGTAAAGACTGATTCCATAGACGGGAAAATAAAGCGCCTGTTGGGGCATATTGACGGCGCTTACTATTTGTTAGTAAAAAAAGGATTACGCCCTGCCTATAGTATTGTAAGCTATACGGATACACTAACTAAACTGCGTAGCGCCCCTGTATTTAGCTTTAAAAACGCCTACAACAGACATAACCGTTTCGAGAAGGTGTTACTGACAAGAAACAAGCTGATACTATTTACTACCCAACGCCTAAAAATTGACGGCTCTACAACAAAGAATATTACTTTCGCAGAAACCCTTAGCCCAAACAACCTTCAGCCTGTAAAAAGAGACTCGATAACCAGTATAAGGCACAGTAGAAAGGAACCTGTTTTGGGAAAATATATTATTATTTCCCCCGATTCATCCAAAATAGGATTAGTTCAATTTCAGAAAACCGGTATTAAGAATATATTACGCTGCACCGTGCGGGTTTACGATAATGAGCTTAACCTGATGTGGGGGAACTACAGAGACATTCATTGCTCTAAGCAATGCATTAACAGGCAGGACGAAAACAGCTTTTATAGCAATGACAATAACCATACCGAATCTGTAAAAGCGCAACTAAATAATGAAGGCTATGTTTTTATTTTATCGCCCAACCCTGATTTGCTGGATGAAGTAGTTTATGACGCCGATACCATTAAATACTATTTCTATACCTATTCAAACTCCGGTACTGTTAAAGAATTGGGTATAAACGGTTACGATGGCAATACCATTGATATGATGGATTTTTACTACAGAAACGATAGCATTGTATTTTCGGGGATTTGTTCTAAGATGACTCCGGGGCCAACGTTTAGCTTTAGAAAATTCAATTTTGTATATGTACCGCAAGGCACTTTTTTGTATAAGTACAACCTTGCCGCCGATACTATTGAGAAATTGCTGGTAACAAATATTTCTGTACTTAACAATGCCAGCGCGCTGTACCAATTTATAAATGCCGGGGAAGAAGGCAATATTGTATTAATGGTAGGGGCCCATCATTTGAAAGACAATCCGATCCCGGACATAGGAGAAGCTTATGGCCCCGATAAGATTATTGCCGTAAAGCGAAGCAATGCGGGAGAAATAACCTGTATGGCGGACGTACTGCCTATATATGACGAGATGTACAACTGGCTTGGGTTTTACCAAAACGGGTATGTGTATGTTATTTTTAATTACTTTGGAAAAACCTATATGGTAACTACCAGCCCGGATTGCCAGGTGGAAGACACGGAAATAATTTCTAAACACAAAATACGAACCGAACAGTTTGGTTTGGGTAAGGATATGGGCAACGACGTTTTTTTGTATGTGCAAAAGAACGCGAAAAAACGGACTTACAGTTTTATAAAGATAGAATCCGGGTATTGAAGGATTAGATTTTAGAGGTGGTAACATATTAAAATTAAGCATTATACAAATTTTAACAGGATTACTAATTTCTATGGCTGCCATAATACGGGTTTTTATGTGCACTAAAATTACTACTTTAAGGCCTTATAAGCTTTAGTTTGTGCTACCTGAAAAACTACTAGTTGATGTAAAATCTTACATAACAAAAAATGCTTCCTGTTATTCGCCTGATAATTTTCCTGCTATTCTCTGTTAAACTCTCTGTTATTTTTTATGCGCGTGTAAGATTTTTACTAGTTGTTGTGCAGATTTTGCTTGTGCCAATTGGCACATACGCATTTACCCCTGGGCAGAGTAATTACTAGTATATTGAGTTAACAAAAAATACAGGCGCTAAGTTTGATTATTTCTGAAAAAATAATTGTAGCATAAAAGACAACATTATAATTTTCCTTTATGCGATGGGCGGTGCGGTTACAAAGGGGGGCAGGGGGATGGACACGTTTACTATTTATTACTAGTACAAAGGATTTAATGTGGCTGCCCTCTACCGCCGGGCCGGCAGCGTCTCGACAACGGCTCTGTTTAGAATCCGCACCACCTCCACTGACCCAAAGAATTCTAAAAGGAGCCTAACGTCGAGACTGGTAGGGAAAAGATAAGGAATTTTCATATCCTGCTTACAAGAGGGATTTTGAAGCAAGTATTATAAAGGCGCAACAGAGAAATTTATTAACTTTACAGGCACAGAAAGGCTTTTTAACCAGTTAACACAACTACTATGGCTTCAACTATTTTAAAAGTTCTACTAACTTTATTTGTTTTACAGGCGCTCATTAAGTTCTACGTTTTCTTTTTTGTGAAGTACGATGTACGGCGAAAGCAGTTGGATAAATCGTACGGCAACCAAACAAGCGCTACTAAGTATTTTGATAACATCATTCTTGTGGTACTTGCCTTATTAATTACGCTACTATTTGTTTCGGACAACATGCAGTACCTAAGTTTTATAACGGGCATTTACGTTGGCGCTACGTTGATACAGGTATATTTTCATCGGTTTTCTCAACCTTTGTCAGATGATAAAGCTCCTCAACCGCCAATCTCACCAATTAAACTAATGTCGTACGCAATACAGGCTTTCCCTAAAAAACCCTGGAAAGAACTTCTATTTTTAACGGTTATATTTCTTTGGGGACTGTATATGCTTTTATCAAAAGGCTTCGGATTGTTTTAGGGTAAATTTATAATGCTTAATTTGCACACGCGGTCAGTAGAGGCCTTGTTTTCTTGCAGCGCGCCTCGCCTGCAAGTTTTGTTGGCGAGACGCCAACAACGGTGGGAATAAATCATATTTTACTTAGTTGACACAAGCGACACGCATGCGCCAACCGAGACTGCGGGATATTATTTCCTTTTCCATACAAAAATGTCCATTTCTTTCGTATGTTCTTTTATTTCTTCCATTTCTTTTTCTGTGATATTCTTTCCGCAGATTATTTCATCAATTTTTATATTAAAATATATATTATTAAATGGCAACTCGATTAACCTCTTTCCATTTATTTCTTTAGTGGAATATGGTTGCTCTAATATTTTAAATTTTTCAATAAATTTTCCATCTTCGTCAAAAAACTCTTTAGCATCCCGATGTAAGTATTTTCCAAAAGAAGACCCACTTATCGCCAATCTTGTTTCATCTTCCCATTCATACTTTCTTCTTTTATAAAAATGTGGAAACCACTGTGTTTCGTAGGGGTTAAGATTAAAATTTATTTTATATTCCTTATAGATTTTAAATTTTATTTCATTATAGAAATCAAGGGCATAGCCCTCATCATAAAAGACATCTCTAAATTCATAATTCATAGAATAGATATCATGATTATTAAAACTATCAAATCTAAATCCAATAGCTACACCACTATCATTATCTGCATACTCTTTCCAAAATCTTTCATTTCGTAAACTTTTTGTAAAACAACAAATAAAAGTATTATTTTTATACTGTTCAATTCCTGAATATGGATTCATTGCATTTGCATATCTTTGATGATACTCCGATAATTCTGCATAGTCATTATCAGATTGAGAATTTAAACTAAGTAATGGCAGAGATTTATTTTTAATAATACTCATTGCTCTATTGAATTTTTTAAATGAATAAAATGTACCATAGTCTTCCTTTCTATCTTTTGAAAGATATATATAAATACGATCAATCCAATTACCTTTCTCATTATCTACAGGTAATTCAACTCCATTATTTCTAATAATATAACTATCAGAACTAAATTGCAAATCACCAATAACTTGTTTGTATGAACTTTTTGCTAATTCAGATACTACTATATCAAAAATTCCTTTTTTTTGTTCAAGTGTCGGTTCAGTTATTGCGCCTCCCATAAATTATTATTTAAAATTCCCATGCTATGAAATAGATATAAGCGTGGAGGCTTATACCAGCAAATAGTATCCGCTAATCAAAATTATAATCTTGCTTGAATACTTATGGATTTGTAATCCATTGTAATTATATATTACAAGCCAATAGCGTTAATTTTTTATTTATTTTACCTATATTTAGTCTTCTTTCAGCTTTCTAAACCTTACAGCTATGCGTTATTTCCTGTGTATATTTTTGCCTCCGATTGCCGTTTTAACAACCGGTAAACCACTAGCCGTTATTTTAAACGTTCTTCTTACTCTAATTGGTTGGCTACCAGGAGTAATACATGCCATAATAGTTACAGATAAATACTATGCAGATAAAAGAACGGATAAGCTTATTAAAGGGCTAAAAAAGGATTAACCTTGCTTTTCACAGCGTCTGTACTTTGAACCAGGCCACTCGGTAAGACAGTACCGAGTGCGTATAATATTACCTATAAAAGAAGTAAGCAAACCTAGTACGAAAACAATGAATTCCATTTATATATCCTTGCGCTTCGGTAATAAACTTAGAATCATCGTGGGTATAAAATATTGAAGTGGTAAAAGAGTCATTATAATATCTTGTTTCCATCAATCTATTTTCAGAATCAAATATAGCTGATTGAGTTATTTTGTCATCACTTTTAATGGCCAGAACATTATTATTTTTGTTATATTCTACTACAATCTTAGAAGCAGGTTCTGAATTTATTCTTATAGATACAGTGCAAGCTTTATTTTTTCTATGGTAAAAATATGCTATAGATATTGATTTCTTTATTGCTTTCAAATCTGTAACTCTCCCTGTCACTTTTCTTAATCGCCCTAACTTGTCATATTTAAATTTCGTTAATTCGATAGTATAATCATAATGTTTAATTTGTGTTATATGGGAATAACTATTTAAAGAATTATAAACGATATCTATTCTTAAAACTTCATTTCCTTCTTTATTATTTTTTATCTCTTTAATTAAATAACCATTTTCATTATAGGTGTATGTGGCGCTAATATATGGATTCTTATAAATGGTATCACACATTGGAAACCTGGTTATTGCCAATTCTTTAACTTTAAAATCAGTTTTATTATTTTCCTCATTAATAAATCCAGGAATCAATATATCAATTTTTTGAGCAACTAGTGCAAAAGGAAGAAGTAATAATAGTAATATTTTCAATGTTTTATAGTTCATAAAGCATTAGCGCTCTTTAATTAAATGTATTATAGTGTCGTCAGGTGTTCCAAGCTGACGCAGCTTACCGCAATCAGTTTTTCTACTTTTCCAAATAATCCAAGTCCTTGCCAAATGTCTCTTTAAGGCCAGAGAGGGCCAGGGCGGCTATGGTTACTACTATAAGCGTAACAGCCAGCCCGGCAGTAATCAGGTTTTTGTCGTAGTGTTCATAAATCATATCAAACACAATAGCTATGGGCACCAGCGAACCCCGCACAAAGTTGGGCACAGTGGTAGTAACAGTGGCCCTCAGGTTAGTTCCAAACTGCTCGGAGGCCCCGGTAACAAATATGGCCCAAAAGCCCACCGAAAAGCCCAGGCAGGTTATCATGGTATAAAACAAGGCCGGGCTGGCCCCCCTTATATTTAGGTACACCAACACAGATAGCACGCACAGCGCATAAAAAATCAGCATGGCCCGTTTGCGGCTCTTTAATACCTGACTGAGCAGGCCGCTGCCCAGGTCGCCAAACACCAGGCCGGTGTAGCATAGCATCACGCATATCCCCTGGTCAATCTCTCCCCTTACATACAAGGCCTGTGCAATTTTAGGCGCCCTGCCTACCAGTATGCCTATAATAAACCATACCGGCAATCCTATCAATATGCTGTTGATATAGCGTAACGCCCGTTCCCTGCTTGCAAACAGGAAGAAAAAATTACCCTGCTTCACCTGTTTGTTATTTATATTGCTAAACATGCCTGACTCGAACACACCAATGCGTAACAGTAGCAGGGAAAAGCCCAGTCCGCCGCCAATAAAGTACGACAGCTGCCAGCCTATTTTGCTTACCAGCGCCGCCGCTACCGCGCCTAACACCCCTATAGAGGCAATCAGCATAGTGCCGTATCCCCTGGTTTCCTTGCTCATTGTTTCGGACACCAGCGTAACCCCAGCGCCCAGCTCTCCGGCTAGTCCCAAGCCTGCTATAAAGCGTAAAATGGCATAGGTAGTCAAGATGGGGATGTGGGTTACTGAGGCTATCTCGGCCACAAAACCGTTGGCCACATTTGCCATCGAATAGGTAATAATGGAACCAAACAGCACGGACAGCCTGCCCTTTTTATCGCCCAATATGCCCCAAAACAGCCCTCCTACCAACATGCCTATCATTTGCAGGTTAAGCAAATACTGAAACTGGCTCATTTTTTCATCCAATACTATTCCCAAGTCTCTAAGGCTTTTTGCGCCTATGATTAGAAAAAGCACCAGGTCGTAAACGTCTACAAAATAGCCCAATGCGGCTACCACCACGGCGGTGTTTAATACATCTTTAAATTTAAAATTACTAAGGCTCATTTTTTATCTATATTCCTGTAAATCGGGGGCTAAATTATAAAAATTAAGCAAAAAGAGGGCTGATTGCTCAATAATAAGTAAATTGCGGGGGATTTAGTATATGGAAAAAACAGCGGTTATTACGGGAGCATCGGGCGGCATAGGGCTGGAACTGGCCCATGTTTTTGCCGAAAATGGCTATAACCTGGTATTAATTGCCCGCAGCAAAGCCAGCCTGGAAACCATAAAACTGCTTTTGGAGGGCCGCCACAAAATAGCCGTAAAACTGATCGTAAAAGACCTTTGCGCCCCAACAGCCTCGAAAGAAGTATTTGAGGAATGCAGCGCCGACGTGGTAGAGGTATTGGTAAACAACGCCGGTTTTGGGCTACAGGGGCAATTTACAGAACAGGACTATGAGGAAGAAATCAACATGGTGCGCCTTAATGTGCTGGCGCTTACAGAACTTACCCACCTGTTTGCCAATAAAATGCTGAAACAAGGCAAAAAAGGATATATACTAAATGTGGCCTCTACCGCTGCCTTTATGCCCGGCCCTTTGCTAAGCGTTTACTATGCCACCAAGGCCTACGTGCTTTCGTTCTCCGAAGCTTTGCATGTAGAACTAAAAGAAAAGAACATAGTAGTATCTGTACTATGCCCCGGAGCTACCTCCACCGACTTTGCACGACGGGCGGGTATGCTAAAAACAAAGCTGTTTAAAAATGGCATAGTAATGGACGCCAAAACAGTTGCAAAAATTGGTTACAAAGGATTGATGAGGGGGAAACGGGTTATTATTACCGGGTTTGTGAACAAACTTTTGGTAGCTTCCGTTAAATTTGTCCCGCGAGCCTTATTATTAAAAGTAGTGCGAATGCTGCAAGAAACCCCTAACTAATGCCCTTGCTTTTTTATAGCCTGTCCGTTTGTTTATATGCCGCCCTTATTGCCATAGTAGCTCCTTTTAATTCCAAAGCAAAAAAATGGAAAGAAGGCCGAAAAGGTATTATTAGGTTGATAAAGGATAAGATGCAAGGCAACTCCTCTCCTATCGCCTGGTTCCATTGCGCGTCCCTCGGCGAGTTTGAACAAGCCAGGACGGTGTTGGAAGGTTTTAGAAGAATTTATCCTGATTATAAAATAGTATTGACCTTCTTCTCCCCTTCTGGTTACGAGGTACGTAAGAACTACCCGCTCGCAGATTACATTTTCTATCTACCATTAGATACCAAAGCCAACGCCTCTTCTTTTATAGATGCGGTAAAACCTAACATCGCCTTGTTTGTAAAGTACGAGTTCTGGCACTTTTACATCAGCGAACTAAAGAAACGGAACGTACCTGTAATTTCGTTCTCGGCCATTTTCCGGAAGGAACAGTTGTTCTTTAAACCCTACGGGGGATTTTACAGGAACATCCTTAAAAACCTGAGCGCTATTTTTGTGCAGGATAGTAATTCCAAAGAATTGCTAAACTCCATTGGCATAGCTTCCGAAGTTGCTGGGGATACTCGGTTCGACCGGGTTAAAGAAATAGCGGCAAATGTGAAGGCTATTCCATTGGCAGAAAAGTTTAAGAACGAGAAACGCCTGTTGGTAATTGGCAGCGCCTGGATGCAGGACATGGAAGTACTAATGCCCTGTCTGAATAAGATACCAGATTTGAAAATAATAATAGCCCCACACGAAATAAAAGACAAGGAAATAGAGCTGATGGTAAACGGGCTAAGTAGTAAAAAGAGCGTGCGCTATTCTCAGGCACAGGAAGATACTATTAGTAGTTACGATGTATTGATTATAGATAATATAGGCATATTATCCTCCCTATACCAGTATGCCAACTATGCTTACATAGGCGGGGCGTTTGGCAAGGGATTGCACAACATACTGGAAGCGGCAACATTTGGTATGCCAATCTTATTTGGCACAAATTACCAACGGTTTAAAGAAGCCATTGATTTGATAGCTGGTAATTGCGCTTTCTCTATTATAGATACAACAGTCTTTGAACGAATATTTGCCAGTATCCTGGAAGATGAAGAGAAACGACTGGCGGCTGTCCGAAATTGTAAAGAGTACATTGCCAGCCATACCGGGGCGACAGAGAAAATTTTAACCGCCTGTAGGGCCTACCTGAAATGAAAGGCGCTATATTCCGCTCTACAGGTTCCTGGTACGAAATCTTCGGAGAGGATGGTATACTCTATAAAGGCAGGCTAAGAGGAAACTTTAAACTGAAAGACCTAAAGCTCACCAACCCGATTGCCGTTGGGGACGAAGTGGAGTTTGAAAAGGAAGGCGAAGAAGGAACTGTTTTTATTACTGGCATATTGCCCCGAAGAAACTACATGATTCGGAAGTCGGTGCACAAAAAAGGACACGGGCACCTCATCGCCGCCAACCTTGACCAAACGGCCTTAGTGGCCACGCTTGTTTTCCCAAAGACTTCCCTGGGTTTTATAGACCGCTTTTTGATATCGGCAGAGGCTTTCCGTATTCCAGCTATTATTATCTTCAACAAAAATGACTTGTACACCGAAGAATTAAAAAACTATGAGAAGGAACTTTTTACTACTTACGAGAAGCTAGGATACAAATGCCTCTCTACCACTACCATAACAGAAGGCGGCATGGATGGATTAAAAGAAAAACTACTACATAAAAGAACTTTGTTCTCCGGGCATTCCGGGGCGGGGAAGTCTACGCTAATAAATAATCTACTGCCTGAACTTCACATAAAAACCTCTGCGGTTTCTGCCTTTGCCAATAAAGGCGTGCATACTACTACCTTTGCCGAAATGTTTAGATACGATGAGACTACCTTGCTTATAGATACTCCTGGCATAAAAGAGCTGGGATTATTCGAATTTAAGAACGAAGAACTGAGTCACTACTTCCCGGAAATGCGGAAACTGTTAGGGCAATGTAAATTCCATAACTGTATGCACATTAACGAACCGGGCTGCGCTGTGCAGGAAAAGGTAAGGTCGGGAGAGATTGCCCTAAGTAGGTTCCAGAGTTACCTGAGTATACTAGCGGATGAAGAGAATCACCGGTAAACTAGGAATGCTGGTGGCTGTACCTGACCTTAATGTAGTAACTGTATAACCAATATACTTTTACTTTCCAGTCCGTAGCTTTCTTAATTAGTTTTGATAAACCATCTACCTTACCCATTTCTTCTAACAAAGTATAAAAATTTTTTACCTGTTCAAAATATTCCATTCTGAAAGCGTGCATCATCTCGTACCTTATTCTTTTTACCAGGGCCATGTTCTCCCCTTCCGATTGGTTTAACCATAAGGCTTTGCGACATACCTTTATGGTTGTATCTACTACATAAGCTTTCCCTTTCCTGTGGAACTGGGCAGAATGCGAATTGCGTAATATGCGCTTATGGCACAGCACTTCTTTTAGATAATAGTATTTATACTTACGAGATGATCTTACCCAGAAATCAAAATCTTCATAGGCCAGGCTTTCATCGTACCCACCTAATTCATCAAATATGGCCTTACGTATCATCATGGATGGTGGTGAAATGAAATATTTTTCCAATATGTTTATATATATATCCCCGGAAGGGAGTTCCACATTCTCTTTTTGGTGCAGTCCAATAGGTTTTCCATACTCGTCAATATCCAGCACATTGGTATATACTACCCCGTACTCCTCTCCCATCTGTTCAAAAGCCTCCACCTGTTTGGAAATACGGTTCTTTACCAATACATCGTCGGCAGCAAAATCGATAACGTATTTACCATTAGCTTGCGCAAGAGCATTATTAAACGCTTTACAGTTACCAACATTCTTATTATTAAGGATGGTGCGGATAAAAGGATGCTGTGCGGCAATTCTTTTTATTACTGCCTGCGAATTATCCTGGCTACAATCGTCGGCGATAATAATTTCCATATTATCATAATCCTGCGCCAGTATAGAGTTTACCGCTTCATCAATAAACTTCTCGTGGTTGTAGCACAGGCAGATAACAGTAACTAGCGGATTCATTCTAAAAAATATATCTCCTATTTATAATAATTAGAACTACAAGGTATATAAAATATCTTAAAATATTAGCAAACTGCACTAACTCAATCCCCACTGAGTCTACATCAATCGCCATTGAATTTATAAATAAGAAGATAAAAAGAATATACACTAGTGAAGAAGCTCCCTCCAGTAAAATAAACAAACCTGTTTTGGCCCTTGCTATAACAATATATGCTAGCAGAAAGGAAAGCAGTTTAAAGAAATCTCCTACCAGTTGGTAATTTACAAATTGCTCCGCGTCTACAAATTCAGAATGGTAAAGTAAAAGAAGAACTTGTTCTTTAAAAAAAGAAACCAAGGTAAAGCCTACCAGAAGTATAGCAGTAATAGAAAGACCTATCTTCCGTACATATACTTTTAAATTTTCGGTTGAGCTTTGTAGCTCCGATACTTTGGGAAAGTATACCGCTCCCATAATGGCTGTAAATGCAGCCGTATAACTATCTGAAAGTTTTACCGCTGATTGCCATAGTCCGGTTTGGAAAAGTGAAAAATGTTCGATCGCAAACTGACGCACAAGAAAATCTGTAACCTTGCCAAATACCATTATGCTTACTGCCATTGCGCAAAACTTTAAAAGTTCTTTGTAAGGCTTTGTATCCAATATAAATGAATTCAGGAAGTATAAATCTGATCTTTTAATAAAGTAGTAAAAGGTAATAAGTATGGAAATAGCTGGAGAAACAGCTACAGCCAGCAAAACCATAGTAAGGGAATAATTTTTAGCTGCAAAAAAAGAAAGAACAAGCGAAAAAAGAGAAGCTACTACATTTACCAAAGCATACAAGCGAAGCTTTTTATCCGCCAGTATTACTGTTATAAAATAAAACGATAGCATTTGCAAAAACACTCCTGCCAAAAAGATAAAAAGCCAGGTTTTACTATTAACTTCCGCATCAAAAAGCGTTACCAGTGTATTTGAAAATATAAACAGGAACAAGCAGGGAATAAGAAAAAAAAGCAAGTTAAGAAGCAGCCCCGCATTAAAGTAAGCGGATCTTTGTTTGGCGTCTCCCTTGCCAGAGGACAAAAACCTTAGCACGCCTACATTTACACCATCCGCCTGTATTGATAAAAAGAAACTTACGAGGTTCTGAAAATGCGCCAGCAATGTAATCCCTCCCGGTCCGTAATAAACAGCAACCAGCTTATTTATAGCTATGCTTACTATTGTTCGTACGGCTACTACTAAACCCGGCCACAAAGCAGACCTGAAGAATGACATGGTTATTCTAACGTTTTCTGAAAGGTATATTTAAGAGAGGGTATTCCTCCCAAATGTTCTTTAAATTTAATCAATCCGTAATTGGGTACAGCGTCTGCCGTAGCAATACCTAAATCTAATAGTCGAATGTTGTTCTCTTTGCAATAATCATACATTCCTTTTATAAGTAATACTGTAGGGCTAAAACTTTTATATTCAGCGTCGTCGGCAGGAAGAAAATAATAAAGAATTTCTGAACTTACTTTTACGCCGGTTGCCACTGCTACCAGTTTATTTTTATCCTTGACTGTAAAAAGGAGATAGTACTGGGAATACTCCTTAAACAATTTTTGAAATTCCTCTAACTTCATCGAAAGCGGAATGCCTTTAGACTCCCTGCCCTTCTTTATAAGTTCAAAAGCTTCCTGTACATAGCTTCCCCTTTCTATACCAACTTCAAAGCCTTGTTCCATACATTTCTTGTACCGCCTACGTTCTGAATCATGAAATACAGAAACTATATCCGAACTACTAGTTATACTTAAATGATAATTAAGTTCGGCGGTTATAATTGAGTAATTTTGTTTTAACAAACAGTAATTAAGTAAAGAAGCTTTCTCAGGAGCATAGCATTCCGGGTAGGATACTATCTTAAACTTTGTTGCCCTTCTTTCTCTTAGAAATTTTTCCAGCTCTTCAATAAAATACTCAAGTTCCTGAATAGTTATATTATCAGAAAGCTCAATAGAACCAAAGGGGGCGCGGAAAGGAGAATATGCCTGGTTATCTTTAAAAAATACTGCGCATCGGGCAAGGCAGTTCTCGTTTTCATCCAAAAGATTAAGAACTGAATAGTCGTCGCAACGTTGCTGATGAAAAAGTTGGGGGCTATTAAAAAGGAAGGATTCAAAAGATCGATTAGTTAACTCTCCTTTATTTACAGAAATCTTCAATTCCTATTTTTTTTGAACTCGTTGTAATCTCTTATATAATCGCTCTCGTTATATTCACTAGAGCAAAGGCAAACAAGAATAGTATCGGCAGCCAGGTTAACTTTAATCCAATGCATATTAGGAACTAATAAGCCATGGTTTCTATCGCTTAATACATAGTTGTAAATCTTCCCCCACTGATCTTCCAAAACAATTTCTGCCCTTCCGCTTACCGCTACTACTACTTCTATTAATTGTTTATGGGCATGATTTCCTCTTCCCATTGAAATTGGCGTACCATAAACCCAAAAAACGCGTTTTATTTCAAACGGAACATTTTCATGGCATTGAGCAACCGAAATATACCCTGTCTCCTCCTGCCCAATCTTGTTGAATTCAATAATTGACGGCTCTATCATTAACCCTGTTTCGATCATTTCTTTTGTTTTCAAAAATAATTATTCTTTTTATAATTAAAGGCATTTACTGCATTTAAAAAAGATTTTTTGTTAAATTTTTATCAATATTTTTTACCTTGCAGACTCAAAACCACTCCATTTTTTAAGATTGTATTGAAACCGATATTTACCCTGTTGTTACTTTGCTGCATTACTATTACCAACGCTCAGGGCCTGATGAGCGACGCAATGATGCAGGAAACGATATCCAAAGGCATGGATAAGATGTATAATTTTGAGTTTGACGCCGCTGAGCAATACTATAAGATTGTACATGATAAATATCCCCAGCACCCCATTTATGATTTTTTGATGTCGCAAAGCGTATATTGGAAGAGTATTTATTATAATAAATTTAAAGATTATACAGATTTACAGCTCACTTACCTGCATAATACCCTTGATCTTTGCGAAAAAATGCTAAAAAAAGATGAACATGACCCCGAAGGAATATTTTTTTCGCTTTCCGCTTATAGCGCATTAGCCCTTTATCATTCTCAGGTAAGCGCTTATATGGATTGCATATACGATGCACGAAAGATTTATAGTTATATGAAAGAAGGGTTTAAGCTAAAAGAAAAGTATGTGGAATTCTATTTCTCTTCTGGCCTATATGATTACTTTATTGTTGAATACCCACAAACCCGCCCTGTTGTTAAACCTTTTCTTATTTTTTTTGCCTCTGGCGATAAAGCAAGGGGTATAACCGAGCTGGATTATGGAAGCCGCCACGCCCTATATACCCGAATCGAATGTATGGCCTATATTGCGAATATCTTTATAAAATATGAAAATATGCCCCAAAAGGGCTTGTCTTATACTATACAGTTGGTGACTAAATTCCCCAGGAATCTTTTTTACCTGACAAGGCATACGGAAGCTTTGGTTGCAATAGGTAATTATGAGCAAGCTGAAAAAAATAGTCTTATACTTTATAAAAGCCAGGAAAAACAATTTGAAATGGCCTCTTATGTTTTTTATGGGATAATTAATGAAAAGCATTACAACAAGCTAGATACCGCCAAAGCCTATTACAACCAGGCCATAAATCTATATAAAACCCTCCAGTTTCCTGACAGGGCTTATGAAAGTTTCGCCTATGCCGGACTTGCCCGTATTGCAGATAGGAAAGGAGATAAGAAGAAAGCGGTAAATTATTACAAAAAGGCACTGGGTATAGCCGAACATAAGTCTATAAAGACAGAAGCAAACGCTTATCTTGATAAGAATGACTGATGAGGATAGCTACAAAAGCCCCAATGTTAATAGCCTGTAACAGGTATTTACTATTATCCTTTACTTTTTTTTTGCTCTGCGTTTTTTCTTTAGCCGGACTTGCTGAGTCCACTATTATAATCTCGGCGCGGCGGTTAATCTGGCGGCCTTCGGGGTTGTCGCTTCCGTCTTCATTTTCATTTGATGCTATAGGTTCTTTCTCTCCAAAACCTTTACTTTTCATCCGGTTATCGTCAATACCTTTCTTATTAAGGTATTCTTTAATACTTACAGCCCGTCTTTCCGAAAGCTTCAGGTTATATTTTTCTGTGCCTTTATTATCTGTATGCGCGTCAATTTTAATTTTAAGCTCGGGGTATTTTTTAAGCAAATAAACCAGGCTGTCAAGGCTTCCATGATTTACCTCAAAGAATGAAACATCGTCAAAATCGTAATTAAGTATTACTTTAAGTTCAGTTCCTTTTTTTGCATTTTTAGACTCCTTTTCTTCAATAGCCTTTGTAATAGTATAATCGCTAAGTTTTACTACTTCTTTGGTTTTAGAAACTTCTTCCTTTTTTTCGCGACTATTTTCTTTGGAAGCAACCTGAGTAGTATTGCTTTTCATTAGCATCTTTAACGACATTATTCTTATATTTTCATTCTCCGTTTCTTCCTTATTCACTTTAGTACTCATCTCTTTTATATGAATAGTATTCTGAGCATCAGTATAAAATACTACCAAGGC
>Ga0206840_1022_pt1 | contig 35397 bp, 24 predicted proteins | sample Alteio_BWOrgCont_24_FD_152633 | JGI IMG/M metagenome (GOLD analysis project Ga0206840, IMG submission 152633) | Enriched cells from forest soil in Barre Woods Harvard Forest LTER site, Petersham, Massachusetts, United States -... | ecosystem: Environmental > Terrestrial > Soil > Temperate forest >... | reverse complement strand
TATAAACTATGTAAAGTAATTTCAGGACGTGTCACAAACGACAAAAATCTTACATGGTCAAAAAAATAACAGCGATATTATCAGGAAATAACAGGAAAATTAACAGGGCAATAACAGGGAAATATCAATGTGCCAACGTGTGCCAGGTAAGTTTTACCCCCAACTAGTAGTTTTTTAAGTAGCACAAACTGCCTGATAGTAATTTTTTGTGTACTAAATTTAAAGTTATCGCTAGCTTAAAGAAGGCTGTTGTGCCAGTTGGCACAATCAGAATTTTATAAACAGGCGGCCTACTACCCCAATTATAACAATCAGGTTTAAGGCCATAGTGACAAAAGACTTCAAAAAAGGGTAAATCATTATGCAGTAGGCCAACACGCTTATAGCAATAAATCCACAGAGGTATAAGCCGATGGTATTGTTTTGTCTAAGCAGAAAAAAAGCGATTATATACAATATACCGCTGGTAATCAGTATATGCCCATCCATAAGCAGGCGTAGTAGGTTGCGGTCGTAAGGCCCTTTATGCTGCTGTATAACAAAATACTCGTGTAGAAAACCATTCGCCAGTAAAAAAACTGCGATCAAAAGAATGAAAATGTTAAAATAATTCAATGCTATACTTTTTATAGTTGCAAACTTATCTATTGTTCTATACATTTGCAATAAGCTGTCAAAGTTGACAGTGCAAACCCCTTAGTTATATGGTAATAGAAGGTAAAGAATATATAGTAAGAATGGAAGGGCAAACCTTTCATTGCGCTATGGATATTACTATGAACTACATTGGCGGCAAATGGAAAACGGTTGTTCTATGGTACCTTATAGAGGGTAAAAAAAGGTTTAGCGAGCTTAAAAAAATAATACCGGACATTACCGAAAAAATGCTAAGCATTCAGTTAAAAAAGCTGGAGGAGGACGGCCTGGTATTCCGCGAAGTATTTCCAGAAGTGCCTCTGCGTGTGGAATATAGTTTAACCGATTTTGGTAAAACTCTTATTCCCCTATTGGAAGAAGTTGCCAAATGGGGGCGAGATCTTGGCGATAGTAAAGGAGAAATGATTGAAGTAAAGTAACCTATTTCCCATTTTTTCGTTATCCGCCACAAGGGCGCTTGTAAAATGTGGATTAAAATATTATCCGTCTCCCTCTTTGATTAATTTTATTTTATATATTTAAAACCTTACTTTAAAATTTTATGAAAAGGGGTTTATTGTTCTCAGTTCTATTTTTTTGCATCAGTTTTTTATCAGTTTCACAAGTTGCTCCCAAACCCACTCCGCAAGATAAAGCAGCGGAAAAGGAAATGTTGGAGAAGAGTAAAAATGGGTTTACCACTCAGTTTGTAGATATGCGCATACTTTTTGTAGACTCTCTGCTTAAAGAGTTTATGAGTAAAAAAATGAATATGGTTTTCTCTGATGAAAGTAAAAAAGAGTTAGGCAACAGGATATACAAATATTATGTGCTATACACTTCTCGTAAAGATATTAACGATGTGGTGCGGTTTGAATATACTATTCGTCCGGGAGGTTCCTTTTTTTATGTTAAAGACGCAATAATATCCGGCGATTTAGACGATATGATTAAATTTTATAACCTGTTTTGGGAAAAATCAGCAAAAAAAGGCGATGTAAAAGGTGGTGATGTAATTATTAGCGAATACCTGAAAGATAAAATCTCTTTATCCTATAATACAACAGAAAAACAGGGTTTTATTAAAATCATCCCCTAAAAAACTGTTCCCAAATGGAATTAAAGTAATTGGTTTCTTTGTTGTTAATTTTATTGAAAACAATAATAGGTTTACAATAAAATTGTAAATTTGAGCTTTAATAAATTAAATTAATTATGGAAAATAAATTCATTAGTAGTTATTCAGACGAAAGAAGCGCTGCTTCTCTGAGCCAGACGTTTTTATACAATGTGTTTTTATGGATGTTTGCAGGCCTGCTTATGACGGCCTCTGTGTCTTACCTGTTTGCCAGCAATGGGGCATTGCTTTCTCTATTAGTAACAGAGACCGGGCTATCTATGATTGGCTATATAGTTATGTTTGCCCCAATTGGCTTTGTTTTGCTTATGTCCTTCGGTTTCCAGCGCCTTTCTTACGTGGCATTAATGATCATCTTTATACTTTATTCAGCGCTTATGGGAGCTAGTCTTAGCTTTATATTCCTTATCTATACCGCCAACTCTATTTTCTCAACATTTATTATTTGTTCAGGTATGTTTGGGGCAATGGCTTTGTACGGATATACTACTAAGTCTGACCTTACTAAAATCGGAAATATACTTGTTATGGCCCTTTTCGGTATCATCATTGCTAGTCTGGTCAATTTCTTCCTTAAGAGCAGCGCTATGTCTTATATAATAAGTATGATAAGCGTAGTAGTATTTACCGGGCTTACCGCTTATGATGTGCAAAAGCTTAAAAGAATTGGAACCGGGATAGAATACGGAAGCGAAGCGGGTAGCAAGCTTGCTATAATGGGGGCTCTTAGCCTTTACCTTGATTTTATAAATCTGTTCCTTGCCTTACTTAGGTTATTTGGAAACAGGAAATAATAATCTTCAAAATAAGTATTAATATTTTGAGAGGCTCTTATTAGGTTAAGGGCCTTTTTTTGTGGCATAATTCTTGTTTTACAAAATATTTCAATCAGAAACATATTGCCATAAAAGCTTGGCTATTTATTTTGTAAAAATTAAATACCTATGCTAAAGGCTTTTAATATAAGACTAAAAATATTATTAAAGGAAGTTTTTATTATAATATTTTAATTTATTAAATTTAAAAACCCTATAATGGGATTTTTCTAATAAATAATGGAATTTTGAGATTGTTGTAGTATGAAGAATGTTTATTATAAGTATTTAATTGTTCTTTTTGCAGTATTTTGTTTAAGTGGGAAAGGATACAGTCAAGGGTCAGAGTTTGGAATAGTACTTTCGGGTATGGAATGGGGAAGCGGTACAGGAACCGTAAACTCAAGCTATTATTTACCAACCCAGGCAGAGTTTAATTATTATAGCGGGTTAGGTTTTAAAGTTTTCAGAATCCCATTTTTATGGGAACGTATGCAACCTACCCTGGGAGGAGCTTTAAACGCTACCTATCTTGGCTACCTGGATCAGGTGATTGGGTATGCCACAACTGCCGGCGTGAATGTATTTATTGATTGCCATAACTATGCAAGGTACCCCGCAGACCCATCCACCAGTTCATCATCAACAGTTATAACTCAAGGCGGCCCTACACAGGCGCAGTTCAATAATTTATGGACTCAGCTTGCCACCCATTATGCCAGCAATACTACCGTATGGGGGTATGACATTATGAATGAGCCTCATGACCTGGGTGCGGCCAACTGGCCCGCCATTGTACAAAGTGTAGTTACTGCCATAAGAACGGTTGATACGCAACATACTATTATAATAGAAGGAGACCATTGGTCCCAGGGCCATTTGTGGCCTACGCTACCTAATAGCACAGGCCTTGCAGCAACTACAGACCCTTCAAATAATCTTCTTTTTGAAGCGCATCAATATTTTGACTCCGATGAATCGGGCACTTATGCAAGCACTAGTTTTGCTGGCAATACCCCATTGGGGAGCGCTAATACCGTTACTTCGGGAGTGACCCTTATTACTCCTTTTGTAAACTGGATTAATACCAATAAACTAAGAGGAATGGTAGGCGAATACGGAATACCGAATAACGCCAGCGCCAGCGATCAAACCAGTTGGAATTCCTTATTAGGAAATTTTTTGTCGTACCTGCAGACAAATTGTATACTTGGCACCTACTGGGCCGGCGGCCCGGGTTGGCCCAACAGTTATGTAACAAGTAGCGAGCCGCTTAATGATAATTATACTACCGCCAGCGATGAACGCCCACAAATGCCAACACTGGCAACCTACACTAGTTTCTTAAGCAGTTGCACGCCTGTTGGCAGTGGGGGTGCTCCTTCCCCAGTTACGGTATCCATAACAAGTCCTTCAACTGCGGCTACTCTTGTGGTAGGTAATAATATTACTATTACGGCAAGCGCTTCAACTACAAGCGGGACTATCTCGCAAGTAGAGTTTTATGAAGGAGGCACGCCTATAGGAACCACCACCACTAGCCCTTATTCTGTTACCTGGGCGCCCTCAGCTCCGGGAACTTATGCCATTACTGCTATTGCTACTGCCAGCGGCGCCCAGACAGCGACATCGTCCGCAGTTACTATTACTGTTTTAGAACCGGTTTATGAAACTACCACTGCTCCGGTAATTGATGGAGTAGCAGAGGCTACATGGAATAATTTTCCGGCCGTAGCGCTTAATAATGTTACCATAGGAACGGTAAGCAGCTCTACCTATTTATCCGCAAACTGGAAGGCGACCTGGGACGCCAATAATTTATATGTACTAGTAACAGTAACAGATGATTTACTGGTAAATGATAACCAGGCTGCTTTGTACAATGACGACGGAATAGAAATCTATTTCGATTTGGGCAATACCAAAACGGCTACCTACGGAAATAATCAGTTCCAGTATGTGTTCCGCTGGAACGATACAAAGATTTATGAGAATATACACAATGCTACTACTGGCGTAAAGATGGGGCAAACCAACCAGGGAATTACCGCGGGATGCGCTAACAATTGCGCAGCCCAGGGGTATACTATTGAGGTTTCTATTCCTTGGACAACATTAACCGCAACAGCAGCTCCGGCCATAGGAAGCCTGGAAGGCTTTGATGTAGCGGTGAATGACGATGACACAGGTACAAGAAATGCTAAAATAGCATGGAATATGACTAGTGATGACGATTATAATGACCCTGCTAATTTTGGTACTGTTATTATGGAAGGCGTTAATTGTACCGCCCCTCCTGCTACTATCACCGCTGCCGGAAACACAACTTTCTGTACCGGAGGTAGTGTGCAGCTAAACGCTAATACAGGAACGGGATTAACGTATCAATGGAGTAATAGTGGAACTGCTATTAGCGGAGCCACCAATGCAAGTTATACAGCAACTGCTACCGGCTCTTACACAGTCTCTGTAAAAAACAGCACAGGCTGTACAGCTACTTCGTCAGCTACAACAGTAACCCTAATCGGGCCTCCTACTCCTGTTATAACAGCCGCAGGGCCTACAACTTTTAATGCAGGAGGAAGTGTGGTTTTAAATGCCAATACCGGGACAGGTATAACCTATCAGTGGAGTAACAGTGGAACAGCTATTAGCGGGGCAACACAAGTAAGCTATACTGCCACTACTGCGGGAACTTATACAGTTAGCGAAATAGGCTTAGCTTGTGCTTCTGCTACTTCTTCGGGAGTTGTAGTTACTGTCAGAAATGTATCGGTAACTATTACTAGTCCGACTACTAATACTACTACTTCCGGCAATGTTACATTAACTGCAACAGCAACAGCAAACGGATCCACAATAACACAAGTTGCTTTTTATGCCAATGGAACCCTTGTAGGTACGGCGACAACCAGCCCTTATACAATTACCTGGACTAACCCTGTTGGTGGTAGTTACCATATTATTGCTATTGCTACAGACGCAAAAGCAGAGGTTGATACATCAGCTGCGATAACGCTTTCAATAATACCGCCGGTATTTAATACTGCTACTGCGCCTACAATTGATGGTAATGTTGACCCTCTATGGAACAATTACCAAGCCTATGCTCTTAATAATGTTATTATTGGTACAGTAAGCAGTCCTACGTATTTATCCGCAAATTGGAAAGCGACTTGGGATGCGAATAATTTTTATGTGCTAGTTACAGTACAAGATGATGTACTGGTAAATAATAATCAAGGGTCGTCCACTTTTTATAATGACGATGGAATAGAAATCTATTTTGATTTTGGAAATACCAAAACTACCTCTTACGCCGCTAATCAGTTCCAGTATGCATTCAGGTGGAACGACACCAGTGTTTATGAGTTTCAGCGTGGAGCTACTAAGGGAGTAAAGATGAAGCAAACCAGCCAGGGAATTACCCCGGGATGTACAAACAATTGCGCGGCCGTGGGTTATACCATTGAAGTTTCTATTCCTTGGACTACGTTAACAGCTACCAAAGCTCCTGCTATTGGCTCTTTGGAAGGTTTTGATGTTGCGGTAAACGACGATGATACAGGTGTACGAAACGCTAAAATAGCCTGGAATATGACTACTGACGCAGATTATCAGGATCCTGCTGATTTTGGCACTGTTATTATGGAAGGCGCGCCTTGTACACTCCCAACAGCAGCTATAACTCCTGCTACTACTGCTACATATTGTACAGGCAGTAGTGTAACCCTTGCTGGCAATACCGGAACAGGTTTTACCTATCAATGGTATGAGGGCGTTACCCCTATTAGCGGAGCAACCTCACAAACCTATGCTGCAAGCGCTGCCGCTTCCTATATACTTGCTGTTAAAAATAATACTGGTTGCACCGGTACTTCTTTACCTACAGCAGTTACGGCAACTGCTCTACCAGCTGCAACTATTACCCCTGTAACAACTACAACATTCTGCGCAGGCGCAAGCGTAGTATTAAATGCTAATACCGGAACAGGCTTAACTTATCAGTGGGATAATAGCGGGGTAGCTATAAACGGAGCAACGCTTGCAAGTTACACCGCCACCGCTACGGGAAGCTATACTGTTACAGTTAAAAACAGTAATAATTGCTCTGCTACTTCTGCCCCTGCAGCTGTAACTGTTTATCCTCTGCCTACTGCTGCCATCACTCCTGCTACTACAGCATCGTTCTGTACGGGCGGAAGTGTATTATTAAGCGCTAATACCGGAACAGAGTTGACTTACCAGTGGTATAGTGGGGGAACACCTATAACAGGAGCTACTTCTGCAAACTATACAGCAACAACTGCAGCTACTTATACTGTAACGGTAACTAATACTAATAACTGTTCTGCAACTTCAACAGGAACAGCAGTAACCATAAATGCTTTGCCAACAGCAACAATTACACCCGCTACAACAACAACCTTTTGTCTAGGTGGAAGCGTAGTGTTAAATGCGAATACAGGAACTGGGCTAACTTACCAATGGAATTTGGGTGGTACAGCTATAAGCGGAGCTACAAATTCAGCCCTTACTGCAAGCTCTCCAGGTTTATATACAGTTGTAGTAACTAACGCAAATAACTGCTCAGCCACCTCTACCGGTGTTACTGTGATTGTAAATGAATTGCCAATAGCAATGATAACTCCCGCAACTTCTACTACATTCTGTACAGGAGGAAGCGCTACCCTGAACGCAAATACAGGAACAGGATTGACCTATCAGTGGACCAATGGCGGTACAATTATCAGTGGAGCAACTTTAGCAAACTATACAGCAAATACCTCTGGTGGATATACTGTAATAGTAAAAAATAGTTTTAACTGTTCTACAACTTCGGCCCCTACAACAGTAACCGTTAACTCATTGCCAGCGGCTACGATAACCCCTCCTACTTCAGCTTCATTTTGTACAGGCGGTAGTGTTGTATTAAATGCTAATACAGGAGCAGGCCTTACCTATCAATGGAATGTTGGGGGTACGGCGATCGGCGGAGCCACTTCGGCAAGCTATGCTGCCAGCGCCATAGGAACTTATACAGTAGCGGTGATCAATGCAAACAACTGCTCATATACTTCCCCAACAACCACAGTAACCGCCAATCCTTTGCCAACAGCTACAATAACTGCCGCTACCAGTACAACCTTCTGCCCAGGCGGTAGCGTGGTATTAAACGCCAATACTGGCGCAGGCTTAATTTACCAATGGAGCAATAGCGGAACAACCATAAGTGGGGCAACCCTGGCAAGCTATACAGCAAGTACATCGGGCACATATACCGTTGCAGTAACAAATTCAAATAATTGCTCAACTACATCTACTGGAACAACCGTAACAGTAGAAGCTTTGCCAACGGCAATTATTACTCCTGCAAGTTCAACCACGCTTTGTACGGGTGGAACAGTGGTATTGAATGCTAATGCCGGAACAGGACTTACTTATCAATGGAGCGATGGAGGGGTTGCCATTAGCGGAGCGACAACATCAGCCTATACAGCTAATGCCACAGGTTCTTATACTGTAACAGTAACAAACGCCAACAATTGTACAGCTACTTCTACAGGGACAGGAGTAACAGTAAACTCTTCTCCAACAGCAACTATTACTCCTACTACTACCACAACATTTTGTTCAGGAGGTAGCGTAGTGTTAAATGCCAACTCAGGCACAGGCTTAACGTATCAATGGAGTAACGGCGCCAATCCAATTAGTGGGGCTACTGCGTCAAGTTATACGGCAACCGCAACGGGGTCTTACACTGTTTCTGTTAGCTTTGCCAATAATTGCTCTGCCACTTCTACCGGAACTAATGTTGTAGTAAATGCAATTCCTGCGCCCCCTACAATTACCAGTCCGGTTACTTATTGCCAGGGGACAACTGCAACTGCGCTAACGGCAACAGGTTCATCATTGCTCTGGTATTCTTTGCCATCAACCGGAGCAGGAAGTTCTGCGGCGCCAGTTCCAAGCACAACTAGCGCTGGGGCTTCGGGTTATTATGTATCTCAAACAGTTAATTCTTGCGAAAGCCCAAGAGCTACTATAATAGTAAATATAAACTCTCAACCTACTGCAATTATTACACCGGCAAGTGCTACCGCATTATGTACAGGGGGTAGCGTGGTATTAAACGCTAATACAGGAACTGGATTAACGTATCAGTGGAGTAATGGCGGTACACCAATAAGCGGAGCCACTTCATCAATTTATACCGCGAGCGTTGCAGGCGCTTATACTGTAACAGAAATCAATACTAATAATTGTTCGGCTGCCTCGCCAGGCACAACAGTAACTGTAAGCGCATTACCAACAGCTACAATAACTCCAGCTTCAGCCACTACATTTTGTGCAGGAAGTAGTGTAGTATTAAATGCAAATTCAGGTACAGGGCTAACGTACCAATGGAGCAATGGCGGAACTATAATAAGCGGGGCTACTTCGGCAAGTTATATTGCAACTACAGCAGGCTTATACTCGGTAACAGTGGTAAATGCAAATAACTGTTCGGCTACTTCATCAGGAACTACAATTACAGTAAATCCTGTACCTGTAGCCCCAATAGTTGCAAGCCCTGTTACTTATTGTCAGTCAGCTTCTGCAACAGCTCTTACAGCCACAGGAACTTCATTGCTTTGGTACACGGCGCCTTCAGGTGGTGGAACAGGAAGCCCTACAGCTCCAATTCCCGTAACTTCTACTGCCGGAACTTCAAATTACTATGTGTCTCAAACTGTTAATACCTGCGAAAGCCCAAGAGCTACTATTAGTGTAATTATAAATGCACAACCGCCTGCGACTATTACTCCTGCTACTTCCACCATGTTATGTTCAGGAGGTAGCGTTGTATTAAATGCTAATACAGGCGCAGGCATAACGTATCAATGGAGTAATAATGGAACAATAATAAACGGAGCAACCACATCAAGTTATACCACTGGTTCTGCGGGTACTTATACTGTGGCCGAAACTAATGTTAATAATTGCTCTGCTATTTCTCCTGTTACCACAGTAACGGTAAACGCATTACCGGCAGCGCTGGTAACTCCTGCATCAACTACAACATTTTGCTCAGGGGGTAGCGTAGCGTTAAATGCAAATTCAGGAACAGGGCTAACCTACCAATGGAATAATGGAGGGATTGCAATAACCGGAGCTACTGCTTCAGGTTATACTGCGATAACAGGAGGCTCTTATGCAGTAACAGTAACTAATGCTAACAATTGCTCTGCAACCTCAACACCTACTGCTGTAACTGTTAATGCTTTGCCTGTATCTACTATTATGGCGGCTACCGCTACAACAATTTGTGCCGGAAGCAGTGTGGTATTAAATGCAAATACGGACACCGGTATAAATTTCCAGTGGAATAATGGAGGGATTGCAATAACTGGAGCTACTGTTTCAAGCTATACCGCTTCAGCAGGGGGCAGTTATACCGTAACAATTACAAACAGTAATTTATGTTCAACCACATCTTCAGGAACAATAGTTACAGTAGATACGCCGCCTACTACAGCAAATGCAGGTACTGCTCAGCATATTACTTCAGCGAATACAGTTTTGGCGGCAAATGCCCCTTCCTCTGGTACAGGTAACTGGAGTGTTATTTCCGGGACAGGAACATTTGCAAACAGCTCCTCTCCAACGACCAGCGTTACCGGGTTAAGCGCCGGGGCTAACGTATTTGAATGGACTATAACTAGCGGGCCTTGCGGGTCTTCTGTAAGTACTGTTACAATAAGCGTGGGAATAGCTCCTGTTGTACAAACCATTTCGGGCCTTTCTAAAGTTATTAGTAACCAGAAAGGCGTTACTTACGCTGTTACTTCAAACGCTGGTTCTACCTATCATTGGTCTTTGCCTCCTGGGGCTGCAATTACTTCGGCTAATTCTGATAGTAGCCAGATTACCATAAATTTTGGCTCCAGTGGAGGAAATATTTCGGTTACAGAAACTAATGCCTATGGCAGCGCCATATCATCTTTGGCTGTAACAGTTGGAAACACGCCAACACCGGAACCAATAAGCGGCCCACTTGCTGTTGTATATGGGGCCACAGGCATAACTTATTCAGTGTCTCCTATTAGTGGCTATACCTACCATTGGAACTTACCCACAGGAGTTATAATTACCTCTGCGTCTTCGGATAGCAACCAGGTAACAGTAAGTTTTGGTAATAGCGGAGGTACAGTAGCAGTCGAAGAAACTAATACTTATGGTAATGCTACTTCCTCAATACAGGTAGCAGTTGGCGCCGCGCCTCCTAAGCAAACTATATCCGGGCCAACTATTGTTTTAGCTGGCACAACAGGCGTTACCTATGCAGTTACCCCAAGTTCTGGGTCAACTTTTAAATGGACATTACCTCCAGGGGCTGTTATTGCGTCTATTTCAGCAGACAGTAGCCAAATTACTATTAACTTCGGAAGTACAGGTGGTAATGTATCGGTAACACAAACCAATTCATTTGGAAGCGCTACCTCATCCTTACCTGTAAATGTTGGTACGGCGCCAGTTCCTCAAAATATTTCCGGGCTTAAGTTTGTTACTCCAAATGAGACAGGCGTAACCTATTCTGTTACTTCCGTTGCCGGTGTAAAGAATCAGTGGATATTGCCTCCTGGGGCTGTAATTACCTCGGCCAATTCAGATAGTAGTCAAATAACAGTTTCTTACGGAACCAGCGGAGGAAGCATTTCTATTAATCAAACCAATTCATTTGGCAGCACCACTTCTTCGTTGGCCATAAGCGTTGGTAATGCTCCGCCGCCTCAAACTATTACCGGGCCTGTATCGGTTGCTTCCGGAACAACCGGAGTGGCATATTCTATAGCGCCTGGCACAGGCGTAAACACTAGCTGGATATTGCCTCCGGGAGCTACTATTTCTGCTACAAATTCTGATACTACAGAAATTGTTGTTTCGTTTGGCAGTATAGGCGGAAATATATCCGTTACTCAAACTAATGCTTATGGAAGCACTATATCTTCTTTGGCAGTAAAGGTCGGAAACATTCCACCTCAGCAAATAATAACAGGCTTATCTTCCGTTACTCCTGGAGATTCCGGCATCACATATTCTGTAGCTTCTCATGCAGGCTCTACTTATCAGTGGTCGTTGCCTCCCGGGGCTAAAATAACTTCAGCTAATGGGGACAGTAGTGAGATTACTGTAACGTTTGGAACTACTTCAGGTAATGTATCTGTAACCGAAACAAATTCATTTGGCAGTACCACAAATATATTACCAGTAACTATTGGACAGGCAACAGCAGTGATTGCGGCCAAGGCCGGAGATAGTTATGAAGTCTATCCAAATCCATTCCCGGAAAAGACAACAATAGTGGTTACCAGCGTAAATAATGATAAGGTTACTTTAACGATAATGAACGTTCAAGGAATAACCTGTTATACTTCATCGGACTATTATACCAATCAGCAAATTGTAATTGGGGATCAACTCGCATCAGGCGGAATTTATTTTGTGCAACTTTCTTATGGGGATGTTGTAAAAGTGATAAAGGTGATAAAAGTTGACTAAATTCTAATTTAGTAGCATATTTGAATAGGGCATTAAACATTTATTTAATGCCCTATTTATTTTGATGAGGTTTATAATTCTTGCCCTGATATTAATTAAATCAACCCTCTCATTGGGCAGCGATACCCTTGTTCTTACCAATCGCGATTACAATGTTGTTAATCCCCTTTTTTTTCAGGCGCTAAACTATTATAAAGATAGCTCAGGAAGCTTAGTGTTAAAGGACGTAGCTGATAAAAAGTTTATCCCAATAGATAAATATTATTCTGAGAAGTTTGAACAAAAAGCAACTTACTGGTTTAAGGTCATTATTCGTAATGAAGATGAAAGCCAAAAGCTCTGGTATCTTGAGGCATTAGACCCACACATAGAATATATTAAAGTTTATGAGATTGCTAATGAAGATACTTTAGCGTTTACACCTACTGGATTTAAAACAAAATACAGCACTCGCCCATCCGGCCATAAGAATTTTGTTTTTCCAATAAAATTTTATGAATCAAAAACATATACTATTTATTTCTCTTTCAAGAATAATTATCAGCCTTCGTTAAGTATTTTTTTGCGTCCTGTAAAACGGTTTATAGACTATGCGTTGAGCGAGTATTATTTACTTGGTATTTTTTATGGCATACTACTAATCATGGCTGTTTACAATATTTTCATTTTTTTCTCAACACAAGAAAAAGTTTACCTGTTGTATGTATGCTACGTAGTATGTTATTGCCTTAATTCTTTAACAGAAGACGGGCTGGGGTTTCAGTTTCTTTGGCCCGATTATCCTTGGATAAACTCATTGCTTCAACTTTATTGCCCTTTATTACTTATAGTTTCTTTAGTATTTTATTCAAAGGCGTTTCTTTCCTTAGAGCAAAGCCAGAAAAGATTAAACATAGGGCTTACGCTAAGTCTTATTTTGTATGGGGTTATGTTCCTCATTAATAACTTTATCGTTCCTATTACCTTCATACGCTTTTTTTACCTTCTTCCTTTTGGACTAATTTTTGTATCCGCTATAAGGGCGATACGAAAAGGCAATCGCGCCGCGCCTTATTTTTTGTTGGGCTCGTCATTTTTGGTCATTTCATTTACTATTGCAGCATTACGTATCGCCGATCTTGTCCCTACCACTTTGCATACGGTTTATATCCTAAATTATGGTTTTCTGCTGGATGTAGTATTTTTCTCTTATGCCCTTGCCCAGCGGTTAAAAATAGAAAAAGAGGAAAAGAGCAGGGTAGACGGCCAATTAATTAATCAGCTACGGGAGAATGAAAAACTTAAGGATTCATTAAATAAAGAGCTTGAAATAAAAGTACAAGAGCGGACAGCAGAACTTGGCAGCGCCATGCAAGAGCTTAAATACAAAAACGATTATATTGAAAAGCTAAACAAACTGCTGGAACAAGATAATAAAGCCCTTAGCCAGGATATTAAAGACATTACAAAAGCCAGGTTAATGCTTAAAGACCTAACTTTTGAAGAATTTAAAAAGATATATCCCGATGAAGAATCCTGTTTAAAATACCTGGCAGAGATTAAATGGTCAAAATCATATACCTGCAAAAAGTGCGGCAATAAAAATTCATCGCAAGGCAAAACGCCTTTTTCCAAACGCTGTACAAAGTGCGGGTATGATGAATCCGTAACTTCTTTTACGCTTTTTCACAATTCTAAAATACCTATAACTACTTCTTTCTACCTGGTTTACCTTGTGCTTGCTCATAAAAATATTTCATCGCACGAGCTTTCAGATAAATTGGGGTTAAGGCAAAAGACCTGCTGGGCCTTCAAAAAGAAAATTGTGGAAGCTATGGAGGAGAGCAAGTCCCCTAAATTGACCTCAAAAGAGTGGGGATACATATTCTACCATTAACGCATACTATTTTTTGAATTTTTTAAAGAATTTTTATGAGAAATTAAGGCTTGATTTAATCCGCTTACAAGCTTTTTTACGTACATAAGTAAGGTTCAATCAAAATAATATAAGGCTTTAAGGTTGCGCTTTAACCGCCTCGGTTAAAAATATAATATTTTGAAATAGAGCCTATTATGAAAACAGTCCATTGCTTTTACCGGATAATCTATCGAAATTTGTAGGTATAGTCCAATATAAAATAGAATTAATTTAAGTATATAAATCAAATTATGAAATACATCTTCTTAACAATTAGCTTGTTGATTTCTTTATCAGGCGTAAAAGCGCAAACAGGATTGACTGATCCTTTAACCAGCATAGCGGGATGGACTGCTGGCACAGGCTATACCCTTTCTGAAGCCACCGATGGAACGGAAATGAAAGTGGTTTGCACCACAGTTGGAACGAGTTATCAAATATTCCAATACAATTTCACTTCTACTCCGTTAAACCTTGCCGGTTTTCCTTATTTACAAATTAAAGTAAGAAACTCTGGTACTTCTAATATACAACTCAGAATAGACCTTCAGGATGCTACCGGAAACGTTACCAATACCAGCCCTATTAGCTATATTTTGCCAGGCAATAATGCTTATACAACCTATAACTTCGACTATACCGGCAGGTTCACCCAAACGTATCCTGCTACGGCTACAGTAAACTCCGCGGCAATAACCAATGTTAACATTTACATTAATCCGGGCGGCTCTGCAGGCTATTCCGGCACAATTTATTTCGATAGCCTAAGCATAGGTTCCGATGCAAATATTCCTGCTCCGCCAAAGGGTATAAAATTGAATCAAATTGGTTTTTATCCAAATCAGAATAAAATAGCCATAGCTGTTGAAACTACTAAAGATAGTTTTTACCTGGTGTCTTCTACTAAGCTCGATACGTTATTCAGAGGGCTTCTTGATACAGGAAGTACCAGCAAATGGGTCTATTCAGGAGAATCGACTCAGATAGCTGATTTTACGGCATACGATTCTGTGGGAGGAACTTATTACATTACTACAGATTCAATATACTCCTACCCTTTTACTATAGCTCCTCAAGTACATAACGGGGTGGCCAAAGGGCTTCTTAAATCGTTTTACTACAACAGGGCCTCTATGGCTATAGTAAGCCCTTGGGGCGAAAGTTGGACCCGGGCCGAAGGGCTTGCGGATAATGTAGTTTATATAGACGCTACAGCCGCCACTGCGGATAGGCCTACGGGCACGGTAATATCCTCTCCTAAAGGATGGTTCGATGCCGGCGACTATAACAAATACGTTGTAAATGCAGGTATTACAACTTATAGCCTTCTTTCCTTATATGAACACTTCCCAACCTATTTTGATACGCTTAATACAGATATTCCTGAAAGCAATAATGGTATTCCGGATGTTCTGGATGAAGCCTTATGGGAAATAAGATGGTTGTTTACCGCACAGGACACCAATAATGGAGGGGTTTACCATAAAATAACAGACCCGTCTTTTGATGCGTTAACCACCTTGCCAAGCCAGGATAACCAGAAAAGATATGCTGTATACATGGGTACTGCTGCTACGCTGGACTTTACGGCAGTAATGGCGCAGGCATATCGTATATTTTCCGACTCGGCCAGTTTCCCGAATGCACATAACCAGCCTTTGGCAGACTCCTGCTTAAAGGCCGCTATAAAGGCATACAATTGGGCAAAGGCAAATCCTGCTGTAACTGTAACTGGCAACCCAAGTAATATTACAACTGGAACTTACGCCGATGGTACGCTTACAGACGAGCTGGCATGGGCCAGAATGGAGCTATACGCCGCGCTACGTATGGATTCTTTATTTGTAAAATCAGAAATTAATTCACCTGCTCCGTCCTACTCAGTTCCGGGTTGGCAAACCGTTAATTCTTTGGGATTAATGACGTTACTTAATTATAGGCATAGGCTTAACACTAGTGGTTATGCTGACACGACTACTATGAAAAGCTTGTTCAATAATAGCGTTGCCAATGTTTGCCTTAACTCTTATAACACCTCTGCATACAAAGTAGCCATGGGAATAACCAGCGGGGATTTTGACTGGGGAAGCAATGCCAATGCAGGTAATGAGGGGATGATATTATTAGAAGCCTATAGGTTATCAGGAAACAAACAGTTTTTTGATGCGGCGCTTAGTAACCTGGATTACGTGCTGGGAAGAAATGGAACCTTTTACTGCTTTATTACAGGCTTTGGAAGCAATCCCCCGAAAAATCCTCAACATCGCACATCTGATGCGCTGATGGCTTTACATGGAGGAGCCCCGGTTCCCGGCTTGGTAGTAGGCGGGGCAAACCCTGGCCAGCAAGACGACTGCCCGGGCTATACCTCTTCTTATCCTGCATCCTCTTACCTGGATACGCAGTGCAGTTATTCTACTAATGAACCAGCCATTAATTATACCGCAGCGGTTACCTATCTGGCGGCAGGTATAGAAGCTATTTTGGCTGGGGCCAGCTATACTCCGGCTTATACTCCTCCCCCTTCAAGCATTGTTACAGGAATAATATCTACAGTAGTATCAACTCCTATAGTAAATCTTTTCCCTAACCCGGCAAAAGGGCAGGTTACAGTAGAATTTACTGCAAACGGAACAGCGCAACTTGTAGTAGTGGACATGACAGGAAGGATTGTAGTGAATGAAAATGTAAGTGGAAATGGAGTTGTAGATGTTCCGTTAGATATTACAGCGCTTAACAAAGGTATATATGTGGTTTCCATAACAACAGCACAGGGTACCATAACCAAAAAACTGGTAGTGCAATAGCTTTACTGTACCTTTTCTTTAATAAAGAAAGCTCTTAGAAATAGGAGCTTTTCTTTTCGTACCTATCCATTTTATGACATTTTACTTTTTATTACCTTCTTTTTCTCAACAAGTTGCCTCGGATTTCCTATAGGCTTGTAGTTTATCAAATAACTTTCGGAATTTACAGCGTTTACTAGCATTTGATGCAATGCGTCTTTTTGTAAATGACGGTTATTGTACTTGTAACTAAATTCACAGAGATAAAAAGGTAGGTATTTTTTACTTATTGAGCGAAAACTACCTTTTATACCGTTTTTCATAATCGACCAAAATCCCTCAATAGTATTGATCGTTTTTATTCCTTTGCCGTAAGATTCTGTATGTTTGATAGTAATATGTTCTACTACGTTATCGAAACTATTGTAGCCTCTAAAGCCGTCTGTAAATACTATGCTGTCATCTAAGTTTACTCTTGATTTTAGCATTGCAAGTAAATTTCTACTAGTTAGCTTTTCGATTATCTTAACGTAAACTTTGCCCTTCTTTTCAACGGCTCCTACAATTGGAGTTTTAGAAGTTCCCCGCCCTCGTTTAGCTGTTATCTTTGAAAGATTAGCTTCGTTTGCCTTTGGTTTCTTTTTAGTGCTTCCTATGTAAGCCTCGTCAAATTCAATAAGCCCCTCTAATCTTAGTTCGTTATTTATCATAGCGCACCTTATCTTATGGCAGGTAAGCCACGCTGTTTGGTATCTTACCCCTACATCAGTAGCTAATTCAACTGCGCTTATTCCCATTTTGGCGTTCATAAAAAGGAACATTATTTGCATGAATTTGGGCAACTCTAATCTTGTCCCCTCAAAAATAGTACCTACTAATACACTGTAATCTTTCTTGCAGTCGTTACAATGCCAGCGCATCGTTTTAGGGCGTTTCTTTACGTTTAACGATTCACAAAACACACATTTCGGCTTTTTATTCCACCTCAGTTTTTCAAGGTAGGAAATACACTTTGCTTGTGTACCTAGTTGCTTCTGTAGGAGTTGTAAACTCATTATGCTATATTTAAATCAAACTTTTTAAAACTATGCTAGAAATCGTTACAATTTTCCCAGACGGCAAAAGGACTATACTTGCCAATGACAAAGAATTAGAACCGTACAAGAATGATATGAATTTAGATTTAGTAAAAGCTAAACTAGCAATTGCGCTGTCTAAGTGTAATAACATTCATTCAAAAACCATTAAAACACTTATTGTTATAGTTACAAAAACAAATAGTGTTTACTGGTCAGATTCAGCTTCACTAGCCTTTGATTCATTAAAAGACAAATTGCCAGTATAAGCGCTTTTCTGTCTAGTATGGAAGAAAATTACGTCTTCGTTGTGAAACCGCCCCAAGTCATCGGTAACAAAGGGAGTAAAATATATACTACCATATTCATCCCTTTTCATTTCACCAACAATTCTTACTGTTTGTCCTTCCAGTAATTGCCCCTTTAACTCCTTTACAAGATATTCTTGCATTTCTTCAACAGCGTCTTTAATTAAATCAACTGTATCATTAGGTAAGCGAACTTGAAATACTGGCAATACCCTGCCAGCCCCACTTTTATATTCCCTACTACGTCTTTGATTCATAATTATATCTTATATTTATATTATTTAAAATGTCATAATATGGATAGGTACTTTTCTTTTTTATATTTCAAAATATCACTTCTCCCATGCTTATTATTAGTGTAGTATAACCCATATAAATAGTATATAATAGTATTAATAATATACATAAATGCATCCATCTCTTAACCCGCTGTCTCACTACAACCAAATACAGAATAATGAAAGTAAAATTTATAAATTCTATTTTTGTGCTACAATTAGTTTTGTAGCGCTTTAAACCAAAGCGCCTATATTTTTGTTCTAATACTAGTAACCCCTCTTCAGGCCTTTGTGCCAGTTGGCACAGCAAAATCTTCAAAAACGGAGCAAATAATACAAGCCCTTCAAAAATAACTGAGAAGTTAACAGAGAATAACAGGAAAATTAACAGGCGATAACAGAGGGAAAATTTTTTACTATGTAATATTTCAACTCAACTAGTAGTTTTTTAGGTAGCACAAACTCCCCGATATTATGTCGCTATTTAATAATTTGCATCTAAAATCATTTACCTGTTTTTTTAATGAACCAGTCTATAATTATATACTACATATTACTGCGCCGCTTAGGCGCTTCGTTTTATAAAACCGGTAAGCTGGCCGCTAACATGCTGGCTTTTCGCCAAAAGCAACCAAAGTTTTACGATCTGCGTTATGCAAACATAATCAGAAAGAGAGATATGTTTAAGCAAAGGAGTAGCGAGCCCGAACTAATGGACGACCTGGACTTTAAGGGCGAAGTTATGGATAGGACATTACAAGACCTTAAGAAAACAAATAAATGGCTAGGGGGAGACAATATAACGCTGGAAGAAGTAAAAGAAGTTATAAATAGTAATAAAGAGATGTCGTTTTCTATTGTAGATGTGGGCTGCGGAGGGGGTGACACGCTTAGGTTATTGGCAGACTATGGGCGAAAAAATAAAATAAGGCTTGAGTTAAAAGGCATAGACGCCAATGCTTACATTATTGATTATGCAAAAAAGAACACAGCAGAATATTCCGAAATAAGTTACCTGCAGGCCAATGTTTTTTCTGAGGACTTTAAAAAGCAAAAGTTTGATATTATAAGCTGCTCACTGTTTTGCCACCATTTTGAAGATGATGAGCTGGTTTCGCTTTTGGTACAGCTAAAAAAACAGGCAAGGCTGGCAGTAGTTATTAACGACTTGCACCGCCATTGGTTGGCTTATTATTCTATAACCTTGCTTTCAAAGTTGTTTTCAAAATCGTATATGTTTAAATACGATTCCAGGCTATCGGTATTAAAAGCGTTTAAGAAAAAAGAGTTGGTGGTTATTTTAGAAAAAGCAGGTTATAGCCGGTTTACAATTAAATGGGAATGGGCTTTTCGCTTTAAAATTATTGCATGGAGCTAATAGGTTAGCTATAGCTTATTTCCTGATTACCGGATTATCAGTAAATAGGATTTTAACTATAATGAAGCAAATTATTGAAGATATTAATACAAGTAACATAGGCGATCCATTTATTATTTATTCGCTTATGTTCTAGAATGTAACCTTAATTTTTTAGGTAGTTTTTGTTTTTTTTAAATATTACACCTAATTTTGCAAGCTCTAAAGTCAATTCACTTGTTTAGTGGTTGATTTATAAAGAAGAGGGGAGAGAAAAGGCTCTGTGAACCTCTAGCAACCAACCTGCATAGGTAAGGTGCTAAATCCTGGCCTGGCATAGCCGGCAACTATAAATTGATTACTATGAAGCTTTACACCTTATACGCCTTAGTACATTTGCTCAAAGGCAAAACTTTATCATTTTTGTTCAATATTCCTTGCTGTTGGATTTGTTGTAGCTGCCCTGGTATTAATTAAGGACTATTGAAAAACTAAAGTGAAAAATAAACTATTTACATACAATCAATCAGTTAAGCTGGAATCTGGCGAAAGCCTTCCTGCTCTTCAAATAGCGTACTCAACCTTAGGAGAGCTAAATGCCTCTAAGGATAATGTAATATGGGTATGCCATGCATTAACGGCCAATTCCGAAGTGGCTGTTTGGTGGGACGGCCTTATTGGGGAAGGTAAATTTTATAATCCGGCGGAACATTTTATTGTTTGCGCCAACATTATAGGTTCATGTTATGGAACCAGCGGCCCTACGGAGATTAATCCTATAACAGGGAAGCCGTATTACCTGTCATTTCCCCTGTTTACTATAAGAGATATGGTGACTGCCCACGAACTTTTACGGGAACACTTGGGAATAGCAAGTATACATACCTGTATAGGTGGTTCTTTGGGAGGGCAGCAGGCAATGGAATGGGCTATAGCCAAACCCCAGCTTATTGAAAATCTTATACTACTGGCTACTAATGCTGCGCATTCTCCCTGGGGAATAGCCTTCAACGAATCGCAGCGTATGGCCATTGCTGCAGACCCTACCTGGAGGCATGAGAGCCTGGATGCCGGGCAACAGGGCATGAAGGCTGCCAGAGCGATAGCGTTATTATCTTACCGTAATTATGATACTTATAGCCATTCTCAGGCAGAAACAGACATAGAAAAAACAGATGATTTTAGAGCATCGTCCTACCAAAACTACCAGGGCGAGAAACTGGTAAAACGGTTCAATTGCCACTCCTATTGGTATTTATCTAAAGCTATGGATGGCCACAATGTAGGCCGGGGTAGGGGAGGAATAGAAAAAGCCCTGGAACTTATAAGCGCTAAAACGCTTGTAATTGGCATTAGAACAGATATTCTTTTCCCGGTGTTGGAACAAGTATTTCTTGCTGAAAACATACCCGGAGCCATATACAGTCAGATTGATTCGTTATTTGGGCACGATGGGTTTCTTATAGAAACATCGCAAATAACCGAAAGCATTACAAGTTTTTATGCTTCCCGGCGTAAGAAAGTTAAAACCTCTTTTTAACTTAGTAATTGATTATTAAAAATTCAGGGAATCATTTCAGAAACCTAAGGCAGGTCTATTCGTAGGTCACAGTAGCTTTTAGTGCCAATAAAATAATCTCTTTACAAAAGCTTAAAGTAAAAAAGTTTTTTTATTGTGCTCAATTTTACAATTTTACAAAATGAGGACTGCTACCCATTTTTTAATATTAATTCTTTTACCTCTTTGTTCCTGTAACATAAATCCTAACCAGCAAATAACGCCCAACTGGAACACAAACCTGCTGGGGCCGCTGGTAAAAACCTCCCTTACGTTAGACAATTTTAGCGAGCTGGAAAAACAGAATATACACGCCACGCAGATTATATACATGAACGAAGTATCAAGTAGCTATATTTCGGGATTTGCCGCCCCTGCCGTTACCAATGTGCCTCTTGGGCCATTTACCCTTAACCTTACAAATGCATTTACACAAGCCACTTTCGACTCTGGCCAGTTTTATTTTGTGGTTACCAATGGTTTCCCGATAGACGCTAAAAAGGGAACAATAATTAAATTTACTCAAAACGGAGTTCTTTTTACTCAGGATACGCTCAAATCCGATCTTAAAATGGATAGTACCTATACCCTACCTGTAATAAACCTTGCAGGTAAAACGCTATTATCAGAGATGACCTTGAATGTTACCTTTTCTTCCGACGGTAGTAATGGAATGCCAGTTACCTTTACTTCTAGTAATTATTTCAAAGTCGAAGTGTTTTTGAGTGGCGTCAAATTACATTCTGCAACAGTATTGCCCCAGAATACTTTTCATATAGACGATACCACTAATTTCCAGATTTCGGGAGATGTTATTAGAGCAAATGCAGTATCGGGTAATTTCATCTCTCACTTTGGCAACGGACTTCCGCTGTCGTTTAATGTTCAGGCCTACTTCCTGGATGAAAACAAAAAACTCATCGATTCACTTTTCATTAAGCCCACTACATTGGCTTCCGCCGAACTAAATAATTGTATTAATTATACCGTTGGCAAAACATTGGACACCATTCCATACAATTCTCAAAAACAAGCTATCATTAATGACACCCGTTTTGTCTGGCTGTCTTTCACTATCCAGTCCCATGGAAGTTGCCCCTCTCTTATTATAACAGAATACGATACGCTGGCGGTGCAAATAGTAGGCGACCTTACACTTAATATCACCAATTAATGAAAAAACTTTTTTTCATATTTTTTGTATTGTACGCGTATGCAAGTCAGGCTCAGAATAACCTGGGAGCGCTATATAGCAACCCTACCAGTATAAGCGCCGCAAGGTACTTCCCTTCCATGTTCGACCTGGGGCAGCGCAAAGTGCAAATTAGCCCACTTAATACCTATTTGTGGATGGGCAACACCACCTATGACTACAAGACGCTTACTACTATTTACAATAGCGGCACAATTAACGACAGCGATGTAAATACCCTGTTAGCCAAACTCAAAAAAAACAATATGTTGGGCGCCGGGGCCGAAATACAATGGCTGGCGGTGGCTTTTCAGCTTAAGGTAGCAAAAGGAAAAAAAGACCTGACCTTTGGTTTCTCTATAGAAGACAAGGCAGCTGTTAATTTTGTTTATAGCGACAATGCCGTTAGACTAGCATTTCAGGGCAATAAGCAATTTGCAGGGCAAACCATTAAACTTACTCCGTTAGCCTTAAATGCAAGTTACCTGCGGGAATATGTGGCTACGGCTGCGCTTCCTATCTTTGGTAATTCAGATGGTTTTGGATTAAGGGCTGGCGTAAGATTTAAAATTATTGACGGAATAAGTTCTGTATATATGCCCCATACCAACACGGCCAGCCTTTATACCGCCACTGACGGAACTTATCTGACAACTAATTACAATTACCAGTTATATACCGCAGGGATAAATAATTTTTCGCCGGTAAAGTATAGCGGCAGTGGGTTGGGGTTAGATTTGGGGCTTACCTTTGCAGCTAATAAAAACTTTAGCGTATCTACCAGTTTGCTGGATATTGGGGCGGTGCGGTACACCCAAAATACGGCAAGTTATTCCCGGCAGGGCAACGTAACCTACCAGGGGCTTGTAATTAGTAATATATTTGGCGATAACCAAAACAATACCGACACGGCAAGCGGATTGTTTAAACCCACTACTACTAAAAATAAAGGGTACACCATGCCTTTAAGCACCCGCTTTTGCATGCAGGCGGAATACAAAACGTTTGCCACTGACAGTAAAGGCAGAGAATATTCCCCCGAAGTTTTTTACATTACCTACATACAGGGCCTTAACAACTTGCCGGGGGCCACTACAGTTCCGTTTATTAGCGCAGGCTACCGGCACGAGTTTAAACACATGTTCCAGGGCGGGTTTTCGGCTGCTTACGGAGGTTATAACAAACTTGCTTTAGGTACTTTTGTCGCCCTTAATATTAACCGCAAAATTAACTTTGCCGTTTTCTCAGATAATCTTACTGCTTTCCTTTTCCCCGGCTATGGCACAGGGGTATCGGTAGGCTCTAACTTTACGCTATCCTTTTAATAACATAATTATTTACAGATTTTTAAAGGCTACTGACATACTGTTGTCAGTAGCTGCCATTAAGTTTGAATGATAAAACTTAAAACACTTAAAAATATGGAAACTACAAAAACACTTCAAATCACAACAAAAACTGTTAAGCCTAAAACCTACTTGTGCCATACCCAAAAAACTACCCTGGCTAAAATGATGGACACCGCCGGAGAATTAGTAGATGCGCTTTACGAAGAGGTTTGGCAACAGAAGTTAGAAAAGGACGGGGTAATAGAATTTATTTACCTGGACTTCAAACCAAACGATCCATTTATCCTTAAAATTGCTATGCCTGTAAAAGCTGGCGCAACTATTACCAGCAATAGGTTTAAGCTGGAAGAAACCGGTGAGTTCAAATGCGTTTCATATACCTATAAGGGAGATGTTTCGAAGATTGGCGAGGTGTATGAGGGCTTATATGGAACCTTGCTTGGGCAAGGCTATAAACCTACCAACCAGGTAAGGGAAGTGTACGAAAAATTTGTTAGTTTAGATTCTCCCGAAAACAGTACCGAAATACAAATAGGGATAATGTAAACTAATGAACAGGGTTGACCGCTTATATGCGATAGTAACTATACTGCAAAGCAAACGGGTGGTAAGGGCAGAAGACCTTGCCGCTCGTTTTAACATAAGTATACGCACCGTTTACCGCGACATACGCGCATTGGAAGAGGGCGGAATCCCTATAGGCGCAGAAGCGGGCATAGGTTATTTTCTTACAGAAGGTTTTCATTTACCGCCGGTTATGTTTACACACCAGGAAGCCCGGGCATTGCTGCTGGCCGGCAAGCTGCTCGAAAAACAAACGGATTTATCTACCATGGAGTATTTTACCAGCGCTATTACCAAAGTGCGCGCTGTGCTGGATACAGAAAAGAAAGACGAGCTGGAAGGCCTTGAGCAAAAGATATTGGTGAACCCTTTCCCTTCTGCAAAGCCATCTGTGGGCGACTTACGACTAGACGAAGTAAAGGAAGCTTTGGCAAATAACTATGTCATTAAGTTAAACTACTATGCCTTTGGTACGGGAGAAGCTACCGAACGTGAGGTTGAACCGATAGGAATATGTTACTACTACAGCAGCTGGCACCTAATCGCTTATTGTCGGCTTAGAAGTGATTACAGAGACTTTAGGTTGGATAGGGCCACAGGACTTAAGGTACTATCAGAACGCTTTCTGCGCATCCGCCATCCTGACATTACAGAGTATATGGAAAAGACGATGAGGGAAACAGAATTAACTACTATAGTAATAAAAACTCCGATTAAGGTATTGCGATTTATACAGGAAAGTAAATATACCATGGGCCTGCTGAGTGAACATGCCGAGGGCGACAGGGCCACGCTTACTTTCGCCAGCTATAGCCTGGAATACTTTGCACGCTGGCTGCTAATGTATGGTAGTAGCGTAGAAGTGATATCTCCGCCAGAATTGCAGGAAAAGATAAAAATGTTGGTAAAGGATTTAGGAGAAAAGTACCTTAACGCTACGAATTATTAGTTTGCCTCCCGAAGAATCCAACCACGAATAGCTTATAATGCTCGACTAATTTACTACTTCAAAACTTTATTTTTTCAGCATAAAATTTAAAACCCTAAGAAACAGTGATTTTAATAATACCTTCAAAAAAAACCTCTTTTTTTTGGGAACATTTTACTAGTTCAGCGTCATAGTAATGTATATAGGAAACCTATACAGTGGGGAAAAATACTTCTGCGAGTACTCCCGTATAGGTATATAATTGTACAGCGAAAGGGGGAACTTCTGCCCTCTTTCCTGTATGATTTTGTAAAAGGCTAGTGAATAGTTATTACTACTTTCTTTTACGAATTACCTGAGGTCGGGAAATTAACAGACATTATAAGTTCTCAGATAGGCGCTATCGAAGATATTAAAAGGAATATATTTACACAATTGAGAACTTAGAACGATATTCCATTGGGGTTAATCCTGTCTCAGACTTAAACGCTTTATGAAAAGAGCTTACATCATTGTACCCAACTTCCAATGTAATTTCATTGAAGGAAAGACTTTTAGATTCTAAAATTCTCTTAGCATTTTCAATTCTCAGTTTCTGAAGATAAATTAAGGGTGTTTCGCCAGTTACTTTTTTGAAACGCCTGATCAATGTTTTCTTTCCAAGGTTGCAAACATTCATCATTCCACTAAGTGTAATCTTTTCGTTATAATTTTTTTCCAGCCAGTTCTGAACATTAAGAATTTCGTTATCGCCATGCTTTTTTGAAACCTGATACATCTGGTAAGGCGTTTGTATCTTTCTCCCCGAATCGACTAAAAATACTTTGGCGCATATTATCGCTAAGTCTTTTGACGAATATTTCTCAACCATAAACAGCGCAAGATTAAAATAAGCGGTAACGCCTGCCGCAGAAATTATGTCGCCACTGTCTACTATTATCTTTTCAGGCTCAAGCGTTATTTTACTATACCGCGATCTGAAAACATCAATTAAGCTCCAATGTGTTGTTGCGTTTTTGCCATTTAGTAAACCTGTTTCTGCCAGCAAGAAATTACCATTACAAGCTGCCGTTAAAACGCTGCCTTTTTTGTATTGTGAGGTAAGCCAGGTTACTATCTTCTTTTCTTTATATAAAATATTCTCTACATCGCCCACAAAACCGGGAATATAAATTAAGTCGTACTTATGGGTTGTTTTAATGCTTCGCTGAGCTTGTATAGGAAGCTGGCTGAAACTAGTTACAGGTTTTCCTGTTTCGGAAATGATCTCTAGTTCGAAAAGAGCTTTTCCGTTTTTTGTTTTATATTGGGTGTTTGCAAGGGAGAGTATATCCAGTACCCCCGTAACCATAGAAGCAGTGCAACCTTCGTAGACTATAATTCCAATTTTCATCTTTTCATTTTTATAGTAAAGGCCTTGTAATACCCTTGGTGCCACAAGGCCAAATTTACAAATAATACTACTAATTCATTTCTTCTTCAACCGTAACCGCCCTAAAAACAGTTTGAAAAATAGAAACAAAGTCCTGTTTCTCGTCCCTTTTAATGCCTATTTCATCCATTGCCTGGGTAAGGATTTGCATAAAAGTATCCCATTCTGATGCGGTAATATTCAATCCTTTATGAACAGATTCCAACGGCCTGCCAATATATAGTGTCGGGCCTTGCAAAGCGCTGGAAAGTTTGTCGATAATAAGCTGCCTTTGTCTATATTTGCTTTCCATAGCATGGCCTATAAAATACTTTTCTAATTGCGGGTGTACTGCAACGCGTGGGAAAGCCAAATCAACAAAAGCTGCAATTGCATCATAACCTCCAATTCTTTTATATAACGAAGCGTTAAAGAAGCCATTTTCGTGCGCCATTTTTTCAGGTATTTCTTGCAAAACATCCCAATGTTCTACTATAATGTTATTATCTACTCTAAATAAATCAAAGAAAGCGGTAGGCTTCAATGCAAATTTTCCTTCGGAACATACCAATACAAAGTTACCTTCCCCAAATACTTTAAATATCTTTTCAATTTGAATAGTAAGCCCTTCCTTTTGCAATTCTTCAATGCCTTTTAACAAACCTGCAATTGTATTATCAATATACGGATTATGCTGAATAATTTCAGGATGATAAAAATTTACTAGTTGATCAAACTGCCCGTTAATTAATACAGTTTCAACAAATGCCTTTGCTAAGTCCTTGTTCTTTTTAGTCAGGTGTTTGTCAGTAATTTCAGTAGCCCCATCAAGCATGGTGTGTCCGTTTACTGTTTTTTCCGGCTGGTCCGCTATTCCACTCCAATGTTCGGCGGCTAGTCCGTTTTCAAATCTGAAAATTTCAAACATTGCTTTTTTGTTTGGCCAGTTAACATCGTGGTGTAATACCATATAATCGTCCTCTTCAAGTACTCTTACATTCTTTATTAGCGGGGCGGGTATTTCTTTGTTTTTTATTTTTGTTATTAAAGCAAGTAACCCCTTTTTACCATCGGGAACGTTTGGCGTGTGTTGCTTGTAGTTTTCTGTTACTAGTAGGGCGGCAGCCTCTAGGTCTGCATTCTGAACAGCTTTGTTAATTCCCGCTGCTATTGATTTGTTTGTTTCCATTTTGTTTGTTATTTAGACTGTGTGAATTTTGTTTTTTTAATAATACAAAACTACATAGCGGCGCTGCAACCCGCAGTTGTCCAAATAGACAATAAAATGGTTAAAATGGCCAACTTGGGAATAGAGGCGCTTAAAGGGCCGGGGTAGCCCTTTCATACTTATTTGTGAAGTATAATAAAAATAGCGCTTATGGTAGCGCTATTTTCTTACCCTTTTATAATACTATTTACTATCTAAAACTCCACCCCAAACTTTTTACCTACTTCTTGCAGGTCTTTTACTACTGGCGGTAGCAGTGGTATGCCCGTCTTCATACGCTCCTTGCTCATTTCACGTTCGGGGTCGCCGGGTATTTGCACCTTCTCCCCTTCTATAGCCGGGGCGCTGCGGAAGCGTTTTATCCAGGTGTCCATGTGCGCCTTAAACTCTTCTGCCGGGCGGAAGGCGTCTACCCGCATTGCTCCAAAGAAATGCCCTATGCCCTTGCCGACAGGGTCTGCCGGTAGGGGTAAAAAGCTCACAAACGGCGGAACCCATGGGCCGTAATTAGCGCCAGATAGGACCGCCGAAAATATATCTACTATTGAGCCCAGGCAATAGCCCTTGTGGCTGCCGTGTTCGCGATCTCCTCCTAATGGTAGTAAAGCTCCTCCGTCCTTTAGCTCGTGCGGGTTGCTGCTGTGGCTGCCCTGCTTGTCCTGTATCCACCCCAGCGGAGCCTCCAGCGACTTGCGTTGCAGCATCTCCAGCTTGCCGTTGGCGGCGGTGGTAGTGGCAAAGTCTGCTACAAAAGCAGGCTCCTTACCGGCGGGAATGGCCACAGCAATAGGGTTAGTGCCCAGCAACCGTTCCAGGGAGAAGGTAGGGGCCACCAGTGGGCTGGCATTGGTCATAGAAATGCCTATCATATCGTTGTCCAGAGCCATCATGGCGTGGTAGCCAGCAATGCCGTAGTGGTTAGAGTTCCGTACCGATACCCAGCCCGTGCCTGCTATCTTTGCCTTGTCAATAGCTATTTGCATAGCTTTAGGGGCCGCCACCAGTCCTAAAGCGGCATCGGCGTCTACTACCCCGGTACTGGGCGTTTCGTGTACTAGTTTTATGTCTGGTTTGGCGTTTATGCGTCCTGCTTCCCATAGTCGAACGTAGCCGCTTAACCGGGCCACGCCGTGAGAGTCTACCCCTCTTAAATCTGCAGAAACCAATGTTTTAGAGGCAGTGTCGGCGTCTGCTTCGCTGCAACCTATCTTCAAAAAGATTTCTTTAGAAAAAGAAACCAGCTTAGTATATTGGTACATAATTAATTCTCGTTATCCGTCTGTATTGTTTACCTGTTTTAGTTTAACCTTTAAAGTTAACGGTTTTAACCTAGCCTAAAAAAGCATTTTTATATGAAAAAACCCATTGTCCTTATTTTCATCTTGTTAAGCGCTTCAACCTATGCCCAAAACGAGAAAAAGACTTTAAAAGAACACATTAAAGAAGTTACCGTTTTCCTTAGTAAGGCGCAGGTAAGCAGCACTGCTTCTACCTCAATAGAACCTGGAGTAACAGAGGTAATGTTGGAGGGCGTTACCCCGTCTATGGATATGCAAAGCATACAGGTGGCTGGCAAGGGAGACTTTATAATTATGTCTGTAAAGCCTTCTATGAATTACTTGAACAACCAGGAAAAGCCCCATGAGGTAATTAGCCTGGAGGATTCTGTCGATCATTACAAAATGCAACAGGAGGAGATTACTAACCATAAAGACGTATTAACTAAAGAAGAGCAGATGATATTGGCAAACCAGAAGATAGCCGGTAACGAAAAAGGATTGATCCCCAATGATTTTGAAGACATTATAGATATTTTCCGCGAACGTATGCTGGATATTCGCAATGGCTTGTTAAAAGACGAACATGCGTTAAAGAAAATAACACAGAAGCTTACTAATTTCCAGAACCAGCTTAATCAGTTAAATGCTAAAAGAAACCAACCAACGGCAAAGGTAGTAGTAGCGGTGTCTTCCAAAATAGCCCAAACGGTAACCTTTGATTTTAGCTACCTGGTAAACAACGCAGGCTGGACGCCGGTGTATGACCTACGCACAAAAGATGTACACAGCAAAGTACAACTGGCTTACAAAGCGCAGGTGCGACAAAGCACTGGGGTGTTATGGGACAAGGTAAAGCTTACATTATCAACCTCCAACCCCAGCCAGGGCGGCACAAAGCCGGAACTGAATACCTGGAATTTAAGCTTTTATGCTCCTGTAGCTAAAAAGACGCTTGGCGGTTATCTTGCGCCAAACATGAAAGCAACGGGGGCCCATCAACGTTCAATGTCAGCCCCAACATTGTCTGCCGCAGACAAGGATGTGCAGAGTGAGGAACAAGCTTCGGAAAGCATTGCCAATTATACCCAGATGAGCGAGACTTCCATAGCGGCAGAGTTTGGCATTGCTGTTCCTTATACCATACCATCGGACGGGGCGGGGCAACTGGTAGATATACAAAACTTTGAACTGCCTGCTTTTTATAAATATTTTGCCGTGCCTAAGCTGGACAAGGACGCCTTTCTGGTTGCAAACATAACGGATTGGGAAGGGCTTAATTTACTATCTGGCAATGTGAATGTATATTTTGAGGGAACCTATGTGGCGCAGTCGTACCTGGATATGGAGAATACCAAAGACACGCTACAATTCTCGCTGGGCAGGGATAAGAAGGTAGTAATAGAACGCAAACGTGTGAAGGACTTTACCCAAAAGAGTTTTATTGGTCTAAACAAAAAAGAAGATTATGGCTACGAAATTGCTATACGCAATACAAAGAAAGATAGTATAGACATTACCCTGGAAGACCAGGTTCCGGTGCCGACCGATAGCCAGATAGAAGTAGAACTGGCTGAACCGGGCGGGGCCACCTATACCAAAGAAACCGGCAAACTTACCTGGAAACTAAAGATAAGCCCTGCAGAGACCAAAATGCTACGGTTTAGGTTTACTGTAAAATATCCAAAGAACAAAACGATTAATGGGTTGTATTAGATGAGGATATACTATTAGAATATAGAAGCCCTGGTGAATAAATCAAGGCTTCTATGTATAAACTCTATTTTCTTGTAAAGGCAGCTTTTAATAAATAGAGGCGCTAACAACAAAAAAGTCCAACAATTTCGGGGTTAAAAAACATTATCTTAGTATATTCGCTTTCTAATTTTAACCTCATTAAACTATGAAGAAATACATTCTATCTTATGCATTGGTGTGTTTAGTTGCTGTTATGGCGTATGCCCAGGAACTACCTATTGACAATAAAACCGGCAAAATAACCTTCCTGGAAGTGGTAGAAACTCCAGGCCTTACCGCCAAAGACTTGTATAAAATTGCCAAAGACTGGGGACAAGCCAAAGGCTACAAACTAAGCAAAGACAATGAGGCTGAGGGAGAGCTGGCTTTCGATATTACTCTTCCTGTTGATTATGAGCGAACTAAAGGCACAGTAGAAAAGAGCAAGGTTACTTATAAATTTTATGTATTCACTAAAGAAGGTAAGTACAGGTATATTCTTACCGACCTTTTCCACACAGGGTCTGGGCCGAATTTAACAGGCGGCAAGCTGGAATCGGGAGTTCCGGCCTGTAGTCTTTCGGGTATAAATGCTGGCAACTGGATTTTAATAAAAAAGAAAGCCCAGGCAGGCGCAGAAGCTACCATAGCCGATTTTAAACGAGTTGTAAAAGAAGCCCAAAACGACCCTACAAAGAGTAAGGACTGGTAATCAGCTTTATAAACATAAATTAAGGAAAGGCATTGTGCAGAAAGTAATTGCATAATGCTTTTTCGTTTCTATAGGTTTGTTCCACTAACTAAAACCTTGGTTAAATTTTTTTAGTTTAGCTTTAAGTTGTTTACTTTATAGAAACGCCAAATTTAGAATGTTCCCTAAGTTTCTTTTCCTATTCGTTAGCTGCATCTGGCTTATTTCCCCTGCTTTTGCACAGGAACTGGAAGGCCCGTACGACAGAGAATATATAGGAGGGGTAAATTTTAATACCAACGCAGGCCTTATAGGCGGCGGTATATTCCGGTATGGACAACGTGTGAAAAAGGACAGGTATAGGATTTTTGAGGTAGAGATCGTAAACGTAAAGCACAACAAAGAAACTAAGGCCTCCAGTTCTATTTCCGGGAATGACTTCATCTACAAAAAAGAAAACTATCTGATCCCTATTCGGTTAAGGTATGGCCGGCAATATCTGCTCTTTCCCGCCGCTCAGGAAGAGGGTGTTCGGGTAGATTTTTTATGGGCAGGCGGAGCGACCATAGGCCTTGTAAAAGCTTACATGGTGCAGTATGATACTACTCCTGCGGGCGTAAACTCTAATTCAACCGTTATTACCGAGCCGTACAACCCAAATGGGAATGATAATAACATAAGTGGGGCGGCAGGGTTCTTTAGCGGATTAAATCATATAAAAGTAGTTCCGGGACTAAACTTTAAGGCGGGCTTTGTGTTTCAGTTTGTGCAGTTTGCAGGCTCCGTTACGGGTGTAGAGGCCGGGGCAATGATAGAAGCTTATCCGCAGCATATTCCTATAATGGCCCAGACCTATAACAGAAACATTTATACCTCTGTTTATGTTAACCTGTTTTACGGTGCACATAAGTAGATTCTCAGTAATAATATTCGTAATTTAGCCTAAGATATTAAATGCTATCCTAATGATAGAACTACCGGTAATAGATCAGAATAAAAAGCCAGCAAAGCCTAACTGGCTAAGGGTAAAGCTTCCTGTTGGGAAAGAATATGCCAAGTTAAGGCAAATAGTGGACGACAATAAGTTGCATACGATATGCGAGAGCGGCAACTGCCCCAATATGGGCGAGTGCTGGGGGGCGGGCACAGCTACCTTTATGATACTGGGCAATATATGCACCCGTAGCTGCTCGTTTTGCGCAGTGGCCACAGGAAGGCCCACAGAGTATGATACCGACGAACCCTTTCGTGTAGCGGAGGCGGTAAAACTAATGGGCGTAAAACACTGCGTTCTTACTTCTGTGAACCGGGATGAACTTAAGGACAGGGGAGCGGAGATATGGTACCAGACGGTAGTAGAAGTAAAGAAGGCATCGCCGGAGACTACTATTGAAACGCTGATACCGGACGTGAAAGGCAACTGGGACGCGCTGTACCGCATGATAGACGCCGGGCAGGAAGTAGTATCGCACAATATGGAAACGGTGAAGAGGCTATACAAAATGGTGCGCCCACAGGCGAAGTACGAACGTAGCCTGGAGCAATTAAAGCGCATAAAAGAATATGGCAAGCGCAGTAAATCGGGCATTATGCTTGGGCTGGGCGAGACCGACGAAGAAGTGTACGAAGCCATGGACGACCTTGTGGCTAGCGGCCTGGATGTGCTTACGCTTGGGCAATACCTGCAGCCTACCAAAATGCACCTGGAGATCGCCGAGTTTATCCACCCGGATAAATTTGCGCACCATAAGGAAGTAGGGTTGAGCAAAGGATTTAAGTATGTGGAATCTGGTCCGTTGGTAAGGTCTTCTTACCATGCCGAAAAACATGTGTAACTAGTAATAGTAAAGATGGAACATCAGTTTTGGTATTTTTTGATAGCAGGAGAAAAGGATGAAGAAACCGGTGTGGCCGGAAGTTTCTATTCTTACGGAGAACATTGCGGAGACGCCCTGGCAAAGGCGTTTGCTGTCGCTGAAGAAAACAACTTTCATAATCCGTATGTAACGGAAGCCGCCCGTTTGGACGATGTAGAAGGATATAAAAAACCCGAAGATTTGACCAAACTTAACGAGCAGGTTTATTGGAACCCTGCGGTTACTACTTTCCCTTTGGACGACCATGACTTTATTGCGCCGGTTGGGATAGTAAAAGGAACTGATGAAGGGGAATTTCCATACGGTTTGATTAGAGAAGGATTTGTTGCTTATGAACCAGACGAGGATGGGTTTTACCAATTTGAACTGGTAGTAGAAAAGGATAACCTTATTGAAACTTTTTTAGATACTATTAGTTTCCTTCCCGGAGCTGACGGCTTTTGGATTTATATCTGGGATCATTGGGACGACCGGCAGGAAGAATTATGGATTGCCGAAGATTTTGATAGCGAGGAAGCCATAACAGCATTTTTAATAGAGCACAAAACAGACACCCTTGAAAACGGGTACGTAGATTGCGTTGTTCACTGTTTTGACGGAGAAACTAATTTGACGCTTGATGAGCATAAGAAAATAAGACTTTCTACACAGGATGGCGAACTGTTTAACGAGTTTATAAAACAGGTTATGGACCTGGGATTTGAACAGGCCAAAGATTTTTATACTCTTGAGTTTGATTACGAGCACCTGCACTACAGACCCCGCAGACAGCCTGCCCAGAGAGGAGTTTAAAGAGATGCTGGCAGAGCTGAACTTTGAATTTGCCGAAGTAGAAGAAGAGTAAGATACGGTTTGACATAAGCGCTAGGTTTTTTATGAAACAGTTAAATATAGTAACTGAACGAATAACACAGGCGGGTTTGTGCTACCTAAAAAACTACTAGTTGGGGGTAAATATTACATGCGTAAAATTTTCTCTCTGTTATTCCCCTGTTAATTTTCCTGATATTCTCTGATAATTTCTCTGTTATTTTTGAGTGGCATGTATTATTTTGACCGGTTTTGAAGATTTTTTCTGTGCCAATTGGCACAAGGCCTTTAAGGGAGATTACTAGTAACAAAACAAAAAAATGATTGTCTGGGTTCAGAGCCCAATGTAATTATTTATAGCACAAACCGCCGTCAAACTCATAAAAAGGTATAGCGTTTTATAGTCCCTTCACTCACTCGTATCTAGCTAGTGATCTTTTCCTCACTATCTGAGTAAAAGTTATACCGCACCCAAATTATTACTCCCAACAAAACAGGAACAAAGAGGATAAGCGTGGCTAGGCTAAGGAAGCCAAAAGCGCCAAGGTTGTATGTAAACAGCGGAAGAACCAGAATTACTATGGCTGCTGCCAGTACTATTTTTGCGGCTGCGTTGGTGAAGGGTTTATCTACTTCTTCCGGCTCCATTACTTTTGTTAAGGCGAAAATCGTAAACAGGATAGTAGAAAGCGCTACGCAAAACATCCACTGCACTACGGGGTCAAGTCCGGCTTCCATGTGGGCAAGCAGGGCCTTTATGCAGGCGCCTACTATGCCTAGTGAAACAATAAGCGGGATGTGCAGGAATATTAACGCCTGCATGTAGCCGTACCCTTTTTTGGCTTCGTCGCTGGTAAGGTCGAAGTAGAGGCTCCAGAGCAGGAAGGAGATAAAGATGCCGAGCATAAAGGCAACCCATACCAGCGGCTCTTTGTTTGGCG
>Ga0206840_1002_pt2 | contig 35622 bp, 37 predicted proteins | sample Alteio_BWOrgCont_24_FD_152633 | JGI IMG/M metagenome (GOLD analysis project Ga0206840, IMG submission 152633) | Enriched cells from forest soil in Barre Woods Harvard Forest LTER site, Petersham, Massachusetts, United States -... | ecosystem: Environmental > Terrestrial > Soil > Temperate forest >... | reverse complement strand
ATTCCATCCTGTATTGGTAAAGTGGATTTACAAAATCTCTGGAGTTATAGACAAGAAGAGTAACCGCATCCGCTTCTTTAGAATATAGGGTAAAATTATAAGCGCCCTGTTTTGCCAAATAAACTGCCCCGGACATATGAGGACAGCCCTCTTTTAACTCCCAGCTTATTTCTTTCATAACAATTAAAAATTTTAATCTAATGCAATATAAGCGAAGCGGCATTAGAAGGGGCAAAAAAATGCTGCTTACTTTTAAAAATCGAATGAATAATATACTTCGCTGTCAGGGTAACCGGTTCCGGCTATAATACGTTCAAATTCGTTTAATTTAGCGTTTAATTCCGTCAGAAATACTTCTATTGCCTTACCTAAGCGCTCGTGTTTATGGGGTAAAGAATACCCTAATGACTCTATTTCCCCACCTCTGTACAATAATTTTGTAAGCTCTTTTTTATACTCTTTTATAGTTCTACTTAAGCCGGTAATATCATCTTTTACTGACTGAAAAAACTTTTTTGATGAAGAAAAAGCGCACTGGTATTCATCAACAATACCTAGTGAAATATACAAATTAAGCTGGTCGAAAGCATTAGTAACTTCTTCTAATCCTTTTTTAAGGTTATGTTCCCAATCTACCACCTCTGAATACATTTTGTTATAAATCTGGTTGGCATATATATTGGCGATTACGGCTTCAACCAATTGCGGTTCTTTAGATAATGTTTGTAGGGCATTCATAGCTTTAATTTTTAGTGTTGTTATCTATATTTGTCTTTGATACTTCTTCAAAAATATACTACCATAAACCGCAAATCACTGACAAAAATCATTATTCTCTGTGATTTTGTCCTATCTTGTAGGATATACCAAAACCCTATCTTTGTGTATAACCTTAACCCAGCTTTATCATGACACATTCATTCAATATCCTAGTTCCTACGGATTACTCAGAAGCCTCCGTGGACGTTATTGAGTACGCCCTTATGACCGCGGAAAAATTTGCCTCTGCCATATACATTCTACATGCTTACCAAGTCCCTGTTTTTCCAGAAGAGATGCCCACACAGGCTATGGAACTAGAGGTTAAAAACATTGAGGATGAAGCCAATGTAAAAATGGAGGCTTTGATAAAAAACCTGAAACAAAAACACGAAAATGCAAACCTTATCAGTTTAGTAGAATATGGCTCTGCGGAAACCAAAATAGATGATGTAGTAAAAGATAAAAGCATAGACCTAGTTATTTTAGGTTGCAAGGGAGGCAATGCCGCACAAGCTCTTTTATTCGGTAGCATAAGCTCCGACTCTATAGGTAGGATAAAATGCCCGTTGATTATAGTACCCAAAAACTATAAAATAATGCCGATAAAAAACATAGCCTACGCCGCCAGCTGGTTGGAAGAGGACGATATAAAAGGAATTAAAAACCTGCTTCCCTGGGCCAATGCTTTTGAAGCAAAAATTACTATTGTACATATATACAACTCTCACGAAAACTATACGCACGAGGATCGCCACAGGTACGAGGCTAAACTGCGCGAGGCAATAGGTTACAACAATGTGGGGTTTAAGCTGATAGAAAGCGAAGACTTTAATCGTGGAATAGAAGACTTTGTAACTACAGAAAAACCTGATTTGTTGGTTATGGTAACTCATCCCAGGATATTGTTTGAAGGCCTGTACCACCCCAGCTTTACCAAAAAGATATTGCACCACCTTAATATACCTTTACTGGTATTTTACGCAGGCAATTTATAATAAGAGGCTTCACATTTTATAAGTTAAGTGGGCTATGCTTATCATAACCTTAAATTTAACTATATAAAATGTCCTACTATTTCCAGAGATAAAATGGGAAATATGTAAAACTTGTAACTTATTTAAATAATCATGTAATAGCTACTTATTAAAATCTATTACATTTATTGAAGTTGAAATTTACAACTAGTAGTATAAAAAAACTTCAGATAAATTTAGCAATACATTAAATAAAGGCTTATAGCTTATTTATTATTTTAATATCATAAGGATAAGGTAGGCTGAATTATTACTACAAACGGATAGTTATTAAAATTAATACCCTTATGAAAGAATTTGGAATAAAATCGAACCACGATACTATAGACATCTCAACAGCCGATAGTATTTTCTGGAACTTATCTCCCGCAGAGTTAACAGAACACGCTATTATTAACAAGGAAGGAATACTTGCCGATACCGGAGCCTTGGCCTGCGACACCGGCAAATTTACCGGGCGTTCCCCTGATGACAAATTCTTTGTAAAAGACGATATTACTACTAACTCTATATTCTGGGGAGATATTAACCACCCTATAGACGGGATGTACTTTGATAAGCTCTTCGGCAAAATGCAAGACTTTATTAAAGGTAAAACCCTTTATGTACACGACGCCGTTATTGGCGCTTCAGAAATTTATAAAAAACCGCTAAGGGTAATTACTACCAAAGCCTATCATTCCCTGTTTTGTTACAATATGTTTTTGCGCCCAACGGCTGAAGAACTGGCGGCAGAAAACCCGGAATATACCGTGCTTTGTATCCCTGAATTTGAAGCAGACCCTGCCACAGACGGGGTAAGAAGTAAAAACTTTGCCATAATAAACCTTACCAAAAAGATTATTATTATTGGCGGAACGGCCTACACCGGGGAGATTAAAAAGGGCATGTTCTCTGTGCTTAATTTTGAGTTGCCGCATTACCATAAGGTACTATCTATGCACGCCTCTGCTAATATGGGCAAAAGCAAAGACGTGGCCATATTCTTTGGACTATCGGGTACAGGAAAGACGACTCTATCTGCCGACCCGGAACGCTTTTTGATAGGCGACGATGAACACGGTTGGGACGATGAGGGTGTATTTAACCTGGAAGGCGGCTGCTACGCCAAAGCCATTGATCTAAAAAGAGAAGAAGAACCAGAGATTTACGACGCCATACGTTTTGGCTCAGTACTTGAGAATGTTCGTTTCTTCCCTGGTACTAGAAAAGTCAATTATTCTGATAGTTCAGTTACGCAAAATACCCGCGTGTCTTACCCTATAGAGTTTATACCCAATTCCCTACACCCATCTAGGGGCGGACTTCCAACTAATATTTTTTTCCTTACGGCTGACGCCTTTGGCGTATTGCCCCCAATATCTAAACTAACGCCAGCGCAGGCCATGTTTCAGTTTATCTCTGGCTATACCGCAAAAGTTGCTGGCACAGAAGAAGGAGTAAACCAACCCAAACCGGTATTCTCCGTATGCTTTGGGGCGCCATTTATGCCGCTGGATCCCATAGTATATGCCCAACTATTAGGAGAGAAGATGAAGAAGCACAATGTAAACGTATGGCTTATAAATACCGGCTGGACAGGCGGAGCCTATGGCGTGGGATCCAGAATAAAACTGGGGTACACCAGGGCCATGATAACCGCCGCGCTGGAAGGTAACTTGCAAAGCGTAAACTACCATACCGACGCCGTGTTTGGCCTGGCTACACCGGACGCCTGCCCCAATGTACCTACGGAACTACTATCCCCAGCCGGGGCCTGGAAGGATAAAGACCTGTACCTAAAAACCGCTACAAAGCTGGCGCAGTCTTTTGTAAAAAACTTTGATAAGTATAAAGCGCACGCCACCCCCGAAATGTTGCAGGGCATGCCTGTAGTAAAAAGCGTTGCTTAATGCCAATTGGCACAATCAGTTTTACTATTTAATAAACTTAAAAGATAATAATTGAGCGTATATAAGGGGCGAGTTTGTGCTATGTAAAAAACTACTAGTTGAAGGAAAATATTACATGACACAGGATTGGCTCATTGCTCTTTATTGTTATTCTATTGCTAATTTTATTGCTTTTCGTTGCTAATTGTACTGTTAATTTTGGGGGCATGTATGATTTTTCTGTTTTGGAAGAGTTTTTGCTGTGCCAATTGGCACAGCAGAGAGCATAATTTAGCAGGATGGAATAACTACTAACTAATAAAAATATACTTGTTTTAGTTTAAGAGGTAATGCAACTAAATGTAGCATAAAAGGGCTATTAAGTGGTATAAAATTTTAGCGCTAACCAGTAAAGTTATATTAAATATAAACCACAGATGAATTAAAAATTCATAATTATCTCACCAGGATTATAAAGGGAATTATTACAGACTTTGTTATGCATTTTGCTAGTAGCTTTTTTTTTGCTTTCTTTATTGTTGATTATAGCAAGGAAAATAGTAACTAACATTCCAGTTAATAGTTATCAATAACCATTCTGAATGGAAAACCAAAGTAATGCAAACAGAATTAATGACTTAGGAGCTTCGGTCGCTAACCATGTTACTATCATGCTTGCTTATTGGGACAAAGACTTAGTATGCCGGTTTGCTAATTCGGGTTACAGAGCCTTGTTCGGGAAATCGCCTGAAGAAATGATTGATAAAATTACTCTAAAGGAATTGCTTGGGCCAGAACTTTACGAAGCTAATTTACCCTACATTAAAGGCGTATTAAATGGAGAACCCCAAACCTTTGATCGTGAAATACTTTTGGACAATGGAAAAATACACCACACCATGGCCAATTATACTCCTGATGTCCAAAACGGAGCTGTAGTTGGCTTTTTTGTGCATTCGGCAGATATTACACAGATCAAATTACTAGAGAAAGAATTACTACGCTCAAACAAAATAATAACCACGCAAAACAAACGTTTGCTAAATTTTGCGCATATCGCTTCCCATAATTTAAGGTCGCCGGTAGGCAATCTGGCTTTATTGCTTGATTTTTATAACAACGCTAGCAATGAGGAATATAAGGCAAAGATTTTCAGCAAATTCTCGGTAGTAATAAATCACCTTTCCTCGACTTTAAATGAGCTTCTTGCCGCTTTAAAAGTGCAGGAAGAAGATAAGGAAACAACAGAATCGCTAAACTTTGAGGAACTATTTGTAAAAACTACGGAACTACTATCCGGCCAGATTATAAAAACGAAAGCTGTTGTTACCTATGATTTCGCAGAAGCCCCAGCTATTGAATACATTAAATCTTACCTGGATAGCATAATGATAAACCTGCTTTCGAACGCCTTAAAGTACATATCTCCCAAACGCAGACCAAAAATTCATTTTAAAACTACTATTATTAAGAATAGAATTGTACTAACCGCACAGGACAATGGACTTGGGATAGACTTAGCCATGCACGAGAATAGTATGTTTGGACTGAATAAAACATTTCACGATAACCCCGACGCTAAAGGGGTAGGGTTGTTTCTAATTAAAACTCAAATAGAATCAATGGGGGGAGAGATAACTCTGACTACCGGAGTGGACAAAGGAACTACATTTAAAATTACTTTCTAAAAGAACTAATTGCAAAAATTACTTCAACCTGCTAATAACCGGGTTGGGTGGGTAGTAAAGCACAGTAACGGTATCTTTTTCCTTATACTTATAGTCCTTAGGCAGGTTATTATGTAATCGTTCGTAATAGGCGCCATCAACAGTATAGCCATATATGCAATGCTGCGTACCGCCGGATTTGTAACAGCGTTTTATGACGCCTGTGATTTGTTTGTTATTATCAGCAAGCAGGTAAGTGTTTATTTCTTCTCCGCCTACGTGCGTTACTACCAGATGTAACATCATCAAAATTAACCCCAGAATTACCAGCCCTGCGCTTTTAAGGTTTGCGCGTTTATTTATGCGTTCCGCTATCTGCTTTAATAAGTCGCTGTGCCGGCTAAGTAATATAAAGTAAAACAAACTGGCAATTAACAGCGCTGCTTTTACAACCGTAAAATAACCGGACGAAAAATCGATATAAGTAAAAGCGTAGTAAGTGGCTACTGTTAATACTATTAAACCTAGAGTAAATAAAACACTATTTAAAAAAATATTACTTGTTTTTGTGGGCATACTATTAGTTAGGGCTGTATCTGGTATTTATTGCCTTTGTCAACCTGAGCAAATTTTAGGTATTAATCTATTTTTTCTAATATAATCGGGTCGGGGTCCAGCTCCGCAGTTCCTATTGCCTGAAGCATAAAGTGAATAGCCTCCGGCTCAAATTGAATTTTAAAAGTCCTTCCTACTCCGGCAAATGGATTAGCGCCATTAAATTTAAAATTATTCTTCCCCTCCAGTTCGAATTCATATTGGGTATTATTACTACTAATAGTACTATCGCCATTTACCATAGTTCCTGTCAACACTCCATTGGTAGCAGATAAATTTATGAATTTGTATTTTATTTTTCGCTTATTGTATAACCATAAAGATGATTCTAATGCTGATTTTGATTCTGTTAATTTCATGCTGTTATTTATAATTCTTATTAAAATTTTAAACTATTTTCGTTTCCATTAGCCCTACTATCCCAACTTCTCCAGCTCCGCTATATCTTCCTTTGTAAGCGCAACAGACGCCGCCTTATAGTTCTCCTCCAGGTGTTTTACTTTAGACGTGCCAGGGATAAGCAATATATTGGGGGAATGGTGTAGCAGCCAGCTTAAAACCACCTGGTGGCCAGTAGCGTTGTGCCTTTTTCCGATTGCGTCCAACTTCTCCAGCGCCTTAACATTACCCCCGCCCAGCGGATACCAAGGTATAAAGGCCAACCCGTTTTGGTTGCAGTACTCCAGTTCGGGCTCCCAGCGACGGTTGTCCACACTGTACATATTTTGTATGGATACTATCTTTACAAATTCCTCTGCTTTCTTAATAGTTGCTGCGCTAACCTCTGATAAACCAATGTGTTTAATAAGCCCCTGTTCCTGGGCGTTTTTTAAGAACTCCATCATTTTCTCGAAGGGTACGGAAGGGTCTACACGGTGCAATTGGTACAAATCTATCCTATCCAGCTTTAAGCGTTTCAGGCTTCCTTCCAGCGCCTTCTTCAAATGCTCGGGATTGCCATTCGCAGGCCATTGATTAGGGCCTGTGCGCGTTAACCCTCCCTTGGTGGCAATCACCAAACCCGGCTTATAGGGATGTAAAGCCTCGGCGATTAACTCCTCCGAAACATAAGGGCCATAACTGTCCGCCGTATCTATAAAATTAATGCCCAGTTCAACGGCTCTTTTTAAAACTTTTATAGCTTCTGCTTTGTCTTTAGGAGGGCCCCAAATACCGTCTCCTGTTAAGCGCATAGCGCCGTAGCCCATGCGGTTTACCTTAAGGTCTCCGCCAACGGCAAAATTAGGTTCAAAGGATGTAACAGCTTCCATAGTAGCGTTTGAATAACGTTATATTGAATTGAAATTTACAGAAATACCTGAAAAATTAATAACTGATTTGCAGTTTAGTTTAATTTTATGCCCAGGGATTAAACTAAACCAAACTTTAGGGTTGTGGAGATTTTATTAAATAATTATAGAACGTTTGCCAATCATTTTGTCGTTTGCGGAAGCGTCCCAGGATATGCCGGATGCGGGAACGGCTCTCTCTCTTCCCCAAATTCTTATCGCTTCTATTTTTTCCGGAGCCGTTTTGCTTAAAGGGACAATATTTTTAAAGCACTTTTCAAACAAATCATCATTAACAACACTATCGCCATGTATTACTGCCTGTATGGCAACATCTCGCACAGCGCCCTCTAGGTCGGAACCTGCAAAACCCTCTGCCATGGCAACTAGTCTTGCAAATGCCTCTGCAGAAGGCTGGGACAATAAATTGCGTTTTATATACAAGTTAATAATATCTCTGCGTTCCTCCTCGCCTGGCAAGTCTACGAAAAACAGTTCGTCAAAACGCCCCCTGCGAAGCAGTTCCGGAGGAAGCTTGCTTACATCGTTTGCTGTGGACACCACAAAAACTTTTGCCATACTTTCCTGAAGCCAGAACAAAAACTGGCCAACCATGCGAGTAGATGTTCCACCATCGCTTGAATCTGTCGCCCCCGATAACCCTTTCTCAATTTCATCAATCCACAAAACGCAGGGGGCTGCATTATCTGCCGAAGCTAGGGCCTCTTTAAGCCTGTTTTCCGACTGCCCCAAGTATTGCCCTTGTATGGCGGCAAGGTCTAACCTGTATAAAGGGAGGTTCCAGTTAGCGGCAACAAATTTTGCCGATAAGGATTTGCCGCAACCGGGAACGCCAACTAATAATACTCCCCTTGGCGGTCTCATTTTGCGGGCTTTAAGGTCGGCAGTTAACAGTTGCCTTTGGTTATCCAGCCAGTGCTGCAAGCCGCTAAGTCCTGCTACTGAAAGAGTAGATGGGTCTAATTTTACTTTTTCCAGGCCCGAAATATCGCTGAACAATTTATCCTTGGCATTACTCAATTCTTTAATATCATCCTTTGTTAACGAGCCTTTGGCCATTTGGGTAGCCAAAACATTTTCAGCTTCAATCTTTGTCATGTTTGCTAAAATAGTAGCGGCCATTTTATAGTCGCTCTCTTCCCACTCCAGAGGGATAGAACCCTTGTAAGGTGTAACGCATTCTTTTACTATTTCCAACATTTCCTCTTCATTGGGGGCATCAAGGGTAATAGTCATGCCCAAACGCTGCAATTGGGGCCAAATGCTTTTAGTGGTAATGATACAAATGCTACCGCCTCTTTCAATGGCCTGCACCACACAATCATAAAGGTGCCTTGAAACCAGATTGTCGTCTTCCACATCGCTTATCTCTGTAAATACGAAAGTAAGGTTTTGTCGTTGTGATATATTCTGAACTGCAAAATCTAAACCGCCTGCAATAGAACGGTCTTCATTCACCGTTTTCCTGGTTTTAATGTCCATTGTTCCGTGCGATAAACTATGCACATAAATAGGTATATTTATTTCTTCAGCTAACTGCTGAACTACTTCCAGCACCCTTGCCCGTTCTATGCTTCTGATAGAGATAAAAGGGATTCTTGCCCGAAACATCCGCAAAAGCGATGTTTTAAATTCTGCTTTGTTTGCCATTTCTAAAATATTATTTTTCTTCCCATTGCGGGAGTAATTTCATTTGAGTTTTGCAAGGTGATTTTGTTACCTATGGGTAGGTTCTCTATAGATTCATAAAGGGAAAAATCGTTAAGCATTATCATCATTTTTTCGTTACTACCAGAATTTTTAGAAGCATTATCTTTCAAAGATTTTTTTATCTCCGCTACAAATTCTTCCAGGTCTTTTTTTAATGTTTTTTTTAAATCTTCTGGCAGTCCTTTTATGGCTATAAACCGGATTAATGGTAAAAGATTTTGTTTGCCGTTTCTTAAAGCTATACTAAAATCATCTTCGGTTTTAAAATTCTCTAATTCGAAGGAGCGCTGAAATTTATCGAGCCATGATTGTTTTCTGGTTTTATAAGCTTCATTTACCCTCATATAAAAACGGGAGGCAGTTCCTGAATCAATGGTAAAACTACCCTTGTCCATTTCTTCAATGGCAGCATCATCCCCTTTGCAGAATTTCTCCAGCAGGTTTGTCCACTCGGCATAAGTTGTTGGGGTTGCCATTACTGTTGCTTAATTCTTGGATTAATAAATTGATTTGGAGGAATTATGTCCCAATTCGGGAATTTTGCATTCCCTTTTTCTGCTTCTGTTCTACCTTGGAAAAGATTAGGGTTAACCTGTCCATTTTTTTTAGTTTCATTGGGGATCCTTTCAGAATTATCCGAACTATCTCCTAAAATTATTTTTGACATCGCTATACGTATTAAAATTCTTAAATAATATTTCGTGCCGTTTCTTTAGAAAGGCTAGTAAAGTCCTCAGCCCTGATTGCGGCAATAAAATGTCTTACTTCCTCTGCATTGGCATCTTCTGTGGCAAGCTCGTTCCTATAATCAACCGTTTCAGCTATACAGCCTCTAAGTACTTCTTTGGCTTTACGCTTTCTTTCTTCAACGTTGGCTATAATAGCTTTTTTAATTTTGTTATAATTTTTCATCGACATCCAAATTATTACCCCGCCTATACCTACCCCTACAAGGGCAGCTAAAGGCGCTGCTACAACAAAGCTAATGGCGCCAAGGCACAACAAGCTTCCTATTATTATTGCCCCCCAAGGAAAAGATATTCTGCCCAACTCTATACGCAGCATGTTCTCATAAAAGAGTTCCTGACTTTTCACCAGCTCGTTCTCATTACCACCGTCTTTAGTAGAGGTTTTAAAATCCTCAATTGTAAGTTCTATTGTTTTAGGTATTTTATTCCTGCTCTGGGCCGTAAAGGTATCGTAGGCTTCCACAATCCAGGGCTGGCTTATAGAAACTGCCAGGGTTTGAGTAGCTTTTGTAGCGCCTGCTAACTGTGGATTAAATGAGGCGTTTGTAAGCAATTGCAAAAAGTCTACCTTTTCTTCAAAAATGTGTTTCTCAGAATTCATCATGGCCTCCGCCGCCGATTTACTACCATCCATTTGGATAATGAGTTGGTTTAGCCTTACCTGTTCCTGCAAGGGAAGTTCCTCATCATCGAAATTGACTACTAGCAAGGAGAGAATTTCATCTAGTTGTACTTTTACACTCTTGGAGAAATCGGTTGATGAGACAATGTCCTGGAAGTAGGCTTGCAAGACTTTATGAGTTTTAGCTGCTTTTAATGCGGCAGTAAGTGTGGGCCAATTGATACAGTATTTCTCCAGTAAAGGATATTTTCCTTCAGGCAAAGGGCCCGAGGCTTCAAAAAAGCTTACCCATTGCGCCTTTTGCTGATTGACAAAATTGTCTGTATGTGTTAACAAGTCGAGCCAATCTTTTACATTAGACATCATTAGCTGCCGGGCTGCCGGAGGGAATACGCCTGTGATTACAGCTTCCAGTATTGTTATAAACTCCCGGGAAAGATTGTGAGGGTTTTGGTGCATAAAATACCGTTCCAGCCATTTTAAACTTGCATCGTTTCTGCCCAACCTTCGCATAATAAGCATATAGAAAAGGGTAGCTTTATAATCGTCCCTTCTTAAACTTTCATTCAACGCATTTTCCGTATTGTGCCTGTCGTCTCTAATCCATGAAGCCAACGCCACTAAGGCCGGGGCAAGCCAGTAGCCAGGAGCTTTTATCATTACCTCCTCGGTAGTAAATTGCAAGGTATTGTCGTTAACTATCCCTACATCAACTGCCTGCAATATACCTATAGCCATTCTTCTTACCTCTGCATAGTAACCAAACTTAAGATCCAGCTCCTGCCGCAGGTTACCAACCCTGGTTTCTGCAAGTTGCAGCGCCTTATGCCTAGTATCGGCGTCTACAAACTCATTAAACAGAGAAGTAAGTTTTGCCAGATCGCTTTGTAAAACTACCAAGTCGTTTTCCAGATTGTCCTGCTTAGAACTTATAACGCCTATTTCATTACTTATTCCGGAAATGTAGGACCCAATTGACCTTAACTCACTGTTTATATAGGAGAGGTCTGCGTAAGAGATTGCCTGATCTGCCATAGTAATTTATTTTAAGAATTCTAAAAATTTGTAGGTGTTCCGATGTCTGTTTTACTTGCTGTTCCATCTAGCCTGATTAAAATTAATTTTTCTTTATAAACTTCCACCAAAGCGTAGGCATTATGTAGGGCAAGTGTTCTTGCTTTTTCAAAATCAGGCTCCATACTTTCATTAATTTTGTAGTGTCGTATTATTTGTGCGGTTAAATCCAGCCTATGCACTTCATAAGGATCTCCCAGAAAACATTTAGCTACAATTCCTATTGGTAAACTGGCAAGTTCAGCCGTTCCAAACTCTTCCTGCAATCCCTTCATCAGCTCTTCTATTCCTTTGGTTTCTGATAAAGTCTTTTGGTCTAATGAAGCGATAAGGTCAAGGTATTTTTGAGACCTTTTTTTTAAAAGGCCTCTGTCGCTTAAAAAGCCAGTTGATGTGGTTTGTTTTTTTGAAGCGTCGAAATCAAAATTTTCGTTCTGAAGTATTATTCTCGCCATATTATTTTACGAGTTTTGTAATGACTAAATAAAAAGAATACTAAAAAATCACATATCTTAAAGAGCTAGTAACATCTTCCCTGGAATTTCTTAAGAAATACCTTATATACCTCTCTATAATATATATATCCACATGACTTGGTAAACAAATCTTATTGTTTCTGCTGTAATTTATAAAAATATGATTTCAAAAAACATAAATCAAAAAAAATATTTATACGCAACCAAATTATATCAGTATTGCCACTTACAATACTAACCTTTCGATTAACTTTTTTACTCTCTTTGATTAAATCAAACTTTAAGCTTGTGGAGATTAGCTTCTTATTGATATTTTGTACCCTTCCGATTTTGATAGCCCATAAAAAATATCGAGTATAGCGGTAAATTAATAATATATAAGTAACCCTGCCATAACAAATGAGCAACATAGAAGCGTTGGTCTACGAACTCTACGAACCCCGAAAGCTTTATTTAAAGAAAGAACTAATTGACCCGGGTTCGCTATTGCCTAACGAGCTAATTGCAAAAACCTGCTATACAGCCCTATCCCCAGGCACAGAGCTAGGAGCATACTGCGGCATGGAACCCCTGCGCACGGATATACCGGCCTACCCCCGCGTGGTAGGTTATTGTAATATCGCCCAGGTAATCTACAAAGGGGGCGACGTTACAAAGCTGGACATTGGCGATTATTTTCTAAATTTTCAGTCGCACAGAAGCCATTTTAAATATAGCGAAAACGACTTTTTTATTAAACTATCAGGAGCTACTATTAAGAATCAGTGTGCGGCTTACCTGTTCCACCTGGGCTACCACAGTCTGCTTACCGGTCGTATGCAGCAGGGACATAACGTGGGCATAATAGGCCTGGGGACATTGGGCTACGCCACAAGTGTAATGAGTAAAATAGCGGGGGCCGCTACCTTTGTTTTATCCAACCAGCCCTCTCACAAGGCCTTGCTGGAATCCAAGCAAATAATCCTATTACCTAAGGATATAAGTTCTGTGGATACTATTTACAAAAGAACTCATCAAATCGGGATTGATGTTGTAATAAATACTTCTAATACCTGGGACGACTGGGCGCTGGCTTTGCACTGCGTGAATAAGGGGGGAACGATAGTAAACCTGGGTTTTCCGGGCAGAGACCAGCCCCTGCCTAAGTTTAATCCACTTGACCCAAGATTTCTTTATATGAAGAACGTTACTATTAAGTACCTAACGGCGCTAAACCGCAGCGGGTTTACTCCCCATGAACAACGCTTTAATATGGAACGAAATTTATTGTATATACTGGACTTAATGGAGAACAACGTTATTGATGCAGGCGAGGTTATTTCTGTAGAAATACCCTACATAGATTTGGAGAAACAATACCTCTTGTACGAATTGAAGAAAGAAAATTTATTTTCCACTCTGTTAAACTGGCAATAAATGAGGAAGCTTAAAACGGCAATAATAGGCCTGGGGCGAATGGGAGCAGAACCTACCAGCAGGTTTAACGGGACTCTTCCCCATGGCTGGGATCCGGTATCTCATGCCGAAGCTATTAAATCTACAGAAGAGTTGGAACTGGTAGCCTTATGCGATGTAGATGCGGCAAAAACCGAACGGTTTTCTAAATTGTATAACGTATCGGCCACTTATAACAACTACCGCGACCTAATTAATGAAGTTAAGCCCGACATACTATCTATAGCTACCAGAACGGATGTTAAAGCAGAGATTATCTACTATGCACTGGAACATGGCATAAAGGGCTTTTATGTGGAAAAGCCGCTTAGCCGCAGCGTTGCAGAGTGCGAACAAGTTTTGAACAAGATTGCCGCCGCCGGGGCAAAACTAGTATATGGAGCGCAGCGAAGAGCTATGCCACTTTTTAAGCAGGTGAAATACATGTGCCATTCCGGCCTGTATGGAGATTTGAAACACATTACCTTTGAATACGGCAGGAATATGTTGTTATGGAGTCACCCTCACACTACAGATTTAATAGTTTTTCTTGCCAATTCGCTGGCAGTGGAATACATTTCAGCTTTATGCGATTTTGGTGGTAACTGTGAGAATGATTTAGTGGTAGATACCGACCCCTGGGTAGAGAATGCGTTTATCAGATTTGAGAATGGCCTTACCTGCAACATAACCCCTAACGAGGGCAATAATATCCGGCTGCACCTTAGCGGCGCTATTATTACTATTAACGGAGACGGCTATAGTATTGACATCAGTACAGAAGCCAATGTTAAAGGGAGGTTTTATCAATTGCAACGCCAGCTTGGAGAACCAGCCAGAAGCGGGGCCCAGGTATTGTTTGCAGATTTGGCAAAGGCAATTATAAACGCTACGCCGGTAGTTACTATAAGACCCGAAGAAATTTTGGCCGGAACAAGGCTGTTGAGCGGTATTACCGAATCTGGATTAAAAGATGGAGCAAAACTAAACTACAAAGATGTACGAGATAATTTAGTAATAACCGGGCGTTTTGGCCAGTTGTACGCATAAGCATAGTAGTTAACCAATACTGAAACTACTATGCTTAACTATTATTAGATTCCTAATCCTTTTAAATCATGTAACCAGGCATCAAGCAATGGCAATTCCCTGGCATCTACCAAATTTAGTTCTACAAATTTAACGTAAGCCTTTATCATGTTAGCGCCTATGTGCTCCGTTCCCGCTTTCATATCCAACTTATCCAGCTCTGCGCACATTTTGGCGTTGTTTACATAACCGGGTATTTCGTCTATAAAATCTTTTAGCAGGTTATGGTCATTACGTTCCTGGTAAACCGTAGATTCGTGAAATAGTATGTTCCATCCGTTTACCCAGGCAATTTTTTGGGCTACAAAGCTTCTCCATATATCCGTCATCCTAAAGCTGCAGTACGAAGGCAGGTACAACAACGGAAAGGCTTCTTTAAAGAAGGTAGTATTTTGGCTGTTAAAAGGGCACCAAGCATTATTTCCCAAAGCAATTCTGCCTGCTTTAAAGTTCTGGGGTAATGGCAGCACCAAGCGGTATATAGCGTCTACGTCCGGGTTCTCGTCTGCTAATCCTTGTTGGATTGGGCAGTCTAATTTTTTGATGTCTGCAGATATTGCAGGAGATGGCTTCTGAATAAGTTCTATAGGAAATCCCCTGGGCCAGATATTTGATTCTGAAAAATATTTATAGATATTAATCCATCCTGTATCTGTTACGCTTTGGGCGTCCACCTTACGTGTTCGTTCTTTCCAAAACCCTTCGCGGGGAATATTGTCGTCGTCGGTTTCTATTATTATCTCAGCCCCGTTTTTAATAGCTTGTAAGTAGCCTATATTTTTTCGGGAATAGTGGCGCAACGGGCAGTCTGTGGCAAAGGTAAAAGGAAGTTCTTTTTGTCGTTCTAACCCATAAAAATCGCAGCCATCTAATTTAAAATCTTTAGGGCTTGGCACGTCGCCTATTACTATAAATTCAATATTATTACTACTACTACCATCTGCCAACGCCTTTAAAACTTTTTGCGGAGGCGCAATGGAGGTTACTACTAAACTGATTTTTTGTTGTGACATTATAGAGCCTTAGGGTTAGAAGATAATCGTTGAATAAAATAATGTATTAAAACTGAAATAGAGTTTTTTATCGCTTTTTTAGAAACACTAGGGGAAGGGGCCTGATAGTGAATAGGTATTTCTGCAAAACGCTGTTTTCTTAGCAAATACCTAACCTCTGTCTGGTAAAAATGCGCTTTGGACAACAACTGGTATTCCAACAACTTTCCTACTACTTCTCTATGAAATCCCTGAAAGCCTGAGGTCATATCGTACATTCTCGTCCCTAACAATACATTGGCCAACACGGTGCCAGTTTTAGAAAGCGTTCTTCTGAAGAAGGGCGAATCGCCCATAGAACCGCCATTTATAAACCTGCTTCCGAATGCGCATGTATTCCCCTCGTTCAAAACCCTCAAAAACATGGCCAAGGCTTTAGGGTCGTGGGACATCCCTGCGTCCATTTCTATAATTATGGTATGCCCGTTTTTATATGCTTCTTTATATCCCCTCATATAAGCGTCTACTACATTTTTATTTTCGGGGGCCCAAACTGTTTTAAAACGGCTGTCCTTTGCAGAAAGCTCCTGGCACAACTCTAACGTCCGGTCTTTTGAAGCTTTATCTACTATAAGATAAGTTGTTCCGCCTGTTAACCTGTCCAATACCTCTGTAAGCTCTTGCGTAAAAACCTGAAAGTCTTTTTCTTCATTAGCCAAAGGAATGATTACGGCCCAATTATTATCGTAGTACATTACCTGTAAAATTTAGGGAGTAAAAATATGAAAAAATCAATACATAATATAAAAAACCAAAAAAAAGCAACATTTTCGTCAATTTAAGTCACCATTAAGTTTTTACTCCCTTATAGCTAAATAATCATTCCAGCCCCCACGGTCTCGTTGGTAAACTCATCTATAAGGATAAGGCTGCCGGTAGAGCGGTTGCGGTTGTAACTGTCGTAAAACAGTGGCTGAGTGGTGCGTATCTGTATACGTCCTATATCGTTTAGCCCAATAGATTTATCGTCTTCTATACGGTGCAGGGTGTTTATGTTCACCTTGTAGCGGATGTCTTTAACAACGCATCTGGCTGTTGCCGTAGTATGGCGTATGGCGTATTTGCCTCCGGGCACTAGTTTCTTCTCGCCTAGCCAGCAAATCATCAAATCTATATCCTGACCAACTTTGGGCTGGTTGTTGGGTTTCACAATCATGTCGCCACGGCTAATGTCTATGTTGTCTTCTAAGGTAATAGTAATCGACATAGGAGGGAAGGCTTCTTCCAGTTGACCGTCTATGGTTTCTATGGTTTTTATTTTGCTTGTAAAGCCAGATGGCAGCGCTACTATATCATCGCCAGGCTTAAATACTCCCCCCTCTACTCTTCCTGCATAGCCACGAAAATCGTGAAACTCGTCGGTCTGTGGGCGTATTACCCACTGCACCGGAAAGCGGCTGTCCACATGGTTAAGGTCGCTACCAATGTGTACGTTTTCTAAGTTATATAGTAAAGTTCCCCCTTTGTACCAAGGCATGTTGTCGGACTTGTCTACCACGTTATCTCCATGCAAGGCAGAGATAGGTATGTACTGAATATCCGGCACAGAAAGCTTGGAAGAGAAGTTCTCGAAATCTTCTTTTATCTTGTTGTAGATCACTTCATCGTAAGCCACCAAGTCCATTTTATTGATACATAGTACAATGTGCTTAATCTGCAATAGCGAAGCGATAAAGGCGTGCCTGCACGTTTGTTCTACTACTCCGTGTCTTGCATCTACTAATATAATGGCAAGGTTGGCAGTAGAGGCTCCCGTAACCATATTACGAGTGTACTGTATATGTCCGGGGGTATCTGCAATAATGAATTTACGTTTTGGCGTAGCAAAATAACGGTAGGCCACATCAATAGTAATACCCTGTTCGCGTTCTGCGCGAAGCCCGTCTGTAAGCAGGGCAAGGTTCACGTAGCCGTCTCCGCGTTGTTCGCTAGTGCGTTCTATAGCCTCTAACTGGTCTTCAAATATAGATTTGGAATCGTATAGTAATCTTCCGATTAATGTGCTTTTGCCGTCGTCCACACTGCCAGCGGTAGTAAACCTCAGCAAGTCCATATCCAAATAACTGTTAGTAGCTGGAGGGGTTAATGTAGTAGTATTCATAGGTTAAGAATGCTCAAATTAAAAATATCCTTGTTTCTTTCTGTCTTCCATAGCCGCCTCAGAACGCTTGTCGTCCGATCGGGTTCCGCGTTCTGTCTGCCTTGCAGAAGCTACTTCCTGTATTATTTCATCCAGCGAGTTAGCGTCAGATTCTACAGCGCCGGTACAGGTCATGTCCCCTACGGTTCTAAAGCGTATTTGTCTCTCTTCATAATGCTCGCCTTTCAATAGCGAAATAAATGGAGATTTAGCCAACAGCATTCCGCCACGGTTTACTATTGTACGTTTATGAGTGAAGTAAATGCTAGGGATAGGTATTTGCTCCTGGGCGATGTATTGCCATACGTCCATCTCCGTCCAGTTACTTAGCGGAAATATGCGGAAGTGTTCGCCAACGTGTTTCTTACCATTAAACAGGTTCCATAATTCGGGCCTCTGGTTCTTCGGATCCCATTGTCCAAACTCGTCTCTGTGCGAGAAGAAACGTTCTTTGGCTCTGGCTTTCTCCTCATCCCTTCTGGCTCCTCCAAAGGCGGCGTCGAACTTAAATTCTTCCATAGCGTCCAGCAGAGTTATGGTTTGCAAACCGTTACGGCTTGGGTTAGGGCCTTTTTCTTCTACGGCTCTTCCCTGGTCTATAGAATCTTGTACGTACCTTACTATTAATTTGGCCCCAACGCGTTCTACCATCTCATCGCGAAAATCTATGGCTTCCTGAAAGTTGTGCCCGGTGTCTATATGCATTAACGGGAACGGAGGACGAGCGGGCCAAAAGGCCTTTTGCGCCAGCCTTACCATTACTATGGAGTCTTTACCGCCGGAAAATAGTAACACAGGTTTCTCGAACTGTGCAGCCACCTCGCGCATAATGAAGATGGCTTCCGATTCCAATTGCTTTAAATGAGAAAGGTTATACGATTTCACTTATTCAGTAGTTTATCTTTACTAGTACTTTATTCAACAATTCCTGCTTGCAGGCTTCCAGGTCTTTCAAATCCGTTCTAAGCTCTAACGCTGGCGTTAAAGGAGCCTCAAACGGAGCGTCCAATCCTGTAAAATTCTTTATCTCGCCATTTCTGGCTTTCTTATATAGTCCCTTTACGTCCCGTTGTTCGCATACCTCAAACGGGCAGTTTACATATACCTCGTAGTAATGTTCTTCGCCTATGATGCTTTTTGCCATATCCCTTAACTCTTTGGACGGGCTAATGAAGGAACAAATAGTAACTACTCCGCAGTTCATAAACAGTTTAGATACTTCTGCCGCTCTTCTAATGTTTTCTACTCTATCCGCTTCAGAAAATCCAAGGTTATTATTAATTCCAGTTCTCAGGTTATCGCCGTCCAGCAGTTGGGTAAGTTTACCTCGTTCGTGCAGTTCCTGTTCCAATGCTTTCGCCAGGGTGCTTTTCCCAGAACCGGATAAACCCACCATCCATATTACAAGGGAGCGTTGCTTAAGCAATTCCTCCTTGTCCTTACGGCTCAAAATCCTGTCAAATATGGGGTGTATGTTATTCATAAAGTAAAACAGAGGGCAAAATTACTAGTTTTTGGTTAAAATAAGAAGCAAAAACTTTAATCCATAACCCATTAAGATACAGCTTCTTCCTTCAGGTCGCTATATTCTTCCACCGGGGCGCAGGTGCAGATCAGGTTTCTATCCCCGTAGGCGTTATCTATACGGCTAACGGTAGGCCAAAATTTGCTGCCTTTTACCCATTCTAACGGATAGGCGGCTTTATTTCGGGAATACGATCTTTCCCATTTGTCTGCAAGGACTACCTCTGCAGTATGTGGGGCATTTTTAAGTACATTGTCCAGCTTATCTGCCTGTCCTTCTTCAACTTCCCTTATTTCGTTACGGATAGAGATCATCGCATCGCAAAATCTGTCCAGTTCACCTTTAGATTCGCTTTCTGTAGGTTCTATCATCATAGTCCCGGGTACCGGAAATGATACCGTAGGAGCATGGAAACCATAGTCCATCAATCGTTTAGCTATATCTTCTACCTCTATTCCAACGGTGTGTTTAAATCCTCTGCAATCCAATATAAACTCATGTGCGCAACGGTTGTTAGAGCCGCTATACAGTATGGGGTAATATTTCTCTAACCTTGATTTTATATAGTTAGCGTTCAATATAGCGTATTTGGTGGCCTCTGTAAGCCCTTCTCCGCCCATCATGGCAATGTAGGCGTAAGAGATAGGAAGAATGCTGGCGCTGCCCCAGGGAGCCGCAGAAACAGCGTGTATGCCATGTTCTCCTCCTGTTTTAACCACAGCATGAGCTGGTAAGAAAGGCATAAGATGCTTGGCAACGCCAATTGGCCCCATGCCCGGCCCTCCTCCACCGTGAGGGATACAAAAGGTTTTATGCAGGTTGAGATGGCACACATCCGCCCCAATAGTAGCCGGACTGGTAAGCCCCACCTGTGCGTTCATGTTAGCGCCGTCCATGTACACTTGTCCGCCGTTGGCGTGTATAATGTCGCATAGTTCTTTAATGCCTTCCTCAAATACCCCGTGTGTAGAGGGGTAGGTTACCATAAGGCAGGAAAGCTCATTTTTATATTGTTCTGCTTTGGCTTTTAAATCGCCAAGCTCCACATTGCCTCTGTCGTCGCATTTTACCACTACTACCTTCATACCTGCCAAGGCTGCGCTTGCAGGGTTAGTTCCGTGGGCAGATGATGGGATAAGGGCAACGTTGCGTTGTTTATCTCCCCTACTCAAATGATAAGCGCGAATTACTAATAGTCCGGCATATTCTCCCTGTGCGCCAGAGTTGGGCTGCAAGGAAATCCCTGCAAAACCGGTAATTTCAGAAAGCCAGCGTTCCAGATCGGAGAATAATTGCACATAGCCCAGCGCCTGATCTTTAGGAGCAAAAGGATGTAAGCCTCCAAACTCTGCCCAGGTTACAGGTATCATTTCCGAAGTAGCATTCAGTTTCATCGTGCAGGATCCTAAAGAGATCATGGAATGCACCAGTGAAAGGTCTTTATTTTCCAGGTGTTTTAAATACCTCAGCATTTGGTGTTCCGAGTGGAAGCTGTTAAATACCGGATGGGTAAGGTAAGCCGATGTTCTGCTAAGCGATGAAGGAATAGCAACTTCAGTATTTTTTACTGCAAATTCAAAATCGGTTTCATCCAGTTTTTTTCCAGCAGCTTCTGCAAAAACGGTTACTATTTGTTTTACTTCTTCTGTTCCGGTAGTCTCGTCGGTAGCTATTACTATGTTCTGCCCTTCGTAACGGAGGTTGATATGAGCGGATTCTGCCAGTTCTTTTATTTTAGAAATCCTATCGCCAGGAGATGCAATGGTAATGGTGTCGAAGAAGGTAGTATTTAGTTGTATATAACCCAACTTGGTTAACTGTTCTGATAATAGTACCGCACAACCGTGTGTTTTTGTTGCAATAGCTTTTAGTTTCGCAGGGCCGTGGTAAACAGCATACGAAGCCGCCATAACAGATAGTAACACCTGAGCGGTGCATATATTAGAAGTAGCTTTTTCCCTACGTATGTGTTGCTCCCGTGTTTGCAAGGCCATACGATAAGCTTTATGGCCTTTGGCATCTACCGATACTCCTATTACTCTGCCTGGGACATGTCTTTTGTATTCGTCTTTTGTAGCGAAGAAAGCGGCATGAGGCCCTCCATAACCCATAGGCACGCCAAAGCGTTGCGAGGAGCCTACTACTACATCTGCTCCCATTTCTCCCGGAGGAGTAAGCAGGGTAAGGCTTAGCAGGTCTGCCGCTACGCTTACTAGTATATTATTCTGATGCGCTTCTGCAATTAGTTCTTTATAATCGTTTACGTTACCATTAGCATCCGGGTATTGCAGCATTATCCCGAATATCTTTTGGTCGGTTAAATCTACCTTTTTAAAATCTCCTGTTACTATCTCAATGCCTAATGGAGTAGCACGGGTTTTTAATACGTCAATAGTTTGTGGAAAACAGGTGTCAGCAACAAAAAATACATGAGCGTCTTTTTTTTCAGCGGCTTTTACATTAAACAACATAAACATAGCTTCTGCTGCTGCCGTGCCTTCATCCAACAATGATGCATTAGCAAGCTCCATACCGGTAAGGTCGGTTATTACCGTCTGGAAGTTAATTAAGGCTTCCAACCTGCCCTGGGCTATTTCTGCCTGGTAAGGGGTATAAGCAGTATACCAGCCTGGATTTTCCAGAATGTTCCTTAGAATTACCGGGGGGGTTATGGTATTGTAGTAGCCTAAACCTATGTAAGATTTATATACTTTATTCTTTTGTGCGAGTTGCTTAAACTCTTTTATAAACTCATATTCCGGCTTTCCCTTAGGTAGATTTAGAGGGTGTTTTAGCCTTATAGTTGCAGGGACGGTTTCATCAATCAGATGACCCAGAGACTCTGCGCCTATGGCTTCCAGCATCTCATTTAACTCTTTGGGACTTACCCCTATGTGGCGGGCTGTAAATTGGTCGGTATTAGTTTGTAGATTTATTTTCATCCGTATCAAATTCTGCTGCAAAAATATAAAAACCTATTGTTAATTCAGATAACAACTTCTTAATGTTATTAACACCGCCTTAACATCAAATATCCTAAAAGGATTCAAGCGAAAGGCTGTCGATTTGCAGGCTATCCACTGGTTCGGGACGGTAAGGGCAAACTAGGTTAATATTCAAATGTTTTGGCCTTCTAAAATACCCTTTTTTAACATCAACAGAGGTATCTGCATATACTTTTTGCATATACCGCCCAAAGATGGGCAAAGCAATTTTAGAGCCTTCTCCCAAGGCCGATGTGCGGAAGTGTATGCACCTGTCCTCGCCGCCAACCCATACTCCTACTACATGGTCTCTGGTAATCCCCATGTACCAACCATCCGAGTGGTTAGAGGTAGTTCCCGTCTTCCCACCTACCTCGTTTCTGCTAAAAATATTGTATTCAAATAAGCTTTGCGAGGTCCCCCCCCGCTCTTCGGTTCCGCCCTTCAGCATATGCACCATAGTGTAAGCCAACTGTTCATTTATAGCGTCGGATGTTTTAGGGACAAATTCTTCTAATATATTGCCGTTGTGGTCTTCTATACGGGTAATAAAATAAGGCTCTATCCATAAACCTCCATTAACAAACGTACTGTAAGCGCCAGTCATTTCATAAACAGATACATCGCTGGAACCCAGGCAAATGGAAGGAACAGGATTTAACTCTGATTTTATGCCAAGTTTATGGGCGTATTTTATTACTTCTTTTATCCCTACCAGCTTTAATACATGGGATGCAATGGAGTTTACCGAACGGGCCATAGCCTGCCGCATGGTCATAGAATCACCTGAAAACACCCAGTCGGAGTTTTTGGGTGACCATACTTTTTTCTCTCCTTTCTCTTCGTAATAAAATGTGATAGGTTCGTCTTTTAGCAAATAACAAGGCGAGTATCCATGAGCCAGGGCGGCGGTGTACACAAAGGGTTTAAAAGCTGAACCGGGCTGCCTTTTGCTTTGCTTTACGTGGTCATACTTAAAATATTTGTACTCAATACCGCCAACCCAGGCTTTTATTTGCCCGGTATGCGGATCCATAGCCATAAAGCCTGCATGTAAAAAATGTTTGTAGTAACGCAGCGAGTCCATAGGGCTTAGAACGGTATCCTTATCTCCCTGCCAGGAAAATACTTTCATCCTCACCGGGGTATTCATTACTATCCTGATCGAGTCGTTACCCTCGCCGTATTTCGCTTTTAACCTTTTATAAGTGTCTGTTTTTTTGGCTGCATCCTCTATAAAGAAAGGAATCTCTTTTTTGTTCTCGTATATCCAGGGATTTTTCCCTTCCCAGTGTTCAAAAAACTTTTTCTGCACAAGCTTCATGTGTTCGTTTACTGCCTCTTCAGCATAAGCTTGAAGACGGGAGTCAATAGTAGTATATATTTTCAAGCCATCCCTATAAATGTCTTTCCCATTTTTCTCGCACCAGTCTGCCAGAAAACTATTTACTACTCCCCTAAAATAAGTGGCTGTGCCTTCGTTATGGGTTTCTACTACGTATTTAAGCCCTAACGGCTTTTTTTGTAGTGCAGCGGCTTGTTCTTTTGTAATGTCGTTATGATCTACCATTAGTCCCAGAACCGTATTCCTACGACTTAGCGCGCTCTCCGGGTGAAGTATCGGGCTATAGGAAGTAGTGGCCTTTAATAATCCCACCAGCGTGGCGGCCTGGGTCATGCTTAGTTTATCAGGATCTACGCCAAAATAGGTTTGCGCCGCTACTTTTATGCCATAGGAATTACTGCCAAAGTCCACCGTGTTTAGGTACATGTTCAGTATTTCCTTTTTAGTAAAATTTCGCTCCAATTGTATAGCGATTAGCCACTCTCTTATTTTTACAATCAGCACATTAAGGCCGGGTATATACCCAAAGAAACCTTTGGAGGCATCGCCGCGCGTCTTAAAGAGGTTTTTTGCCAGCTGCTGAGTAATAGTGCTGCCGCCCCGCTGGTCGCCTTTAAGCATGTACCAGAAGATACCGAAAAAGCCTTTAAGGTCTATACCCGAGTGGTCGTAAAAACGCACGTCTTCGGTAGCAATAAGGGCATTTATGACGTTGGGGGAAATCTTTTCATAAGGAACGGGGGTTCTGTTTTCGCGGTAATATTTTCCTAATACTACATTATCGGAAGAATAAACCCCAGAGGCTTGCTCGCTAAGGGGGTTTTCCATATTATCCACGCTGGGCATCTTTCCGAAAAGCCATAAAAAATTAGTGGCTACGCCAAAAATAATTACTACCAGAGTTATAAGCGCTACCTTATAAACCTTCCAGCTCAGCCTTGCTATTCTCTCAAACTTGTTTTCCTGATTTTGATTATCTTCTGGTAAAGTTACCATTTCCCTGCATGCCCTCTTGTTCTTATAGTAAGCGCATTAGTTTTCTTGTACTATCACGTAAAGGTCTTCGGTCTTCTTTTTCATCCTGTAGTTTTCACGCGCAAATTTTTCCAGCTGTTGCGGATTACTGAATAAGGCCTGCCTCTCTTCGTTTACTTCGTTAATCTTTTCCTGATAGTAGGCTTTTTGTCCTTTTAGTTCGTTAAGCTTAGCGCTTAACCTGTATTGGGAGATAAAGGAGTTGGAGTCGAAAAATATCATCCAGACAACGAAGAATAGTCCCACCAGGAAGTAGAAATTTCTGGCGTAATTGGGTAGCTGGGAAAGCGTAAATTTTAATTTCATCTCTCAGTTTAAAGTTAATTAATTATGCGGAAATAAAAAAGCCCCTTATTTCTAAGAGGCTTTAATTTAATAGCGTTAACTATACCAGCTTTCCGTGGAACACGGCACCTTCGCCCAACTCCTCCTCAATTCTAAGCAGTTGGTTGTATTTTGCCATACGGTCAGAACGTGAGCATGAACCGGTTTTAATTTGCCCGGTATTCAAGGCTACGGCTAAGTCGGCAATAGTATTGTCTTCTGTCTCACCAGACCTGTGCGACATAATGCTCTTGTAAGAATTTCTCTTAGCAAGGTTTACAGCATCTATAGTTTCAGACAGCGTACCAATTTGGTTTACTTTTACAAGGATAGCATTGGCTATTCCTTTATCTATACCTTCTTGTAACCTTGTTACATTAGTTACAAAAAGATCGTCCCCAACCAATTGTGTTTTCTTTCCGGCAAGGTCAGTAAGTTCTTTCCAACCTGCCCAGTCGTCTTCTGCCATACCGTCTTCTATAGAAATGATTGGGTATTTGTTTGCCCAGTCGTTCCAGAAGTTTGCCATTTGAGAAGAAGTTAATTTATCTCCTGTTGATTTTTTGAAATGGTACAGCTTAGTTTCTGCATCGTAAAACTCAGAAGCTGCAGCATCCAAAGCGATGAATACATCTTCTCCGGGCCTGTAACCAGCGGCTTCTATAGCCTGAAGTATTATTTGTAAAGCCTCCTCGTTAGATGGTATATTCGGAGCAAATCCTCCTTCATCCCCAACGTTGGTAGACATTTTTTTAGATTTAAGAACTTTAGCCAGGTTATGGAAAATCTCTGAACCTATTCTCATAGCTTCTGTAAATGATTTAGCCCCTGTAGGCATTATCATAAACTCCTGGAAGTCTATAGAGTTATCGGCATGGCTACCGCCGTTTAGAATATTCATCATTGGTACAGGAAGCGTGTTAGCGCTTACTCCGCCAATGTAACGGTATAGAGGAAGGCCAGCTTCCTGAGCAGCAGCTTTAGCGACTGCCAGAGAGACGCCTAGTATAGCGTTGGCGCCTAGTTTACCTTTATTTGAAGTCCCGTCTAACTCGATCATAATCTTGTCAATCAGGTTTTGCTCAAATACAGAGGCTCCTACAAGCTCATCGGCTATTCTCTCGTTCACATGATTTACGGCTTTACTTACGCCTTTGCCCATGTATTTGTTTTTGTCGCCATCCCTAAGCTCTACCGCTTCATGCGACCCCGTTGACGCTCCTGATGGAACGGCAGCACGGCCTATGAACCCATTTTCTGTTATTACATCTACCTCTACGGTAGGATTACCCCTGGAGTCAAAAATCTGACGTCCTATGATTTGCTCGATTAAACTCATTGTTTATAAAAGTTAAGTTTTAAAAATTAGTTAAGCATTTTAATGAAATCATCAAAAAGGTACCTGGAGTCGTGAGGCCCAGGCGATGATTCCGGATGGTATTGAACTGAAAAAGCCCTTTTATTAGTTACTCGTATTCCCTCAACGGTATTATCATTAAGGTTGATATGGGTAACCTCTACATTTTTATTTTTCTTTACCTCGGCTGGGTCTACGCTAAACCCATGGTTTTGGGAAGTTATTTCTCCCTTTCCCGTAACCAAGTTTTTAACAGGATGATTCATCCCCCTGTGACCATGATGCATCTTGTAAGTAGAAATTCCATTGGCTTCCGCCAGTATCTGATGCCCTAAGCAAATACCAAATAGCGGAGCGTCCGCAGCCAGTATTTTTTTAACTGTTTCTATAGCATAAGTAGTTGCAGCAGGATCGCCGGGGCCATTAGATATAAAATATCCGTTAGGGTTCCAGGCGCTCATTTCTTCGAACGTAGTATGCGCTGGAAATACTTTGCAATAAACACCTCTTTCTGCAAGGTTAGTAAGAATACTTTTCTTAATACCTAAATCCAATGCAGCTACTTTATATTTTGCATTCTCATTACCTACATAGTAAGCCTCAGTAGTAGATACTTTACTAGATAGCTCTAAGCCCTTCATGGAAGGAATCTTTTTAACTTCTTCTTTCAAGACATTGATATCGCTGGTTTCTGAAGAAATTATTGCATTCATCCCTCCCACGCTGCGGATATGCCTTACAAGTTGGCGGGTGTCTATATCGCTTATCCCTACAATACCCTGCTTTTCAAAATAATCCTGTAAAGAACCGTCAGCCGTTTTTCTTGAGAAAACATCAGAAAACGTTTTGCATACCAACCCGCTAAATTTTACCGAACCAGATTCCTGTTCACTTGCCTCTACCCCATAGTTTCCTATATGGCTGGTAGTATTTACAATTATTTGTCCGAAATACGATGGGTCGGTGTAAATCTCCTGATAGCCCGTCATTCCGGTGTTAAAACATATCTCACCTCTTGTAGTGCCTATTTTACCTACAGAAGCTCCTTTAAATACTGTCCCATCTTCCAAAACGAGATAGGCCTCTTTGCGTGAATTGTATTTCATTACTTGAGTAAAATTAAACAAAAAAAGGATTTGATAAAATCAAATCCTTTTGGTTATTTATAAAAAAGCCTTCAATTATTCAGAATCTTTTTCTTTTTCTATTTCGGGTTTTTGCACCTCTATTTTAGGGGTTTCTTTAACCTCTGTTTTAGCAGTTTTATCTTTAGCCTCAACAACTTCTGTTACAGCTCCCTCGGTAGTTTTACCGCCTCTTCTGCTTCTTCTGGTTTTAGTTTTTGTAACTGATGATTTAGTATAATTGTCATTATAGTCAACCAATTCAATAATGCACATATCTGAATTATCTCCCAAACGAGTTCCTGTTCTTAGTATCCTGGTATATCCTCCAGGCCTGGTAGCAATTTTTTCAGCTACTTCGCTAAATAACATATGAACTGACTCCTTATTTTGTAGGTAAGAGAATACCGTTCTTCTTGAGTGTGTAGAGTCTGTTTTAGACCTGGTAATCAAAGGCTCAACATACTTTCTTAGCTCTTTTGCTTTTGCTACAGTAGTGGCTATTCTTTTATTAAGAATAAGAGAAGTAGCCATGTTTGATAACAAAGCCTTTCTGTGCGTAGAAGTTCTGCCAAGGTGATTATTTTTCTTTCCGTGTCTCATTTTAAATTAGTCCTCCTCAAGTTTATATTTCGCCAAATCCATACCGAAGGTAAGGTTCTTTTCTGCGATCAATTGTTCTAACTCAGCCAAAGACTTTTTACCAAAGTTCCTGAATTTCATCATATCAGAAATATCAAGAGAGGCAAGGTCGCCAAGTGTTTTTATATCGGCTGCTTTTAAGCAGTTGTAAGCTCTAACAGAAAGGTCAAGGTCGGCAAGCGAAGTTTTAAGCAGCTTTCTCATGTGCAGCAATTCTTCGTCCACTGTATTTTCTTCTTCTGCTTTAGCTGTTTCAAACGTCATCGTCTGATCAGAGAATAGCATGAAGTGCTTGATAAGAATATTCGCGGCCCCTTTAAGCGCGTCTTCAGGATGAATAGAACCATCAGTTTCTATGTCCAAAAGAAGTTTTTCATAGTCAGTTTTCTGCTCCACACGGGTATTCTCAATACTATATTTCACATTTTTAATAGGTGTGAAAATTGCATCGATTGGAATAAATCCGAACACCTGCTCATTAGGTTTGTTATCTTCAGCGGAAACATATCCTCTTCCCTTTTCAAGGGTCAATTCAATATCCAGAACTTTAGAATTGCTAAGGTGGAATATTTCGAAGTCAGGGTTCAAAACCTGAAATGCAGTAGTAAACTTAGATATATCGCCTGCTTTAAATACGTCTTGTTTCTTTAAAGATATAGCGATTTTGCTTTCGTTTCCCTCAGAAATTTTCTTGAAACGAACCATTTTAAGGTTCAGTATAATTTCTGATACATCCTCTACCACCCCTTCTATCGTAGAAAACTCATGTAACACACCAGGAATCTTAATACCAGTAATGGCATACCCTTCTAGCGAAGAAAGCAATATTCTTCTTAGGGCATTACCTATTGTAACTCCATAACCTTTTTCAAGCGGTTTGAATTCGAAGAGACCATGAAAGTCGTCTGCTTTCTCCATTACCACCTTTTCAGGCATTTGAAATGATAAAATAGACATAGTTTATATATGTGTGTTTAAAACTTAAATATTATTATTTAGAATAAAGCTCAACGATAAGTTGCTCCTGTATGTTTTCAGGAATCTCATCCCTTTGCGGATAGGTAATAAATTTTCCTACCATACCTGTATTGTCCCACTCTAACCAGGCAAATTTCTTTGTACCTCTGGAAGACAAACTTTCGGTAATTGTTTCTAACGATTTAGATTTTTCTCTAACCGCTACTACATCGCCAGGAATTAATGAGTATGATGGTATATTTACTAGTTCTCCGTTTACTGTAATGTGTTTATGCTGTACAAGCTGACGGGCTGCTCTTCTAGTTGGAGCAATTCCTAAACGATATACGGCGTTATCCAAACGGGCTTCAAGAAATCTAAGCAGGTTTTCACCAGTAATGCCTTCCTTTCTGGAAGCTCTTTCAAATGTTCCGGCAAATTGTCTTTCCAACACACCGTAAATGTATTTTGCTTTTTGCTTCTCAGCAAGCTGTATAGCATATTCCGATTGCTTCTTACGTTTACCTCTTCCGTGCATTCCCGGAGGGTAGTTCTTTTTCTGCAATGCTTTGCTATCACCTAAAATAGGCTCATTAAACCTTCTTGAAATTTTCGATTTGGGACCTGTATACCTTGCCATTTTTAACTATTAATCTCTTTTATAAAATTTACTTTATACTCTTCTTCTTTTAGGCGGCCTGCAGCCGTTATGTGGAAGAGGAGTAACGTCTTTTATAATAGTAACTTCTATTCCTGTATTCTGAATAGTCCTTATTGCAGACTCTCTTCCGGAACCTGGGCCTTTTACAAAAACCTCTACTTTCCTTAAACCTAAATCGTAAGCAGCCTGAGCACAATTTTGCGCGGCTATTTGTGCGGCATAAGGAGTATTTTTCTTAGACCCCTTAAAACCCATTTTACCAGCAGACGCCCAGGAAATTACCTGGCCAGAATTGTTGGTCATTGAAATAATGATATTATTAAAAGAAGCTCTTATGTGAGCGTGGCCTGTTGATTCAACTGCAACAACTCTTTTTTTAGCTTTATCTTTTCTTTTTTCCTGAGCCATAATTACTACTTATACTTACTATTACTTAGTTACTTTTTTCTTGTTAGCAACCGTCTTACGTTTTCCTTTTCTTGTACGGCAATTGTTCTTTGTTCTCTGCCCTCTAACCGGTAATCCTTTTCTGTGTCTTAAGCCTCTGTAGCAACCAATATCAAGCAAACGTTTGATAGACAACTGTACTTCTGATTTAAGAACGCCTTCAGTTTTAAATTCTGTGCTTATAATATTACGGATTGCAGTAGCTTCGTCTTCACTCCACTCACTTACCTTTTTATCCAAACTGATGCCAGCTTTGGTTAATATTTTCTGTGCTGACCTGCGGCCTATACCGTAAATATAAGTTAAGCCTATTTCGCCACGTTTGTTATCGGGAATATCTACCCCTGAAATTCTAGCCATAGTAAATTAATTATCCTTGTCTCTGTTTAAACCTGGGATTCTTTTTATTGATAACGTAAAGTTTTCCGTTTCTACGGATCACTTTGCAATCAACGCTTCTCTTTTTTATAGATGCTTTTACTTTCATAACAGTATTATTTATACCTGTAAACAATTCTACCTTTACTAAGATCATAAGGAGACATTTCTAATTTAATTTTGTCTCCCGGAAGAATTTTTATATAATTCATCCTCATCTTACCCGAAATATGTGCAATCACCTGATGGCCGTTTTCCAGCTCTACTCTGAACATGGCATTGGAAAGAGCTTCTATAATCGTTCCATCCTGTTCTATTGATGACTGCTTTGACATTCCTTATTAATTGATCTATAATTTATATACTCTCAATAAATTCAAAGGTAGTGAGTATTTCTGCCTTTCCTTTTCTGACTACCACTGTATGCTCAAAATGAGCAGAAGGTAATCGGTCAGCAGTCCGTATCGTCCATCCATCCTTCTCCTGCACTACCTGTTTCTTGCCCATATTTACCATTGGTTCAATGGCAAGAACTAACCCATCCTGCAATTTATAGCCTTCCCCTCTTTTACCGTAGTTCGGAACTTCAGGAGGCTCGTGTAACGATTTACCAATTCCGTGCCCAACAAGTTCCCGCACTACCGAATATCCCCTCTTTTCAACATAAGTTTGTATAGCAAACCCTATATCTCCAACCCTTTTCCCTACTACCGCCTCATCAATTCCTATGTATAGCGACTCCTTCGTTACCTTTAGCAATTTAGCTACTGCCTCTGTTACCTGCCCTACGGGAAAGGTATAAGCGCTATCGCTATGAAAACCATTTAAAATAACGCCACAATCAACTGATACTATATCACCTTCTTGAAGAACATATTCGCCTGGCATTCCATGCACAACGTTCTCATTTATCGAAACACAAAGTGTATAAGGAAACCCGTTATATCCTTTGAAAGAAGGAACCCCTCCGTTATCTTTTATATATTCATAAGCTCTTTTATCCAGAGCAGATGTTGTAATTCCAGGCTTTATCAGCTTTGCTACTTCTGCGTGAGCCTTCCCAAGTACCTGAGCGCTTTGCTTAATTAGCTCAATCTCATCGTCGGTTTTCAGAAATACCATTCCGACTTTAAGCAACTGCTGCTGACTGGGTACGGCCCTTAAGCCTACCCGACTTCATCATGCCTTCGTAATGCCTCATTAGCAAATAACTTTCTATCTGCTGCAAAGTATCCAAGATAACACCCACCATAATTAGTAAAGATGTTCCTCCGTAGAAGTAAGAGAATTCTCTTGTTATCCCTGCCAAGTTTGCCAATGCAGGCATAATTGCTATAGCAGCCAAAAACACAGAACCTGGCAATGTTATTTTTGATAATATATCATCAATAAAATCTGATGTTGGCTTACCCGGCTTAACGCCTGGGATAAAGCCGCCGTTCCTTTTCATATCGTCTGCTATCTGGTTAGGATTAACTGACAAGGCAGTGTAAAAGAACGTAAATACTATAATCAATAAAGCAAATACTAAGTTATATTGCCATGAAGTAAAGTCAGAAAACGTTGCCCCAATAGAACTTGCCAAATCACTCTGATCTGCCCATATAGATGCCAGCATAGCGGGTAAGAACATAATAGACTGAGCAAATATGATTGGCATAACGCCGGCGGCGATAATCTTTAACGGAATGTACTGCCTTTGCCCACCATAAACTTTATTGCCTATTACCTGCTTCGCATATTGTACCGGTATTCTTCTTGTAGCCTGCGTTAGCATTACAACTCCCAATACAATAAAGAACAATACTACCAGTTCTAATAAGAACGGTAAAGCCCCCCCTATTCCTTTAAAATATGCTTCTTCAACAAGCGCGCGTGGGAACCTGGAAATGATGCCTACCATGATAAGCATGGAAATACCATTACCAATTCCTTTGTCTGTAATCTTTTCACCCAACCACATACAAAATATTGTACCTGATGTAAGTATTATTACCGAAGAGAAAGTAAAGAACGTTCTGCTAACCCCAGGGAACAACATTTCCGCTTTAACTGTAGCTGTAAGATATCCGATAGACTGGAATATTGTGATTGCTATAGTTAGTACCCTGGTGATTTGGTTAATTTTCTTTCTGCCAGACTCCCCTTCTTTCTGAAGTTTTTGGAAGTATGGAACAGCAAATGTTAATAATTGTAATACGATGGAAGCTGAGATATAAGGCATGATGCCTAAACCAAAAATGGATACATTGCTAAATGCTCCACCTACCAGCGTGTCTAACAAACCAAGAATATTATTCTGGTCGCCGCCCCTTGTTACCATGGAAGGATCAACTCCCGGCAAAACAATATACGACCCCAGCCTGAAGATAACGAGGAACCCTAACGTATTAATGATTCTTATTCTCAGATCTTCAATCGAGAAAATATTTCTTATAGTTTGTATAAACTTTTTCATTATTCCGTTACAGTAGCTTTACCGCCCGCTTTTTCTATTGCTGCAATTGCTGTTGAAGAAAAAGCGTGAGCTATTACTTCTACCTTTATACTTATTTCCCCTCTACCCAATATTTTAATTCTGTCGTTTTTTGCTGCAAGGCCATGTTCTGCCAGTAATTTATGATCAATTACCGTTGCAGAAAATTCTTTTGCAAGGCTTTCAAGAGCATCCAAATTAATTGGTTTGAATTCAATACGACCAGGGTTTTTAAAACCGAATTTTGGCAACCTTCTTTGAAGCGGCATTTGACCGCCTTCAAAACCTATCTTTCTGCTATAGCCTGATCTTGACTTAGCTCCTTTATGCCCTCTTGTAGAAGTTCCTCCTTTACCAGAACCTGTTCCTCTACCTATTCTTTTTCTATCTTTAGTAGAACGGTCCGCAGGTTTTAAATTATTTAATTTCATAACTATAATTCTGTTACAGAAATAAGGTGATTTACTTTATTAACCATTCCTTGTATCTGAGGAGTAAGTTCTACTTCTACAGATTTAGAGATTTTACCCAGACCTAAAGCTTGTATGGTGCGCCTTTGGTCAATTGGCCTGTCTATTAAACTTCTTACTTGGGTTATTTTTACCTTTGCCATCTTAAATTATCCGTTAAAAACTTTAGCCAAAGTAATTCCTCTTTGCTCAGCTACTGTATGCGGCGCACGCATTTTCAATAATGCATCAAAAGTTGCTTTTACCACATTGTGTGGGTTAGAAGACCCTTTTGATTTAGCAAGAACGTCTTTTACACCGGCGCTTTCCAACACTGCGCGCATCGCGCCACCTGCTATAACTCCAGTACCAGCCGCAGCAGGTTTAAGAAGTACAAATCCGCCGCTGTATTTACCTAATATTGCATGAGGAACAGTGCCCTTTAAAACCGGAACTTTAATAAGGTTCTTTTTAGCGTCGTCAATTCCTTTGGTTATTGCATCAGTAACCTCATTGGCTTTACCCAATCCGTATCCAACTACTCCATGTCCGTCTCCTACTACAACAATTGCAGAAAAGCTAAACCTACGGCCGCCTTTTACAACTTTGGCAACACGTTGTATAGCAACTACTTTTTCTTTTAGTTCTATTTCGCTTGCCTTTACTGCTCTAACATTTACCTGTGCCATAATTTCTTAGAATTTAAGTCCCCCTTCTCTTGCCCCTTCTGCCAAAGCTTTCACTCTGCCATGGTATAAATAACCTCCTCTGTCAAACGTAACTTCAGAAATACCTGTTCCTAATGCTTTTTCAGCAAGTTTTTGTCCTACTGTTTTAGATATTTCTACCTTAGTTCCTTTTACATCTTTCAAATCTGCAGATGAAGCGCTAGCTAATGTATGTCCTGTTAAATCATCAATAAGTTGGGCGTAAATTCCCTTGTTGCTTCTGAAAACAGCCAGGCGAGGTTTTGAAGAAGTGCCAGAAATTTTCTTTCTTATGCTTCTCCTTATCCTTAATCTTCTCGTTTCTTTTTGTGTTGACATTGTCTAATTATTATTTAGCAGCAGTTTTACCAGCTTTTCTTCTAACCACTTCATTAACAAATCTGATACCTTTGCCTTTGTAAGGCTCAACTTTACGAAGACTTCTTATTTTAGCAGCTACCTGTCCTATAAGTTGTTTATCAATTCCTTCCAGCGTAACAATTGGGTTTTTACCTTTTTCTGTAAGTGTTTTTACAGCAATTTCTTTAGGTAAAGCCATGTATATGTTATGCGAATATCCCAAGCTAAGCTCCAATATATTATTAGGCATAGCGTTTGCTTTAAAACCCACTCCTACCAATTCCAAATCCATTTTATAGCCTTCGTTCACTCCTTTTACCATATTGCTCAGTAAAGAACGGTATAAGCCGTGTAGGGCTTTGTGTCTTTTCTGATCTGTAGGCCTTTCAACCACTATATTCTTATCCTGAACGGAAACTTTAATATCATGATCTATGTCCTGGGTCAAGGCTCCTTTAGGGCCCTTAACAGTCACTGTATTTCCAGAGGAAACTGTAACTTCTACTTTAGCAGGTAGTTCTATAGGTTTTTTACCAATTCTTGACATACTATTTTATGCTTAATAAACAAAACATAATACTTCACCACCAATTTTCATTTCCCTTGCTTCCTTATCGGTAATAATACCCTTAGAAGTAGAGATAATAGCAACTCCAAGTCCGTTTAAAACCCTTGGCAGATTCTCAGAAGTTGTGTATTTTCTAAGCCCTGGTTTAGATATTCTTTCAATCTTAGTTATAGCCGACTGCTTAGATGAAGCATTGTATTTCAAAGCTATCTTGATGGTTCCTTGTACGGAAGTATCATCAAACTTATAGTTTTGTATATAGCCTTTATCGTGTAATACTTTTGTTATTTCCTTCTTTATGTTGGATGCAGGCACCTCCACAATTCTATGGTTTGCCTTTATTGCATTCCGCAAGCGAGTAAGAAAATCACCTATTGGATCAGTCATTATTGTAAACTTTTTATATTAACTAATGTAACTTTTTTTTAAAGTTAAAAGCCCGAAACGGGCTGCAAAGATAATAAAGTTTTGTGGAACAAAAAAAGATTATCTTTTAAAAATTACCAGCTGGCTTTTGTAATACCAGGTATTTTACCAGCCGATGCCATGTCTCTGAAGAACACCCTTGAGATACCAAACTTTCTCATGTAACCTCTTGGCCTTCCACTCAATTTGCATCTGTTATGCAAACGCACAGCAGATGAATTTTTTGGAAGTTTGTCCAATCCCGCATAGTCT
>Ga0206840_1021_pt1 | contig 37061 bp, 34 predicted proteins | sample Alteio_BWOrgCont_24_FD_152633 | JGI IMG/M metagenome (GOLD analysis project Ga0206840, IMG submission 152633) | Enriched cells from forest soil in Barre Woods Harvard Forest LTER site, Petersham, Massachusetts, United States -... | ecosystem: Environmental > Terrestrial > Soil > Temperate forest >... | reverse complement strand
ACGATACATTGTTGGTGTACGATAGGTTACCATTGATAAACAAGGTAAACTTGCGTTTATCCCATGGCTTGGCATACAGGTAAGGAACGTTAAAAACCTCATTCATAGATAAAAAATTGTAATGGTAGCGCCGCCTTATAAAATTGATATCCGTTAAAATCGGGTCGATGTCATCATTTTGTGGTAACCGGGCGGCGCCATGAGGAGTTCTGATTACCGGTAATTTAATATACTCTTTAAAGTCCTCGTGATCGGCATCGTTCGGGTAGCGTTCGGTGATAGAGTTGAAAGCAATGCGCAAGTTGTTCAATTCGCGTACCAGAGTAAAACGCAATACAACCATGAGCACAATGATACTGATACCCACAATAGATGGCATATCATAAATATCGAAGTTGATACCAATAATGTCGACCCTTACAATGCCGTAGTCGGAAATATCAGACTGTATAGACGATTCCAACAGTTTGGAATAGTAAGCAATGGAATCTTTTTTAGCTGTAGAATCAATGGTGCTGTGGTACTTTAGAGGAATATGCTTCATTTTAGACAATTCCTGGTTGAAAAAGCCAAGCTTATGCCTGTATTCAGCAATTCTTTCATGGTCCCAGTTATATTTACCATTACTGTTAAAAACAGCGATAATAGCAATGATATTGATGATCATCAGCACGTACAAAACGCTGCGTGTGGTGCCCGATGACCCGTTATAGGTGTCGCACAAGTTTTGGGTATTGGTATCGATATGCAGGTCGATACCCGTTATGACGGATTTATGTGGGGGTAGCCTGTATTTATCAGGTCCTTGCGTGTTATCTTGGGATATAGCTTCCATAAGCTGCTATTTACCAGGCAATTAATTTCTAATAAACTTAAGTATTAATTGTGCAGGCGTCAACCCGTGAAAACACCCTATTTTATGACGTAAAAATCCCTTTGAATTGCGGCAGAATTTTTGACTATACGGGCTTTTTACTTAGAATGCAGGCGCTTTACTTAGAATGCAGGCGCTCGGCTATCTGATCTACGGTGTATTCAACGTATTTTTTGGTACGGTCGAGGTAATCGGGGCCATTTTCAAGCAGTTCATCCAGGATGGACTTGCCGTTTTCTTTCTCTTTGGTAAGATAGTAGAGGCCGTAACCGACAGCGGCACCTATGGCCATAAATCTGATAATGCGCATGACGATACTTTAAATAAGGAATAAATTTACGAAAATCATGGGCGTAAATATCAATAGAAAATTTAATTTTTTCGCAGTTAAAAATCTTCTTTCCGGGAAGATAAAAAAGGCGCCCGGGAAAACCCGGAGCGCCTACTGGGTAGATATAGATAAAGGGGAATTATTTTAAGCGGCGAGAACGCTGTAAAGTAAATAATTCCCCTCTTAATGAGGTGTTATGTATATGATTTTTAAAAATTGGTATTGCTGATAAAGAGGGGGCATAAAGCAACTTACCCGTGCGATTGGCTGTAAACAGAAAGTTGAGGAGTATGAACGCCATTGATTGATCTTTCAGTTAATAGTTGATGTTAGTGTAACGGTTATTTTACAGCTGTAGTATGTATCAATTACACCATTAATTTATTTGCATCGAAACTATCGTTTGAGCACGAAAGCTTAAAAGTATTTTAAATTATTGATTATTAGTGCAATACATAATTAGTATCAATCTTATGGCCGGGCTTAGGCGCTATATTTTACCCAATATTTTATACTTTGCCAAATATTGTGTTAATATTTGCTTAATATTAGCGCCGGATGAAAGTTCTACAATTTACCATTCCAGTTGCCCATGACCGTAGCGTAATAGCGCAACAGGAGGATCAGTCTTACTTTTATCCGCACCTGCACCGGCACAAAGAGGCACAGGTTACCTGGATCCAGGAGGGCGATGGCACATTGATAGCCGGCAACAATATGCACGCTTTTAAAGCAGGTGAGATCTATTTTCTTGCTGCCGACCAGCCGCATCTTTTTAAAAGCAACCCGGAGTATTTTCACCCCGACAGCAAAAAGCATATCAAAGCGCTAACTATCTTTTTCGACCCAAACGGCGCTCTTGCCGCATTGTTTGCGCTGCCCGAAATGAAGTCCTTGCGGGATTTTATTCACCAGCATCGCCAGGGTTTTGTACTGCCAGCGGCATATGTCGGTAAGGTATCGCACGCCATGCTGGATATACAGCATACCGCCGGGCCCGATCAAATGATACACTTTTTACAAATGCTGCGCATCCTGGGTAGCGTAACGGGCAAACCCGAACCATTATCGGTTTTTGGCATAACGCCTGGCATTACCGAAAGTGAAGGCATCAGGATAAGTAATATATATAACTTCATTTTACAACATTACAGCGGCGCCCTTACACTGGATGACGTGGCCCGCGAAGCCTGCATGACGCCCCAGGCATTTTGCCGCTATTTTAAAAAGCACACCCGCCAAACTTTTATCTCGTTCCTCAACCAAACGCGCATTAACGAGGCCTGTAAGAAACTGGCAGGTAATAAGTACGAAAGCATCTCGGTAGTGGCATACAAATGTGGGTTCAGCAGCATTACCAATTTTAACCGTGTATTTAAAAGCGTAACCGGCGATACGCCAAGGGGTTATATGGAAAATTACCTGAGTAAGGTGGGTTAAATCGGCGCTGGTTTACATAAACTTCGTAAGTTGCTTATAATGTGGCGGCTTAATCCCCAAATTGGGCAATTGACTTTCCTTATGTGGAATTTTTTCTAAGCATCTGCTCACTGTTTAAGGTAAATCTGCCGTGGCTTAAATTTTGTCTTTATTCCGGCAAATACCAATGCCATGCTTTATCTCACATTATTCTTGTTGTTAATTGCTGCAATTGCAATCGTTACCCACCGGTTAAATACCAAAACCCCATGTAAACACAATTGGGAAGAGCATGACCATTCTGTTAAATGCACTAAGTGCGGTAAAAAAATTCCCGGCTATAAAACAACAAATGACGACTCACTTATCGAAGCCGCATAAATCCTAACCATAAGCACAAAAAATACAGCCGTCACCTCGCGTGACGGCTGATTATCCACTAAACTAAACTAACTATTAACCATTGGTCCTTACCTGTGTTCAATCAGGCTGCCCGGGCAGGCGCAGGACAATGATCCTATTTGAGAGGTTAACAAATTCACTTTAAATATTCATTCCTTAAAAATTGGCAGCGGGTCCGTTGCAAAAGCAACGGCCGCCACCAAACAAGCAGGAATTTAGACCCTAACTAATGATCCTGTTGTTTTATTAATGAGTGTGTCAAATGGCATTCTCGCAAAACGCATTTTTCATACCCGGCATCATACACCTGTCAACAGGTAAAGCAATTCGGCCATTGCATAATTAAGATAGATGATGCGCCGCATGCTTCTTACCAATACCAGTGTGATGATTACCATAATTTATTTAACTATTGTACCGTCAAAATTGTAGATAATCAAAAACATAACCGGCAGTGCTTCCACGGTATTTGATACGTGTTTTTACGCGAGTTTAAATGGTGATAACACCCTACAGCAACATAGCTCCGGGGGTTAATTGGAACACAGCCGCGCTTTACAGTAAAAAAATTGATTATTGTGTTGTAAAGACGCAATGAATTACTATCTTTCAGAATTCAATTCACAAAAACCTAAAGAACCATGCTAAACAGACGAAAATTCCTCATAGGTACAGGTGCGGCTGCCCTGGGCGCTATGGTATTGCCCAAAATGGCATCCGCATTTTTTGCCGGGGCCGGCGAACATCCGCTGGGCGTACAACTTTTTACCTTATTTGGTAAAATTGAAGACGATGTTAAAGGCAACCTGAAAAAAATAGCCGACATCGGCTACACCGAAGTGGAATCTGCCTTCAGCAAATTGCCCAATTTTTATGGCATGAGTCCCAAGGAATTTGGCGCCTTGTGCAAGGAAGTGGGCTTATCCTGGAAATCGCACCATGTACTGGGTGCCCCATTTAAAATGCCAAAAGGAATGACTATGCCCAAAGGCATGACCCTGCCTGCCCACATGAACAACCTGAAGGATGACATGCAAAAAATAGTAGATGAAGCTGCCGAAGGCGGTATCCCCTACCTGGTTTGCGCCAATATTCCTACAGGCACATTAGACGAAATAAAAAGCTCGATAGAAATACTCAATAAAACCGGCGAAGCCTGCAAAAAAGTAAAAATTCAGCTTTGTTATCACAACCATGATATGGAGTTTAAAGATGTGGAAGGCCAGACACCTTACCACTTGCTGCTGGAAGGAACCGACGCCAAACTGGTAAAAATGGAACTCGACCTGGCCTGGGCAACCAAAGCAGGTGTAAAACCGGTTGAATTATTCAATGCGCATCCCGGCCGCTTCCCGTTGCTGCATCTAAAAGACATAAGCGCCGATTTTAAAACCCTTGAGCCAGTTGGCGAAGGTGTGGTTGATTTTAAGGACGTATTCGCCGCCGTAAAGGTCGCCGGAGCCAAGCATTATTTTGTTGAACACGATATGCCTGCTGATGCTTTTGCCAGCATTGCTACGAGCTATAAGAATTTAAGAGCGTTGGGAGTATAGATGAGGTCAGATGTCGGAAGTCAGACGTCTGACTTCCGACATCTGACTATTTGCCTTCAGGCTTCCGACCGCCCAACTGCTCAATCGTCCGTTTTGCCGCCTCAAGCCGTATTATTTTGTTTTTTTCTACCAGTTTATGTTTTACCCAATGCTCCAACCGGTGATGCATCGGCACGATAATAGCGGCTATGGCTACCAGGATCAGTAACATCAGTAAGGGCGAATCGTCGGTAAATTCAGCAAGGTACGGATGTATCACCAGGTTAATAAATTCGAACAGTATCAGTAACCCGATAACGCCCACCACTTCAATAACGCGTGTATTGACAATAATGCTCCGGCTAAGCAATAAGAATAGTATAACGAGAACTACAAGCCCGAAGGCAATAATGGCATACTCGATATTCCGGTGCCTCTGTTCGGCGTCCTGCTCGGCTTTGGCTTGCTGTTCGGCCTCTTTCAATTGTTGACTGATGATCAAACCCTGCAACTGATTGGCTTTCTGTTCGGCAGCCACACTATCCTGGTATAAATGGTTCACTTTGAGATAGTAGAATGCGCTGTCTTTATTGTTTTGATGATCGTAGAGGTCGTAAAGCAGTGCTGATGCCTGCATAACATCATTTTTGAAATGGTCCCTCCGGGCGATACTAAAGCTCTTGGTACCATAGTTTTTTGCTTCATTATATTTTTTTTGCTTTAGTAGGTAACGCCCATAGAATGTTGCAGTGGTCGCACCCGTCGTCTGAATATTCAGTGAGTCGCTGAAACGCATCGCTTTCCTGTAATAATAATTCACCAGCTCCGGTTCATTCAGCATGTCATACACCTGGGCGAAATTGCGGTAGATGACCGTCCACATCAAATCGACATTGCCTCGTTCCGCCGGGTCTTTTATTTTCATGCGAGCTACTTCTATATTGGTCTGGAACGCCATCTGAACATATTTCAGGGCCGAATCTGGCTTTTTGAGATTCACATAAGTGGAAGCAAACACTTCAGGCACATACACCCTGACGCTCGGCGAGCCATAGGTCAAATATTTTTGGGCATTGTGCAGGCTTTGCCGCGCTGCTTCATAATTTCCCAGCCTGTTATAATCAGCGGCCATGTTGCCGTACAACACCGGTAAAAACTTACTGTAGCCCCGGTTAGCAGTTTCTATCGCTTTAAAAAGATATTCAAGCCCCCGGGAGTAATCGGCTTTTGCATTAAAATAATTGGCTATCAAATTATAGGCCTGTACAAAGGTGCTGTCAACATTTATTTTTTCTGCCAGCTGAAGCATACGTTTATTTGATGCCGGCATACTGTCAATTTTGCCCGCCAAAAAATAATTCCGGTTTACCATCTTCAGGCTGTCAAACTGCGTTTGTAAAGGGTTTTTTGACTTGTGGGCCGACTGGGAAAAAACGTTTGCGGTAGAAGCCAAAAGCAAAATGACGAACATCAGGAAGCGCTTCATGGATCGGGGTTTATAGTTTAAGTATTCTAATATATAAAATATCAGGCTTACAATAGGTTGCAGGAGAAATTTAAGCCTTTGTTGATGTTGTCACCGACAAATTCCGCATCGGTCACTCTTACAAACTATTCCTCCAATTTATTTCCAGTTTCTATCCCGAATTTCCATTCGCTAATAATTTAATCATCCAAAAATCATTTTTAAATCCACAAACCCTATTATTGCCGCGTCTTAGTAACATTTACCGCACCCGTTCATCCAACAAAAAAAGAAGAATCATTGGAAACCATTCTCAACATAAATAACCTGGGCAAAACGTACCAAAGCGCAGGTAAAACACTAACCGTTTTAGATAGCATCAACTTTTCGGTAAGCGCCGGTTCAACCAACGCTATTGTTGGCCCTTCAGGCAGCGGTAAAACAACCTTGCTGGGCCTCGCCGCCGGGCTTGATCGTTCATCAACCGGTATTGTCGAACTAAACGGCATTAACCTCGGCGATCTAAACGAAGATAAACGCGCCCAGGTGCGTAACCAGTACGTAGGTTTTATCTTCCAGAATTTTCAGCTGCTGCCGACTTTGACCGCGTTGGAAAACGTGATGGTCCCACTCGAATTGCGTGGCGAAAAAAACATCAAGGCACGGGCCATGGACCTGCTGGATAAAGTTGGCCTGACCGACCGCGGGCACCACTACCCGGCACAGCTTTCGGGTGGCGAGCAGCAGCGTGTTTCGCTGGCAAGGGCGTTCAGCAATCAACCCAAAATATTATTTGCCGATGAACCTACCGGGAATTTGGATTTTGAGACGAGTGAAAAAGTGGTCAAATTGATATTCGACCTCAACAGGGAAGCCGGCACCACGCTGGTATTGGTAACCCACGATTTGGAGCTGGCCTCAAAAACGCAGCGCATCCTCCGCATCAAAGGCGGCAAATTGGTTTCTGACGATAAAACAAACGCATAACCGGGAACCATGGATAATTCGCCCATCAATTATAAAAGGAAATTGAATATTCCCTGGCTGTTCCAAATGGCCTGGCGCGATAGCCGCAAGAGCCGTTCGCGTCTGTTCCTGTTCGTGTCGTCCATCATATTCGGCATTGCCGCGCTGGTTGCCATTTACACTTTTGGCTTCAATCTCAAAAAGGATATCGATGCGCAGGCAGCAACGTTGATCGGCGCGGACATGAGCGTCCATACCGAAAAATTACCCGATGCCAAAACGCAAAAATTCCTCGATTCGCTGGGCGACCGCCGTTCGCAGGAACGCAGCTTTGCCTCGATGGTCTATTTCCCGAAAAGTCAAAACACCAGGTTGGCGCAGGTAAAGGCGTTGCAGGGCGAATTTCCTTATTACGGCAAACTGGAAACGATTCCCGAAAGTGCAGGCACCGATTTCCGCAATGGCAAAAAGGCCCTGGTCGATCAAACTTTGATGCTGCAATACAATGCCAAAGTCGGCGACTCGATCAAAGTGGGCTACACGACATTTCTTATCGCAGGCACGCTTACCAAAGCGCCGGGGCAAGCCGGTATCGCTTCGGGCATAGCGCCCATGGTGTACATCCCGATGCAGTACCTGGACCAAACCGGGTTGGTACAAAAGGGCAGCCGCATCAATTACAGCTTTTATTATAAATACGACCACCCGGTGGATATGGTGAAACTCACCAAAAGCCTCGATCCGCGATTTGACAAATTAGAACTGGGTTATGAGACCATTGAAACCCGAAAGGAAAATACCGGCCGCGCTTTCGCCAACTTAACCGATTTCCTGGCACTGGTAGGTTTCATCGCGCTGCTGCTTGGCTGCGTAGGTGTGGCCAGCGCTATACATATTTACGTGCGCGAAAAGATAGCTTCCATTGCCATTATGCGCTGTTTGGGGGTGAAGGCTTATGAAGCGTTCCTGATCTATTTGATACAGATCATCGGCATCGGGCTCATTGGGTCCATCTTAGGCGCGGCGCTGGGTACCGGCGTTCAGCATTTGCTCCCCGTTGTTTTTAAGGATTTTTTACCGCTGTCGGTTACTACCGATATTTCGTGGGCCGCCGTATGGCAGGGTGTGGTTTTAGGGGTAACCATTTCTATCCTGTTCGCCCTGCTGCCGCTCATCGCCATCCGCCGGATATCTCCGCTGAATACGCTGCGTATGTCCTACGAAAACATCAACCTGCTGCGCGACCCGTTCCGCTGGCTGGTTTATGCGGTTATACTCGCGTTCATTGCCATATTCACCCATAGCCAGATCGATGGTTGGCAGGCCTGCACGTTCTTTACTATAGGCATCGTAGTGGCCTACTACATATTGGTGGGCATTGCCCGGCTGCTGATGTATGTTACCCGCATTTTTATTAAAAGCAGTTGGAGCTATGTTTGGCGGCAGGGTTTCGCCAACCTGTACCGGCCCAACAATCAAACCATTGTCCTCATCGTATCCATTGGCCTCAGCACCGCTTTCATCTGTACGCTGTTCTTTATCCAGGGTATACTGATCAAACAGGTCTCGCTATCCGCGAGCGGCAACCAGGCAAATATGATCCTTTTCGATATCCAGGTGAAACAAAAGGACGCGCTGGCCGAACTGACCAAAAAGGAACACCTGCCCCTGATACAGCAGGTGCCGGTGGTATCCTTACGTATCGACAAGTTTAAAGGGAAGACCCAGGAGCAAGCCAAAAAGGACAGTTCGATGGAACACAGTATGTGGATCTTCAGAAATGAATTCCGCGTTACGTATCGCGACACGCTTACCCCGACCGAAAAGATAGCCAGCGGCGATTGGATCGGCAAGGCGCCGGCCAATGGCGATGTACCTATCTCGATAGACGACCGTTTTGCCAAAGGAATGAAGCTGAAGCTCGGCGATAAGATCGTTTTCAATGTACAGGGCATTCCGCTCACTGCCCACGTAGCCAGCACGCGCGAAGTGAACTGGAACCGCATGCAAACCAATTTCATTTTCCTGTTCCCGAAAGGTGTTTTGGACGATGCGCCGCAGTTCTATGCTTTCGGCACGCACGTACCTAACAAACAGGTGTCGGCCCGTTACCAGCAGCACGTGGTAAGGGCCTTCCCGAACGTTTCGATGATCGACCTCGGTTTTATATTGAGCGTTCTCGAGGACCTGATGGATAAGGTGGGCAGCATTATCCGCTTTATGGCCATGTTCAGCATCGTAACGGCTATCGTGGTGCTCATCGCATCAGTCCGCATCAGCAAATACCAGCGCATACAGGAAAGCGTGCTCCTGCGCACCATGGGCGCCAGCCGCAGGCAGATATTTTCCATTACAACGATAGAATATTTATTTTTAGGCGGATTGTCCGCATTCACGGGCATACTCATCGCGCTGGCCGGAAGCTGGCTGTTGGCGAAATACAATTTCCAGGTGCCTTTTAGCGCAAACCCTGTACCGCCAACGCTGTTATTCTTAACAATAGCCGCGCTGACGATCGTCATTGGGCTGCTAAATAGTCGTGGCACATTAACTAAGCCGCCATTGGAGATTTTGAGAGGGGAGTAAGCGGCCGGCTTAATGTTTTTCATTAACTTTAATGATTATGCGAATCTTTAATTTTAGTTGGAAGTCGGAAGTCAGAAGTCGGAAGTCAGGCTTAGGACTTAAGACTTCTGACTTCCGACTAATACCGGTTTTCAGTTTGATGCTGATGTTATTAAGCTGCGGCAATAACAATACGTCATCTTCTGATACCAAGTCCGATTCTGCAACCACAACCGCCACCACATCCAACAAAAAAAGCATCCTGTTTTTCGGCGATAGCCTTACAGCCGGTTATGGTTTAAGCGATCCTACTGATGATGCCTACCCTGCCGTCATTCAGCATAAATTAGACTCACTAAAACTGCCTTATAACGTGATCAACGCCGGCAATAGCGGCGAAACAACAGCCGGCGGCCTCGGCCGTATCGACTGGGTGCTCAAACAAAAGACAGACATTTTCATCCTCGAGCTTGGCGCGAACGACGGCTTGCGCGGTATACCCGTTGAGGAAACCCGCAGAAACCTCCAAGCCATCATCGATAAAGTAAAAGCCAAATATCCAAATGCTAAGATCATACTCACTGGTATGCAGGTGCCCCCAAGCATGGGCGCCGATTACGCCAATAGTTTTAAAGCCATATTCCCACAATTAGCCGCAAAGAATAAAATTAACCTGGTGCCCTTCTTGCTCACAAACGTGGGCGGCATACCCAAACTTAACCAGGGCGATGGTATACACCCCACTGCGGAAGGCGCTAAAATTGTAGCCAATAACGTTTGGGTGGTTTTGAAGGGGGATTTGTAAGATGATCCCTCAGATAAAACTTAATTCCATCATAACCTGTCCGAATTGCGAGTATAGTAGACAGGAAATTATGCCAACAGATTCCTGCCTGTATTTTTATGTTTGTGAAGCCTGCGGAACCCATCTGAAACCCCACCAGGGTGATTGCTGCGTATTTTGCAGTTATGGCAGTATCAAGTGTCCGCCGATACAGGCGGGTAATTCTTGTTGTTAACTTTATCCTGCGGGCAATTGATCACAAAATGCTTTATTTCCTCTGCCTGTAAACTGAAAAAACATGGTAACCTATAGCTGCAGCTACGATCAATACCGCCCTGATAATGCTAATGCTATTTGTCGACAATAAATACCAACTGCCTGCAGCAAACAGGGGCAAATAAAGCAATACCCCGGTAATTACGCCCGGCGAATACTTTTTCAGCTTAAAAACACCGATGATGTGGAAGCAGGCATTAATACCGGCAATAGCCGCTACAACATACCAAATACTAAAACCATGTGGGGATGCGCCAAGCCACACCGGTAAAACACAAACGCCTATCATCAGGGTGTTGATCCATACCAGGTAACCAGGCCTTGTACCTGTTTTGGATGGTACCAATTCCTGGTACCATTCGATAAAACCACCCGGAAATAAAAATTCTTCTGTCACATGCAGCATGATACACGCCGGCAGGATAATAGCTAAAAGTGAAAAGTTCATGTCTGGTAATTTTTTTTGCAAATTAAACCATCAAAAAATTCCCGGCTGTTGTTAGTTGCCCAACACCCATCCGGCAATCGGGTTCAGGATAAAAAAGCGATTTGGATAAAAGCAGGTTTTTAATTAGGTTTTAATTTAAAACATTAAATATACAGCTTTATTAATTAGTTTATTCAAAAGCAAGAATATGTTTGAATAATATCTGTAAGATCATCTGCACATCAAAAATCACTTCTGCTGCACATCCACATTGCCCGACTTTTTATCGAAGGCAAGCGAAATATTCGCCCTGAAGAGCGAATTATCAAAGCGGTAAATATTGCTGGTAAGATCGGCCCCCTGGAAAACGAGGGTGAGGTTTGACTTTTTGGCTTCCGCCAGCAGGTTATCCAGGTCGGAGGCCTGCGTGGTGTTAAAGATAATTTCGTGGGTGAGAATACCTGTCGTGCTTTTTACGGGCGTGCCGATCAGTACGCTCTCATTCTTGTCGGGCGTGCCTTTTGTTACTTTGGTGTATTGCACATAAGTTTTGCCGTTGAGCGTCATGTTACCTACGGCTTTAAATCCTTTTACCGAGGCTAACATATCACGTGTTTGTGCATCGGTCATGCTGGTCAAATTCAGCAAATCGCCAAAAGCAAGGCTTTGTGCGTATGCGCCGGTGCAGGCAAAAAATAATAATGCGGCTAATAAATATCTTTTCATCATTAGGGGGTATGTTCAAATATATATTTATTCCCGGTTATTTATTCACCGGGATGATAACTTCTTTCCACATGCTTTAGCACGTCTTCCTTATAAAACAGCACATCCTTAAACTGGCCGTTGATATAACCATCGGCCTGGTCGGTAAAGTGCTTTGATGCCGGGTCGAACGACTCACCGCCGGTAACAATGCTCTTTGCTTTGATGCGCTTACCAAACTCCACTGCGGCTATAAAACTGTTGCCGCTGTAGCCGTACCGTTTTTGTGTATTCATGGTACGGCTTTGGAACGATGGCAATTGCCCAAACTGCGACCCAACCAATCCTACGGACGTGCTGGGTAATGTATCGTCAAAGGTCATGCCATCGGCGGGACGCTGATAGCGATTGATGTCGCCCCATTCCATTTTCCACGTTCCATAGCGTTTATTGAGGCTTTTTATCGCTTCATCCAGCAAATCCATTTCCCGTTGCGGCGGGATAGTTTTAAGCATATTTTCTGTCCGTGAGGTCTGATAGGTACTCTCTTCCACAGTTTGGGCACGTGGTACGGCTGCCAGCATGCGTGTCCCCCATTCAACGGCAAGTGTTGTAGCTACGGAATGCACAGCTGACTGCCGGTCCCAATCCCGCAGTATTTTGATCGGTTCGGCAAGGGATTGCCTGGTTGAATCAGGCGCTGAATCATAAGCTTTGAAAAGCGAAGGCAGCAGATCGTCAAAGGCGGTAAGGTAATGGTCGTAGCCCTTTGTTATCAATTGCTCTATTGTTATATTGTTAGCATTGTTAAATAATTTTGCCGCATTTATCCCACGATAATTCTCGCCATCAGGCGCCATGTAGGCCGGGTATTTACTTTTGCCCGGACTCGCGATACCCGAACAGGTATATGGCGTCGAATTGCAATTTTCTATCCAGCCAGTTGCCGGGTTGTACACGTGTACGATCTCATCCAGCAGGTGTATGCCCTGCCATTCGGTAGCCGAAGTGCTGCCGTCAACTGGCATAGTCCAGTCTAATTTCGGATCGCGTTTGGGCATGAAATTACCGTACCAGAAAGCAATATTGCCCTGGTCGTCGGCATAAACCGTATTGTTGCTGTTGTTGGATAGCAGGTCCATTGCCTTTTTATACTCGTCAAAGGTATTAGCTTTGGTGATGAGCCATGATTCGAGCAGGGCGTTGTACGACCTGTTATTGGCTTTCAATGCCAACCATTTGCCATCCCGGCTCCCCAACACCGGACCATGACCGGTGTAATATCCCGTGATGTTTTTTTGTTCAATTTTATTCCCTTTTTTGACATTGAAAGTCAATTGACGGGTGGTAACCGGTTTTTGCTGACCATCGTACTCGTAATACCACTGGCCGTCTTTTTTAATAACTTTCTCTATATAGGCATCCGCCACATCGGCATAGCTGGAAGTATGCATCCAGCCGCAATGCGGGTTAAAACCCTGGTACACAAAAAACTGCCCCCATGTAACCGCGCCGTAAACGTTTAGGCCCTCATCGCTTACCAACTGCACTTCGTCGCGAAAGTAAAACGGCACATGCGGGTTGATGTACAGCATAGCATGCCCCGAAGCCGTTTTTGACGGCGCCAAGGCAAAACCGTTAGAGCCGATTTCCCTTTCGGGGATTATGTTTTCAATGGTATGCGTTTGATGCAAAGCGCCCGAAGCATCCGGCCCTTTGCTGTAAAGATTCTTTGTGTCGCCTGTATTTATCCCGCCGGTTTCTGTGGCCGAAACGCTGCCATCGGTAAACATCAGGGCATACCAGGGCTCAAAATGATGGAAAACCTGCGGCTTTACCTCCGGGTGTTTGTACAGGTAATAATTGATGCCATCCGCAAAAGCATCCATCAACTTTTTAAACCAGGGGGCGCTGGTTTGGTAATCCTTAATGGCATCAGCTGTATCGGCTATTAATTGCAACTGAATATCGGTATACAGGTTATTCTCACCATCCACTTCCGACTGCTTACCTAACTGGTAAAGGTAATTGCGCTCGATACCCTTAAAATTTTCTTCGCATTGCGCGTACATCAGCCCAAAAACTACGGCGGCATCCGTCTTACCATAAATATGCGGAATGCCGTAGTTATCGCGGATAATAGTTACCGCCTTTGCTTCGGCCTGGTAGCGCTGTACCTCCGCTTTGCTGAATTTTTGAGCATATCCTGTAAAAGGGGAAATAAACAAGACCCAAAGTACGGGCTGTTTGATTGTAACAAAGAAATTACAGTAACGTTTTGGCATAAACAAGTGTCTTAAAAACATTAAATAGTGATAAAAGGGCTATATTTGTCGCGATGACATTTATAGAATTTGTGTCACAATAGCGAAATGTAACGCTTTAACACAATTTTTAAAAAAAACTTCTGTTCATATTACTGGTTCTGTATTTGGGATTGGTTCGATTGAAAATCAATCAACTGATTTACAACAATATAAAACTATTTAAGGTATAAATAAAAAATTGATCGATACGATCATAAAGAGCTTGGATCAATATTAAACATGTTATCTGAGATTTAGTTGACTCAACATTATTTGTTGATGGTGCGTTCCGGGGTGAGATACGGAACGCATTTTTTTTGTTAGTCCGGAAGACCGGAAGTCCGCATAAGTCCGAAAGACAAACACTGCTACCTATTTAGAAGGCAACACCGCCCTTAACATCAAATAATGCTCATAACGGTTAATGGAAGCTGCCGGGTCGTTCTCCATAAAATCCATAAGCTCCTCTTCATTCTCCGCTTCAACAACACCCATACCATACACACCAGCCGGGTCAGCTACAGGGCCAAAAACGGCTACTTTGCCTTTGTTCATCATTTCGGTCCAGTAAGCGATGTGCTGCATCATGATGGCACGTTCGTCGGCGGTCATATCTTGTGAGAATGTCGGTCTGCGGGGTATCAGTTTTAAAAAATAATGTGGCATTTAATTGAATTGAATGATAACCAAATATATTGATTGTAAAATAATCGCAAACTATGTCATCCCGAACTTGTTTCGGGACCCCACAGGACAAGCAGACATGGCGGCTACTTAGTACGTGAGATGCCGAAACAAGTTCGGCATGCAAACCTACTGGTGAAGGGATGGGATTGGGCCTTTCATTGAGTTATAATATTGTGGTTAAGGGGCATGGGGGCACGCTGGACATCATCAGCAAAGAAGGCGAAGGCGCAGAGTTTATTGTTAAATTACTCCTGAATTAAAGGAAAAACGATAAAGGAGAGAACAGGCTGTATGTGTTTAAACTAAATTTATTTTAGTTTAAATAAAAGCTACCTTCACAAACAACTTATTAGAATAAGCGTTCATCTACTAATGGCACAACCCTCTTTATCGGGTAATATGGCTGCGATACCCGGAAAAAATAAAAAACCGGCAACTATTCAACCTTTTGCTACCGATCTCTTCAATACTTTACCCATTGCAGTTTATAGCTGCGACAGGTATGGCTATATCACGTACTATAACCAGGCTGCCGTAAAGCTATGGGGAAGGGAACCTGAGATAGGAAAGGAACTGTGGTGCGGCTCGTGGAAGATATTTAATCCCGATGGTAAGCCGATGTACCCGGATACCTGCCCCATGGCCTATACCCTTAAAAATGGCAAAGCTATAGAGGGGGAAGAAATTGTGATACAGCGGCCCGATGGTTCTCAAAGATATGTATTGCCCTACCCTGTACCTGTATTTAATGCAGATGGGGAACTTACCGGCGCTACAAATACCCTGATCGATATTACCGAGCAGAAGACCGGCGAACTAAAACAAGCGATGCTGGCGGCCATCATCGAATCATCGGATGACGCCATCATTGGTAAAACGCTGGCTGGCATAATAACCAGCTGGAACAAAGCCGCAGAAAGATTATTTGGCTATTCTGAACAGGAAATAGTAGGAAAGCATATATCCATATTAATTCCACAGGAAAGGCTTGAAGAAGAACAATTGATCATCCAAAGGGTCAGTAATAACAAAATCATTGATCATTTTGAAACCATACGTATTACCAAGGCCGGCGCGGAAGTTCCCATCTCTTTAACCGTTTCTCCGATCCGCGACAGCAAGGGCGTGGTTATTGGCGCCTCAAAAATTGCCCGTGACATTAGCAGGCAGAGATTTGCGGAAGGTGAACTTAAACGTTATGCCGAAAACTTAGAATTATTAAATTACGTTGGGAAGAGCATATCTGAAGACCTGGATATTGAAAGTATTTTGCAAAAAGTAACTGACGTAACCACCCAATTAAGCAATGCCGCATTTGGCGCCTTTTTTCACAACAAGGTCAATGAACAGGGCGAATCGTATATGTTATATACCTTATCCGGCGCACCAAAAGAGGCTTTTGAAAAATTTGGGATGCCGCGCAACACTGCTGTTTTCTCGGCCACATTCAATGGCGATGGCATAGTTCGGTCTGATGATATTAGAAAGGACCCACGATACGGGAAAAACAGTCCGTACCAGGGCATGCCAAAGGGGCATTTACCTGTAGTGAGTTATCTGGCTGTGCCCGTGATCTCTAAAGCGGGCGGTGTTATAGGCGGTTTGTTCTTTGGGCATCCTGAAGCTGGCGTGTTCAATGCCGAACATGAGCAACTGATCTCGGCCATAGCGGCCCAGGCAGCGGTAGCTTTGGACAATGCTAAATTATATGAAGAAATAAGGATCTTAAATGCCAAAAAAGACGAATTTATTGGCCTCGCCAGTCACGAATTGAAAACGCCGGTAACCAGCATCAGTGGTTATCTGCAAATTATCGAAAAGTCGGTTACAACAGAGGGGCGCGACAGGGCTTTTATTTCAAAAGCCCGTAACCAGGTAAACAAGCTGGCTGCGCTTATATCGGACCTGCTTGATGTTTCTAAGATTCAAACCGGCAAACTTCCATTTACTTATTCTTCTTTTGACCTGGTAAGAGTGCTGAAAGATGCAAGCGAAGTAATGCAGCAAACCAATAACGCTCATAAGATACTGCTTTTCTGCGACCCGGAATACCTGATCGTTGAGGCTGATCAACAGCGGATCGACCAGGTAATTATCAACCTGGTCTCCAATGCTATCAAATACTCCCCAAATGCCAATCAAATAATTGTACGGGCTTCTACGGCAGCCGGTAAAGCCAAAATATCTGTACAGGATTTTGGCATAGGGATTGAAAAAGAACAGCAGGAACGTATTTTTACAAGGTTTTACAGGGTTGAGAATTTAGCTTCGCACATGTCCGGCCTGGGCATAGGCTTGTATATCAGTCATGAGATAGTTAAAAGGCATCACGGCAAATTATGGGTAGAAAGTACTATCGGCGAAGGATCCACATTTTTCTTTGAAATACCGGTGGTTCAGCCGGTGGGTGGTTGAGTGAGTGGTTGATTTACGATCGTGTGATTTAACATTACAACCCTCAAATAGTACAACTTTCCAACCAATCACCACTATATTTGCTTCATGGAACTCAACCTTTTTGAAAAGCAGGTTTACACCAGCCGCAGGCAGGTATTAAAGCAAAATTTTGGCGACGACGGCATCATTTTGCTGTTAGGAAACGAAGACAGCAGCATGAACTATAAGGATAACACTTACCTGTTTCGGCAGGACAGCAGTTTTCTTTATTATTTCGGGCTGGATGTGCCTGTTTTGGCTGCCATTATCGATACCGAAACCGGCGAGGAAGTAATATTCGGCAACGAACTCACCATTGACGACATTGTATGGACGGGCACCCTGCCTACCGTCAGCGAAATGGCGGCGATGGTCGGCATTAGCCAAACCAAACCTTATGAGGATATATTTCACTATGTCCATAAAGCTTTAACCTACGGCAGGCGTGTACATATTCTCCCACCCTATCGCCCCGAAAATAAGATCAAACTGGCGGCATGGCTCAATACCAGTTTGGAAGATGTGGCCAGTCATGTATCGCTCAAGCTTATTAAAGCGGTCATCGCCCAGCGCGTCATCAAAACCCCGCTCGAAATTGCCGAAATGGAGAAGGCCGTCAACATCAGCATTGATATGATGATGGCTGTGATCAAACATACCCGCCCCGGTATTAAAGAATATGAACTTGTTGCCAAAGCGCACGAGGTCGCGGCCGCAAATAATGCGCGGCTGGGTTACCCGGCTATCATCACTACGCACGGGCAAACCCTGCATACCCACTATTACGGCAATACTTTGCAGGAAGGCCGCATGGTGCTGAGCGATATTGGCGCCGAAAACAATATGCATTATGGTGGTGACCTTACCCGCACCTTCCCAGTCGGCAAAAAGTTTACCGAAAGGCAAAAGGAATTATATGAAGTAGTGCTTACCGCGATGAACCATGCTATCAGCGTGCTGAAACCGGGAACACGATATAAGGATATTCACCTCGCAGCCTGCCTTAAACTGGCGGAGGGTTTAAAACAAGCTGGCATCATGAAAGGGGATCCTGCCGAAGCGGTAGCGGCAGGCGCGCATACCATGTTTTTTCAATGCGGATTGGGGCACATGCTTGGTATGGATACACACGATATGGAAGACCTGGGTGAGCCATATGTAGGATATACCGACGAACTGAAAAAAGAGACTTCAATTTTCGGTTTGAAATCGTTGCGGTTAGGGCGTGAACTGGAACCGGGCTTTGTGCTGACGGTAGAACCGGGCATCTATATCATTCCCGAATTGATAGACCGCTGGCAGGCTGAAAAGAAATACACCGATCTTATTAATTACGATAAGCTAAATACCTACCGCGATTTCGGCGGCATTCGTATCGAGGATAACTTTCTGATAACAAATACGGGGTCGCAGCTTTTAGGCAAGTATCTGCCGAAATCGCTGAAAGAGATCGAAGGTTTAAAAGCATAATGGCGCACACATTGAACCGGTACATCATTTTCGGGCAATAAATGTAATTTTAACATTAATTAAAAGTTAACCTCAATAAAGCCTAATTGATAAGAAATTAGCATTTTTCAAGCAAAATTTAACAAAAAAATAACTTTTGTTTGCACTTTATTGAAAAACTATTCGTTAATTTTATATAATAATTAATTTACCTAACAATTCAGAAAAGGGGGTTGCCATGATAACAGCATCAAAATTCTTACCGGAACGCCAATTTCACGTACTTATCAATTTTAAAGATGATGAGCGCAGTGTAGCTGTATTGCCTAATGAAGCGGGTAAATTTCTTGTGGTTGACCAGGGCAAAGTACTGGGGCAGCTTGATTATGACAAACAACTGAACTGCGTATCAGTGCAATGCGAGTTGGATGCCGCCATCCTTTCGCAACTTAAGAAAGAAATACGGAACCATTTTTCGTAAAGTCTGCCATACCGTTTAACAACGGTAACCGGAAACGTAAAAACACGCATCAAATCGCGTATTGATACTGCTGTAAACTATCCTTGCGGAATGGTAATTTTATCATGTTTTATTGTTTAGAACAGAAAATCAACCGACATGACAACCCCGAAACAAATAGCATTACCCGGCAGCTATAAAAAACCGCATACAATTGCAAAAACAGGCGTACTTGACCGTACCCAGGCCATCGATATAACCGTACGCATCCGCAGGAAAAAATCACTGGAAGCTCAATTAAAATCAGGCGAACGCTATACCCATGCCAATTATGAGAAACAGTTTGGTGCATCGCAAAAGGATGCAACCAGGATTGAGGCCTTTGCCCAACAGTTTCACCTGAGCACTGTTGATATTGACCTTGCCCGCCGCAGCGTTATTCTGCGCGGGACCATTGAAAATATGGAGGCTGCTTTCGGGACAAAACTGGATAGCTCTACCGATGAACAAGGGAACCCTATCAGGATAAGAGAAGGCGAAATATTTATACCCGCCAGCCTGAAGGATATTATTGAAGGTATTTTTGGGCTGGATAACCGCCCGGTAGCAAGGCCAATGTTTAAAATATCAAAAAGGGATGGCCCGGCTGTTTTACCCGCAGCAAAACCACAAGGTTTTAACCCAAACAACCTGGCAAATATATACGGCTTTCCGGCGGGTTTTGACGGCAGCGGCGAAACCATCGCAATACTTGAATTAGGCGGCGGGTTTCGCACAGCGGATATAGCAAATTATTTTAAAGGTTTGGGCATAAAAGCCCCTGCGGTAAAAGCCGTAGCTGTTGACGGTGGCCTGAACAATCCCACTACATCAAATAGTTCCGATGGTGAAGTAATGCTGGATATTGAAGTTGCAGGCGCTGTGGCGCCGGGCGCCAATATTGTGGTTTATTTTACAACCAATACAGATCAGGGTTTCCTGGATGGGGTCACTACAGCCATACATGATACCAGCAACAAGCCCTCGATTTTGTCTATTAGCTGGGGTGGTCCCGAGGCCAATTGGACCGATCAATCCATGACCAGCCTTAATGAAACATTTAAAGCCGCATCTTTACTGGGTGTTACCATTTGTGTAGCAGCGGGTGACCAGGGATCAAGTGATGGCCTGGACAATGGCCAGGTGAATGTTGATTTCCCGGCTTCAAGTCCATATGTGCTGGCCTGCGGCGGTACCAGTTTAAAGGTGAACAACAACACTATAATTTCAGAAACCGTTTGGAACGACTCCGACACTTCTGCCGGCGGTGGCGGCGTAAGCGAATTTTTCCCCTTACCCGATTACCAGGCAAACGCGAACGTGCCGGCTTTGCCGATCACAAAATTTGTTGGCCGCGGGGTACCGGATGTTGCCGGTGATGCCGACCCGGACACAGGTTATAACGTATTGGTTGACGGGCAGAAGTTGCTGATTGGCGGCACGAGTGCCGTAGCGCCACTATATGCCGGGCTTATTGCACGGGTAAATCAGCAGAAAGGAAAAACGGCCGGCTTTATTAATCCTGCACTTTATGCCAACCCATCGCTGTGCCGGGATATTACAGAAGGAAACAATACGACAACAGCCAGTGCTACCGGTTACGAAGCAGGGCCGGGCTGGGATGCCTGCACAGGCTGGGGTGTTCTATCGGGGTTGTGACAGGTATTACTGCCCGGTTTGTGTCGGGTCATTCATAACACCGGCAAATACTATAAGCCCGGTTTTCATTTCGCGTATCGCAAAAATAAAAGGGCGGTTAATAGTAACTGTGTTATTCAATACCGCGGTGGCGCCAACAACAACCGTAGTTGCGGCAGCGGCTGTGGTGCCGTTCTCATCTATTGCTATATAGGCTTTGTGCAAAACATCGCTGATGTCCAGATTTCCCTGCGAGCTGATATTGGTAAAATCGGCAGCCGGTGTAAAGGCTAGACTCATGCCCATGTTTGATAAGTTCTGTTTAAGGCTTGTAGCATAAGTAAACTGGAATTTAGGTATGTCAAGCTCAATTTTGTTTTGAGATAACCCTGCCATCCATCCTTTCCATTTGGCGCTATCCAGGCCTGCCAAAATATTGTTGACGGACTTGCCTATAACCGGCATCACGATCACCATACTATATTTGTTATTGACATACGGCATCTCGATCACATCGGCATCATTATCGGCATAGGTATTGTAATTTGCTGTGTTCCGCATAAAGTTGGTTTGTACCTGGCTGTTATTGGCCAATGTAAAAGCCATAGGTGAGGTATTCGCTGGGTCGAACTTGGAGGCCCAAATGCTTTTAAAGTAGATGGCATTGATAAGGTACATCATATCTGTCGACTTAATGTTGGCTATCACGGAAGGTATCTTACCATCAGTTTGATCACTCACCCAATTGTTGATGGTATTTACTGACGAAGGGTTTGTGAAATCAAGGGCCTGAACGTTGGCTTTGTAGTAGGTACCCTCGGTTTGGATAAACTGGGGTAAAACATCAAGAGTTTGCCTGTAATATATCGCGTTTGCTATTTTAAGTGTGGAATTAGGGTCCAGTTCGGGTAATTCATTGATCAGTGTTTGATAGTACGAATTTACCTGCGCCTGTGTAAACCCGTTAAAATTCAGCGCTTTTTCCATCGAATCGAGTGTAGCGCCGTGGGCGCCATTGGTGGTCATTCCCAGTGCCATGCTCACACTCAGCGGCGACATAAACAGGTTACTTCCACTGGTACTTTGCGCTGCAACAGATCTGAACAAGTTCAAAGAAAATGTATTGTCTGCCGAAGCCTGTTGCAGCTGAACAGCGCTTAAGTTTAAGTCTATGCCCTTATTGGGTACAACTGTAGTACCTTTATGGCATGATGCCAAAACAAATACGGTGAGTAAAACTGATAATAATAAGTTAATACGTTTCATAGGTTAAAGTTAAAAGTAAACGTATCATCCGCCGATGCCTTTAATGTTTTTCGATCAGGTTTAGGAGTACAAATTTAATATTTTAAGGCATACAGCGGACAGATACGTTTCATATCGTGAATATTTAATTGTCCGTTTAATTTACTTTACGTGGCAAGTGTTTTAAATGATACAGTCTTTAAATAATTTACTTTTAAATACTTCATCCAAATCATAACTTTACCTCATACCCCCGTTTAAAACCTGGTAAATCTTACAAGAAATGAGAAAAATCATACTTACCTTAATGGCCCTGACACTATCCTGCCCGGCTTTGTTTGCGCAATCAGGCAAGGTATATGACGATCTTAGCCTGCCGAGCAAGATCCTTAAAATGGAACGCAAATATGCGGTTTACCTTCCGCCTGATTATGAAACTTCCGACCGCAGCTACCCTGTATTGTACCTGCTGCATGGCGGCGGCGATGACCAAACCGGTTGGGTGCAATTTGGCGAAGTGCTTAACATCACTGACAAAGCTATAAAGGATGGCACAGCCACGCCGATGATCATCATTATGCCCGACGCCAATACCGGCCGCAGGGGATATTTTAACGATGTGAAAGGCGACTGGAATTACGAGGATTTCTTTTTTAAGGAGCTGGTGCCTTATGTAGAAAAGAAATACCGCATCAAAAGTGACAAACGTTACCGCGCCGTAGCGGGGCTATCCATGGGCGGTGGGGGAAGTTTTATTTATGCCCTGCACCATCCTGAAATGTTTTCATCGGCCTGCCCTTTAAGCGCCAGTACGGGTCCGCTCACTTTGGACGATGCAAAAAAGCAGCTAAGCAAGGATAATCCTAACATTGCCGACTCAGTGGTAGCCAATTATTACAACCGCCAAAGTGTATTGGCTTTAATAAATAATATGCCGGATGATCAGAAAAAAGCCGTGCGCTGGTATATCGACGACGGCGATGACGATTTTCTGTACGAGGGCAATTGCCTGGTGCATATCGCTATGCGGAAAAAGGAAATACCGCACGAGTTCCGTGTCCGCGATGGCGGCCATAACTGGACCTACTGGCGCGCGTCGCTATCTGCCGTATTAGAATTTGTGTCGGAAGGGTTTCACCAATATTAGAGAAGAAAGGTAAAAGGCGAAAGGTAACGGTAAAGCTTCAAATTCGAAATTAACGGACGATAACCAGTTCGCTGTAGCTTAATTGTTTGCTGCGGGTTGCCTTGTTCAAAAACGAAAGCTTAAGGCGCGATATCCAATACCGCTCAAATGTTTTAACCGGCTCGGTGTGCCAGCCTTTGACTTGCAGCCCTTTGATGATCTCGGTTGATGCAAACAGGTAGTAAGGCTTTGGCGGGATAGTTCCCGTGCCATCGGTATTAATATTGGTGAGGGGCTGGTCGAGGTAAAACTCCATTGCAAAGGGCACATCGCCGCTTTGCAGTACGGGCATTTTGGCGGGGTTGTTTTTGTTGATATATAAGGCGGCTTCGGTCAGCGCCTGGTAGTGCAACAAGGATGGATAAAAAGCCAGGTTCAGGTAAATATTGACGATAAAGGAGACAAACAGTGTACCTATACCGATCCGCCAAAAGGCTTTGCCGGTAACGTTCCGGAGAAAAAAACCAAGGGCAATCACCAGGATAATCAAACCGGCGGCGGTTATCCGGTTAAAAGATTCAGGCTGAAAGAAGTACTGCAGTGCAGCAACCATAACCAGCATCAAGCCCATTATAATAAATTGCGTGATGCGTACCAATCGCAAGCTTTTTTCCGAACTCAAATTGTATAGATATTGCGCCGTGATAATTGCAAAAAAAGGGTAAACAATATTGAGATAATATGGCAACTGGAACCGTGATGCCGAAAACACAAGGAAGGTAAGCACCGAACCACAGATACAAAACCACTCATAACCCTGCACATTTTTAATCCCCTTACGGATGAATTGGAAAATTGCCGCAAACAGCAACAGCGACCACGGCAGAAAAGCCCACAAGGTAGTATGTATAAAAAAGGTAGGGTCGCCGCTGCCTTTGATGGGACCAGTATTAAAGAAACGGCCAAACTGGCTGTCCCAAAAAAACCAGCGGATACCTGATACTGCCTTTTGCCCGTAAACTACCTTTTCGGGATGCAGGTCGAATTGCTGATAAAGGCAATAAAGTTCGGGCAGAATAAATATTAAGGTTAGAATAATGGCGATCAGCCACTTCCAGGCAAACAGATTTTTCCAGTCTTTTTTGATGATCAATTGCCCGGCAATGGCCCCTCCTATCGGGATGATGGCGAACATGCCTTTGGTCATGATAGAACAGGCGGCAAAAATACACCCTGCAAGCAGATGCCAATAATTAGCAGGTTTATATGCACGATAGAAGTGATAAACTGAAGCAATAATCAAACCCGTCAGAAAAGGTTCGGCGCGTACATCATTATTTGACAGGACAATATGCTCTGCAGTAAACAAAATTAAAACCGACCATAGGGCAACTTCCTTATTATAGAGCCTTTTTGCGAACAGGTAAGTATACACCGCCCCCATCATCATAAATAGGATACCCGGCAACTTGTACGACCAGGTATGTATCCCGAAAAGGTTAAAAAACAAAGCAGTAATCCAAAACGGGAAGTGCGGTTTATCCAGCCAGTCGGCGCCCGAAACGTAAATATTCACATAATCGTGGTGCAGCGCCATGGTTTTGGCAATGGTGGCATACAGGGTGCCATCGGGGCCAATAATGATGACAAACAGCCCGCTGAAATTAACCAGGACAGCAACAGCTATAAAAATGTAAAGCCATTTATAATTGGAAGGCGATGGATTCATAAAAGATGGCGGCAAATATAATACCCCGAAAATACAAAGTATAAAAGAACTATTACCCGGTCACTACACGTTCTTTTTAATGTAATATTTCCTAACTTCATTCAAAAATTGCAACCGCAGCCTTGAGGCTGCTTACCAGGAATTCAGCACTTAAACATTTATATGAAAAAATTATCTATTGTATTATTCTTATTTCTGTCTTTTTCGCAGCAAACCGGCCTAAACTCAACTACCCTGTTACAAAAAATGTATGCACGGTATCATGGCAAATGGCATACTAACCTGTCATTCAACCAAACTACCGAAAGGTATAAAAATGACAGCCTGGTAAAATCGCAAATTTGGTACGAGCATATATTGTACCCGGATAAGCTCAGGATAGATTTTGATAGCCTTAAAAGCGGCAATGGCATTATATTCAGGGGCGATTCGACTTACGTGATCAGTAAGAACAAACTTACCCGCTCCATGAAAAATGAAAATGAACTAATATTCTTTTTAGGTGGAATGTATTTTATGCCTTTCAACGAGGTACTGGCGCATTTCAAGGAGCTGCACTATGATCTTACCAAATTCCATGCGGATACCTGGAAGGGCAAGCCGGTGTATGTGATCGGTTCGGATAAGGCGGATGAAAAAGTAAACCAGTTATGGATCGACCAGGATAAATTGTTTGCGGTGCGTTTTATTAAATACGAAAATGGCACCAAGGAAGAAGGCACTTTTGAAAACCAGGTAGCACTTAAAAAAGCCTGGAGCGAAACGCTATGCAAATTCTATATCAACGATCATGTATTGCAGGTTGAGACATATCATGATGTTGTTGCCGGTGGTCCAATCGATAAAACTATTTTTGAACCGTCGCTGATCGATAAATAAATCAAATATATGCTTAAAAAATTCGCTCTTCTCCTTTGCTTGCTGCCATCTATTGCCACAGCACAAACTGTTATTCCCTTATGGGGAGATGGTGTACCGGGTTTTCAAAAACTAAAGGATATACCCGAACAATCTAAGGATTACTGGGTAAAAAATATCAATAATCCGTCACTCACGGTGTTTTTACCGCCCGAGGGCAAAGCCAATGGCTCGGCGGTAATTATTTGCCCAGGTGGTGGCCACAGGCTATTGGTTTACAATGCGGAGGGCGTTGAACCCGCCAAATTTTTAACCGATTTAGGTGTGACAGTTTTTGTACTCAAATACCGTTTAGCGCGGGACACCAATTCACCTTACAAAATTGAGGATGCCAAAGCAGATGGGGAACGTGCCGTACAATTGGTGCGTGCACATTCTAAAGATTGGAACATTGACTATAACCGTATCGGTATGATGGGTTTTTCGGCTGGAGGCGAAGTAGTGAACATGGTAGCATTTGATAAGGTCGATTACAAAATGATCGCGATCCAAAATGAATGGATTAATGCACAGGATCCAAAGCCAAATTTTTTGATTGAAATCTATCCAGGCCCCGGTTACATACCTGATGAGATACCGGCAGATGCACCACCTATATTCCTGCTGGCTGCGGATGATGATGTTTGTTGTTCGCCGTCGGTAATTAAACTACTGGAGGGCTACCGTAAAGCTAAAGTACCTGTTGAGGCTCATATCATAGAACGCGGCGACCATGGTTTTAACATGGGCAACCGTTCCAAATTAAAAGCGGTAAATACCTGGCCCCAACGTATGGCGGATTGGCTGGAAGATAATAATTTCTTTAAGCCAAGTCCTGAAAGGCCGAAAGTCATGCATTAAAAGATTTGTCATTCTGAGCAGCAGCGAAGAACTATTTCTTGAGCAGGTAGTGTTGTGATAGTGCGAGCGAAAAATCTATTACGAGTTATGACTGCATTTCGGGTTTTGACTGCATCCCGGAATAGATGCTTCACTACGTTCAGCATGACAGAAAAATTGTTCAACACATAAACTGTTTTAAAACGTTTCAACAATTATATATCAAAAACCATGGCAAATTTCCAGGAAATTATAAATGCGGAGAAACCGGTGCTGATCGATTTTTCGGCTGAATGGTGCGGTCCCTGCAAAATGATGCCGCCGATATTAAAAGAACTAAAGGACAATATGGGCGACCAACTGACCATCCTAAAAATCGACATCGACAAAAACCCGGCTGTCGCCAATGCCTATAAAATACAAAGCGTACCCACCCTGATGCTTTTCAAAAACGGCGAAACTAAGTGGCGGCAAAGCGGCGTTATGCAAGCGAGGCCATTAAAACAGGTAATAGAAAAATTCATTTAATCCTCATAGCGATGGGTTTGAAACCCATCGCTATAGAAATACCTACAAATAACTCAGCCACCACTGCGTGTGCGTTCGCTTGTATTTGCTGAACCAGCGGCATGGCAGGTAAAGTGTACCGATCACTATCAGCCATATTAAATAAACACCGCCAAGGCCAAATCCGAAATTATCCGGTTGAAAAGTAGGTGGTTGCTGGTGCGACGTGGCAATCTGGCTTGCAGTGTATCCTGATGCAAAGAAAACGATCACATTAATAAGCTTGATCAGGTACCAATGGCACACATAATAGAAGAACGGTACATTGCCATAAATGATAAGTACTGAAGCAAATTTGTTGCTGATCTTTTCCGTCGTGGCCAATATCACAAGCGCTGTACCTATGGTTATACACATGTACATGAGCGACGGCGGATATTTGGTTACGTTAAAGAAAGATATAATATTCAAAGCCGTTGTTTTCTGTACCGACCATGGTGCTGGGTCGCCATACGCGTTAATAAAACGCAGGATAAAAAACAGTGCCAGTACGCCCAAACCCGAATAAAGCAGTGTTTTGCGGCGCTTGACTGCATCATAAGTTTTGACATACAATGTACCGACTGCATATCCTATCATCATCAAACCGGCCCAGGGCAAAAGCGCATAAGCGGTTAACATGCCCCGGCCATTCCCTAATGAAATAAACCCTCTAAAGCCTGCACCTGACAGTAAAAGTTTTCCTTCTACGGTATCGTTAACCAAATGCGTTGGGTGTAAATCAAAATAGTTATGGCCCAATACAATAATAGCGCCTATAGCTGCAACAACCGGTGTTGGCAGCCATACCAGTATGCCCAGCAAAATCATGGCTCCTCCGATGGCCCAAATTACCTGTAAAACAAATAAATGATACAGCGGGTCGAGCGTAATAGCAAAGGTGATGAACACAAATTCAACCACCAACAGCCATAAACCCCGCTTGATCAAAAATGCGCTGAACTGGCTTTTGGTACGCCTTGTTCCGGCAAGGTAAGCCGATATTCCGCTCAGAAACACAAAGGTTGGTGCACAAAAATGGGTTATCCAGCGGGTAAAAAACAAAAATGGTGTCGTAATGGCCAGGTCCGTTGGTTCAGGATGGTGATAGCTGAAAAAGTCACGCACATGGTCAATAGCCATGATCAGCATCACCAGGCCGCGCAATATATCAATGGACTCGATACGTTGTTTTGGTCCGGGTTCGGCAAGCGCGGCAGTTTTGCCGGTTACAGGTGCTGTGGCTGTTGTCATGGTGAATTTGTATGTAAAATTGTGAAAGCGAATATAAAAAGTAAGAAGTTAAGTAACAAACGAAATGCTAAAATAATTAGCGAATTATGCGTGTTTAAACAATTGTCTATAAATAACTTAACCACCATTGATGATGGGTGCGTTTGTATTTACTGTACCAGCGGCAGGGGAAATATAAAATTGTAACGATGAACAGCCACATCAAATAAACACCCGCTAAATTAAATCCAAAAGCCGGCGGCTGGAATAGGAAAATTTGGTTGGGTGTTCTGATCTGGCTGGTATTGAAGCCCATTGCAAAAAAGACAACAATATCCAAAACCCTGATCAGGTAAATATGTAAGAAGTAATAGAAAAATGGCACATTACCAAAAACGATCAATATCGAGGTGAACTTATTTTTTACGTTTTCGATGAGTGAAAGAGCAACCAGTGCAGGCCCTATCGTCATACACAAATAAAGCAAGGAGGGCGGGTACTTGCTCGTATTTAAAAACGATAGCGCCGATAGGGTCGCAGTTTTCTGAATAGACCATGGGGCTGGGTCGCCATAAACATTGATAAACCTCAAAACTAAAAATACCAGTATAAATGAGCAGCCTGTAACTAATAAAATGCATTTTCGCTTTTGCGGATCAAATGACGATTTATACAACGACCCGAAAACATACCCGAGCAGCATGACTCCTGTCCAGGGTATGACGGCATACAGGTCCAGTAAGATGTGAGATTTGCCCAGCGGGATCACCGATCCGGCCGCGGTAAAAAACATGGTAATCAATACACTGGCAGCCCCGGTTTTAGGTAAAGTAACCAGGTCGAGTATATTGTGACCGAAAAATATTATAGCACCGATGACACCTATTACTGCTAAAGGCGCGCGCACAAGGAAAGCCAGCAGGATCATACTGAAGCCAATAACCCATATCACCTGAAGTACAATTATATTATACATCGGATCGAGCGTAAGGGCAAATGTCAGGAAAACCACTTCGAACACGATAAGCCACAAACCCCGTTTGATGAGGAAAGAAGTAAACTCCGTTTTTGAGCGGCGTGTACCGGCAAGGTATGCAGAAATTCCGCTGAGGAAAACAAAATTAGGCGCGCAATAGTGGGTTATCCAGCGGGTGAAAAAATATATTGGGGTGGTGGTGGCAAGGTTAAGTGGGTTATCGGCGCCGCTATGAATAAAAAAATCACGTGTATGATCGATGGCCATGATGAGCATTATCAATCCGCGTAAAATATCAATGGATTCGATACGGTATTTTGTTCCGGGTATCGCGGTGGTTGTCATTTTATATGTCTCCCGAAAACTAATATAGATATACCCGGCCTTAACTCCATTAAACAATTGTAAATAGTTGATTTCAGCATATGAACGGTAGTAAATTGACCGAACCTACGGTTCTTTTATCTTTTTCATTTCTTGTCAACGGATTAAAATCCGTTGTTACAGTATGGGCCGAAGCCAAACCTCTTGCCTTAATAAAATAAAGAGCCATCGGCTCGATAAATCTCATAACAACGGGTTTCAACCCGTTGTACATAAACTAATATACCAATAGTGCCGTCGGCACGGCCCATATCTACGGCATATTCACAAATTTGATACATTCAAAAATTAAATAATCTTTCATTTAATAGTTCAATGTGTTACTTTTACACATACGACCAATTAAACAAACCAAACTATGACTTCAAGGCGTTCATTTCTGAAAACTTCGGCCCTGCTTTCCGCCGGCCTGTTAGCGGCCCCGAAACTATTTGCTTACGATAAAAAATACATCGGCCTGCAACTGTATACTGTGCGCGATGCGATGGGAAAGGATGCGGCAGGCACATTGGCCCATGTAGCTCAAATAGGCTATAATTCTGTTGAAGCAGGATACGGCGCCGGCAAATATTACGGCCAAACACCTGCGGCTTTTGCAGCATTGCTTAAACAGAATGGCCTGATCATGCCGAGCTGTCATTACACACTTGGGGAAAACCAGAATATCCCGGGCACTATACTCACAGGCTGGGATAAGGCAGTAGAAGATGCAGCTTCGATGGGCCAGAAATATATGGTTTGCGCCTGGCTGGCGCCAGCTGAAAGAGGAAGCCTCGATCATTTTAAGAAACTGGCCGATGACTTTAATAAAGCCGGTGAAGTGTGTAAGAAAGCAGGTATACAGTTTTGCTATCACAATCATGACTTTGAGTTTATACAGGAAAACGGCAAATACCCGTACGATATCCTGTTAGATAGCACGGATAAGGACCTTGTAAAAATGGAGATAGACCTTTACTGGCTTACCAAAGCTAAACAAGACCCTATCGCATTGATAGAAAAACATCCCGGCCGTTTCCCGATGTGGCATTTAAAGGATATGGATAAAACCGATAAGAAGATGTTCACCGAGGTAGGCAACGGTATTATCGATTTCAAAAGCATATTTAAACATGCAAATAAGGCTGGTTTAAAATACTTTTTTGTTGAGCAGGATATTTGCCCCGGCGATCCTTTCGTAAGTATTACCGAAAGCATTACTTATATCAAAAAGAACCTCGTATAATTTAAGTTTTGAATCCAAAGCCCGTCCTGACAAAGTTGGGACGGGCTTTTTATTTTAGTGCATGGTTAAAGTTTGTTCCATGTTTTCAAGCGACTTGCCTTTGGTTTCAGGCATCAGCTTCCATACAAACAACAACTGCAATATCATCATACCACAAAAGAACATGAATATATATTCGCCATGACCGTGTACGCTTGTCCTAACGGCCGGGAACAGGAATGTGATAATGGTAGCCATGGTCCAGTGCGTAAAACTTCCAAGCGATTGCCCTTTCGCACGTACTTGGTTAGGGAATATTTCGGACAAAAACACCCATATTACCGCTCCCTGCGAAACCGCGAAAAATGCGATATAAGCCATCAGCAGCCAGATGACATAATGCCCGTCGGCATTTTTTAAATGGAAACAATAAGAAACCAGGCCAAGTGAAATGATAAGCCCGTATGACCCAATAAGCATCAATTTGCGCCGCCCTGCCCTGTCGATCAAAAATATAGCCAGCATAGTAAAAGCAAAATTGACCAGGCCGAGGTAAAACGAGGCCGAGAAAGAATCATTTTTATCGAAACCGGCCATTGTAAAAATGCTTGGCGCATAATAAAGAATAGCATTAATACCCGAAACCTGGTTAAAAAAAGCGATGAGGAACGCCAGCCATGCCAGGCGGCTATATCGTTTTGAAAATAGCTTTTCGCTTGATGAATCCTTAACCTCTTTATTTTTACTATCGATAATGTCGGCCATTTCCTGTTCATAACCGGCTGGGTTGATGATCTTTAGTGTTTCTTTGGCTTCATCATATTGCGATCTATGTAGAATGAGCCAGCGCGGGCTTTCGGGCACAAACCTTAGTAATATTAAATACAGCAGCGAAGGGGCCGCCATAATACCAAGCATTAACCGCCACGAACCATGATAGGATGTAACAATAATATAATTGGAAAGCAAGGAAATAACGATACCTAAAACGATATTAAATTGAAATAATATCACCAAACGGCCCCTGAAAGATGCGGGAGATATTTCGGAAATATAGATAGGCGCGATAACAGACGACGCCCCGATCCCTAAACCGCCAATAAAACGGAGAACAACAAAAAGATACCAGTTGTTAACAAAGGCTGTACCTAATGAAGTGACCAGGAATATTATAGCTACGATCATCAGTGCAGCTTTACGCCCCATCTGATCGGCAGGCATGCGGCCCACAAAAGCGCCGGTCATGGTGCCTACCAGCGCGATAGCAATAGTAAAGCCGTGCTGAAAATCGCCCAGGTGCCAATAATTTTGTATTGCCTGCTCGGCCCCGGATACCACAACGGTGTCAAAGCCAAAAAGGAAACCGCCCAAGGCCGTAATTACCGACCAAACAATAACTTTTTGATTCATTAGGTTTATAATTGAGGTTTATCAAATATAAACTTTATGATGTATTTAGCTAAAAATAAAAACCGGGCCTAAGTGACCCCGTTTTTATTTAAATTCTATTTCGCCGCCAGGATGGTAAGCTTTTCTATCACCGGCGGTTTTGCCAGCAACCTGTCGGCATTTGCCATTAGTGCGGCGGCTATTGGTCCGCTTAAATGTGCCTCACGACCTTCTTCAGCTTCAAACGTATCAAAAATTCCAAAAACTGAATCATCTATCTGCCATGCATACCAGCTAACTGTGCCGGTTTCGGCCTGGGCCAAAGGCAGTGCGCCTTTCAAAAAATCTGATACTTCCTGTTCCATGCCAGGCTTAGCTTCCAGCCAGGCTAATATTGCTAACTTTTCCATATTTCTTTGATTTATGTTGTTTAACAAACATACGCGGCATAGGTTGTATAGGTTGGGTACAGATTTGTCATTTTTTTATCTCTATAAATCAATACTTAAAAAACCGAAACAATTCGGGCATTTGATTCTTATACTAAAAAACCAAAGCCATGAAATACGCATTTATTATGGGCTCCAACGTGTATGTTGTTCCCAGCAATACCATAAGCTTTACCGATACCGAAGGAACACACCGGTTTTTAAGGATAGTATCTTTTCATCATGATACGCCGCCGGATCAGAAACGTGCGGTTTTAACTATTGATGCCGATATTAAAGACGATGAAGGGCATATCATAAGGTTAACCGGTAATAAAGCCGAAGAAGCACCGCCCTATGATATACTGGAGCAAACTGACCGTGTGCTGGTAACTAAAGCCGACAGTACCACCGTGTTGGATGTGCACCAATTAGATGAAAAAGCAGCCATGGCGCTTGAACACAATATAACGGCAGAACTGGAAGTGAATATCCCTTACGTGGCGATACGCCTACGGGGTAATTTTATACTGGGTAACCTGCATATTGAGATAGACAATGAAAAGTTGTTTATCGGTGCTGATTCCTATGGAAACTCGGTGTTGGCAGGTAAACATGATCTCAAATTCTCTGATTCGGGAGTGTTGATTTGATACCTGGATTAAATTTGCTTTAAAAGAAATATGGGATAATGTAGCCTGGTAGATCAATTGTCTGTTTTTTGATCGGTGACTTAAATATTCTTGTAATTTTTTATCACTTTAATTAAAACAATATTGTTTTTGGGTGGTTATTTGAATAATCTACTATTTAAACGAAATTGACATCCTATGAAATTAGCATTCCTTTTTGGCTCAAACGTCTTTATTATTCCTAGTAATATTATCAGCTATGTGGATAATGACCAGACTAATATATTTCTAAAAATCAAATCCATTTTTCGTAAGAATCGTGAAGAATCAGTTTTAACCATTGATACAGATTTGAAAGATACGGAGGGCCGGGGTTTGAAAATTCATGATAATGAGATAGTTACTTCTTTCGGATATAAAGTATCCAAAACGCACGACCGCATATTAGCCAAAGGGATGAATAATTCAACCGTTTTTGATATTCAGCAACTGGATAATGAGTCTGCCAGTAAACTCGAGCATAATATTGTAGCTGAATTGGAAACGCACGAACCCGATGCCATTTTACGTATCCGCGGCGATTTTATGATGGGGAAAATGCACTTCGCAGTTGATAATGAAAAGCTTTCTATCGGGCGCGATTATTATACTAATTCAGCAATTTCGGCGGATAACGGCCTTAAATTCACGCCATCAGGCTTTTGTATTGCGTGATCTGAAGGGTTGTTTATAATTGGTGTTTTTTGCGGTAGGCTAATACCAGCAAAACCATGCGATTGTAGGTTTTAAGGCCTTGCGGTTGGTTGTTGGCTTTAAGGAAATTATCATAAAATACGCTGCTCAACTTTTCTATTTTCCCTTCGTAAGCCAGCCAATATTCTCTTTCCTGTTTAAAATCAGCCAAAACCTGTGGCGATATCCTTTTTCGCAATTCCTTTCGGGAAAGACTGTCCTGCATTTTCAAGGCAAACATAAACTCCTGCACACCTATGTAATAGGACGAATAGCGCAAAAGCTTATCATGCGAATGTATGCCTGCCATAAAGCCTACGTAATTGGCCTCGTCTTCGGGGCCAAAACCCATTTGATGAGATAGCTCGTGACAGGCTACAAAGGGCCGCACATATACGGGCATCTGGTAATTCATCTGCGATTCGGACGTAAACGGGTTATAATAACCTGATGTACCCAGGTAATTCAGCAATGGCGTGAGCAATGATGGTTTGATTTCGGGACTATAGGTCCTGAAAATCAAAGAACTATCCGCCAACTGGTTAACCGCGCCGATAGCGGTTTGATATATTGTTTTATTAGACTGGCTGAGTTCAGCAGGGCTTACCCTCGTCCGGCAGGCATTGGCGCTGTCAATCAAAGTGGATGTTGTGGCTTTAAGATCAGCAAGGGTATAGGTGCTATCCTGCAAGTTCAACAGCTCGCCGGCAGATGGCCGGTAATAGTTCATTCCCCAAAAAAGGTAAAAGGCTATGATGGCTATTTCTGTGCCGATTGTGATACCCAATACAAAATTCCAGGCAGGCTTCCATTGGCGATTGAGCAGCATCCGTATCAATTGCGCCAGGGCATATATTAAATAAATTACGACTACGATATAAATAATATCCCCCACGCTAAACGGGAATAAATTGAATACAGGATGAAAAATATGACAGATAACCGGGTAAAGCCCCTGCGAGTAATAATGCTCCACGGCATTAGGGTACGCGGCAAACCACATCATCAGCACAATAAAAAGAGTGAGCGACAGTATAATGATACCCCTAGCCCTGGTGGGTTTCTTTTTAAATATAGTAACCATGGTATAATGACAAATATAGGGGTTGTGGGGTTTTATAAAGTATAGTAAAGCGGGTTATAAAAGCTTCGTATGGTATGGCATTGTGGCATAGGCGGCTTATTAAAAACAGCAAAACAGGGTTAACATGGTTAACATAATTTCAGCTTTTTAACAGTTAATACATTGATTATCAATTATATAGCTAAAAATCATGTTAACCATAAAACAATAACCATTAACTGAAATATTTAGATTGAACCAAAAGTTGCCGCAAGCTTCCTGGTTTGTGGCCCGCTGACAGGTATCCCCACAAAAAAGCCCCTCGCAACCGGAGGGGCTCATATCGAATAAAATATCCGAACAAATTATTTTATCATTACCGGAACGGCAATATCTCCCCAAAGTAATACAAAGCCCATTTTGGTTACTTCGATCTTAAAGCGCTCATTAGTGGCCTTCGACTTCATTGGTTTAACTACGGTTGTCAAAACATCCTTTGCAGGATCATCGGTTGTTGAGCCATCCATCTTAATTCCCCAGATCGGGCGGCTGCCGTCCATAGTTTGCGAATTGAAGATGATCTTCCACTCGGTCTCGTTAGGCAGGGTGTACAAGGTGTACTTTCCGGCAGGCAAAGTTTTACCCCCTATTTTAATGTCCTTGCTTGTAGTAAATGTTGTGGCCTCATTGGCTCCTGTGCGCCATATTTGACCATAAGGTGCAATCTCTTTACCAATGGTACGGCCTTTTATGCCCGGGCTGTGATAAGAGATATTGATCATTGAACCTGCAACAGTGCCGCTTGTGCTGTCAGCGGGACTTGCCTGGGGTTTTTTTTGCGCAAACGCGACGGTTGAAAATAAAAATGCTACCGCCAACAGCGATACTGCTTTTAATGTTAATAATTTTCTCATGGTAAGTTTTTTAATTGATTACGGTATAAAGATAACTGGAAATTTGATATGCTGATATATGTAAAAGTCACCATTGTATGATTATTATATTAAAATAGGCTTGTTTATATAATAATACCTTCCATCCTTAAAACCAATCGCTTATCAAATTGTTTACTATTCAATTCACATTGCAGTTAGGAATTGACCGAAAGGTTAAACAATTGTTGTGAGTTTGCCCCTGCTGTAATGGCGGGGGTTTTTTGTTTGGCCAATTTATTAACATATCCTAAAAAATGAGTTTAATGGCACGATGGTTGAATAGTTACTGGTGCTAAGGCAGCGGGTTTTAAAAATTAGTGAAAAAGATTGCCCGCCTGCTTGTTTAATTACTGTTTGAAATTAAATTTGTTGACCAAAAAAAATTATACCATTATCTAAACCAACCATATGTCAAAACTTGTAATTATTGACGACGACCCGATCCATCACAAGATCGTACAATACATGCTGACAAAAAACGAATTGTCGAAAGACATTACCTATACCTTTGATGGTAAGCTTGTATTGGATTACCTGGAAGAAAACAAGACTAAAATAACCGCCCTGCCGGATTATATTTTTCTTGACCTGTACATGCCCAACCACAGCGGCTGGGATTTTTTGAACCGTTTCCAGGAGATACGCAAAACGCTGCGTAAGGACATTAAGATATATATAGTTTCTTCATCCATATTCCAGTTGGATATTAACCGTACAAAAGGCTACCCTTTTGTTATATCGTACATCACAAAACCTTTGATGAAAAGTGTTTTTGATAACATTAAAGGCCGTACATTAAAAATTACCGGCGCACAGTTAAACTAATCGCTGTATTAGTCCAAACATAAAATCAGGCCATCTTGCTATTCACAGCAGGGTGGCTTGTTCATTTTAACGCTGTTGCATTTGGAATTGTCGCTTCAGCACGAAACGTTTCTACG
>Ga0206840_1014_pt1 | contig 37712 bp, 38 predicted proteins | sample Alteio_BWOrgCont_24_FD_152633 | JGI IMG/M metagenome (GOLD analysis project Ga0206840, IMG submission 152633) | Enriched cells from forest soil in Barre Woods Harvard Forest LTER site, Petersham, Massachusetts, United States -... | ecosystem: Environmental > Terrestrial > Soil > Temperate forest >... | reverse complement strand
CAATGGCATTTAATTACAGGGGTATATAGAGGTACTCAGTGGGAAATATGGGTGGATGGAGTACTGGAAGGTACTTTAACAACCGGTCATAGCACAGGAATTCTAAGCAGTTCAGAACCATTAACAATAGGATATAATGCTGATGGCTCTTTATCAGGAGGGACATTATACTATTTTACCGGATTAATAGATGAGGTTAAGATATGGAACTGCGCATTAGATTCCGCTACTATTGCTTCCGCATATAGCAAACCCTGCGCTCTCGTTGCCGACTATGAATTAGATGGCAACTCTGTTGACTCAAGCTTCAATAATATAACCGCCACAGATTATGGGGCGACCCTTGCCCCAGACAGGTTTGGCAATGCCAATAGCGCTTATAGGTTTAACGGAGTAAACAATTATATTTATTGTGATACTAATAACAGAGGTATAACTTCCTCTGTTACAGTTTCTGCATGGATACAAACCACTGCGGCAAACAATGGTAACTTCATAGTCGGCAAGTATAACTGGTCCGAAGATAATGGATACGTAATGGCAATATATAATAATAAAGCTCAATTTGAAGGAAGGGATGGCTCAGGATTTTTCCAGACCACAGGGGGATCAAAAACAACAGTTACAGATGGGAAATGGCATTTAGTAACAGGAGTGGTTAGAAACGGCGTTTGGGAAATATGGGTGGACGGAGTATTGGAAAATGATTCAGTATCTGGAACTTCTAATCCACAACTTGCAAACACACAACCATTAGTTATAGGCTATTATTCGGAGAATCAAAGTTCTTATTATCAGGGAGAAATAGATCAAGTTAAGATTTGGAACTGCGCATTAGATTCCGTTACTATTGCTTCGGCATATAGTAAACCTCCTGTATTATGTCCAATAGTAGCTGACTATGAATTTACAGGAAATACCAATGACTCAAGCTCATACCACATTACAGCCACAGACTATGGAGCAACACTAGCGCCGGACAGGTTTGGCAATCCTAATAGCGCTTATTACTTCAATGGAAATAGTTATATACAGGCAGATACTGTTAATAGGGGTGTTGTTAGTTTAGTTACATTATCTGCCTGGGTGAACACAACTACTGGCGTTATGATTGCAGAGAAATATAGCTATGCAGAGGATGCTGGTTACTATATAGCAGTTTATGAAAATAAAGCACAAGTAGCCGGAAGAGACGGTTCGGGGAATTTTTATTCTGTTTTATCACAGAACTCTGTAGCCGATGGGCAATGGCATTTAATTACAGGGGTATATAGAGGTACTCAGTGGGAAATATGGGTGGATGGAGTACTGGAAGGTACTTTAACAACCGGTCATAGCACAGGAATTCTGAGCAGTTCAGAACCATTAACAATAGGATATAATGCTGATGGCTCTTTATCAGGAGGGACATTATACTATTTTACCGGATTAATAGACGAGGTTAAGATATGGAACTGCGCTTTGGATTCTGCTACTATTGCATTAATGTATAGTCCCCCTACTCAGATTACCGGTATTACTTCAGTTTCTAGTACTGAGGGACAAATAATTGTTTTTCCTTCCCCAACATCAGGCGTACTAAATATTAAAGGCAATACCCAGGGAGTTATTGAAATCGTAATTGCTGATTATACAGGCCGATCTGTATTGGATGTTCCTTTTAATTCGCAAATACCAGTAAACAATTTACAAACTGGTGTTTATGTAATTCTGTTTAAAGGAGTGGGGGGCAGTGTCCTGGAAAGCCTTAAGTTTGTTAAGCAATAAATTTAATTAATATAAGATTTGAGAAAGCTGAGGCAGGAATGCTTCAGCTTTTTTGTTATAAGACGAGAAATAGGGTAGTTATTTTAAGAGAAATAAATTTTTATAACCTTATACATATCATCGTTTAGCGGTTTTATTTTTATATTGTTACTTTGTAGTTATCATAGTTCAGTATGGCGTTAAATTACATTTGGGTAGCCTTTTTTCTTATTGCTTTTGTAGTCGCGTTAGCCAGGCTGGCTTTTTATTTTTTATCATCAAACCCCAACCCGGAAGACCTTGCGGTTTTTCCGAATATTATTACTAATGCCTTTGACATTGCAAAAGTTGCCGCTTTTGATATTGCCCTAGGGTTAATAGGAATACTTACATTGTGGATGGGTATAATGAAGATAGGAGAACGTTCCGGCGCGGTAGCTATTCTTGCTAAACTAATTGGGCCTTTCTTTAACAGGTTGTTTCCGGAAGTTCCTAAAAATCATCCGGTGATAGGACAGATTTTAATGAATTTTTCAGCCAATATGCTTGGCCTGGACAATGCAGCCACTCCTTTAGGACTAAAAGCTATGCAGGGGCTGCAGGAACTTAACCCCCAAAAAGATACCGCCTCCAATTCCCAAATTATGTTTCTGGTATTGAATACCGCAGGGTTTACATTGGTTCCGGTTACTATTATGGTTTACCGCGCCCGAATGGGAGCCGCCGATCCTTCGGATGTTTTTATTCCTATTCTTATTACCACATTCTTTTCAGCCCTTACAGGGATCACGGTAGTATCCATTTACCAGAAGATGAACCTGTTGTTTGATAAAGTGTTTTTGGCTTATTTTATAGGTATATCTGCCGTAATCTCAGGTATTATTTACTACTTTACATCTTTGCCCGAAGGTAAAATGCAGGTGGTATCTAAACTGGCCAGTAACTTCTTTATTTTTAGTATTATTATCTCCTTCATAAGCTTGGCTCTGTATAAAAAGATAAATGTATTCGAAGCTTTTATAGAAGGCGCTAAGGAAGGATTTGATGTGTCCATTAAAATTATCCCTTATTTGGTAGCCATATTAGTTGGGGTTTCTGTATTTCGCACTTGTGGCGCTTTAGATTATCTGGTAAATGGATTAGGTAGTTTAGTAACAGCATTAGGTTTTGATAATAGTTTTGTGCCTGCTTTGCCTACAGCTTTTATGAAACCTTTAAGTGGTAGTGGAGCAAGGGGTATGATGCTTGAAATAATGAAAACTAAAGGAGCCGACTCTTTCCCTGGTCGTCTTGCCAGCATTTTCCAGGGAGCTTGCGATACTACTTTTTATATAGTAGCTGTTTATTTTGGCTCAGTCGGGATTAAGAAAACCCGCTATGCTGTCGTTGGCGGTTTACTGGCTGACCTGGGCGGAGTAATAGCGGCAATATGGGTGGCGTATAAGTTTTTTCCTCCACATTAAAAATGGCAAAACTTTCCAAAAGCTTTTTCTTGCGAGAGGATGTTGTTCAGATCAGTAAAGAATTGTTAGGGAAATATCTTTACACAAACATTGATGGTATAGTTACTGCTGGTATGATTGTGGAAACAGAAGCTTATATGGGGCCGGAGGACAAGGCAAGTCATGCCTTTGGTAACCGAAAAACACCTCGCACAGAGAAATTTTATAGTGAAGGTGGAATTGCTTACGTATATCTGTGCTATGGTATTCATCACCTTTTTAATATTATTACCAATAAAACGGATATTCCTCACGCTATACTCATCAGGGCTATAGAACCTAAAGAAGGTATAGAGACAATGTTGTTGCGGCGAGGAAAAACAAAACTTGAGTACAACCTTACTTCTGGGCCGGGGACTCTAAGTAAGGCGTTGGGTATTAATTCAAGTCAAAACGGTCTAAGCATAACAGGAAAATCAATCTGGCTTGAAGATAAAGGCGTTAAATTAAAAGAGGAACAGATTATAGCCAGTCCCCGCGTGGGTATTGACTATGCGGAAGAATATATTAACAAACCCTGGAGATTTCGTATAAAGGATAACCCATGGACAGGTAAGGCTAAGTGATATTTTTTTATCTTTGAATATATTATAGTATAAACCAACTAGTGAAGTGAATAAATCTGTAGTCTGTTTATATCTTTTCTTTCAGTTTACCCTAAATTTTGTTTCATTAGCTCAGCAAGGCTCTAATTGTTCAGAAGACCTTGTGCCTAAATATGGGCAAAACCGGATGTGGGGGTACGCTAATCTCTTCGGGCAATGGGTTATCAATCCTATTTATACTAAAGTTTCTCCTTTTATAGAAAATAAGGCAGTAGTAGAAAAAGGCCTTTCTTACGGAGTAATAGATTGCGATGGGAATGTTATTCTTCATTGCGACTATGAAGGACTAACAAGTTTTCGTAATGGTAAAATTTGGGCAAAGAAGAGTGGCCTATGGGGGCTGCTGAATGAGAAAGGCATAGTATTATTACAACCCGAATATACTGAGATTAACCCCATAGCCCATACGGAACTAAGTTGGATAAAGAAGGAAGGTTTATGGGGATTGTACGACGAGGATAAAGGCAGATTTATATGCAAACCTCAATTTAAAATTGCTCAAATAATGTCTGAAAATGCTACACTGGTTCAGATCACAGAGCTATTCGGAGTAATCAATCACGTTAATTGCAGTTACTTGTTACCGCTAAATCTTACAAGAGTTAAGAAAATAGGTTTACATGATATTATTTTTTTGCAAAACAGTAAATGGGGTATTTTTAACGAGTGGGGTAAAATAGTAACTAATGCGGAATACGATACTATTTATACTAAATACGAGGACTTGCTTGAAGTGAAGAAGGAAGGGAAGTATGGTTTGTTACGCATTAAAGGGAAAGAGATAATAGCTGTTGAATACGACTCAATTGGAAGCTTTTCTAATGGTTTCTTTCTGCTAGTAAAAGATGGAAAGTACGGTTATTCGAACAGGCTTGGGAAAATATATATAAAACCTGAGTATGAATATGGAGAGGAATTTAGGGATGGGAAGGCAATAGTAAAACAAAACGGCAAATGGGGAGTGATAGATTATACCAATAAGTTTGCCTTGCAGCCGCAGTATACCTCGGTACGTTGGAATAAGGATTTCTATGTAGTTGCTCAAGATGGTAAAGAGTTTATCTATGATAAGGAACTACAAAAAAAGATTACAGATATTGCTTTCGATTCGGTTTATGCTGAAGATTTATCATCTCATTTGAGAGTTAAGATTGATAGTAAAATCAGATTCTTTAGCATAAAAGCTAAAGATTATATTTCAACAGCTTATGAAGATGCAACTGAATTTAAAGATGGGTATTCCATTGTAGAAAATAATAATAAATGGGGTGTAATTAATGAAGTTTGGAAATTAATAATACCATTTTCTTATGAAAAAATTAGGTTAGAAAAGTTAACAAACAGGATTGTTTTTTTTACAAAGCAGAACAGCAAATACGGGATTACAGACGCCTATGGAAAAATTATCCTGCCCTGCGAATATGAGCTTATAACCAACGCACCGCCAAATTTCTTTAAAGTTAAAAAAGATGGAAAATATGGCATTTACAAAACAACAGGGCTGGCAGTAAAAGAACCTATTTATGATCATATTACTAATAAAATTGAAGACCCAAGCGTCCCTGTATGGCCTGCCATTGTTAGCTTAAAAGGAAAATACGGCATCATTAATGAAAAAGGAGAAGAAGTTTACCCTATAAAAGCCAATGAAATACATTCACTGGATGAAGGCTTTTTTGCAGTAAAAGAGAAAAAGGATTACGCGATATTTAATGCAGTTGCTGGAACTTTGTCCGAAAAAAAGTACAATGAGGTTAAAAAATTTGGTAGTGGGTTAGCCCCTGCCAGGAACGGGAAAAAGTGGGGCTACATTAATGCCAAAGGTGAAGAGAAAGATAAATTTGATTATGAAGAAGCCTTTCCTTTTTATGAAGGATACGCAATAGTAAAAATAGGTGGTAAGTATGGGGTAATAGGCGTTAGCGGTAAATACATTAGTAAGCCGGAATACGACAAGTACGAAGAACTGCCTAATGGTGTAAGGTATTTATGGAAAGATGGGAAAAGGTATAATATACAGGAGAATGGAACTGTACGTTAATTACCCGAAGAAAATATAGAGCAACAGAAAGGTAAGAATAAATGAAAGGTAGTAGAGAAGGTCTACTTTTATGTAAACTTTATATTTTTTATACAGATCAATAAGTCGGTTCATTATTCTGATTTTAAAAGTAATTTACAAATTTAATAGGATGAATAAAAGGAGACATAGGCCTTTTTTCTTTACAAGGGGCTGGTTGCTTACCTCCCTGGTATTTTCTTTCTCCCTGGTTTCAGCGCAAAATTTAGATAAACTAAAAGAAGAGTTACAAAGAATTTCTTTGGATAGTACTATAACCCACGGAATAGTTGCATTCTCTTTGCGGTCTTCCGATGGTAAAATCCTAATGCAGAAAGATGCAGAGAAAAGCCTTTCTCCTGCTTCTAATCTTAAAGTAGTAACAACAGCCACAGCTTTACAGATATTAGGGGAAGATTTCCGGTTTATAACTATGTTGGAATATGATGGAAAACTGGATAAGGACGGGGTACTGAGCGGGAATATTATTATAAGGGGTGGGGGAGATCCTACCCTTGGTGCAGGAAGGGCTGAAGGAACACAGGGTATAAACGAACTATTTGGTTTGTGGAGCGCCAAAATAAAAGAAGCAGGTATAAAGAAAATAAATGGAGGAATAATAGCAGTAAATGGTATTTTTGGACAAAATCCTATACCAGATTACTGGGTATGGACAGACATAGGCAATTATTATGGGGCAGGAGTTTTCGGTTTAAATTGTAATGAGAATATGTATAGGCTTATATTTAAGCCTGGGATTAAGGTTGGCGATTCTGCCGCTATTCTTCGCACAGAGCCTCTTATCCCTGATATAGAGTTTGCGAATGAAGTTACCACTGCTGCAAAAGGTTCTGGCGATAACTGTTACGTCTACGGCGCTCCTTATTCCAATAGGAGGTATGTAAGAGGCACTATACCTGCTGGTGTTGATGAGTTTGCTGTAAAAGGCGCTATGCCAGACCCCGCTTTTTTTTGTGCGTATTCACTTACTCAAAAACTTGAGCAGGATGGAGTAGAAGTTACTAAGTCTCCGGTAGTAGTAGCTGGAAATTATAAGAACAATTTGACGAAACTATATGAAGTAAGTTCCCCAGCGCTTAAAGATATTGCAGCGCTTACCAATCAGGGCAGTATTAACTTATATGCGGAGTGCCAGCTTAGAATGTTAGGTTATAAAGTAAAAGAGGAAGGAAGTACAATAACAGGTATTGAAGTGATAAAAGACTATTGGAAGAAAAAAGGTATGGACTTATCTGGCTTCTTTATATACGATGGCAGCGGCCTTTCGGATGCCAATGCAGTTACAGCTAACCAGTTTACTCATTTGCTTTCTTTAATGACTAAAGAGAAATCGTTTAAAGCCTTTTATAATTCCTTTCCGGTAGTAGGGCTTAGCGGAACAGTCTCTAATATGTGTAAGGGTACTAAGGCAGAGAATAATGTGAGGGCAAAAAGTGGTACTATTAATAAAGTAACTTGCTATTGCGGTTATGTTACTACTAGTAAAGGAAAACTGCTTTGTTTTTCTATGATGGTAAACAACTATGATGGTAAAGCCAGACAGGTTACAAAAAAACTGGAAAAGCTTATGGTTATTATGAGCGAATAATTCTTACGATTATTCTTAAAAGTTTAGCATAGAAAATCTTCTTTTTGCGGGCATAAACTTATTTACAAGATTATATATATTTTTAAGTCAAAATCAATTAAATGGAAATAAGATCAATAAGAGAGATACCCTTAAAAAAACAATTGCTTTGGGCTTTGGGCTTTATTTTAATTTCAGCCTATCTTATTTCGCGTGCTTTAGGAGGTGGAGATTTTGATGTTTATTTGAGCGCAGCCCGCAGGCTTTCCGAACACGGAAATATTTATTCTGGGGATGTTGTTCCCGGATTGAATTATCTATATAGCCCTTTATTTGCATTGTTGCTAGTTCCTTTCTCAAAACTGCCATTTTTTGTTCCAGAATTAATATGGTTATTTTTTAGCGCTTTTCTTCTTTATAGAATATGGAGAATAGTAGCTCAACAATTAAATTTTAATCTTCTCCTCAACGCTAGAGAAACTAATATAATTCTGTTTCTTTCTTTAGGAATGATAATGAGATTTCTGTTATCTAACTTTTCGATGGTACAGATGAATATTTTTATGCTTTATGCAAGTCTGGAATCTGTATTATTAATTTTTAAAGGAAAGAAATTAACAGGCGCTTTACTGCTTGCCTTAGTTATTAATATTAAAATTCTCCCCTTGCCTTTTATTCCTTATCTTATATATAGAGGAGAATTTAAAGCTGCTTTTTTTACATTACTTTTTCTTCTGTTCTCATTGTTTCTTCCAGCATTAATTTTAGGTTACGACTACAACTCATATTTATTACATGAATGGTGGTTTGTAATAAATCCACAAAATAAAACTGTAAGTATGGAAGTAGATAATGGCCCGCATAGCCTAACAGCTTTTATTCCTGTTTTACTAACAAATACTACAGGAGATATGCCTTTTAAAAGAAACTTTATTAATTTAAAGTATGACCAGGTTATTATAATTCTCCGAATATGCCAATTGCTGCTAGTAGCGCTTACTTTATATTTTATAAGAACTTTTCCTTTTAAAAAAATAACTTCCCCATACCATCAGTTTTGGGAGATATCTTATATTCTGCTTATAACTCCTCTTATTTTTCCGCATCAACAGAAATATGCTTTCATTAATCTATTTCCTGCCTGCGCATATATAATATTCTTTCTTATAGTTCAGTCGAAAAAGCATTTTGTTGATTTTTCTAAAAGGAAATACAGGCTTGTAATTGTGTTAATGATTATGGTATTTACTCTTACTACCTTAACTACAGATGGTATAATTGGACGCTATTTATGCAACATTACTCAGTATTATCGTATTATTACTATAGGAACTTTAGCGCTTATTATACCTCTGGGGTTATGTAAACCAAATGAATTGCCCACAACAGATTAATTCATTTTTTTATAATAGCATAACTATAAAAGAAAAACAGAGTGGACAACAAAGTAGTTGAAAGGGGGGATTGTAACGATGGTGAAATTACAAATTAATGATGTTTAATTTCTTCAGCCTCTTCAACCTCTGCCTTTTTAGGGAAAATTACGGACATTATAATTGATAAAGTCAATATGCCCGCCACTGCTCCCAAGGCAATTGTCATATCTACCTCGTAACCAAAATATCCGCCAATAAGTTTAGCTCCTATAAAGATGAGAATAGCCGAAAGGCCATAGTTGAGGTAGTGAAAAAGCTGCATAATACCCGAAAGGGCAAAGTATAAAGAACGTAGGCCAAGTAAGGCAAAAACGTTGGATGTATAAACAATAAATGAATCGGTGCTTACGGCTAGAATAGCTGGGATGGAATCTGCGGCAAAAATTACGTCTGTGGTTTCAATTACCAGTACCACTATAAACAAGGGGGTAGCAAAGCGAATATTCCTTATTTTAACAAAGAATTTATCATCGTGGTAATGCTTGGTTACAGGCATTACTTTTTGTACCATCTTTATTATAGGGTTCTTCTTTGGGTCTATTTCCTTTTCCCCGCTTGTAAGCATTCTTATCCCGGTGTAGATAAGGAAAAATCCTAATATCAAAACTGTAAATGCAAAATGATGTATAAGGGAAACTCCTACTAAAATGAAAGCTGCTCGTAGCACCAACGCCCCTATAATACCCCAGAATAATACTTTTCGCTGGTGTTCAGGAGGCACTTTAAAGAAGCTGAAGATAATCATAAACACAAAAAGATTATCAACGCTTAACGATTCTTCAATAAGGTAACCTGTTAAAAATTGAAGTGCGGATTCCTCGCCTTTCCAGAAGTAAATAAAAATATTAAAAGCAATGGCGAGGCCTATCCAGAAAGCGCTCCACCATAAGGCTTCTTTAATATTAACGGTCTTACTTTTTTTGTTCAGCACATACAAGTCTAGCACCAGTAAGGCAAGAACAAAAACATTAAATAATATCCAGAAAAGAGGCTTATCCATCAGGATTGAAATAAGATAAATATAAAATTATAAAAAGTTTTAAACTATTGATGCTCTTCGGGTAAAATATTCCTTTCGGCTTTCTTTTTATTTCGCTCTCTTAAATAAGTAATTATAACAGGTATCCATGTTATAACCACAATTCCCATAATAATATATTCAAGATATTTTTTTACATCAGGTATTGTATTCCCAAGAAAATAACCGAGTAAAGTCATAAGGGAAACCCAAACTAGGGTTCCTGCCATGCTAAAAGTAATAAATTTCCAATAATCTAACTTTACTATTCCGGCAAATATGGGGGCAAATGTTCTTATTATAGGTAAAAATTTCCCCATCACTAACGCCAACCCCCCATATTTATTGAAAAAAGCTTCTGCAGCCATTATATATCTCTTTTTGAAGAGTAACGTGTCTTTTTTTAGCAAAAACGAATTCCCCATCCTTTTCCCAAAAGCATACCCAACTATGTTCCCCAAAATTGCCGCAACGAAAACATAGGCTATCAGCAACCAAACATTGATATCAAGTAATTTTGTGGCACAAAATATACCCGCCGTAAGAAGCAACGTATCACCCGGTAAAAAAAAGCCAAAGAACAAACCATTTTCAATAAAAACAACAATCAGTATTAAAGTAACTCCCCCATAAGTAATCAGTTCTTCAGGGTGTATTAAATTAGAAAAAAAATGTGTTATTTGATCCAAATGACTTAGAACTTATCTATTATCATTCCTGGAGATATTCCCAGAAGTATGATGGCTGCTGTCATAATTACTAAAACGGTTTTGTACATAAAATTTACCTGATATGTTTTAATCTCGCCTTCTTTGGCATACATAGCCATAATAAGTTTGAAGTAATAGTAAACGCTTATAAGGGATCCGATAATTGCAATGGCAACCATCCATGCGCTGCTCTGTGTTCCTGTATTAAGAACAGTGGCGAATAAATAGAATTTGGAAAAGAAACCTACAGCGGGAGGGATACCAGCAAGCGATAACATTGAAATAGTCATTATAATGGCTAGCAATGGATGACTTTTGCCCAATGAATTAAATGCCTCAAAACCCTCGTTCTTACGGGCCTTTGAAACTGTGTTAAGCACAGCAAAAGCACAAAGGGTGGCTACTGAATAAGAAGCCAGGTAAAATAATAAAGCTATTGTAGATTGCTCATTTAATACCAAAAAAGTCATAAGCATATAACCCGCTTGCGCTATCCCGGAGTAGGCTAACATTCTTTTTACACTGGTCTGGTTTATTGCTAATATGTTTCCAAGCAATATCGTTACTGCGCTAATTATTGCAATGGTTGTATAAAAATGAGGGTTTCCGGCGCCTAAACAGTAGTTGAATAGTCTATAAAAACCTGCAAAGGCCGAAGTTTTTACCAGAGTAGCCATAAAAGCTGTAATTATAGTAGGCGCCCCCTGGTATACATCCGGAGCCCAGAAATGAAACGGGACCGCTGAAACCTTAAAACTTAGTCCTATTATTATAAGTAGTATCCCCGTATAAAAAATGGTAGGAAGGCCTCCCTGATTGGCTGCCACATAAGCCGCTATTTTATGAAGAGAGAATGAACCTGTAGCCCCGTATACCAGCGCTATACCAAAGAGTAAAATACCTGTAGCAAAAGCCCCCATCATAAAATATTTTAGCGAGGCTTCGTTAGAGCTTAAATCTTTTTTATTACTACCTGCCAGTATGTACATGGGTATAGAAAGTATTTCAATCCCTAAAAAGAGCATTGCAAGGTTGGTATACGAAGAAAGTACAATACCCCCTACAGCAGAAAACAGTATAAGCGCATAATGGTCTGCCCTGTTAAATTCAGTTTCGTAAGTTTCTCTGCTAATAAAAAGCCATAATAAGGTAAGTAATAAAATAAGTGATGTAAATAATACTGCATACTTATCAAAATTCATCATACCATAAAAAAAGGTGTCTGATAAATTCCAGTCGCTAAGGGTTAATATAAAAATGCCAACTACTCCTAAAACCGCTATGTACCATAAAATCTTTTTCAGGCCAATGATTTCACTGATCATTGCAAATATTCCCAGAACTGAAGTAAGTATTAAAGCTTTCATTATTTTAAACTGGTATAATTTATAATATGGTCGGTAATGGATTTAACTGCCGGTTCTGATATTTCCAGGAAAAATTTAGGATACACTCCCATCCATATAATTACAACAACAATTGGTAATAATACGCCTTTTTCGGAAAGAGCTAAGTCTTTAAATCCACTTGTAACCGTATTAACGCTGCCTAACATGATTTTTTGGTAAGAGGAAAGCATATATGCGGCTCCGAAAATTATAGATAATGCTGCCACTCCGGCAATTACCATATTATATTTGTATATTCCTACAAATAGTAAAAACTCGCCCACAAAGCCGCTTGTAAGCGGTAAAGCAATGCTACCAAATAGTATGATGATAAAATACAAAGCGAATTGTGGCGCCACGCTTCTAATACCTCCCAGCGAAGATATTTGTGATGTTTTTGTTCGGTCAAGTAAAATATCTATTATAAAGAAAAGCCCCACTACCGTTACCCCGTGAGAGAGCATCTGAAAAACAGCGCCCTGTAAGGCGTCAAGATTACTAGTAAATACTCCTGCCGCTATTACGCCAACGTGCGCCATAGATACATAGGCAATCATTCTCTTATAGTCTTTCTGCATCAGGGCTATTATAGATGCGTATATAATACCGGCTACAGCAAGAACAATGGCTAACACTCCGCACCAGGGTTCATCCATTGCAATAGGAACAATTGGAATCATCCAACGGATAGCCCCGTAAACTCCCATTTTAAGCATGATTCCCGAAAGCAACATAGTTCCTTGGCTGGGCGATGAAGTATAAGTGTCCGGCTGCCAGGTATGGAAAGGGAAAACAGGCATTTTAATAGCAAAGGCCAGGAAAAAGGCCCAGAAAATAAATATCTGCTCTACTCTGTTTAAGTGCAAAGCATAAAAATCTGCCAGTTCAAAAGAATGCGAAGGCGTTTGCAGGTACATATAAATAATACCCATCAACATAAACAAACTCCCCAACAGCGTATAGACAAAGAATTTAAAAGTAACCTTTAGTTTTTCCTGTCCACCCCAAAGCAGAGAAATAAAATAGATTGGTATTAATGCCAATTCCCAGAAAATGTAAAATAGAAAAGCGTCGTACGAAACAAAAACCCCTACAAGGGCCGACTGCATAATAAGTACTAGCGAATAAAACAGCCTGTTGTTACTATAAGAGTGTCTGTATGCGGTAAGGATAATAAGTGGAACAAGAAAAGTAGTAAGTAATACAAGCAAGAGGCTTATACCGTCCATACCTACGTGAAAATTAATGCCTAACGATTCAATCCAGGGAATGCTTAATTCAAATTGTTTATCTGCAGAAATAGTAAATGACGATAACGCACCCAAAGCCAGTATAAACTCAGCAATAGCGGCGGCAAATGCAAAATATTTTGCCTGTTCATCTTTTATTGCATAAATAATAAGCCCTGCAATAAGGGGCAGAAAAATTAAAGACGCCGTTATCATTTAAAATTAATTATGCTGTTAAACAAATGTATAATGCCTCCGCTTGTTTCGTTCAGAGAAAGAATAACTATTATACCAATTACCATAAGGAACATATAATAACTTAGGCTCCCGCTTTGAATCAATCTTAGTCCCTGGCTACCCCTGCTTAGGCCTTTTCCCCAACCGTTTACAAAGCCGTCAATTCCTTTAATTTCAAGAAAGCGGTAAAATGTGTCAGATAACCAGTAGAAGGGTTTTACAATTACTGCGTTGTAAAGCTCGTCAATATAATATTTATTATAGATAAGGTTATGAAGAGGAGAAAGGTTTTCTCCTTCCCGCACGGGTACAGTCTTTTTACCAATATAAACTACATAAGCGGCTATTATCATTACTACTACTGCTGCAGTAGATATTCCCATCATTAGCCATTCGGTAGAATGCGGCATTTCTTCTGCTGCTATGGTATGCTCGCCTAGTACAGGAGTAAGGAATTTTTGAAGAAAGTTTTCTCCACCCATTACTTTAGGAAAACCGATAAAACCTCCAATAGTAGAAAGTATGGCAAGAATAACTAACGGTATAGTCATTATAGCCGGAGATTCATGCAAATGTGATTTTTGATGATCTGTTCCTCTAAAGCTTCCAAAGAAAGTAAGGAATAGTAAACGGAACATATAAAAGGCTGTCATTAACGCTCCAAACAAACCTAATGCCCAAAGTATAGGGCTATGCTCAAATGCATGAGCAAGTATTTCGTCTTTGGAGAAAAAGCCTGCAAATGGAGGAATACCAGATATAGCAAGCGTTCCAATTAAAAATGTCCAATAAGTAACCGGTAGCGCTTTTTTCAAACCTCCCATTTTTCTTATATCCTGTTCGCCGCCCATGGCATGGATAACGCTTCCTGCGCATAGGAATAGTAAGGCTTTAAAGAAAGCATGGGTAGTAACGTGGAATATGGCGGTAGAATATGCGCCAAGCCCTAAAGCAAAAACCATGTAACCCAACTGACTTACGGTAGAGTATGCCAGCACTTTTTTAATATCGTTTTGAGCTAACCCAATAGTAGCGGCAAAAATAGCTGTAGAAAGACCTACTATTGTTATAACTTCTAAAGAACAAGGAGCAAGGCTGTATAATACATTTGACCGTACTACCATATATATACCCGCAGTAACCATAGTGGCGGCGTGTATTAATGCCGATACAGGAGTAGGCCCAGCCATTGCATCAGGTAGCCATGTATATAAAGGAATTTGTGCGCTTTTTCCCATTGCCCCAACAAATAAGAAGAGCGTGATACATACAATAACAGTAGCGTTAGGGGTTATAATTTTAGGGGCTTCTGTAAATATATAGTTATAGTCTAAGCTTCCGAATTGGAAGATCAATAACAACATTCCCAATAAGAAGCCAAAGTCGCCAATTCTATTCATTATAAAAGCTTTCTTTGCAGCGTTGTTGTAGTCCTGATTTTTGAACCAGAAACCTATCAGCAGGTAAGAACAAAGCCCTACGCCTTCCCAGCCCACAAACATTACCAGGTAGTTGGAACCCATTACCAGCAAAAGCATAGAAAATACAAACAGGTTAAGATAGGCGAAGTAACGTGCAAACCCCTCGTCATCGTGCATATAACCGACGGAATAAAGATGAATTAAAAATCCAACTCCGGTAATCACCGTCATCATCAATATAGAAAGAGGGTCAACAAGAAAAGACATGGATATAGAAAGATTACCAACAGATATCCATTCGTAATAACTTTTTATAGTAGGAGGTAATGTGCCAGCAATTGTTGGGAAGAGTAGTGAAAGCACTATAAGAAAAGAACCCAATATTGTGCCGCAGCCAATAATGGATACAATACCCTTGCTTAAACTTTTATTTCCTAAACCTATTACAAGAAATCCTATTAAAGGAAGAACAGGAATTAACCAAACCAAATTTATCATATTACCACTTCAATTTTTTAAGTGCATCTATACTTACAGAGCCGGTATTTCTATATATCATCACCAATATAGCCAGCCCAATAGTAATTTCTGCTGCGGCCACAGCCATAATAAAGAATACGAATACTTGTCCGGAAGGGTCTCCATGATGCACAGAGAAAGCAACCATTAAGAGATTAACTGCGTTGAGCATAAGCTCGATAGACATAAAAATTATAATGATATTCTTTCGTATAAGAACGCCAATAATACCTATTGCAAAAAGAATGGAAGCAAGAAGTATATAATTATTTAGCGAGTCTAAAAAGTATCCACTCATTTGCGTATTGTTAATGTTGTTTTAAATCTTTCTTTCCAAGCATCACCGCTCCAATCATCGTAGAAAGGAAAAGCACCGAAGATACCTCAAAAGGAAGCGCATATTCTGTGAAAAGTTCTTTTCCTAATGTTTTTACTAAACCGATATCAGCATGGGTTAAATTTTGCGAAGTAGAATGCATCCCTTTTAATGCGCCGAGCAATGTAATAAGCAATAGCCCGCCGGAAGCAGCGCCTGCCACCCTTATAAGCATTGGCTGTATGGGTTCGGCATCTTTATTAAGGTTAAGAAGCATAATAACAAAAAGGAAAAGAACCATAATGGCTCCTGCATAAACAATGATATGTACTATAGCCAGAAATTGTGCATTCATAAGCACATAGTGCCCTGCTATGGCAAAGAAAGTTACTATAAGGAATAGCACGCTATAAACCGGATTTTTAGAAAGAATAACCATTAAGGCTCCGCCAATTGCTATTACTGATAGTATTAAAAATAATATCTGATCCATTATCTACTACTTCTTGTAAGGTTTATAAGTTTTTGGGTGTGCGCTTGTGCCTAAAGGCTGTACCAGTTTATCTTTTCCATAAATAAAACTGGAGCGGTCATAAGTAGCGGCTACAGTTTGTTCAGTCAGGTATATAGCGTCTTTAGGACAAGCCTCTTCGCAAAATCCACAAAAAATGCAACGAAGCATGTTTATATCGTACCTTTTAGCATATTTTTCTTCTCTGTACAAATGCTCCTCGCCTTTTTGCCTTTCTGCAGATTCAATAGTAATGGCTTCAGCAGGGCAAGCTACTGCGCATAATCCGCAGGCGGTGCAGTTTTCTCTGCCTTGTTCGTCTCTTTTAAGAATATGTTGTCCGCGATATACAGCGCTAAACTGTTTTTTTTGCTCAGGATACTGAAGACTTATTTTCTTTTTAAAGAAGTGCCTTAAGGTAATCATCATACCCTGGAATATAGCAGGGAGGTAGAGCTTCTCCATGAAAGTCATCTCTTTTGTCGCTACTGCCTTAGCTCTGTTGGATAGTGAATACATAATTTTTCTCTTTCTCTACTATTTAAAAATTGATAGTACTGCGCCCGTTCCCAGTATATTAAATAATGCCAGTGGTATAAGTATTTTCCAGCCTAACCGCATCAACTGATCGTACCTGAATCTTGGAAGCGTCCATCTTATCCACATAAAAAAGAATATGCCAAAGAAAATCTTGGAAAAGAAAACGATTATTCCCAGGCTGGTAACAACATTATGCGAAAGTCCCATATCATGCATGAATGGGAAATTATACCCGCCAAAATACAAAGAGCTTATTACCGCAGAAGAAATAAACATGTTGATGTATTCTGCAAATAGGTAAAACCCGAGTTTCATACTACTATATTCGGTATGGTAGCCGCCTACCAGCTCGCTTTCGCTTTCTGGTAAATCGAACGGAGTTCTGTTACATTCAGCAAAAGCGCAAATAAGAAATATTAAGAAACCAAGAGGTTGATAAAGGACGTTCCATGATATACCGCTTACTCCAAAAAGAGGAATTCCTTGTTCTTCTACAATAGTTTTAAGGCTAAGAGAGCTGGTAGTCATGATAAGGGCTATGATAGATAGTCCCATTGCAATTTCATAGCTTATCATCTGGGAAGAAGCTCTTAACGCGCCAAGCAAAGAGAATTTATTATTAGACGCCCAACCCCCGATCATTATTCCATACACTCCTATGGATACTACTGCAAATATATAAAGGACGCCTATGTTAATGTCCGCAACCTGAAGAGGAATAACTCTGTCAAATAGTTCCAGCGTTTCTCCCCATGGAATAACAGCGCTGGTCATGCAGGCGGTAAACATAGAAATAGCAGGGCCTAGCACAAATAGTGTTTTGTCGGCATTGGCAGGAATAATTTCTTCCTTAAAGAAAAACTTACCGCCATCTGCAAGAGGTTGAAAAATTCCAAAAATACCGGCCCTGTTTGGGCCAATCCTGTCCTGGAAAAAAGCGGCTACCTTACGCTCTGCTAAAGTGCTGTACATGGCAATAACAAGCGTGATAGTAAAAATTACTACTATTAAAATTAATCGGTCTGTTAAAATAGCGTCCATTCGTTACTGAGAAATTTTTTTATGTTCCGCTTCAAATTTATAAGGGATGGTATAATGCCCCTGAGAAATAACAGATGCTCTGTCTATATTTCTAGGCCCTTCAATTACCCAGTCGTTGATGTGTTTTTTCTCGAAGCGGCATTCGTTACAGATAAACTCTTCTACTTCGTTATATTTATCTTTTCTGGCTGTTACCCTATATATTTCTTTGCCGTGTTCCCAAACTACTACTTTACCGCAGCATTTAGGACAGTCCCTGTGAGCGTCCATAGGGTTAAGGAACCATACTCTGCTTTTAAACCGGAAAGTTTTATCTGTTAAAGCGCCTACCGGGCAAACATCAATTATATTTCCTGAAAAGTCGTTATCTATTGCCTGATGAATGTAAGTGCTAATTTCTGAAGCGTCCCCTCTGTTCAATACTCCATGTACTCTTTTTTCTGTAATCTGGTCTGCCGTATACACGCATCTGTAACAAAGTATACAGCGTGTCATGTGCAGTTGTATTTTATCTCCTATGTCTATTCGGTCAAAAGTGCGGCGTCCTTCTTCGTATCTTGTTTTTGCCGACCCATGTTCGAATCCTAAATTCTGCAAATCGCACTCTCCTGCCTGGTCGCAAATAGGGCAGTCCAGTGGGTGGTTCAAAAGCAGGAATTCTACAACGCCTTTGCGGGCTTCTTTTACTTCTGGGGAGGTAGTATTTTGTACTACCATACCGTCTTGTACCGGGGTAGAGCAGGAAGCCACCAGTTTAGGCATTGGCCTTGGGTCTTTGGTAGAGCCAGCAGCAACTTTAACAAGGCAAGTTCTGCATTTACCGCCACTGCCTTTCAATTTGGAATAATAACACATGGCGGGAGGAACAATATGCCCCCCAATTTTGCGGGCGGCATTAAGAATGGTGGTGCCTTCTTCTACCTCTGTTTCTATGCCGTCTATGGTTACCTTAATCATGATAAAACAGGATTTAATTCTTTTTTATAATCGTCCAGGTGAGCGTATCTGCTACCTTTCACTTTATCCGGGTATTTGGCGTGGTATTCAAACTCTTCCCTAAAATGCCTGATGGCAGAGGCTACAGGCCATGCGGCTGCATCGCCTAATGGACAAATAGTATTTCCTTCAATCTTTTTAGCTACATCTACCAGTAAGTCTATGTCGGATAAATGTCCGTGTCCAAATTCCAATCTGTGTAATACTTTTTCCATCCAACCGGTACCTTCGCGGCAAGGACTACACTGTCCGCAAGATTCATGATGGTAGAATCTGATCAATGTCCAAAGATTGTGAACGATACAAGTAGTTTCGTCCATAGCTATAAAACCGCCAGAGCCAAGCATGGAGCCGCTTGCAAAACCGCCGTCCGAAAGGGACTCATAACTCATTAGCCTAGCTTCGCCTTTTATGTTTTTATAGAATAGTTCGGCAGGGATAATTGGCACCGAAGAACCTCCCGGAATTACTGCTTTAAAACGATGTCCTTTTCTTATGCCTCCGCAATATTCGTCAGAGTTCATAAATTCATCTACTGGTAAACCAAGGTCTATTTCATATACCCCAGGCTTATTGATGTGCCCACAGGCTGAGATTAGTTTTGTTCCTGTTGATTTACCAACTCCTATTTTGGCGTACTCATCGCCGCTAATATTAATGATAGGAACAACAGCGGCAATGGTTTCTACATTGTTAACCACAGTAGGGGAGGCGTATAAGCCAGATACGGCAGGGAAAGGAGGCTTCATTCTTGGATTTCCTCTTTTACCTTCTAATGATTCTAGTAATGCAGTTTCTTCGCCGCAGATGTAAGCTCCTGCGCCACGCTGCACATATATTTCAAGGTCGTAACCTTTGCCTAAAATATTTTTACCCAAAAAACCAGCTTTTTTTGCTTCCGCTATTGCTTTCTCTAGGATATTAACAATCCACTTGTATTCCCCTCTTATATAAATGTAGGTAGTATTAGCTCCCAACGCGTAGCTGGAAACTATAAGTCCTTCAATAAGTATATGAGGGATTTTCTCCATCAGGAACCTGTCTTTAAAAGTGCCAGGTTCGCTTTCATCGGCGTTGCAAACTAAATATCTTGGCTTGTTAGATTTTCTGTCCAAAAAGCTCCATTTCATCCCGCTAGGGAATCCTGCGCCTCCCCGGCCTCTTAACCCCGATTTCTTCACCTCTTCGGTTACTTCGTCGGGAGTCATGGTTTTAAGAGCTTTTTCTACGGCGTTGTAGCCGCCTTTTTTTCGGTAAACCTCATAGGTCTCAATACCCGGTACGCTTAAATGCTCAAATAATAGTTTTCTTCCCATCTTAGATTTCGTATTTTAAGTCAGGATTACTTTCTGCCTTACTGAATATATCAATAATCTTATCTATTTTTTCAGTGGTAAGATTCTCGTAGTAATATTCGCCAATCTGCGCCATAGGAGCAGTTCCACAAGATCCAAGGCATTCTACTCCTTTTATAGTGAATTTGCCATCCGGTGTAGTTTGCCCCATTTTAATGCCCAGCTTGTTCTCTGTATATTCCATCACTTCTTCAACCCCATTCAAAGCGCAGGGCCCTGTCTGGCAAAACTCTATAAGGCAATGCCCTACTGGTTTCAGGTTATACATGCTGTAGAAACTGGCTACTTCGTATACCTCTATTGGTTTAATATCCAGTATGGAAGCTACATAATCCATTGCAGGGACGCTTAACCATCCGCCAAATTGATGTTGTGCTATATGAAGAATTGGCAAAAGGGCAGATTTTTGTCTCCCTTCCGGGTATCTTTTAATGATCTCACCTACAAGTTTTAACTTCTCTGGTGAAAATTTGATCTCTTCTTTCGCTATTCCTTCCATTTTTTGAAGTGGGTTTAAGTTTTAAGCGCTCTTACCCATTAAATTACTTTAAAAATACTTATTAATTCTGTATTAATCTTATGCGTCCATTTCTCCTGCAATCAGGTTAAGACTGCTCATGGTTAGTACAGCATCAGATAGCATAGACCCTTTTATCATTTCCGAATAAGCCTGATAATATACAAACCCCGGCCTTCTGAAGTGCAACCTGTATGGGGCGCGCCCCCCTTCGCTTACCAGGTAAAAGCCCAGTTCCCCATTAGCAGCTTCTATGGAATGATAGACCTCGCCAACAGGCACGTCTAACTCCCCCATCACTATTTTAAAGTGATAGATAAGAGCTTCCATGTTGTTATAAACAGCCTCTTTAGGAGGTAGGTAAAAATCAGGTACTTCGGCATGGTAAGGTCCTTCAGGCATTTTTTGCACCGCCTGTTTTATAATGCTAAGGCTTTGCCATATCTCTTCGTTCCTTACCATAAACCGATCGTAAGTATCTCCATTAGTTCCTACAGGAATTTCAAAATCAAAATCCTGGTAAGAGCAATAGGGGTTCATCACCCTAACATCATAGTCAACCCCTGTGGCTCTTAGGTTAGGGCCGGTAAAGCCATAGTTCAATGCTCTTTCTGCCGAAATTGCCCCAGTCCCAATTACTCTGTCTAAAAATATTCTGTTCCTTATAAGTAGCTTTTCAAACTCCTTCCAAACTATTGGAAATTCCTCTAGCACTTTGTTAATTTTAGCCCAGACGGTAGCGTTAAAATCCCGTTCAAAACCTCCTATGCGTCCAATATTAGTAGTTAAACGTGCGCCGCAAATCTCTTCAAATATTTCGTAAATCTTTTCCCGTTGTTGCATTACGTAAGTAAAGCCTGTTAACGCCCCGGCATCTACGCCTATAATGCTAGTACATATAAGATGATCGGTAATACGAGAAAGCTCCATAATAATTACCCGCATATAGTCCACTCTTTTTGGAACTTCTACGCCAAGCAATTTCTCAACCGTTGTATGCCAGCCCATATTGTTAATGGGAGCAGAGCAATAATTAAGGCGGTCTGTAAGTGGAGTAATTTGGTAGTATGGGCGTCTTTCGGCTATTTTTTCAAAAGCCCGGTGTATATAACCAACCGTAGATTCCGCTGATACAATTCTTTCCCCATCCATTTTAAGGATATTCTGAAATACTCCATGGGTGGCAGGGTGAGAAGGGCCGAGGTTGAGCGTGGTAAAATGATCCATCTCATCCAGATCGGTTGTTTCTTTAATAATATCGTCGTCTTTAGCCAGCATAGTTTTGTACTTTATCTGCCAAACATGGCGTCGTCTTTATCGGTACGTGTTGCATCCTCAAGCCTGTATTCTTTTCGCATAGGGAAATAATCCATATTATCTACATTCAGTATTCTTTTCAGGTCAGGATGTCCTTTAAAGACTATTCCATAAAAATCATAAGTTTCTCTTTCCATCCAGTTGGCAGCAGCAAATACAGCAGTAGCAGAGTCTATATAAGGATCTTCTTTAGGAAAGAAAGCTTTTAATCGTATGCGTGTGTTAGTAAAAAGATTGTGCAAATGGTAAATAGCGCCTAATTGTTCTTCAGGATTGGTATAATGAATGCCAGTTATATCTGTTAAAAATTGAAACTGAAGTTCAGGGTCGTTGTATAAGAATTTAAGAATATCAATAATATAATCTCTCTTTATAGTGTAAGTGGGGAAATTATATGGTTCTTCTGTTTTCAGAATTATATCTCCGAATTTATCTGTAAGCTTTTTGGTAACTGTTTCTTTTGTTAATTCAGCCATTATTATTGAATTCCGTACGAGGCTAATAGTTGTTTGTATTCAGGGGTTTGTCTCCTGTTTAAAGGCTCTTTTGCCACCAGGTCTTGTATTCTCATAAACCCGTCTATAATTTGCTCGGGACGCGGAGGGCATCCCGGAACATACACATCCACAGGGATTACTTTATCTATACCTTGCAATACGCTATAAGTGTCAAATATGCCGCCGCTAGAAGCGCAGGCGCCTACCGCTATTACCCAGCGAGGTTCTGCCATTTGCTCATATACATGGCGCAATACAGGCCCCATTTTTTTAGCTATGGTTCCCATTACCATAAGCAGGTCTGCCTGGCGCGGAGAAAAGCTTAATCGTTCCGCTCCAAATCGAGCTAAATCATAATTAGAGGCCATAGTGGCCATGAACTCTATACCGCAGCAGGAAGTGGCAAAAGGCAAAGGCCAGATAGAGTTTTTTCTTGCCAATCCAACAGCATGTTCTAAGCGAGTGGCGAAAAACCCCGGCCCTTCTAATCCTTCTGGTGATTTAACTATGTTTGCCATAATCTTACTTAATGTGTTAATTTATTCCCAGTCAAGCGCTCCTTTTTTAATTACATAAAAAAAGCCTATAAGCAACGCGCCCATAAATAGTAACATTTCAAGGAACCCGTTAATTCCCATCTCTACCTGAAATTCTTTGAAATTTACAGCCCAGGGGTATAGGAAAATTACTTCAACATCGAACAAAACAAACAAGGTTGCGACTAGGAAGTATTTAATAGAAAATTGCATTCTGGCATTACCGACAGATTCAATTCCAGCTTCAAAAGCTTCTAATTTATGTTTTGTAGTTACTTTTGGCCCAAGCAACCAGCTTCCTAAAATAGTTGCGGCTACAAAGCCAAGAGCTACAAGTACCTGAAGGGCAATGGGAAAGTAGGGGTTCAATTCCGCTTCATTCATATCTGTCTCTAAATTATATTGACTTTTAAAACTCCTATAGTATTAAGGTAATGTTCATCCATTGAATTAGTGTAAAATTAGACAAAAACTATGTAAAAAAAAGTTTTTGCATAGTTTTTTGCACCTTCTACAGAGTTGGTACAGAGAGTGACTTTTAAATATTTCCACAAAATAAAGGCTATTAAAAATTTATTACATATTTTTGGGGAATGAGGGAAGTGTTCCCGTTAGAAGGAATAATTTGCCTGTTTATTAAATAAAATATGTTGTTAGACATTTTTATTACCTTATTACTTGTATCGCTTAACGGTTTTTTTGTAGCTGCCGAGTTTGCAATAGTTAAGGTAAGAGCCTCGCAGTTAGAGTTAAAGGCAAGTGCGGGAAGTAAGGTTGCCAAAGCTTCTCTTAATATAATACAGCATCTCGACGCGTATTTATCAGCTACACAACTTGGGGTAACCCTAGCCAGTCTTGGTTTGGGATGGATAGGGGAGAGTATGGTTTCCCGGATGATATTAACTGCAATGCACTTCTTTGGCTTTAATGCCAGCCACGAGTTTGCCGATGATATAGCCCTGCCTATAGCTTTCATATTTATTACTGTTCTTCATATTGTTTTCGGGGAACTAGCCCCTAAATCTATTGCTATACAAAAAGCAGAAGAAACTACTTTTGCAATTGCTTACCCGCTGCGCTTTTTCTATTTTATATTCAGTCCCTTTATATGGCTTTTAAATAATGCCGCTAACGCAATACTAAGGTTGTTTAGCATCTCTCTTAAAGACAGAAGAGAAGTGCATTCGGCAGAGGAACTGCAATTACTGCTTGAACAAAGTACAGAATCCGGAGCTATACAACAAAGCGAACATGAGCTTATAAAGAATGTCTTTAATTTTAACCTCATTACTGTTAAGCAAATTATGGTACCCCGCACAGGAATACATGCCATTGACCTTGATTTGCCACAGAATGAGATTATGACCAAAATCGTTTACGAAGGCTACTCTCGTATGCCCGTGTTTAGGGATAATATAGACAACATCGTAGGGGTAGTTTACACAAAAGACCTTCTTAAAATGATCAATAGAAAAGATGGCATTGATTTGAAAGAAGCCATACGCCCTCCCTTTTTTATACCTCAGACTAAGAAGATCAGCGAACTACTTAAAGAATTACAGGCTAAGCACCTACACATGGCTATTATTATGGATGAATTTGGGGGAGTAGCAGGTATAGTAACTATTGAAGACATTATTGAAGAACTGGTAGGGGAGATACAGGACGAACACGACGAGGAAGCCCCTTTTGTGGAGAAAATTAATGAGAAAGAATACGTAGTAAATGCACTTTCTACCATAGAAGATGTTAACGAATACCTGCCTGAACCGCTTCCTAAAAGCAATGAATACGATACTGTTGCCGGACTGGTAAATTTTGCCTTTGGCAAAATTCCCGACCTGAATGAAAGACTGGTATATGAAGATTACGAAATTACCGTCCTAAAAAAATCGAAGCAAAGTGTGCTTGTAGTAAAACTCATCCATATACAAAAAGAGCCTGTTACAAATTCTAATTCGGTGAGTAAATAAATAGAAGTAAACCCTATCTAATCATTTTTTATTTTATTAAACATTTTTACTTTATAAGGTGTTATTTTTAGGATATTGATAGTTCTATGGAGTATAAAGATTATTACAAAACGCTTGGGGTAGATAAAAAAGCCACGGAAGAGGAAATTAAGAAAGCTTATCGTAAGCTGGCAGTAAAGTTCCATCCTGATAAAAACCCCGGAAATAAGCAGGCGGAGGAGAAGTTTAAGGAAATTAATGAAGCCAATGCTGTTTTAAGCGATACTGAAAAGCGAAAGAAGTACGACCAGTTTGGGGAGAACTGGCAGCATTACGATCAAGCAGGTAACAGCCAACGGGGCAAGTATAGCCAGGGCTATGGCTCGGATAGCGGGAACCAATTTACAGAGGAGGATTTTGCAAATATGTTTGGGGGATCAAGAGGCGGAGGAAGTAACAATAGCGGATTTTCTGACTTTTTTGATAATTTATTTGGCGGTGGGGGATTTGCAGGTTCAACCAGAGGCGGAGGCAGGCAAAGAAGCGCTAAAGGAAATGATATAGAAGCTTCTTTAACTATTAACCTTGAGGAGGCCTATCATGGTGAAGCAAAGCATTTTGACCTTAACGGCGAAGAAATGAGCATAACCCTGAAACCAGGGATAGGGGATGGCCAGAAATTGAAGCTTAGTGGTAAAGGTGAAAAAGTAAATGGCGGCGTAGCAGGCGACCTTTTTATTACCATTAAAGTTAAACCTGACCCCCGTTTTGAAAGAAAAGGAAACGACCTGTACTGCGATGTTCCTGTTTCGGTTTACAAAGCTGTATTAGGGGGTAAAGAAGAGGTAAAAACGTTAAAAGGAACAATAAGTATAAATATTCCTAAAGGTACCCAGGCAGATAAAACCCTTCGTTTAAAAGGCCAGGGTATGCCTATATATAAACAACCCGGCGAGTTTGGCGATTTGTATGCCAAAGTTAAAGTTATAGTACCCACCGATTTATCTGAGCCGGAACTGAAGTTGTTTGAGGAACTTGCAAAACTTAGAAATTTCTGATAATTTAAGTTTACAAATTCTTTGTCAGTGTTTTTTGAGTTAACCAACGCCTATTGATGCCAATGGAAGATGCCAGATTTGATATATTGAAAGAACGACTGGAGCAGCTGGAGTGGCCCTCTGTATATATGTTTAAATTTATTGTTCCTGTGGATAAAGAGGGCGAAGTTGCACGGATATTTGGGGATGAGAAGGTTTCTTACAAATATTCAGAAAAAGGTAAATTTGTGAGCCTTACCTCCAAAATACTTATTTATACAGAAGGGGATGTAATAGATATTTACAAAAAAGCGGCCCAAATAGAGGGTGTAATTGCCTTATAATGAATTAATAATCTTTAATTTTTTTGATATGGAATACAACGAACAATCTTCCCAATCGCCATTAACATTTGCGCTTGCCGACCCTTTTCAGAGGCTTGCCGCCGCTTTTATCGATGGGCTGCTAATAGGGGCAATTCACTGGGTTTGTTTTATAGTACTTGGCTGGAGTGGAGGTGGATTGGGAATTGTTATAGGAATAGGGTACAGCCTTACAAAAGACGCTCTGCCCTTTTTAAATGGTAAAAGCCTGGGTAAGACATTGATAGGAATAAGGGTGGTTACAGAAAAGGAGAACCTGCCAATTACTGGTAATTATGCAGTTTCCGCAATTAGGGTTGTACCGTTGATGATTCCGGTATTTAATATTATTGACGCTCTTATGGTATTTTCTACCGGAAGACAACGTTTTGGCGACAAATGGGCTGGCACTGTTGTAATTATGAGTAAAGAATAATAATCAATCGCTTTATTTTTAGTTATTTATATCATATTTTGCAGCTAATTCCCTTAGTTGGTTTACTATTTTTTTCATTTCCTCTGGTGTTAGTTTTTTGCGGTTGGGGCTGTCTATGTGCAGTTCGCTCTTTTCCAGTTCCTGGTACCAGTCTCCGGGGTTAGGCAGGTCGCCTACTTTGCGGGGCACTATGTGCATGTGCAGGTGGGGGATGGATTGGCCGGCTTCTCGTTTTTCCTGTATGGCCCAGTCAAAAGCATCAGTATCAACAGCTTTCTTAAGTAAGGTTGCTACTTTTCGGCCTAGTATCATAAATTCAGCTACTTCATCCTCAGTAAGTTCGAACAGGCTTTCTATATGCCGTTTGGGAATAACCAGGGAATGGCCGGGCAACACTGGGGCTATGTTATAGATAGCCAGGAAGTTTGCTGATCTTAAAAACGATTCGGATTCGCCTTTATCGCAAAAAGGGCAATACATATAAACGGGGTTCAGTAACTAGTAAAGGCAACAAGTTATAAAAGTAATTATTTACTTTTGGAATTTATACCTAAAAATTATGCGTGCCAATTGGCACATAATCAGGACTACAAAAAGGAAAACCTTAATACTATTAATTATACTTAAGAATACGGTTATTTTGTGCTACTTTAAAAACTGCTAGTTGAGGGTAAATATTACGTGGCATCTCGCATGTGCGGATTTTGTCATTGTTTTGTCATTGTTATGGCATTGTTATGTCATTGTTTTGTCATTGTTTTTTGCGCTATTAATTTCTGTGTACGTAATATTTTGTTCGTTTTTGAAGGTTTTTGTTGTGCCAACTGGCCGATTGGCCCTTGAATAATTTGGAGCTGGGGAGTGTGTATTTTTTTAACAAAATAACCCTATACTAAGTTGCCATTATGCCACAAAAAAGTAAAGGTAGCATAAAAAGGATGTAAGTGTCTTTAAAATAGTATAAAACAGTCAAATCTGGTTTGGCGGCGGTAAATATGGAATTATACTATTAGGAGGAATGTGGTATAACAATTAGTTAATCGTAACAATGGTTATCCAGCAAAAGCTTTGTTATTTGGTAGCTATAGCCCAGGTATTTTGCCCTCATCAGGTCTTCGCAGGCTTTTTCTGTTTCCTTCATGGCAATATATATCAATGCCCTGTGCTTATAGGCTAGTGGATTATCAGGTTCCAATTCAATGCACTTATTAAGGTCTTCTAAAGCTCCGTGATGGTCTTTCTTTTTACGTTTCAAATGCCCGCGTTCCATTAAAGCGGCGGGGTGTTTTTCCTGTATAGTTATTGCCGCTTCAAAATCTGCATAGGCCCCTGTGCTATCTGCCAGTTTTATTTTTGCAAGCCCCCTGTTGTAAAACAAGTCAGCCTCTTTAGGGATAAGCTCAATAGCTTTGGTGTTATCAGTAAGCGCCTGTTTGTAGTTGCCAACGTCGTAGTTTGCAATTGCGCGTTCTTTATAACCTTCGGCAAAATTAGGTTTTAGCTCAATTACCTTGGTAAAGTCGTCTATAGCTTCCTGTTCGTCCCTAAGCTCCATTCTGCAAACTCCCCTGGAGAAATAAAAGTCAACTGAAGTTGGTTCAAGTTTTATAAGCTTGTTGTATAATTTTACTGCAGCCCAGTAATTGCCTAAAGATTCCTCGTATTTGACTTTTTTTATGAGCTCCTCTTTTTCATCTCCGCTAGCGTTTGATAAGAAAGAAAAGCAAATGAGAATAATTAGTATTGAATAATAATAAAGCTTTGACAGTCTTTTGTTTTCCATAAAATTTTTAGGAAAGTTTTGTAAGATTTTTTGCCAATTTACAATTTTTTTGACCGCCGCTACAAAATTTTATTTATAAATCCGTAATTATTAGATAGAAGTAAAGTAATTAATTGTAAAAAGTATTGAAACTACTATAAAAATTGATGTTGTTTTTGTTAAAAAAAACAGCCCCTGGCGATAAAATTAAACTAATAGAAAAGGTATTTCGGATTATTTTTAAGAGGTATTAATAGGAGAATGATAAATAAAAAAAAGGGAAAGAGCTATGAAATGACTCTTTCCCTAAAACTACTAATACTAAAACTATACATCAATATATTATCCATAACTGATTGTGAAAGCTTTTCAGCTTTAGCCAATCAATGTATTTATTTGTCGTAGCAACGGTTATCCAACAACAGTTTTTGTACCTGGTGTGTGTAACCCATGCTTTTAGCTTTCATAAGGTCTTCGCAGGCGTTGTCTTTTTGCTCCATAGCCATATAAATCAATGCCCTGTGTTTATAAGCCAATGGGTTTTCCGGCTCCAGCTCTATACATTTATTTAAGTCTTCCAAAGCGCCTTCGTTATCTTTCTTTTTATGTTTTAAGTGCCCTCTTTCAATAAGGGCGGGCGTATGGTTGCTGTATAACTTTATGGCTTTGTTAAAATCCATATAGGCGCTTGTGGTATCTTCCAGTTTTACTTTTACAAGCCCTCTGTTGTAAAACAAGTCTGCGTCTACAGGGTCTATGTCTATGGCTTTGTCGTTGTCAACAAGGGCCAGCGGGTAGTTCTTTATATCATAATAAGCTTGCGCCCTCTCTTTATAGGCGTCCCCAAAATCTGGTTTCAACTCAATAACTTTGCTAAAATCTTCTATAGCGCCAATAGCGTCATTAAGCTCTGATTTAGAAATACCTCTGCGGAAATAAAGATTGGCAGAGCCAGGTTCCAGTTCAAGCAATTTATTATATAGTTTTACAGCGGCCCAGTAATGGCCTATTGACTCCTCGTACTTGGCTTTTTTCAAAATCTCCTCTTTATCTTCTCCTGTAGCCTTAGACAAAAAGGGGCAGCTTAAGAAAACAAATACCATCAAACAACAACAAAACTTTTCCATAAAATGATTGTATTTAGCTTACTATATATACGATGGTTAACAGCCAAGAGTTGCATTTTTTTTATAAATCTATAAGTCGGTAACACGCAAAAGCTTATGTCTGCTCATTGTCAGATGTAATAATTTATTAATATTGCAGTATGCAAAGAGAATTGGGTTTTATTGGTTTCGGGAATTTTGGCAGGTTTATTATACCTTACCTGAAGCCCTATTTTAATGTAACTGTGTACGACCGTTTGGAACTTTCCCAGGAGGCTGCAAAAGCAGGGGTAAAGTGGGGGACATTGAAAGACGTAGCTTCTAAAGAGTATTTGGCATTGGCTGTTCCCGTACAATACCTTGAAGGGCTTTTGGTAGAGATAAAACAGTACATACATCCCAAAGCGCTTGTTTTTGACCTCTCTTCTGTAAAGGTAAAGCCAATAGAGCTGATGCTAAAATATTTGCCTGAAACCACGGAGATTATAGGAACACACCCATTGTTTGGCCCCCAAAGCGGTAAGAATGGGATAGCAGGCTTAAATTTTGTTATATGCCCGGTGCGTACAAAAAAGAACGGCATCCTGCAACGGTTTTTTGCAGAGGAATTAAAACTGAATGTAATGGAACGCACCCCGGTGGTGCATGACAAGCAGATGGCCTATGTGCAGGCGTTAACGCATTTTATAGGCAGGGCGGTTAACGCGATGGATATACCGGATGTGGAGCAGAAAACCCCTGCTTACCAGTATTTGTTAGATATTAAACGAAACCTGGGGCAAGACTCTATGGAGCTTTTTTTGACGATTGAACTGGAGAACCCTTTTGCGAAAGAGGTACGCGATAATTTTATTGAGGAGCTTAATAACTTAAACAAGTCCTTAAGCGCGAAAGGTAATGGGACGGGTTCTTAATCTTAATTACTACTATGAACAAAAACAGGTTAGAGGCATTTAGCGACGGGGTTTTAGCTATTATTATTACCATAATGGTATTGGAAATAAAAATTCCTCATAGCAGCGACTGGGTAGAGTTAAAATTACTACTACCTATTTTTTCCAGTTATTTGATGAGCTTTATTTATGTTGGTATTTATTGGGGTAATCACCATCATTTGCTGCATTCATTAAAAAGCATTTCATCGGGGATTATCTGGGCAAACCTTAATTTACTATTTTGGTTATCGCTTATACCGTTTGCAACCGGTTGGATGGGGGAGAACCATTTTGCCCCCAATACAGTATTGGTTTATGGCGTTTTATTATTTCTTAGCGGAGTTTCGTTTTCTATTTTACAAAAAGCTGTGGAAAAACATACTCTGGATATAGATGAACTAAAAGAAGCATTACGATATCTTGATAAAAAAGGTATTGCTTCCGCCATAGGTTATGCTTTAGCTCTCCCATTGGCCTATGTTAACCCTATTATATCGGGCGCCATATTTCTTGGCATTGCTATTATGTGGATAGTACCTGATAAGAAAATTGAGAAAGCCCTTACGCAGAAAAAAGACAATTGAAAGAATAAACTAAACTGTGCAAAAACTTTATAAGTAGCAATTGCCATAATTTAAGTTTACTGTTTAAGTAGATAAACTTATTTATATGACACTAGATTTTTATTCTTTAACTATTATTTGAAACTATATAACCATTGTTTTGCAGTTTCCTCTTTTGTAAATACCCGTATAGGCACAGGAGTTGTTTTAGGAAGGTTAAGAAATGAATTTACTAATATGCGGGTAACAGGGTTATTAAGCAAAACGCCTCCGGCAATTAAGCCACTGTATGCGTATTTGCTAGCCATAAATTTTTTGGCGCTTTGTAATAAATAAAAACTTTCCCGGGCGTCTACCAAGCCTAACATTTTTTTCCCTTTTGATAATGTTAATCGCGATTCTATCATGTGTTTTGCGATATCTAAATCTATTATCAACCCCTCATAATATTTACAGTATACAATACCATTATCTACCCACAGCTTATACAAATTACCTTCTACGCAATTTTGTTCTATATCATTCGCACTCATTTGTACTAAATTAATTTATTCTATTTATCTAAAGGCTTAAGGTAATTAATTATTATGCCTTAAAGCCTATCTTGGTATGCGTGCCGTCGCAGTAGGGTTTATTATTAGATTGCCCGCAGCGGCAAAATGCTGTTACCTTGTTTTTATGTTCTTCTTTACCCGATTTGTCTTTCACCGTAATATTTCCATACACTAAAAGAGGGCCGTTTTCCACAGGTTCTACTATGCTTTCCGCTTTTATATCTTCTATAGTTGCCGCCTGGTTGTTGTAATAAAAACTAAGCGCTTCCGAAGGGCATTTTTTTACCTGCTCAACTATTTTTTCAGTTGTTGCGCCTTCCATTTTTATCCAGGGTACTTCGGCGGGGTTAAATACCTCGCCCAGGCCGGTAGCGCCTTTCCAACAAATAGTAGAATGCACACAGGTATTTGGTTTCCATACCACGGTAATTTCGCCGTTTGTATATTTTTTTGTTATATCTTTCATAGCTCAAAAGTAGTAATAGTAATTGGGTTAGACAGGGTTTTATGAATAGGACATTTATCGGCAATAACTAATAAGCGTTGTTTTTGCTCTATGCTAAGATCGCCGCTAAAATGAATTTTTCTGTTGATGAAGGAGATGCTTTTTTCTTCATCTCTTTCAAAAGTAACTTCCACGTCCAATTTTTCCAGCGGCCATTCCTTCCTGTCGGCATACATCCTTAAGGTTATGGTTGTGCAGGAAGCCAGGGAAGCGCATAGTAATTCTTCCGGTGTAAAGCCTTCTGCGTTGCCGCCGTGCATAATGGTTTCGTCAGAAATAATTTTGTTACTACCAGAGGTAATTTCTGTTTTATAATGCAGTGCGTTTATTGTGGCGTTAACTTTTACCATAGTTGCAGTTTTAGTATACAGTAATTTATTTTCTCATATACAGTCTTCTATTTTGCTGCAAGAAAAATCTTATCTTAAAAATAACAAAAAAAATGACACACGTAATAAACGTGTGCCAGTCCTGTTTTTTTGAAATTTGAAAAAGTAACTATGGTTTAGCTACTTCAACATTTACTTTTTTACCTTTTATAGTTTCTATGCTGGAAACAACATTGTCTACATCTTCTTTAGAAACATCAACAAAGGTAAATTTATCGTAGATATCTATGGCGCCTACTTGCGAACCTGCAATCCCGGTTTCACCTGTTATAGCGCCGAGTATATCTCCGGGGCTCACCCTGTCCTTTTTGCCTACATTAATAAACAAGCGAGTCATATCTTTGGAGTCTCTTCTAACTCCGCTGTCTTCCGTGCGTCTTGGCCTTCTTTCTCTTTCTCCGCCACGTTCGCTTCTTTCGCCTCTTTCTTCAAACCTTCTTGGGCTGCGTTCTTCGCCGCGGAAGTCTTTTTCCTCTTTTACTACTTTGTCTTCGCCCAGGGTTAGTTTAAGCAGAATAGCGGCAAGTTGGTGCAGGGTAATGCCTTCGTTGCGGTATTCGTCCAGTAACACTTCGTACTTTTCTAAACCTCCTTTGGCAAGTTCTGCTTTTAATATTTCTACCAACCTTGATTTTTTCATATCAGCAAGGTCTTTAGTAGAAAAGGTTTTGCCTTTTTCTATTCTGGCCTTGGTATATTTTTCTATATCTCTTAACCTGCCCAATTCATCGCGTCCGCTTACAAAGCTAAATGCCTTGCCCGATTTACCGGCCCTTCCGGTACGGCCTATACGGTGTACGTAAAACTCAGGGTCCAAAGGCAGGTCGTAGTTAAATACAGCGTCAACGTTAGAAACGTCAATTCCTCTTGCAGCTACGTCTGAGGCTACAAGCATGTTTATTGAACCGTTCCTGAACTTCGCCATCACCATGTTACGTTGGTTTTGCCTAAGGTCTCCATGTATCCCCTCTACCTTATAGCCTTTTGCCTGAAACTCTTCTACTACTTCATCCACCTTTCTTTTGGTATTGCAGAATACAAGCATCAATTGAAACTGGTTAGCATCAATTAAGGTGCTCATAAGTTCCGCTTTTAACCTGTCTTTTACCTCGTAATAGGTTTGTTCTATGGCGGTAACAGTAAGTTCTGTGCCTGTTACTTTAATATGTTCGGGGTTGTTCTGGAATTTTTTTGCAAGGTTTAGTATCTCCTTGGGCATCGTAGCCGAAAAGAGTACGGTTTGCCTTGCTTTAGGAACAGTGCTAAGTATACTTTCAATGTCTTCGCGGAAACCCATGTTAAGCATTTCATCGGCTTCATCAAGCACTACCATGTGTATCTGGTCAAACTTAATTGTTCTTCTTTCCAGGTGGTCTAAAATACGGCCCGGGGTGCCAATAATTACATGTACGCCTCTTTTAAGGGCTTTTATCTGGCGGTCAATGGCTTCTCCGCCATATACGGGCAACATAAACAAACCTTTTTTATGTGCGGCAAGTTTTTTTAGCTCCTGTGCAACTTGCAGGGCTAGTTCCCTTGTAGGGCACATTACCAGCGCCTGTATGTTTTTGTTCTTAGGGTCAATGGTTTCCAGCAAAGGAATGCCAAAGGCGGCGGTTTTTCCTGTTCCTGTCTGCGCCTGGCCTATAACATCTTTGCCTGATTGTATTACGGGGATAGCGGCCTCCTGTATGGGGGAGGGATGGACGTATCCTATATCTTCGATGGCTTGCGCTAATTCTGGGGAAAGGGATAAATCTTTAAATTCTATTTTGTTCATTAAATTGATTTGAGGTACTATATATTAAGTGTTTATTGCTAAAAATGATTCTTACGTGAGCGTTTTTAGAACTGCAAAGGTAGGATATAATATACTTATCCACAAGAATATATTTGTAATTAACAATAAACGGCTATTTTGCAGGTTAATTTAAGTTGATCCAATCTCTACTTAATTCTGCTATTTATAGTGCGAAGGTATTTTTTTGAAGGGAAATTTCACGGTCTTGATAGCTTTCCTTTATTTTAAAGTAAAATTTAGCTTATGCATGTAGATGTTATAATAATGATATCAGCCTGGTTATTTGTTGGGGTATGGATAACCACTGTAATTTATTCTCAAAGAAAATACCATCCTAAGGCTTTGTTCCTGCTTTTCTTCACGGAGTTGTGGGAACGTTTCAGTTATTATGGCATGCGAACATTGCTGGTGTTGTACATGACTAAAGCCTTGTTGTATGACGATAATGGAGCCTATGGAATTTACGGGGCATATGTATCGTTGGTATATGCCACTCCTGTGCTTGGTGGCCTTATTGCCGACAAACTGTTAGGCTCCCGCAGCGCTATTATGCTTGGGGCTATATTAATGGCGATAGGGCATTTTGCCATGGCATTCGAAAATAAGATGATTTTTTTTGTAGCCCTTGGGTTTCTTATTATAGGTAACGGATTTTTTAAACCCAATATTTCTACACTTGTAGGGAAACTTTATTTGGATAATGACCCCAGGAAAGACAGCGGCTTTACACTGTTTTATATGGGTATTAACACGGGAGCTCTTTTATCGACTTTAACCTGTGGCACTATTGGCGAACTGTATGGATGGCACTATGGCTTTACTATTGCAGGAGTTGGGATGCTGATAGGGCTGATTATTTTTAATATAGGACGAATAAAAGGTTTTTATGAAGATAAAGGATTACCAGAGAATCCCATTCTTATTAATAAAAAAATATTCTCTGCCTTTAAGCTTAAACACCTTATTTACCTTGGGGCTTTTGCTTCTGTGCCCTTATTTGCATTGCTTGTAAATTACAATAGTATATCTAAATGGATTCTTTATATAGTATTAGCAGGCGTGCTTATTTTTCTTGTTGTTCTTGCCCTTCGCGAGGAAAAAATACATAAAGAACGTTTGTGGGTGGTGTTGGTATTATTTGTATTTACTGTTATGTTTTGGACATTTTTTTGAGCTGGCAGGCAGCGCCATTACTTTATTTACGGATAGAAATGTAAATCGATCTATTTTTGGACATATTATACCAACAACTTCGTTCCAGTCCATAAATCCTTTTTTTTATTATTGTTCTGGCGCCTCTATTTTCATGGGTATGGGAAAAATACAAATCAGCCTCTTCTCCTTTTAAATTTGCCATTGCCCTTATGCAACTGGGGTTGGGCTTTGCTGTACTTGTTTTAGGGGCTAAGTTTGCCGGGCCTGATGGGCTTGCCCCGCTTTCCTTTCTGGTGTTTGCTTATTTACTACATACTACCGGAGAGCTTTGTCTTTCGCCTATTGGGCTTTCGCTGGTTACAAAACTAAGCCCTGCTAAAATAGTAGCTTTTGTAATGGGCGTATGGCTAATGTCTACCTCGTTTGCCGGTATTATTGGCGCAGAGATATCAAAATTTACTTCTATTGAAACAACAGGAGGGAAGCAGCCTTTGCCAACAGAAACCTTGGCGGTATATTCGGGCGTATTTCAGTACATCGCTTACATTTCGGTTATTACCGGTTTCTTACTTTTGTTTTTAGTTCCACTGCTTAAAAAGTGGATGAACGGCATACAATAAAAAAAGCCTAAATCGCTTTAGGCTTTTTACTTTACCCCCTTACTATTACTATTATCTTAGTACAAAAACACTTTTTTGTTCCCGGTATGTACGGTCATAGCCCGGTGAATCTCCTTTGTAAGTTATTATACAAGGGTATTCCCCAATTGGCATAGGCTCTCCTCCGAAATTACCATCCCATCCGGCTTCAGGAGCTGGGTCGTTGGTTTTAAAGATCACTTGTCCCCAGCGGTTAAATATCTCCAGGCTGAATCCGTCCGTCTTGCTAAAGTGGTTGCCTTGTACATAAAACTTGGCGTTTTTACCGCCGTCGCTGGCGGAACCGGGTGCGAAGATATTAGGTATAAATACTGCGGGCGCGCATACTTCTGTAACTATTACGCTGCTGGTGTCTGAACAATTAACCGCGTTGGTTATTATTGCATAATAAGCCCCAGGATAGTCGATAACTAACGATGCGCTAGTACTGTCGTCTAATGAGCTAATAGGCGCATTAGTTGAGAACCACCGGTAGCTGTTATTTGCTGCGCTGTCAACTTTTATTGTATGTATTTGACGAACTGTAGTATCGTTTGGATTTGTAGGCGCGAAACAAAATTGGGCCGTTGTATTAGTTACTGTCGGTTTAATGTTGATAGTTATATTAGCCGTGTCCGCCGCGCTACATTGGCCAATGGTAAGGTTTACAATATAGGCGCCTGAAGTGGAGGTGTGTATAGTATCGCCGGTCTCAGGCAAAATAACGTTATTGTCTTTCCACTGGTAAACCGTTGGCAAACTGTCTATATTAGTAATATTTTTCACTGTCGCATCTAATATAATGGCTGTTCCCACACAACCAACGGCGTTGTTTGTAAATAAGCTAAACGAAGGTTGAGGAATACCTATTACAAGGGTACTGTCTAAACTACTGCATCCTAACTTATCGGTTGCCTTAACATAGTAGTAAATGGTATCTGTAGTGTTGTTATTGTTATTTTTAAAAATAGTAAACGAACTATCGGCAGAGTTTCCAATGACTTTATTATTAAGTATCCATTGGTATTGGTATTGTCCTCCCGTTAAATTATTGACGCTAAGACTAACATTCTGACTTTTACAGCCAATTACCTGGTCTTGTGTAACAATAAATGGAGGGGCTGTTACATCTGTATTAGCAGAGAATGCGCAGCTTCCTAAAGCATATGTAACGGTAAACAGACCCGCAGATGGAACTTTAAGTATTGAGTCGATCTGATTAGGAATAAGAATACCATTTTGGAACCACTGATATACTCCCAGCGAAGAAGCAGAGTCGTTAGGGAAACCGTCTATTATTAAATTATCGTTAAAGCAGCAAAAATGGGCAATGTAAGCCTGAGGAAAATGAAGTAGACATTACCTTTCCTCCTATTCCTACAGTAAATGTTGGTACAACTATTACTGAAATTTGCGCAGACAAGCCTATGGTT